>Ga0172379_10006637_pt1 | contig 15377 bp, 19 predicted proteins | sample GrowelOW334metaG_FD_119756 | JGI IMG/M metagenome (GOLD analysis project Ga0172379, IMG submission 119756) | Groundwater microbial communities from an aquifer near a municipal landfill in Southern Ontario, Canada - Groundwater well OW334 metaG | ecosystem: Environmental > Aquatic > Deep...
CATCGAAGTATTTTACAACCGGCAAAGAAAGCATTCTACTATCAATAATATGTCGCCGGTGCAATACGAATTAACTCAACATACATCTTAACACAGTGTCCGAATTACCGGGGCAAGATCATACTATGACAACAACCAATAAGGCTAAGACAATCACCATTGAAACGACGGTTAACGCACCGATTGACAAGGTGTGGAAGATGTGGAACGAACCCGAACACATAACGAAATGGGCGACCGGATCACCGGATTGGCACACTCCCTATGCTGAAAATGATCTGCGCGTCGGTGGAAAATTTCTTTCGCGAATGTCCGCGAAAGACGGCAGCGCCAGTTTCGATTTCATTGGTACGTACGATGATGTGCAAATGCATAAAACCATCGCATACACAATGGAAGATGGCAGAACAGCGACGATTACGTTTACGAGCGACGGGAAGTCGGTAAAGATTGTGGAAATGTTCGAAGCAGAAACAGAAAACACACCCGAACTGCAAAAAGCCGGTTGGCAGACAATTCTTGATAATTTTAAGAATCATGTTGAAACACATTCGTAATCTCTTAAAAAACCTTCACTGTTAGGAATATATGAATACTGTCATTTCTCAAGACGGCACCGTCATCGCATACGATAAAATCGGCAGTGGAAAACCGTTGATCCTTGTTGACGGAGCACTTTGTTATCGAACTTTCGGTCCTATGCCGAACTTTGCCCGATTGCTCGCAAAGCATTTCACCGTGTACTATTATGACCGCAGGGGGCGCGGTGACAGCACGAATGGTAAGGACTATACTCCAGAACGTGAAGTGGAGGATATTTCCGGACTGATTCGGGAAGCGGGAGGTTCAGCATTTGTGTTTGGAATTTCCTCCGGCGCTGCATTGGCAATGAAAGCAGCGGAAAGCGGTTTGAATATTCTCAAACTGGCATTATATGAACCGCCGTATGTGTATGAAAAAAACAGTCCGCAATCAACTATCGACCACGGCGCACAATTACTCGCACTTCTTGCTGCAGGCCGCCGCGGCGAGGCGGTGAAATACTTCATGGTAAAAATGGTCGGCGCTCCGGCGATCTTTGGTTTCATTATGCAATTAATGCCGGTGTTTAAAAAACTCAAAGCAGTAGCTCACACGCTGCCGTATGATGCCGCTATCATGGGAAATTTTACTGTTCCCGCAGATCGGATTTCCACAATTAAGATTCCAACGCTGATTGCAGGGGGCGGGAAGAGTCCAGCAACATTGCAAAATGCAGTTCACGCGGTTTCAAAAGCTCTTCCGAATGGAACACGCCGCATCCTAGACGGACAAACCCATAATGTAAAAGCAGAAGTCCTCGTGCCGGAGCTTATTCAATTTTTTAATTCGTGATTTCGTTATCACCACAGCAAGGAGAAATATATGCCATCTGTAACGCAGATCTCAGCAACGAAACTGTGGATTGCCCGTACAATGAGCGGCATTGCAGTATTGTTTTTGATCTTTGACACAGTTATTAAACTCATCCGCGAAAGCCACGCCGTGGAAGGAACCACACAGCTCGGATATCCCGATAGCTCAGTGGTGATACTTGGAGTCATCGAGGCGGTTTGTCTTGCACTCTATGTTATTCCCCGCACGGCGGTGATCGGTGCAATACTCTTTACCGGATACCTGGGAGGAGCAGTTGCAACACACATCCGACTTGAAAATCCGCTCTTCTCGCATATTCTGTTCCCCGTGTATATCGCAATTCTTTTGTGGGGATCGTTGTATCTGCGGGAACAACGGTTGAAAACATTGATTCCAATTCGTCAATAATTGTTATTAGAGATTGCTAAAAAACTCTCGTGCAGTGTCATTGCACCAAAGGAATCCTCCAAAGGAGTCCTTCGGACCTTCGGAAGGGGCTTCGTTCGAAATGACGATGAATACATAATATTTCAGAGGTCTCAACTGTTTATTCAGCGATACAACAACAAACAAATAAAGTGAGCGACAAATCTATGTACGAATCATTGAAGAAAGACTTTTCCGGCGAGATCATATTGCCGAAAGATGCGAGATACGAACATGCGCGAATGGCGTTTATCATTAAAGGGTCACCTGCAGTTGTCCTGCAGCCGCGCAGCACCGCCGATACCGCAGCGGCAATCCGTTTTGCACGAAAGCATTTTTCCGTTATCTCGATAAAAAGCGGCGGCCATAACGGAGCGGCGCTCGCAACGAATACCGATGGAATCGTTATCGATGTATCGCTCATAAATACAGTTGAAGTACTGGACAAAGAGAAACGTCTCGTCCGCATCGGAGCCGGAGCGGTGTGGGGAAACGTAGCCGCTGCACTTCACGAACACTCACTGGCTGTTTCTTCCGGGGATACAATATCGGTCGGAGTGGGAGGTTTGGTGCTTGGAGGGGGAATCGGTTGGATGGTGCGTAAATACGGTTTGGCGATAGATCATCTGAAAGCAGCGGATATTGTAACGGCGGAAGGAAAAATTCTCCGTACCAGTGCAACAGAACATTCGGATCTTTTCTGGGGCATCCGCGGCGGCGGCGGAAACTTCGGCATCGTCACACATTTTGAATTTACAGCGCAGCCGGTGAATCAGGTCTTCGCAGGAATGATCGTATATACTGCGGAGAAGCTACAAGGTTTGATCACCGGCTGGCGTGATGTTATGCGAAAAGCGACCGAGGATCTCACAACAACGCTGGTCATCCTCCCGCCCATGATGGGGAATCCGGCAATGGCGATAGCCTTTTGTTGTTATGCCGGAAGCGATGATCAGTCTGCGGCAACAGTGTTCGAACCGCTGCTGCATATCGGCACCGTAGTGCAAAATACGGTAACGAAAAAACAGTATAAGGATGTATTAGAACAAGCACATCCGCCGGAGGGAGTGAAGATTCTCGTCCATAACGGTTTCGCGCCCTCCTTGAGTGATGCATTGATCGAAGCGATCGCATCTGTCAGCGGGAAAACAGGAAGTCCCGCAATGCAAATCCGCAGCATCGGCGGCGCAATGAATCGTGTTCCCTCCGACGCCACCGCGTTTGCTCACCGTAACAGCGAAGTATTGTTGATCGCAGCGACATTTGTACCGCTGGGTGCATCCGGGCAGGAACAGAAACAAGCACTCGTACCGTGGAACACCGTTGCTCCGTTCACCTCCGGCGCATATGTGAACTTTTTCACTGATGCGACCGGCAAAGAAACATCAGCATCGTATCCGACTCCGGTGATGCATCGATTAGCGATGATTAAGAAAAAGTACGATCCGGAGAATGTATTCAATAGAAACTATAATATTGCACCGGCGAAATGAATTGTCCTAGACGAAATACATAAATTATCCCACGCACTTAGAACGCGGGATGGTTTATGGATAAGCTATACATTGAAGGTTGAATAGTGATTATGGTGAGATTGGTTTTTTCCGCAAAATGCCGGCGCTGATAAGAGATATGGCCAGTCCGATCGGGAAAATCTCCATCAATGTCATGCTGATGCGGATAAAAGGATTCTTGTACATCTCTGCGAGCTGTTTCATCTCCTCCTTTTTTGCATTGATCTGTTCCTGCGATTTACCGTCGTGGTTCATCTTCTTTATACTCAATTCCATGTATCGATCCATAAACGATTCTTTTATTCCCGGAACCGTATTGTAATAGATTTCCCAACCACCCGCATAAAAGAGAGCTGCGATACTGGCAATTAAAATTCCGACTTTAAATCCGCCGCCGAAGGTGATGACACCATTCTGATGTTTATCCCGGTAGGATTTGATGCCGAAAAAGATTAGCGACAACACGACAATCATACTGCTGTAGCCGAACAATTCGCTGTTGTCGAACGTGATGATGCCGTGTTCCATCATGTAAAAACTGACGATAAATGAAAGAACCATCAGCAATCCAGAAATGGTGCCGTTGATGAGTACAATCTTGCGCATATAAACCTCTCAAATAGTGTGAGAACAATACAGAATTTGTGATTGAAAGATACGAACCCGAATCCAGTTCTCGCATCACCCGAAAGTATGAAAAAAGGAAATCACCCTTTTTTCCTATCCCAAAATCCGTAATTCTTTCGCCCGTTTGACCGCTTCCGTGCGTCGGCGGGCGTTCAACTTCTGAAAAAGGCTGGAAGAATGCGACTTAACAGTATGCGGAGAGAGAAACAGCTTTTCTGCGATCTCATCGTTGGTGAGTCCTTGGGCTATCAGTTCGAGCACCTCGTGTTCCCGTTTACTAATACCAAGTGTGTCCAATGCGGAAACATCTGGATGAAATTCCGGAGAATGTTTCAGCAATGGACGGTGTGTCAGTTTCCACCCAACCCAGGTCCCGAACAGCGTAAAGAGCACTGCAATGAAGCCGATGTAGAGGTCTTCGGCAAGGTTCAGAACAAGGAAATGGTATTCGGCAAACCTCAAAACGATTAACAGCGCTGCCATGGAAATACCATACAGGATAATTGTTTTTCGCATGGGAGAAACTGCAAAAAGGGGAGGAAAAACGCAAGGAGAACAAAATCTGCCGGGAATTGATTGCGCTCAAGAGAAAACTAAAATATGTATGGGATGAACATCGTTGTCCTCTTTTTATAATCAGTATATGCCGGTCCAAAATACTGCAGGCATTCCTTTTCATCTGCCTTGGCTGTTGCGGTGAGAAAAACGCCCGAAACAACGAACAAGAGAATCGATTGAGGAGAAATATTTTTCAAAAACGCTCCCGCAGAAAGATACAACAGGGACGCATACATCGGATGTCTGATATAATGATAGATACCGGAGGTTACGAGCTGCGTCGTCCTTTCGAATTTATATAATGTGTCGTCCAGCCGCTCCGAATCCGGTTTGCGGGCATTGTGCAGTTGGCGTACTGCCAACACCAAAGCAAACAACGAAAGGAACAACAATATCCACGAGCCAATCTGTGCCGGAGATAAAGGATTGCAGAACCAAAATGGAAGGTTGATGAACAGAAGCGCCAGGATGCATTCCCATGCAAAAAAACGGTAAAAGCCATGTGACGCAAAGGAAAGAAGCGTCTTACGGGAAATGAACACCAGCAACAAACTTCCCAGCAGAAAAGCAGCGAACCGTACAGTTTCAACATCCATCGGATCATTCCTGCGATGAATTGATCATGTTTCTATGTTCGACATTTAGCGGAACAGCAACGGAGCAAATTCATTCAGATATTCGCGCCAATTCGCCCAGGTGTGGCCGCCGCCAGACTCTCTGAAGACGACGGGGAAATTATATTTTTGGAAGAGTTCGATCGTTTTAGAAGAAACAGTCAGAAGAAAATCTTCCTTTCCCGTTGCAAACCAGAACGTACGCAAACCCTTTTTCCATAAAGTGTTTTTCAGGAATGCTGCATTCCGTTCTTCCCAAGACGAGCCGGGCACCGCCATGAAATTCATGCCGCCGAGTTCAAAGATTCCCGAACTAAAAACACCGATATGTGCATACTCATTCAGATGCGGAATAGCAATGTTCAGTGTCTGCATGCCACCCATAGAGAGTCCTGCTATTGCACGGTGTTTTCGGCTATTCAACACGCGATAGTTTTTTTCGATGTATGGTTTAAGATCGTTCAAAAAGTCTTCGGTGAATTCATCCCTCGCTGTTTCGCGGCTCGGTGCGCCGAAGGTGAACGGCCCGGTATGTCCCGCCGGCATTACCACGATCATAGGTACCGCCTTCTTTCCGGCGATCAGATTATCAAGGATGTATCCTGCTCGCCCCACGGTTGTCCATGCATCGTCCGTATCAAACGCGCCGTGAAGAAGGTAAAAGACAGGATATTTTTTGGTGTTTGCGTTATATCCCGGAGGAGTATAAACATGCATTCGTCGGAACTTTTGCAGTGATGAGGAGTAGTAATTCACCTCAGCAACGGCACCGTGAGGAATATTCTTCGTGTCCATGAAATCAGCCCCGGGAACATACATTATGCTCCATGGATTCGCATTGGCTTCGCTGATGGAAGGATTCCGCGGGTCCATCACCAGGGCACCATCCACAATAAACGAGTACCGATATGCTCCGGGGGGAAGAGGGCCGATCGTTGCATCCCAGACACCGTTCTGCTGCTTCACCATTGGCGTGCTGCGAAGATTTTCGGGAATGTCCGGTCCGCCGATGCGCACGGTGTCCGCCTGCGGCGAATAGATGCGAAACATGATCATCCCGTCCGCCGCTATGGATATGGAGTTCAGCGTATCGCCGGGTGATACACGGTAGTTCTGTGCAAGGGATACGGTATCAATACAGAGAAGCAATGAAAGGATTATGAAGATGGTTTTCACGAATTGTCTCCTTCGAAATGAAAAATAAGAGAGCGGAGTATGCAATGCAACCCCGGACAAAAAACAGCCTGCACAAATGCGCAGGCCGTTGAAAAAACTGTGATGCAAATAGAAATGGTTATTGTTTTTTTGGCAGTTGATTGAGCACCAACCAGTAATAGCCGATGTTTCGGATCGCTTCTGCAAACTTTTCGAAATCGTCCGGCTTCACCACGTAACCGTTCAGTCCAACGTTCTGTCCTTCAATGATATCTTTCTGTTCGCGGGAAGTTGTCAACATCACCACCGGTATGTTCTTTGTGCGTTCGTCCGCACGAATCTCTTTCAGTACATCCAATCCGCTTTTCTTTGGAAGCTTCAGATCAAGAAAAATAACCTTCGGTGCATTCTCGATTTTACGGCTTGCAAATTCACCTCTGCAAAAGACGAAATCTATTGCATCTTCGCCGGTCTTTACCCATACGAAATGTTCGGCAAGGTTGTGCATCTTTAACGCTCTCATGGCAAGTTCCGCATGGTGTGGATTATCCTCCACCAGCAGTATGTTTACAGGTTGATCGATCATAGCGTTTTCCTTTCAGAATAATGAACAACAAATCCGGCGCATGGTCATGCTCGGGGCAGAGCAAAGTAAAATGTTGCCCCTTTTCCCACCTCTCCCTCAGCCCAGACTTCCCCCTGATGTCGATGGATCACTCTGCGGACGATGGAGAGGCCGATCCCCGTTCCTTCAAATTCAGTGTCCGAATGCAGGCGCGAGAAGACCCCGAACAGTTTTCCTGCATCCTTCATGTCGAATCCTGCGCCGCTGTCCTTCACAAAATAGACGACCCGGTGCTCTTCACTCCGCCCCCCCACAGAAATAGTCCGTTCATCTTTCGCTAAAGTAAATTTAATCGCGTTGGAAAGCAAGTTGCTCCAGACCTGCCGTAACAGCAGCTTATCGCCGCGTGCTTCCGGCATGGTCGGGATGATAATATTGATTTTGTTCTGTGCTTCAGCGGAAGCAATATCACCGTAGGTTTCCTGTGCCAGCTGCTGCATATCGATCCGCGTCATTTCGAGCTCTTTTTTATTGGTTTTGGAGAGCATCAACAGGGCGGAGATGAGATTCTGCATTGTCTGGGTATTGGTCCGAATGATGGAGAGAAGCCGTTTTCCCTCCTCGTCCAGCTTATCCTCCAGATGCATCGCCAGGAACTGAGTGAAACCGTTGATTGTCAATAACGGGGCGCGTAGGTCGTGCGAAACGGAATAACTGAATGCTTCCAGTTCCTTATTGGCGTTCTCCAGCTGCGCCGTCCGTTCCGCCACACGCTGCTCCAGTTCCGCATTCAGTTTCCGTACCTCTTCGTCGGAACGGCGGAGCGCTTCTTCGGCAATCACACGCTCCGTAATATCGCGCGCTACCGCCTGGAATCCGATGATCTGTCCGTTCTCCATCAGCGGCTGCACGTTTTGTCCCAACCAGAACTGTTTTCCTTCTTTGTTGACGGCGGGGAATTCGAGATACGAGGTGAACTGTCCATTGAAGAACTGCGTCGCATAATACTGGCGGGCTTTGTTCCGAAAATCGGGATGGAAGAGTTCCAGATAGTGTTTTCCTGTGAACTCAGCCTCGGTATATCCGAAAATCCGCAGACTGACAGGGTTGACGTAAATGAACCGCCCTTCGCCATCTGTCCGGTAGATGATGTCGGCGGCATTCTCAACTAAACGGCGGTACTTCTCTTCGCTTTCGCGAAGCTTCTCGTACAATTCCTGCAGATCGGAGTGTGGTGAATTCATGTGTTCAAGAAAAATAAATTACTCTGCTGTACAATTCACACTGTTGCGCTACCGCAGCACCTCTTCGATTGCGTCAAGTTCCTGTTTAGAAAATTCAATATTATTCAGACATTGCAGCGAGTCGGTGAGTTGTTCCGGTTTGCTCGCACCAATCAAGACGGAAGTAATGCGCTTGTCTTTCAGAATCCACGACAGCGCCATTTGTGCAAGCGATTGTTCCCGCTTCTTTGCCAGATCGTTTAACGAACGGATCTTCTGGAGTTTCTCTTCCGTGATCTGCGCTGCTTTCAGAAAGCCGTGCGGTTTTCCGGCTCGCGAATCTTCCGGAACACCTTTCAAATACCGATCGGTCAGCAGACCTTGAGCAAGCGGGGAAAACGGAATGCAACCGACGCCGTTTTGTTCCAGCACATCCAGCAACCCACCTTCCACCCACCGTTCGAACATGGAATACTTCGGCTGATGAATGAGACAGGGAGTGCCGAGTTGTTTCAAAATGGAGATCGCTTTTGCCGCTTCCGGAGCCTTATAGTTCGATATTCCCACATACAATGCCTTTCCCTGACGCACGATCAAGTCCAGCGCCGTCATTGTTTCTTCCAGCGGCGTATCGGGATCGGGACGATGATGATAGAAAATATCCACATAGTCCAACCCCATCCGCTTCAGGCTTTGATCCAGACTGGAGACGAGATATTTTTTCGATCCCCACTCACCGTAAGGACCATCCCACATAAAATAGCCGGCTTTAGAAGAGATGATCATTTCATCGCGGTGCCCCAGCATGTCCTGTTTCAGAATCTTTCCGAAATTCTCCTCTGCGGAACCGGGAGGAGGTCCGTAATTATTTGCCAGATCGAAATGAGTGATCCCATTGTCAAACGCGAGATGGATAATCTTTCGGGAATTTTCAAAATCATCCACATGGCCAAAGTTGTGCCACAATCCGAGAGAAACAGCAGGGAGTTTAATTCCGCTCTTGCCGCAGCGGCGGTACTGCATGGATTGATATCGTTGTGATGAGGGAAGGTACGGCATAGGTGCTCATGGTTGTTGATTTGAAAGTGTACTGAATATTTCAACTGATAACAATATTAGATTTATCTCTTTCACAAAAACGGAATTCCGACAGCTCATTTATTCTTGACGACGGTGTTGTACGCCGTTGTGAGAGCATCCTTCAGCGTTGATGATCGAACGAGCTTCAGGTTAATGGTCGTCCATCCATGCCCTCCCCACAGTCCCGGGGCAGGAGAGATAACCAAAGCATCGAAACTGCAAAACGCGGATTGATCAACCTTCGACAGTTTGACTACGGCACTCCGTTCCCGTTCATTGAGCGTTGCGAAAATCTTTTTTTTAACGCGGAACGATCTTTTTTCGAAATGCGGCATCTCAACAGCATCGGGGAATGCGAGCGCCATGCGGCGGAATGTTGCATTATCGATCATTGTTTTTTCTGCATGGAGTAGAACCGGTGAGCGATCACCGCAACTGGAATTCCGATGCAGATAATCAGAATGGCGATCGCTTCCGCTGCGTTTGCAGCATCGATGGGATGATGCGGTACGTTCGAGCAGGGAAGGACGATCAGATTCATCCCGCACCAAATGATAACACCGTAAAAAGCGCCGGCAAGATACGCATTGCTTCCAACGGACTGAATGTGCGGATACAACAGGAAATATACCATCGTCCAGAAAAAGGCAATGCAATAATGGAATATCAATCCGCACGCCGCCATCATCATCCCGCCGGAAAACGCTTCGGAACCAAAGACCCCGCTGGCGATAAACCGAAGTACCGCTGTCGAGACATTTCCTGTTGAGACCGAATAGTTTACCATCGCCGCAGCTATATCCAGTGTGCCGGCAAACAAGGCAGTGAAGAGAACGGGTGTCAGGATCCGTTTCATCGTCCGATATACATAAACCGGAATGGTATGCGCGGTTGGTGTGGATGGGTCGTTTCAATGTAAAAATAGTTTTCCATGAACGACGGTGTCCTCGGAGTGATGGTAAATTGGATCGAGACAGAATCGGACGGGTTCAGCATGATTGACCGCACCTGAGCACTGACTGCCGAATCGGCGCACGTAATACCGCGGATGGTGATTCGTTCAGCAGAAGTATTTTTGAAGACATAGGATTTCACCGTGCCCGCTCGCATCGTCGTGCTGCCGAAATTGATGATGGACATCGGAGGGACGATTTCCAGAACGGATGTAACCGATCCGGTGAGGCGCGCCTCCATCATCGGCACTGCTGGGTCATCCGATGCCACCGTTACAATCTTAGTGATGCTGCCGGAAAATCCGAGTGAATTGAACGAAACAATAATCGTATCCACTGTGCCGGGCAGAATCGGTTCCTCGGAACGTTTTGCCGATGTGCAGCCGCAGGACGTTTCCACACCGAGGATTCTCAACGGTTGGGTGCCATTGTTCTTTACGACGAGCGGTACGGTTCGCACCTCACCTTGATAGATTGTGCCGAGATCGAACACGGTCTTGTTTAATTGAATTGCCGGCTGTGCGGAGAGCATCACTGTCGTCGCAAGAAGTAACAAGAGGATGTACTGAATGTTGGCGGATCTTCGCATTGGGTTGCCCTGAAAAATGTTCCAGCAAAGATACTCTTTTTCTAACAGAAAGAGAAACCATGCAAACACCTGGCAAGGTCTCACGTTGGCTATTATACGGTAACGCAGATACCCATTCTGAAAGACCTCTGATTAAGTTTCGAAGACTTTTTTCGGGACGCATCTCCCGTCGCGAAGTATTGCTTCGTCTAAGAGATCCCTTCACAAAGTGATCCTTCGGATCGGCAGAAGGATCCATGGCTCAAAGTGAGACAGTGTCGAAAGCCTAATCGGAATTAACGATTCGAAATCAGTTTTCGAGGGTCGAAGGAACAGGAATTTACGGCGTATTTCTATGCTTCGGCAATCTTATTCAGCACTTGCAGAAACAGACTGCTCGGCTGCGCCCCGGAGACAGCATACTTGTTGTCAAAAACGAAGAATGGAACTCCGCGCGCACCAACCTGCTGCGCTTCATAGATATCTTGTTCAACTGCTTCTGAAAAGACTTTTCCCGCAAGAAAAGTCCGCGCCTCCTGTTCATCCAATCCGATCTCTGCAGCAAGCAGCGCCAGTGTCTCATGGTCAGCGGTATTTTTTCCTTCGGTAAAGTAGGCTCTGAACAATCGTTCTTCCATCGCGTCCTGTTTTCCGTATTGTTTTGACCAATGAGACAGACGATGCGCATCAAATGAATTGGCGACGATCGCTTTATCAAAATCATATTTCAGACCTGCTTCAAGCGCCATAGTCGTGACACGGTCGTTCATCTGTTTCGCCTGCTCAATGCTGATCCCTTTATGTTCCGCCAAATACTGATTGATATTCTTCGACGGATCCGTTACCATATCCGGGTTAAGTTGAAAACTTTTCCATTCCACTGTGACGGAATCCTTCCCGGGAAACTGTTGCAGTGCCTCTTCGAATCGGCGTTTGCCGATGTAACAGAACGGACACATCACATCCGACCAGATCTCCACTTTCATAGAATAGTGTCTCCCTCGTATTATTGTTGTACAGAAAACGGTGAAAGTTTCCATCTGCCATAGGCAACAAAAGTGACCGCTGCGAACATCGCCAGCGTGAATGGAAGAACAAAATATTCACCGCGATAGAGATGGAGCAGAGAGGCCAGAAGCATGACAACAGAAAGTCCTGCTGCCGCCAGCGTGGTAAGTTGCGGACGAATCTTCAATGCGGCAGGAAGGATGAGTCCTGCACCGCCGAGTAATTCACTGACACCGATAAAACGGACAAGCGGCGCCGGGGTATAACTGATCCAGAAAATAGTTTGCACAACTTCAGACAGGTTGCCGAATGCTTTCTGGAATCCTGCACCCAAATACATAACGGCTAAGAGCACCTGAAACACCCAGAGGAGGATGTTGAGTTTCTTTGATGATGATTGCTGAGGCATGGGGTGATTCCTTATAATAAATAGGTCTGTTTAAAAAAATCTTTCAACGGTGTCGGCTTTCTTCCCAGAAGATGCTCAAGGTCGGTTTTTTCTGAGGCAAACTCTCCAAGTGTGATTGCTTCGGCAAATCCGGCGGACATGGCGACCATTTCTGCGGGCACGCCGGCATCGGTAAGAGTATCGATAAAGAGCTCTTTAGTGGGATTGATGTTGCCGATCTGTTTTCCGGTCAGTTCGCTCAGCATTACCGCAATATCATCAAGAGACACATTCTCTTCGGTTGCAAAAACATATTCCTTGTTTTCGTGTCCGCTGCCGGAAAGAACTGCCGCTGCCGCTTCCGCCATATCGTTTCGCACGGTGTATGCGGATTTGGTTGAGCCCGCAGGGAAGAAGATACCTGTTTCCAGAACACGCGGACCGAAGAACATAGGAAGGACATCAGCATACAGTCCGTTCCGAAGCAGAGTATAAGTCATTCCCGATGACTTGATATGTTTTTCGGTATCGATATAGCTTTGCGCCAGCATTTGGATCGGTGAACCGGTGTCTCGTTTTCGCTGAAAACTGGTGAACACAATGTGTTTAACACCCGCCGCTTTTGCAGCATCCACCACGTTAATGTGCTGCGTACTGCGGTCGGCAAGATCGCTGGAGGAAACGAGAAAAAGCTTTTCGATGCCTGCGAATGCTGCCGTCAGCGACGCAGGATTCTTATAATCTCCGCGGCGGACATCGACTCCGAGCGCCTTCAGATCCGCAGCTTTTTCAGGATCCCGCGCCAGCACTGCAAGGGAGGATGCGGGGAGTACTTTTAATAAATGATCAACGGTGGTTCTGCCGAGTTTCCCCGTTGCGCCGGTAATGAGAATCATGGGTGTGTCCTTAAAAAATATTATGATGAGGAATCTTGTTTCGATACAAGAAGATACCTATATTAGTATACAAAAGATACAAGTTACCAATAGTATAGCAGTATACTTCGGGATACCGACCAGGAAGGCATTCAATGAGAACATCCGCATCAAAAGAACAACCGAAATCGATCGGCGCATGTACAAAACAGCTTTTAGCGATCAACGACGCGCTGGATATTCTTCGCGGAAAATGGAAGATCCAGATTATTGGCGCGCTCACGTTCGGTAAACGGCGGTTCAGCGAACTGCAGCGGGAAGTCGACGGGATTACAGCAAAAATGCTTTCAAAGGAATTGCGTGAATTGGAAATAAACGAACTGGTGCTGCGAACAGTGAAAAACACAATCCCCGTCACCGTGGAATATGAACTGACCGATTATGGATGCACGCTGGAGAAAGTGATCGATGCGCTGCGGGATTGGGGCATCAATCACAGAAAACGGATACTCAAAAGGAAAGAGTGAAAGGCCATACAGCGTCAATGGGGGAGTTCTGTCTGCGGAAGAGACGCCGGAGCCGATGAAGATAATTTTGTTTTTTCCTCTACATGCTTGTTGATGAAATACATCATTCCGGCGCCGACAAACATTAACGTTATACATGCATATCCTAAAATATCGTAATGTTCCAGCGGTCCTGTGCCGGACTGAACGATAATCATACCCGCAATGACGGATGCAATACCTCCCGAGACCTGTTGCAGAGATGAACTGACGCTCATAAAAGCACCGCGGTCTACCAATTCCGGAACGGCGGTCATTAATGTTGTTGCCGGAATCATTCGCGACATCATTCCCGCAAAGAGTATCACATTAATCAAAATAACTTCCCACAACGGCGTTACTCCCAAATTCACATAAATCGCAATCATGATTGCCGCAAGAACAGTTCCGGCAGTAAATACCGATATTTTCCCGATTGAATCGCTGATTCTGCCGACTATGGGAAGGATGATGATCGTAGATAATCCCGTGAACATAAAGACTAGCGGAAGTTGATCTTGCGATATGGCAACATTGAAAACCAAAAAGGCGCTGGAAAACGGCATCATCAAAAATCCGCCGATCGTCAGGAGCGCCGTGGTGATGAATGCTGTCACGTAATGCTTTTGCGACAAGGTGTTGCGGAGGTGGACAAATGCACCGGAGGATACGGCACTCTGCATGGAAAGATGCTCGTCGATCGGACGAACCAGTTTCATCATCGCAATCCCGGCAGGAATGCCGATGCCGACAATCATCATGAACGGCGCGTGCCACCCGATAATATTAGCCAAATAAATTCCGAGCGGAATTCCCGCCACCTGTGCAACAGCAAAAGACATCTGCACAAATCCCATCACCCGGCTCCGGACATTCAGCGGAAACAGGTCCGCCACAATCGCCAACGAAACGGAAGCAATCACCCCTCCGAAAATTCCTGTGATAATGCGCGCAATGAGCAGAAAATAAAAACTTGTCGCAATGCCGCAGAGGAAAGTTCCGAAAATAAATCCGGCATAAAAGAATAGAAGGAATTTTTTCCGGTCGTATTTGTCCGCGAATCCCGCCGCAAGAAATCCAGCAATACCGGCGCTGAAAGCATAAGCTGACACAATCGACCCGAACTGCCCCGGAGTGATATCCAGAACTTTCATTAGCAGTGCGCCGAGCGGAGCAATGATGATGAAGTCCAGAATCACCGTGAACTGGATGAATGCCAGCACGGCAATGATAAACATTTGATATCGGGTAAATATTTTTTTTGTCTGCTGGTCAGTCATGTCGGATTTACGGGTCAATGATAATTATATCAATTGTACCAATATACGACGAAAAATCCCCGCGCCAATCGCTGACGATAATTTTTTTTCATCCACACCGTTGTGATGACAGAACGCCCGGCATGCTCTTGAGCATTATTTCTTGCATCTGATGTTGCCGATGTGCACATTCCTCCACCCAACCGTTACTTTTCCTATCAATAATGGAGGCAGCATGATGAAAGTAGTATGGTTTATTGCCGGTTGTTTCGCTGTTGTCCTGCCGTTTTACCTCTATCAGGATCCATTTGACCTCTGGCCTTCTGTCTATGCAGCATCGTACGGCGGATCGGTCTACCTTCTGGCGTTTTTATACTATGTTGTTACAACAAATGGCAGAACACGATTGAAGATCACTACCGGAGTGCTCATCGTTGCTTTCATTACAGCAAATTTCCTGTTCCTATCGACGCAGGAAAAAATGAGCCGGTATCAACGTTCACTGCTGACGAAAATCCGTGTTGCGATTGGCGAGGGAGTATTGCTCAGCGAAGACGTGACGGAACGTGCACTACCTGCATACGGTGCCTATAAGGATCAGAAGGGAAAGAAAAAAGGGATCAG
>Ga0172379_10006638_pt1 | contig 15377 bp, 15 predicted proteins | sample GrowelOW334metaG_FD_119756 | JGI IMG/M metagenome (GOLD analysis project Ga0172379, IMG submission 119756) | Groundwater microbial communities from an aquifer near a municipal landfill in Southern Ontario, Canada - Groundwater well OW334 metaG | ecosystem: Environmental > Aquatic > Deep...
TGAACCACCGGAAACCATATGAAAAACCCCATTTTTCATTCCGCCGACTTGATCAACAATAACGTTTCCATCCAGTTTTCCTTTAATATTATATATGACTTTTACATCAAATTGTCCTTCTGCCCCTCGCCACGGTCTATCCGATTTGTTCCCAATTTGTGAGATAACTTTTCCAACAAATACGTTTTGTCCAAAGCCGACCATTCCAATGTCTGAAAAAACATCATCGACATAACTTGGATTCATAACGGCAACCTGATAATGCTTTTGACCGGGCATAAGCCCAAATTTTAATCCCGCGAACACAATGGCGCCTATGAGCAATAGTCCCTCAACAATATACCTTGTTTTTTTATTCATACAATTTAATTTTAAGTAAATTTACTAAAGTTTAATGAGGTGTTTTATAGCAAGTCGATGCTGTCCAACAGTAGGTATAGTCCGCAATATCTTGAACTCCAAAACCCGTCTGATTCACAAGAGAATAATGCATTATGTTGCCGATATAACTGTGAGCCAGCCCAAGAGTGTGTCCGAGCTCATGCATCCCTGTGTGTTGAATTTGTATGGTCCTGGTATACCGACATAATAACACATCACACCACGATAATCAGTGGAAAGAAAAAGTTCGACGTTTGCCGAACTTTTTCACAATTTTTAGAGATTATTTTATTTAAATTTCTCAGCTTCAGACCTCAACTCTTGCTGCTTTTCAACAGGAAGAGACAAAAAACTGTTTTCATTATCCACATGAAATTTAGAAATTTCTTCGTTTATGTACGCTTTTTTAAATTTTATCACAGTTTCGTTATTTTCTGAGTTTTTTTTCAGCAACTCATACGATGCATTATCATCCTTGCTGATTAATTCAATTGCATTCGGATGCGAAAGAAGTAAATTCCCTTTTAGTATATGATTCTTTACTGTGGCAAAAACATAGGTATATCCAGGATGAAGCAAATAGCTTTCTGCTTTTCCTGAAACGATTTGATCCCCTCCCTCTACCACAAACAAAATTCCATTTTTATATCCGCCTTGTTGGTAAACAAAGACCTCACCCTTAAAATCTCCTTTTATATTTGAGATTATATCCACTGAATACTTAGTTACCGGAGCTTTTGCGAAATCCACTGTCTCAATTTCTTTATTAACTTTTCCAATAAATATATTATCGGAAAATCCTACAAGTATATTATCTTTATTGAAATCCGCGACATAAACATTGTGTATATTTTTTGTCACAGGAAATTTTATAAAATTCGCATGAATCCCCGCCGTAAACACAAAAACGACCATTAATATTACAGTTCCATATATATATATTTTCATAAATTTTATCTAATTTTTTATTAATATTCCTGACAATTCATATCTATCCAACAGTAAGTATAGTCAGTTGTATCTTGGTCCCCTAAGGTTGTTTGTTCATCCATAAAAACATACGCATACATGATGTTTCCATCATAGCTGTGATCTAATCCTAGAGCATGTCCGAGCTCGTGTATTGCAACATGTTTTTTATTTTCATCTGTGAATGATTCCTGATCAAAATAATATTCGTTTAGCTCAATATCATCAGCCCCTATATTTGGAACATATTGACCTGCCCAGCCAGATTGACCAAAATTATCATTAGAAATAGTCAGATCTTCATAATGATAAATATCATCATTGGCAATAAGTATTCCACTGGAGGTGCTGGTTCTTAGATTATTCCAAGTGTCAATGGCATAATTCCATGCAGTAGAGTATTTTGTACTACCGTCCCAACGAATTTCTTTGCCATGTTCAGAATCATGATCAACAGAATTCCAATCATTAATATAATGTAATTTATAAGTAGTTCCATTCGCTGTATTTGAGTAATCAGACCAATTGTTAGCCTCATCAAACGCAAGCACCCTGTAGCGATATGTCGTGCTCGCAGTAAGTCCGGTATCGCTATATTCACTTACGGTTGAAGTGGCGACAAAGGCAAAATCGGAACACACTGATCCATTACATCTTTCGACACGATAACCTGCAACCGACCGATTATCGTTTGAACCAGCCCAATCTATATCAATATGAGAGGGTGAGATTGTTATTGCAGTCAGATCTTCAGGGTCGGAGGGGGCAATGATATCAGGAATAGTCGGGTCATAAGTGAGAAACGGTATAAAACTAACATAATCACTCACCTCATTGTTATGATCACCCGTCGGATTATACTTCGCATTATACGGCCCGCTCGAACTTCCCCAATAGTTATTCGTCGCAGTCGTTGTAGCCAAAGAAGGATTGTAATATGCTTGCGTTCCATTTCCAAAAAGCGAACTTTGGGTAAGGTTAGTTGTTCCCGCGCCATGTCTGATGCCATACGAGTAACCATTAGAAATGGTGGAAGTAGAGATAGTAAAAGTTCCGCCATTGTTATAGATATTAGCGGCATAATAGTCGCCTCCCCCGTAACGAATGGTCGCGTAGGAAAAATTGACGGTTCCGTTTGAAGCGGTGGTAATGCGTCCCCAATTGCCTCCCTCGGGAGTGGTAGTTGCTGAACTGTCTGTATCGTTTAATACGTCGTCTTTGATCGAAGTGAAGTAAATTTGATGGGTTGAATCTCCATTTGCCGTCAACGCCGCATTGTAGCCGACTTGCAGATATGCAGAGTTGTTCTCGAATTTTACCACGGCTCCGGGACTGACAGTGAGGGTATGCCCGTAATTTACGGTATATCCTCCTGATATTATATACGGCAATCCGTCGGCAGACCATGTAGTATTCCTGCCGGTACCGCCTTGCATGACAAAACCGCGTTTGCCGTAACCGATGTCAGGATTTGAATTGCCGGAATTGGTTAAGGTGAGATAGGAAAGATTAAAAATTCCAGCTGCGGTTGCATTATTGGAAAAAGTCGAGCCGGTTATGGACACGGTTCCGCTAGATTGTGCATTAATCCCATATGTTCCATTGTCGGCTATAGTGCTCGTTGCGACATTCAAGGTACCGCTTGAATGCAGTATGCCACTTGCCGAACTTGATGCGATAGTGGTGTTCTCGACATTAAAAGTTCCGCCGTAGTTGTATAAGTTTCCATAGGTATAGCTTCCTCCATAGCGAACGATGGCGTAATGGAGATTTACTTGTCCCCCCGTCCATACTTGTATTCTTCCCCAGTTTCCGGGCTGTACCGGTGCGGAAACACCGTCGGTATCTCCTCCGACGGTATCGTCTTTATAGGAAGTGAAATAAACCGGCGAATTTTCCGTGCCGTTGGCATTAACCGTGCCATCTACGATCATCGACGTGGTGGTCGCTTTGAATTTCACGACTACGCCCGGATCAATGGTAAGCGTTACGCCGGAATTTATCGTAACATCGCTTTCAACGACATATACACTTCCGGCGGTGGTCCAAGTTGTGTTTACGGAAATATTTCCGGAAACCGGAGTGTACGCAAAAACACTACCGGCTGGTAAAAACATTCCCAAAACGAAGACGAACGAAAACAAAAAGAGCGAAAGAAATCTTTTCATTGTTTTATTGATTACTATTATTTTACTCTTGATCTTATAAAAATGATACATTTTGTTTTTTGCATCGAAAAAATTGGTTGATAAAAAATTCTCTATCTTTATCCTAGCAAAAGCGAGTTAACGTCCCGATAAATTTTTTTCACCAAAAAATCCCCAATGTATATGGGGATTTTGAGTTATCCACAGATTTCTTGTTCATCTTTCTTCAATGATATAGCCGTTCGGTTTTGTGCGAATGACGGCTTTTTTCTTCTTTGTTTCAATTTTTTGCGTAATTTCCAGATGTGAGATTCTAAGGTTTTTGTATTACTATCTGGCTGTTCTCCCCAAACTTTTTCCAATATCTCGGTTTTGAGGCAGACCTTTCCTTTATTCATTAGCAAGAAATTGAGCAGTTGATATTCTTGGTGTGTAAGAGGAACATTTTTTGCCCCGCATTTTATCGTTTGACTATCTGCGTTTAAAGTGAAACCGCAAGCTGACAAGATCAACGCGTCTTTTTTTCTGTCACGCAATTTTACTATTATTCTTGCATGCAATTCTTTAAACGTGAAGGGTTTTGTTATATAGTCATTCGCGCCCATCATTAAAAGTTCAACCTTGGTATCCGAATCAAACGTAGCGGACAGTACTATAATGGGAACATCGTTCCCTCTTTGCCTGATCTCGGCACAAATATCTTGTCCGCTTTTATAAGGCAATCCGAGGTCTAAAATTATGATATCGTATGTATTGTTTTTTGCTTTTTCAGAACCGATATTGCCGTCTTCCGCCGTATCGACAAAAAAACCTCGTTCCCCCAAACTATCTTTTAGAGCAAAAAGAGATTGCACATTATCTTCCACTATCAAAATTTTTTCCATATTATTATTTTGCATTTTTAGTGTAGCAATTCGTTTGTCCGTCGTCCACTACGAATACCAAATCCAACTAACTGCTTCTCTTGTTTTTTGTGCGCCGAAATCGCTATTATATTCGTCGTACTTTAAGATTTATAAACTTTACAACTTGATGAACTCAACAAAAAACAACACTTTTTTGAAGTGTTGTTTTTTGTTGTTATCGTCCTACAAACGGGAGGAGCCCCATGAATCTGGCATTTTTTACGGCGAGCGCTAATTTTCTTTGGTTCTTCGTGCTCGTGCCGGTTTTCTTTCTGGAGATGATCCTGGCGTAAGGGTCGAGGAATTTTTTCAAAAGCTCGACGTCTTTGTAGTCGATGTGTTTGATGTTGTTAGAAGCAAAATAGCAGGGCTTCTTTTCGCGTTTTTGGTTCATGTTTCCGTACATTAAATTTATTTTCCCTTTAAATGATTAGCTAAAATGGTATTTCGTCCAAGTTGATCTCTTCGTCGGGATACTGAATGGTATCCACTTCTTGTTTTGGCGCACTTTGCGGTTTTTGACCGCCGTTTGATTGAGGCTGTTGATTCATTGGCGCGGCACCGCCTCCGGTTCCCGTCGGTCTCGGACCGAACTGTACATGATCGGCGATTATTTCGGTGCGATAGTGTTTTACGTTGTCTTTATCCCAGCTTCTGGTCGTCATGCGTCCTTCAACCAATACCGAACTTCCTTTGGTCAAATATCTCGCCACATTTTCCGCCTGAGCTCCGAACACCACGATGTTGTGATAATCGGTTCCCTCTTGTCGAGCGCCGTTCTTGTCTTTCCAGACGCGATTGGTCGCTACGGAGAACGTAGTAACTTTGGTACCCGATGGAATGGCTTTCATTTCCGGGTCTCTTGTTAAATTACCGATGACGATGGCTTTGTTTAAATACATGCAAATTTTTCCTTGCCCTCCGTAGCTTTAGCGAAGGAGGGGCGCTTGTAACTCGCTTTATTCAATGATCAATCCTTCGAGTTCTTTGTCGAGCTCCACTTCATTCACGGCTTCTTTCGGAGCTTCTTCCTTCACCGCGCCTGCGGTTTCGGGCTGTTCTTTTTCCTTCATAAGCGGTTTTGCGATCGGCTTTCCCGCATAAGACGGTTTTCTGATAAGAGTGTTCTCCCGGATGGTTTTGATGATAGTGAAGCGCAGGACGTTTTCAAGAGATTCAATGGATTTCTTGATCACCGCCACTGTTTTAGGATCGCCATCAAACTTCACCCATCCGAAATAAGCGTTTTCAAACTTGGTTTTCTTGTTTGAAAATACCTTGAACATCGGATAAGCCAAAGTGATAAGTCTTGGGTCCTCATCTGAGAACACCGTGCCACCAGCTTTTGCGATTTGTTCCTTAATAAGCGCCGTTTGAGCGGCCAAATCAGCCTCCTGTATGTAAGGAAGCAGCAAATAACCCACTTCATAGACGCGAAGCTCGGTCTCGAGCTCTATTTTTTCCTCGTTTTCCATAGGACGAATACTAACAAAGATTTGGGAGAAATGCAAATTTTGGGCTATTGCAGAACATACCAATATACGAATGGGTACCAATATACAAATGGATACGAATACGGACGACATCGTTAGCATTCGTTAGTCTTTTGTGTGTTGTATCTATATGTTAAAAGCGCGAAAAGCATTTCGCACCATCGCTTCTCGGACCATTTCGAGGTCTTGTTCTTTAATATTGGCAATGACCTTAACAACCTCTTCCACGTACACGGGTTCATTCCTTTTTCCTCGATACGGGACAGGGGCGACATAAGGACAGTCGGTCTCGGATAAAATTTTGTCCAAAGGGGCGTATTTTACCGTTTCGTCATAATTTCTGGCAAATGTCAGCACGCCGGTAAAAGAGATCGTAAAATCGAGATCAAAATATTTTTTTGCGGTTTCGGGGCCTTCGGAGAAAAAGTGGATGTTTCCGCGAAGTTTTTCGCTGTATTCTTTCTTTTTTGACTCCAAGATTTGGAGGAGATCAGGGTGAGCGTCGCGGCAGTGGATCATGAGAGGTAAAGCGTTGGAAACGGCCAGATCGATATGTTTTTCAAAAAGCGCGGTTTGCCGAACTGCTTCCTCTACCCTTTTCTCCTCCGGAACGCGGGAAAAATCGAGCCCGCATTCTCCGATCGCGACGACTTTCTTTTCACTCGCGAATTTTCGATAGATCGCTTCATCAAAAATTTCATCAGCATCATCGGTCGGATGGAGTCCGATCGCGGCGTACAACCCTTCGTTTGCCCGTGCCAGCGTTATGGCGTCTTCTGACATTTTTCGATCGGTACCGACCACCAAAGACCACACGCCGCGCTCCTTCATGCGCGACAAAACTTCCGCACGATCACCATCGAAACGCGCATCGTTGAGATGGGAGTGGGAATCGAAAAAGAGAGGCATGCGTTTGAAGAGAATAGAAAATAGAGAATTGAGAATAGAACATGAAAAACTATCTTCGTTTATGTTTTTTCTATTCTCTATTTTCTATTCTCTATTTCGAACTTTTGTTTTATCCTCCTAAGAAATTGTAAGTCGTGGACACGCCAAGGCCTTTTACTATGGCGTGAACGATGAGCCATGCGGCGAGGGCAATGCAAAGACCGAGCGCGACCGTACCGAAGATCTCATGCGCTTGTTTTATATTGCCTTCATTGCCTGCGGCGGAAAGATACAGCCAGCCAGCCCACGCGAACGAAATGGCGGCGAGAGGAACAGCGAGAACGAACAAAAGGAAGTTCATGATGCGCTGCAAGAGATCTATAAACGCCTGAAAATTACACTCCATGGGATCATTTCCTTTGCCGCACTGGACCAATCCGCCCCCGTTAGACGTCGCTGAACCGGTGGGTGCCGGAGTAGAGGAACAGCACCAAAGACCGGAGGGCTGACCTGACTGATTGAGACAAGTACCGTATGCGGGCAAAAATCCTGCACAACCGCTCACGAGGCACGCTCCGCTGCATGGTGTCTGAGCCTCAGCTTCTTTTGCAAAAGAAAAAAACGAGGAAGAGAAAGCGTAAGCAAAAACGAAGAGCATAAAAAGCGACAAAACACCGCTTAAAAAGTTTCGAGAGATATTTAAATTTTTCATAAAATTATTTTTGTAATTTCAAATTTTACCAATGCGTCTGCTACTCTCCCATCATACCATTTTATTTTCTCGGGAACAGTGGGGTATCCACAGTTTTTACCGTGAAAGATGTTGTATCGATTTTTGGCGAACCGAGAAGCTCGTGAATTTTTTCGGATGTTTCCGGCATGAACGGCGAAAGCATATCGGCTGCGGCGTTAATTCCAAAAAGAAGGTTCGCTAAAACCGCTTCGGTCCTCTCTTTATCGGTTTTTACAAGTTTGTAGGGCTCATAGTCGGTGATGTAGCCATCGAGCCGTTTCAAGAGCACCCAAACGGTCTCGGCCGCTTTTCCGAGTTCGTATTGTTCCATGTGCCGGTCATACGTTGGTAAAATTTCCTCTTCGAGATATTTTTTTACCGACATGCCGTCTTTGAACGGCACCTCAACACCGTTCTTTTCTGAAATTTTTCCTTCAAAATATTGATTCGCCATTTTGAGAACGCGCGAGATCAGATTTCCGAGACTGTTGGCGAGATGAGAATTATACCCTTCCAGAAATTTTTCTTCCGTAAAATCGCTATCCTCAAAAAAAGAAATTTGAGAGATCAAATAAAATCGGAGGGCGTCTGTGCCGTATTTTTCTGCGAGCGAAAAAGGATCAACGACATTTCCTGTGCTTTTTGACATTTTTCGTCCTCCGCTGTTGATGAAACCGTGAATGAGAATTTGTTTGGACGCGGGAAGACCGGCAGAAAGAAGCATTGCCTGCCACATCGCTGATTGCTGGCGGAGATTGTCTTTGCCCGCGACCTGCGTGCCCGGCCACCATGTATTGAATTTTTGTTCATCTTCAGGCCATCCGATAGCGGAAATATAATTGACGAGCGCATCGAACCACACGTACATGACGTGCGCTGGATCATCCGGTACGGCGATCCCCCACGGCATTTTTTCTTTGAGGCGGGAGATGCTGAAGTCTTCGAGACCTCCTTCGACAAAGGTCCTGATCTCTTTCAAACGCGATGCGGGCAAAACAAAATCCGGGCATTCTTTATATAATGAGAGTAATTTTTCCTGATATTTTGAAAAACGGAAAAAATAATTTTCCTCGTTGATGACCTCTATGTCGCGCGTCGGGTGGATGGGACACTTTCCGTCGACGAGTTCGCTGTCCGTCTTTTCCAGTTCGCATCCGATGCAATACTTCACTTGATAATTCTTTTTGTAAATGTCGTCCGCAGCAAGGCACCGTCTCCAAAATTCCTGCGCCGCTGCGACGTGGTGTGCGTCCGTCGTGCGGATAAAATTATTATAGCTTAAATTCAGCGCGGTTTTCAGACGGTCGAACCTCGCGGCATATTCGTCCACATAGGCCTGTACTTCCATATTCTCTTCTTCTGCTTTGCGATAGATCTTTACGCCGTGCTCGTCAGTACCGGTGTTAAAGAAAACTTCGTCTCCACATTTCGCTCGATAGCGCGCGATCGCGTCCGCGTGAACGATCTCCAAAGCAAAACCGATATGAGGATCGGCGTTTACATACGGAAGCGTAGTGGTGATGTAAAATTTTTCTGACATATTTTTCTTCTTGTTTCTATTTTCTATTATCTATTTTCTATTATCTATTTTCTATTTTCTTTTTTTCCACATCATTCACCAGCTCCATAAGTACGGCGGCTAAAGGAACGGCAAGAATGAGCCCCATAAACCCGCCAAGCTGTGCCCCTACGATAAGACCGAGGATCACAATAATGGGAGGAACGCCGATAACCTTGCGGACAACGACCGGATAAATAAGGTGATTTTCAAATTGCTGGACGAGAACGTAGAGCGCGATGGTCATAAAACCGAGAGTGGGGCTCGCGGTGAATCCGATCATGACGGCAGGGATCGCGGAGAGCGTAGGGCCGAATACGGGAATGAGCTCAAATACCGCGGTAATGAAAGCCAAAAGGAAAGCTTGTTTAACTCCGAGGATGAGGAGTCCGAGATACACGAGCGCTCCAACCAAAACACCGAGAAGTATCTGTCCTTGTATCCACTTCCCTATTTTATGCTGCGACCGATACCAAAGATCGATAACGTATTTTTCGTTTTTATCCGGAACAATGATCTTCAGGAAATTCTCAATTCCTTTTTCCTGAACGGCAAAATAAAAAGAAAGGACGAGCACCAGCATGAAATTGAAGAAGCTCCGGAAGACATCAGCGAGCGCGTGCGTTATGTTGCTGACATCAGCCCCTGATCCGGGAGAAAATGCGCCGACCATATTCTGGAGAATGGCTTTGTAATCGAGCACTTTCGGCCAGGGATTCCACTGATCGAGAAAATTCAGATACTGAGGCAGTGATGCGAAAAATTGTGAAAAGTCGTCAAGAAGCGGCGGCAGGAAGAAATAGAACATTCCGGCAAAAAGTCCGACAAACAGAACGTACACTAAAAGCACGGCGGGAATGCGCGGTATTTTGTGACGAATAAACCATTTGGCGGCCGGCTCAACGCTTGACGCGACGACGATGGAAGTGAGAATGACCAGTATGAGATCGGACAGCAGATATGCCACGTAGAAAAAAATAAGCACCAGTATCGTTTTAATGATAGTGCTGACGCTCACGTTTATAATTATGTCCCCTTTTTGGTCTTTCATTGTCTGCATAATACCATATTTGCGAAAAATATTAAAGATTACTGGGAGCGATTTAAGATTTAATAGCCTCTCTAACTAACCACTTCCCATCCGTCATCCCGTGCCGCGACACGGGATCCACGGGGAGTAACGATAGACGTGGATTCCGGCTCGCGGGCCGGAATGACGACAAAAGTGATTGGGTTAATTAGAGATAGTATAAGATTCAGGTTCATGATTCATAAAAAATACGCTTTCTTAAAAAACGTATTTTTATGTATGAAAACTTTCCGGACGAGAGTTAGAAAAACCTATTCGGCGACAACCTGTCGTACCTTCCACTAGCCATTCTTATACTTCGGTTATTCCGCCACTTGCGTATCCGTCAGGGTTATTCTTGGATCCGTACTGCTGATCGTGGTCGATACCGCCTCGGCAACGGAGGTAAGCGCCGCTCCAGTAAAATCATCGGTGGCGGTAAAGGTGGCGGCGGATAAGAGCGTCGGAGATTTGTACAATTGTGAAAGCCCTGGCAAAAGTACGACCTGGAACGAGACTTGCGCGGGCTCTTCCAAATAGCCCACGCCGGATTTTATTTTACCGATCTTCCATGTGACTTTTTTGCTGGTTTGATCATAGGAGATCGGAGAGCCGGTCGGAAAGACTTTGCCTGTCCATCTCACCGATAAAGGAATAGCCGCAGAAACTTCTGCATTTTTTAAATCGTTGACCGTATTTAATGCTTTCCATGTGATCGTGTACGTCGTTTCCTGTCCGACTCGCGGGGGGATCGGTCCCGTATTCGGGATCGGATCGCCGTAATACGTGCCGTAGGATACCAATTTAGCCAACGTACTCAGTTTTATAGTTTTTGCGGCCGAGAATTTCACATCTTCCGGCACATTGTTCTCGTCGACGCGCTTGCCTTTAACGCTGGTCGACACCGAGATCGTCGGATTTTTGAAAGCATTTTTTGCGGAATATGGCAGAAGAGAGAACCGGAACGAAACTGTTCCCACCTTCCCCGGAGCAAGCGAGGCCAGGTCTTTGATCGCTCGTTTATCCCATGTGATGACATCGCTGATCGAATCGTAAAAACCTTCCGAATCCGCGAAAACCGTTTTTTTGTCTATCACATCTCCTGTGACGGAAACGCTTATTTCTCCGTCATTGACCTTATCGGGCAGGCTATTCGTCCAGTGAATACCGATATCGGCGGGCCTCCATTCATTGAGTACCGGACTTTCCGAATTAACCCCGTTTACAAAGATGTCCATCGATAAGAACGATTTTTTTATTGTTATTCCCGTTTGCGCCGTAGCGAATATATCTTTCATGACAAGAAAATCTTTTTCTGTGCCCGCGCCGGTCGTGAGACGGAAGATCTTTTGCTGTTCGCTTTCGCCAAGAAGCGAGCCGCGTACCTCAAGATGCCGCGTGTCGCCGAAATTCATGTCGCCGAGAGACCAAAGACTGTCGCCTTTTACGGGTGCCGGAACCGCGCCTTTAAAAATAAATCCTTGAGGATAATCGATCTTAAAGAGCGGATCTTTTATGGGGGTCGGCGAATTTGATTTTATATCAACTCCGAGCGTAAACTCCTGTTTCGGCGTTATCTCGCGAAGAAGCGACGTTGTGAACGAAAGAGGCGCGGCCGTGAGGCCCACCATGAATTTTTTATTCTTCGTATACTGGGCGCCGGAACCTTCGATACTGAAACGAACTTCGAAATTTATTTCTTTCCTTTCGTTTTGCCCTCCGAAGATCAGCGCTTTTATGGTTTCCGTGCGCTCTTCTCCGGCGTCTACCGTGCCGATTTTTTTGATGGTACGAGGAAGTTCTTCTCCCGGATTGCTGATATAACGCGATCCGTCGGGGAAATTAGCTGTGATTTGTACGGAATTCAAAGGAACGGTATTTTTGTTCTCGATCTGGACCTGAATGGCTATTTCCTCGCCTCCTTTTGCTGAAACCGGACCAAACACCGAAACATTAACATTATTCGGCGAAACAACTATCCGTTTGCTGAAAAACGAAAACGCCGCGATACCGACCGCGATAATAAAGAATATCAGAGAAAAGAGAAAAAACTTCACGAAGGGCGAACTCGATTCTTTTTCATTTGTTTTTTGATATCTGAGAGAACCGCCCTCCTCCCACACTTCCCTGCCTTCCGCATTGATCTTTTTTGGCCGCAACACGGTGCGATCTCGGTGCTGTATTTCGTCCTGCCGCGAATACAGTTTTTTTTCAAGATTTTCGATCAAGTGAGATTTATCATCCTCTTGACCATCGATCTTTCGAAATGGATCGTTGTTTTCCATACCAGTATTATAGCAAACGAGAAGAGAATAGAGAATGGAGAATTGAGAATAGAATAAAAACGACGACAATTTTTCATTCGTATTCTATTTTCTATTCTCTATTTTCCATTTTCATCGGTGCTAAAGATGCGATTCTTCAAGCGCCCGGTTGATCTCTTTAAGCGCCGACCTCCGGTGGGGAGTGAATTGTTCAAGCATGCTCGCGTTGAAGGGAGTTCGTATGTAAAACTTCAGATCTTTATTTTCGCCGATGTATCCGAGCGCCGACAATATCTTGAGTACGGCAAGCGTTTCAAAACGGTGCAGTTCATCATTGGTAAATTTCGCATCTTTCAAAAAAGCGGCAGCGTCTTTCAGTTCATGAAAAAGGGCAGAATTCTCCTCCTCGCCGTGCACGAAACGTCCGACCAGAGAAAGAATGCCGGCAAAAACTTTTATTTTTTGCGTTTCCTTTGTCGGAGAAAAAGAAATAATTTCTTCCGCATCCGTAAGACGCCACGAAGTTTTTCCGCGGATCAGAGAGAGCCTGGAAAAAGAGTACTCACGCAATCCGTACCTCAACTTCGAAGAAACTTTGCGCGCCGACTGGGCATGCGCGCCGACAAGGCCGAGATTTTCGGTAAAAATAAACAGCAGCTTATTCGCCTCGCCAAGATCGGCGGAGCGGAGCACAAAACCGGTGGTGTTGTAGAGATGATAAGACACGAAGGGATTTATGATTAACAGATTTAAGGATTTAAGGATTTCTCCGCCGGACGCGAGTCTCTGACCCCGTCCGGAACGTTTGGAATTTCCACATATTTCTTTTTTCAAAGCAATTTTCGCAGTGCCGGCTCTTGCAGAACAGCATGTGCTCCGCCGAACACAACAAAAATATTTTTTCCTTCTTGCCAAAATTTAAGAATTTCCGATACGATATGGACATTTCGATATGTAGAACAAGCTCGCGCAACTTTATTTATAACAGAATTTTCAGTTGTTGGGTTTATGTAAGAAAATCTGTCTTCATTTTCGTCAAAATCGACGCCAAAAAGGTTTTTGTGAATTCTTTTCATATTTTCAATAGAAAAATCGAAATCTTCCCATTTGCTTTCTGTTTTGTCTCTTGTTAAGCATTTATTCGCATATTCTTCAAAATTCGGTTTCGGATTTAAACGACTTCCCGAATGGAGACCTCGCATATAATAATAATATTCAATTTCGTCTTTTGAAAATTTTTTCAATAATGCTTCTGTTTCTTCCGTTCGAGTTGGTTCGGGGCAATATATATGAGCCTCAATATCCTTTGCCAGCCAAGTAATCAATCCGCCTTCCCCGTTGCGTTTTATTGTCATTTCTTCATCTTTTAAAACTTTCCGCAACCCACCCTCAACAAAAACAACCGAATTTTTCCCTCCCGTTTTATCCATAAATTTTCCCCAAAATTCCCTCAAAACAGGAAATTGTTCATTATTCGGGTCATGAGAATGATTGGCTCCGAAATAATAAAGCAACTGCTCGTTTTTCTCGATCTCAAAACAATAGGGCCATTTTTTCGCTATGCTTTTCCATTCGTCGTAAGAATAAAGTAGCGATTCAATTTCTTTTTCTTTCATAATTTTATTATTTTATGTACTTGGCTCTTTTAGGTTAAATATATACTTAGGTAACAAATGGCTGTTCCACCTTGACTTTTCTGTTGGATTTTCCCTAATATAATTACATTGCCATTTGGCACCAGAGAGCCCACCGTATGGTGGGTTTTCTTATTCTCTACTGACAAGAATACCAAAAATATCAACGAGTAACAATAAAATTACAGCACATATCTCTCATTTTTTTTTGGAGGTTAAACCTCTAAACAAAATGTTCCTCAATATTTCATCGTTGTGATATACTGTTTATATGCAATTTAGCAACCCAGATGACAATATTCGTGAGTTTGGCGTAAAACCGGAGCAAAAGATCGCGATTTTTGGATCGGGTTCGGGCGGACACACCCTGGCGGCGGCGCGTGCTATGAACGGCACGGGTACCATTTACGGCATTGATTCACGAGGTCAAATGGTTGAGAAGCTGAAAAAAGAAGCATCGGATCGGCACCACATGAACGTGAGGGTGGTTGGGGGCGATGTGGAACGAATGGGCGGCACGGGAATAACTCCTCTTTCGACCGATGCGGTTATCGTTCCCGACACGCTCTTTTCTGCGAATGATAAAGCCGGAGTTTTTAAAGAGGCCGACCGAATTCTTTCCTACGGAGGACGGCTTTTAGTAATTGATTGGATCGCTTCATTCGGAGGAACAGGACCGCAGCCGGAACATGTTTTCTCGGAGCAGGAAGCGCTGGAGCTTGGCAAAAAAATCGGTTTCGTCTACGACCGAAGATTTCCCGCCGGAAATTATCACTACGCGCTCATTTTTCACAAACCGAAGCCGGACGAGAAGAGTATCAGGAATTAGTATCAGTATCAGGAATAACGAAGTAAAAAGAAAAACACCGTCGGTGCTTTTCTTTTTTGTTACTTTTCGTCCCTGATACTGATACTAATTCCCGATACTCGTCGTCGTATTGTTCTATCGTTCTGTTATGCTTTTTGCTTCAATACACAAAAACAGCGGGAACTCCCTTCTCGTCCTATCCTCCTCCTCTTTTCTCGGACCTTTTTCGCTTTCCCGGTGCGACACCCATTCTTCGAGGCGCGAGATCTGAAAACCGGCGTTCGCGAGAGTTTTGAAATACACCTGAAGCGGACGATGAAAAGACACCGTGGTTATTTTTTTCTGCGATCCGGGATGCATATCGATCTCTCTTTTTGATTCGGTCATGTAAGCATCGATGCGGCGATATTGTTTTTTGGCTTGCTCGTCAAACCCCCAAGAGCTCGCGCCCGGATTGCGGAAAGCGGGGTGATTCAAGACGAGCAACAATTTCCCTCCCGGTTTTAATTTTTTTTGGATCTCTTTGAA
>Ga0172379_10006639_pt1 | contig 15377 bp, 8 predicted proteins | sample GrowelOW334metaG_FD_119756 | JGI IMG/M metagenome (GOLD analysis project Ga0172379, IMG submission 119756) | Groundwater microbial communities from an aquifer near a municipal landfill in Southern Ontario, Canada - Groundwater well OW334 metaG | ecosystem: Environmental > Aquatic > Deep...
ACCCTTAGTATTATCACAATTAGCTCGAGCTAAACTTTCATCTTTTTCCAAACGCGTCTGGCGCAACGGATGACAATCATCCGAGCAGCTGATGGTATTGGCATAGATTCGATAATAAATCTCACCACTAGCGGCATAAAATTCTTTACAGAACGGATTAGCAGCTAAATCTTCTGGGCCATCACAGCAATCGGGACCATTAGTACCACTATCGGTTTTGACCTCACACCAATAAGTCGGCCACAACGTCGGATCAGTATTGACCTCTAAGGGTGCTCCCCCGCTTGGGGTTTGGCCGGTCAGATTATATAATTTCAACTGGTAACCAGTTTCATCCGAGCCCTGCCAATTGTAAAAATTTTGGCAATTGGCATCAGACTGATCCGGCTTACGGCACTGACGCAAATATTGATAATATTCTTTACCTTCCCCACCTCGAGCGACCTCATCTAAATTGGTAAATTCAGTACAGCCAACCTGGCTAGCCGTACAACTTTTAGCTGTTTTTGGAATAAAATACTCCAAAGATTCCTGGCTTTCAAAATGACTAGTTGATTGTTTATAAGCTTCGTAACCCACGCATTCAGCCGGACAATAATCTTGAATTGATACTTTGGCGGGGATTGACTGACCGCCAAGTACAGGCCGGTAAAGTTCGCAGCCCACTTCATCTTCCTGACAGTACATGGCAAAATTAGAACACTCGGGCCAATCAGTATAATGACAACAGAATTGACCCGAAGCATCACAGCCGTTGGCGCCTTGGGGATTGCATCTGTTGCTGTCACATTCACCGTTATTAGTGCAAGCTTCACCAGCGTCAGTGGCATCAGTCGCATTCGCACAGAACTTCCGCCAGACCATATTTTCTCCGTTACATTGGGTTTGGTTGACACCAGTTAAAACATCCGGGCTGGGTCGGTCAATAGTATAGCCATGGCAGGCTAAAGTGGCCGGCGGTTTTTTAAGATAAACTAAATTTTTCGTGCCATAATCACTGTAACTAGAAACGGCCGCATTGTTAGTTTCCACTTCTTCAACTTGAACATTATCGATATAAAGTGGTTTAGCTGGGTTAGTATAGTGACTCGAAATCGAAAATTTAAAATCATAACTAAAGTGACGAGTCGTAAATGAAGCAGAAACAAATTGCTGCCACTCGTCGGTGAGTGGGAATAATCTCTGGCTGCCTATAAACACCCCATCATAATCAAATACACAATGCCCTTTATTAAGACTGGTACAGTGTGCTTCATTTTCGTCTACCGTACCGATGTAACAATTTTCAGCTTGATCCAAACTGCAATAATAATCAGGATTATGGTTTGATAAAATCTCTGTATACCAAAGTCTGTCACTAGCAGCCGCATCTTGGTCAGACCTAGCCATAAAGGAAACACGATAGGTAGTATTGGGCTTTAAAGCAAAAAGTGGAATTTCAAAATCTCGGGAAAAATTATCATCATTAGTGCTAATGGTTTTTTTAATCAATTTCAGACTATAGTTATCACTATATCCTTCAGCCTGCTCGAAACTAGTGTTAGCGCTGTTCCAATTTTCACCGGTTTGCCAGCCTTGGGGTACGCCGCTAGGATCGGACCAATCTTCAAAACTGGAATTAGGCACCAAATTAGTGCCAAAATTCGGGAGTGTCCGGATTAATTCAGAACAGCCGACATTTTGGGCATCACAACTTTGGGCATCACGATCTAGATGAATTTTACTTTCATTGACGCCAACAGTGCCAATCAAAGTTAAAGTGACATTTTCCACAACACAACTTTGAGTAATTCTGAAATCATCAAACCAAGCTGTCCCGCCGACCTGATCACCGCTAACAATAATTTTTACTTGAACTTTTCCTTTGCCGCTGCCAGGTGAACTCTCCTTATCGACTAAAAAATCAAAAGTTAGTAACTGCCAGCCATTGCCTTTGGTGCTCACCCGGCTTTGAGCTGAGGTAACACCACTTCCTCCCACTTCCAAAGTAATTGCCCCGGCATTTAAATAATCATAAACGTAACCGGAAAAAGTATAATAATTGCCGACTGGTAGTTCTAATTCAGCGGCGCTAACTGTTTCATTAACAGATAAACCGTAGCTAAAAAAGCGTAAACTATTTTTCCCAGCATGGATTCTTTCACTGGCCCCGGCTGCGCGTTCAAAATAAGTTAAACTACCGCTACTGGTACTCCATTTATCAGCTAGATTGCCAGGCGAAGCAGCGGTTTCAAAACTTGGATTAAGCAATAAATTAGCAAACGATTCACAGCCAGTAAGAGTACAGCCCACATCACCCTGCTTAATCGTACACAAAGCATCAGCAGGATTAATTATACATTTATCACCCACCCACCATCTTGACCCGGAATTACAAGAATTGCTAATAGAAAGATTAGTGCCATTGGTGTTGTCGACACAGCTACTGTCACCTTCCGCTATTTCACAACTAGTAGAAACCAGACAACCGCCAGCCAAATTACAGGGCTTTAAGACACGTTCAGCATCAATTGCGCCGGTGGCCGGATCAATTACAATATGCTCATTAGTACAGGTCCAAATATCACTACTAGGATTAAAGACCTGACAATACCATTGGCAGCCGGCATTATCAGCGCTGCAGCCATTAAAGTCCAAGGTATTTTCCAAAAAACTAAAAACTTTATTATCGCTGCGCTGAAAAGTCTGACAAGTATTAAAGTAGGGTTTACAGCCTTTACCTTGTAAATCCCAAATTCGTCTTTCTTCAGTACAATAACCATAATACTGGCAATTACCACTCTCGTCTTTTTGGAGACAGCTTTGATAATCCGCGCAGTATTCCGCCCGCCCAACCGTCCGTTGGGGTGGGACATCGTTAGCATCAGTAAAATCACCATCACTATTGGCATCATCACCACCAATTACACCTTCATAAACAACTTTCGAACCGTAACCTTCCAATTTGCAAAAATGGTCAGGCAAGGTTAAAACCCATTCTGGGTCAATTAAACCATAGAAAAGATTATCTGAACTTTCATCCGCGAAGCGAGCAATTAAATCATTCAAGCTATAAGTCTTACCAGGGTCAAATTTATTTATAGTTTGGGCGGCAATTTCCCAGCCGACTGGAACCACACGAAAAGTCCGTAAAATCGTAATGCTCCGATAAGATATACCCCGGTAAAGAGCACTAGCATCCCAATCCATAAAACCAAAAGGAGCATTGCCATCAATTAAACCCTGATCAATTGCCTCTCTTAAAGTTAATTTCCTTTCTATGGCTGAACGAAAATCTTGTTTGATCGCACATTCATCCGGTCCGGGATTCTCCGGATCAGAACAATAAACTAATTTGGTTAAGACATCATAAGCCCCACCTTGCTTGGCACCGGCTTGCAATAAATCAAGAAAGCGTAATCGAGCCGCTTTTTCGCCGCTATAAAGTTCAATACCTGACTCGCCTGTATATAAATCCTGATTAGTCGCCCCTCGGGCCAAAAGGTTACCAAGGCCGGAAAGATCAATGGTCTTGTCGTCCTTTGAACTGACTAATCCTTTCTTAAATAATCGTTCGAAAAGTTTACCCAATAAAGTATTAATAAAAGTCGCGATGGCGATATTGAAAATATTACCATACTCAACTTTAACTTCTTCCCCTTTTGACCCGGTTTCTGTTCGCGTTAATTGTTTAGCGCCTTCAGCCGTTACGGTACCGGGAGTAAGAATGGTATCGGCGATTGAATCACCCACTGACTTGAAGCCTTCACCTTCTTTGCGCCTAAAAATACCAGCTAACCAATCTTCCTCGACTTTTTGGTAATAAAGACCAAAAGCCTTCGCGGCAATGCCAATATCATTGCTCTTAGGATCAAAAATATCATCAAATTGACTCAAAAAATTAGGACTCTCGGCCCAGCTCTTCCAATTTTTAATCATCTTAGTGACGGTACAATCTGGCTGTTTAGGCCGCCGCAGATTACCTAAGCCTAAACCAATACTAATTTTAAGGCCGAGTGAAGGGGTACAAAGGTTAAGATTGATCCAACTATTGTTACCTAACTTTTCTAAAAATGTACCAGCCGCGTTATCAACCAAATTGGTCAAATATTCACCCCAATCTTCGGTAAAAAACATCGGCTGCTGGCCTTCACCACCAGAAGCCAGCCAAGTCGCCGTATCATAAGCAAAGGTATTCAACATATAACTGAAAGCTTCAGCCGCCGCGACTTTAACAGCATTTCTTAACTTCTGGTACATCTTATCCAAATTTTTCTTAAAAACTTCCCATTTAGTGAGCTCTTTGGTATCTTTTTTTTGGGCTTCGGTAACATTATCAGTCCCTTTTTTAACTTCTGCTTGCGTCTTACCTGATTCATCTTGAATAACTTTAACCCCGCTAGCATCATGAACTTGCACTTCAGTCGGCTTAGGCGGGTATTGCTTGGTCACTGGCGGGGCACCAGTTGGATTAGATGCCCGTGCCGGCTCCGGGTAGATCAATGCTGGCGTAATTAAACTTAAAACCATACTCACCAGAACCACTTCCGTGACGATTTTTTTAAACGCTAAAAACCATTTGTTTGAAATGGTTTGGTCAGCTTCCTGAGTAGCGGCGGGCAAATTCAGTTTTGGCTTAATTTCTTTTATCATTTTTATTGATTCGCATTCGTATTAGACAGATTTGACGAAGCGGCCGGATTTTGCGCCTCTAAAGATTCATTAGCCAGATTCATCAACTCTTCATCAGTGACTTGATCTAAAAGAGTGCTAGAAACTCCAGCTTCTTTTAAATATTGCCGAATTTGATCCGGGGTCAAATCCGCCGGATTAGTCACTGATAAATCAACGGCTGCAGTGTCGGTTTGTTCACTGCCTGATTGCATCCCAGCCAAGGCTTCTTGATATAACTGCATCAATTCTTCATCGGTGAATTGAGCCAACTCATCATCAGTCATTCCTGCTTGTTTTAAGGTTTCACGCAACTGAAGCGAAGATATCTGATTACTTAAGAATAAATCGCTGGCATCATTAGTTTGAGTGGATGCCGAACCGGGATTCCAAAAGGCAAAACAGTTCTGGCCTTCGGGGCAAGTTGGATCGCTGCCTACCGCTACTTCCTTTTGGTCATTAATGCCATCAGAATCAGTATCTTGAAGATAAGGACTGGAAAGGTAAAAATATAGTTCATCATAGTCAGAAAGCCCGTCTTGGTCAGTATCTTTATCTTTTAGTCCCAATAAATCTTCCGGCCCACTAACTGCTGCATTTGGCTGAAATTTAGCAAAAATATCCTTATTAATTTGGTAGCGAAATTGAAAAAAACCTAGCACCAGTGCGGCTAGGCCAAAAAAAAGAATGCCAGAGACCAATAGATTATTAACCAATTTTGCGTTTTGGAAATAGTCCCGAAATAACCTTTTTGACTTTTTTGGAGACGTATCATCGTGGTAAATTTCCTCTAAAATGGTAAACTTTTCTTTTTTTCCACTACGGAAAGCCATCTCTTTTTTCTTTAAAATTAAAGCTAAAATCCGAAAGGAATCTTTACTTTGACTTAAGTATATTATAGCAGAAAAACCTCTAATAAAGCAAGGGTTTTTAGGGCCATTAATAAACTAGAGGCTTAAACTTTTGACTAGCGCAAGCCAATCAGCCAAACTAAGATTTTGGGCACGAATTTTCGGGTCAAAATTGGCTTTTTTAAGCATTTTTTTTATTTCCTCATCAGGTAAATGCAGGCCGGCGGCCAAATTATTATGTATTTGTTTTCTTTTAGCCGAAAAACTAATTTTAATAACTCGCCAAAAGAATTCTTCGTTTACTCCGGCTAAATAGTTATCCACTGCTTGTTGATTTTTAATCTTACTAATTGTCAAGATTGCTGAATCGACCTCTGGCGTCGGCCAAAAATTATCCCGTTTAACAAAATCAATAATTTTTGGCTGGCCATAAAATTGAACTGACAAAGCCAAAAGGCTCATTTGCCCAACTGGGGCACAAATCCTTTGAGCCACTTCTTTTTGAATCAAAAGAGTCATTCCAGCCGGCCGGTTTTTAGCCGTTAAAAATTTCCTAAGAAAATGCGAGGTAATGTTGTAAGGCAGGTTAGAAACGATTTTATAAACCGGTAACCGGCAACCGGTAACCGGTGACCGTAAAATATCGGCATTGATTAATTCCAAGTTACTTACCCCAGCGAATTTTACCTTTAAAAAATCAAAAAGTTTTTTATCCAGCTCAACGCTGATTACCTTTTTAACTCGTTTGACTAACTCTTCAGTTAAAATTCCTAAACCTGGGCCAACTTCTAAAACCGTATCACTCTTCTTGAGATCAGCGGCTTGGATAATTTTTTCGATTATCTCCGGATTAATTAAAAAATTCTGACCCTTTTGGCGCGAGGGATTGATATTGTAAGCACGGCAGATTTGTTTAACTTGGTTAATAGCTGAGTTAGGCATAGCTATCGAATTATGAATCATGAATTAAGAATTATGGTTGCTTAAACTAAATCTTCACTCTCGATTTATCCCCCTTGATTCATAATTCTTGATTCTTGATTCCTCAATATTTAACAAATGACAATAAAATGCTACCAACTTTAGTTGGCTTTAAAGGCCGACCAAAGTCGGGTTACCCTTAAAATAATTTCTTAATTTTTTATTTTCTTAATTTCTTATTCTATGCTATAATCAAAGTATTATGATTTACTTTGAAGGCCTAATGCACAGAAAAATTAATATTTTCATCGCTATTTTAGTTATTGCAATTGTCGCCGGCCTGGCGGCCTGGGCAATTACTGCTCAATCATTTGGTGGTAAAGATGCCGGCCTACTGATTTTAGGTTCCCAACCGTTGAAATGCACCTTGGACGAAGAAGATGCTGTAACCTGCTATAATACTTGTCCAATCTGCGGGGATATCATCGGCTGTAAGACTCTTTGGGAAGTTCAGGCAAAAAAATTAAGCGGCGTCCCAGGCACACTCCACAAAAATACGGCCCTATGCCTTTTATTTCCCTTTCCCACAAGAGGTGGACAATTTAAAAGCGGCGCTAGATGCCTAGGCAAAGTCCTAACAATGCCCACTGGTTCTCATCTACTTTTCAATTTTGGTTGCTCCACCCGTTAGCTAGGATAGTTTAAGATTCAATCTTGACTGCTCCACTTCTTAAAACTATTGCTTTATTGCCAACCACTTTCACAACTGTTGAAGTTTTTGTTTGAGCCAAACGACCAGAATCAATCAGCAAATCCGGTTTTTGTCCTGCCAAATTTAGGCGGGTATTTTTTTTGGATTGAAACTGCGCAATAATTTTTTTACTATCAAAAAGTGTTGGCTGACCGGACAGGTTGGCAGAAGTCGCAATTATTGGTTTACCTACTTGTTGCGCTAGGCTCTGAACGATTCTGTTTTTTGGTACCCGAACCGCAAAGCGGGGAGAAACTACAATTGAAAGCGGACCGGGCCAAAAATTTCTGGCTAACTTTTTCTGGGAGGAATTTAATTTGAAAAATTTTTCCACTTGTTTAAGGCTAGAAGCAATCAGGGTAAACTTTTTATCTTTTCTATTTTTAATTTTCAAAATTTTTTGCGTTACTTTTTTGGAATCAAAAATACCGCCCAAAGCATAGGCGGTGTCAGTTGGATAAATAATAACGCCACCGTTTTTTAAAATCTTCACTGCCTGCTGAACACCAATTTTATTCGGTTTAACAATCTTCATAATTAGCAAGTAGATTGGTAGAGCGGTAGATTAGTAGAATGCTAATAAAACAGATCCTACCGTTCTACCAATCTACCGCTCTACTTATTTTAGCCTCTAATCTGCTTAACAAACTTATAAACCGAAAAGATCACTGGATTTAAAACTAAATCAAAACTCCCAATATATTCCCGGGCCTTAGTTTCACCAGCAAAGCCGGTTTTAAAACGGGTGATTCCTTCCCATTTCTCATTAAAAAATGTCTGGCCATTAACTCCCCCAAAATCATAAAATTGGAAACCTAAATTTTTGGCCTCAACGATGGCTTGCCATTGTAAAAGATATGGCGCCATTATTTCACGGTAAGTATTGGCTGAAGCACCATGAAGATAAGTGCAAACTTTACCAAAAAAAGAAACTAAGTTAGCAGCCACAACTTTACCGTCATACTCGGCTAAAAACAATTTGACCTTGCCATCCTGGCTCATAATTTCAAACATTTTTTTATAATGTTCCTTAGGATGAGGATGAAAACCATCTCGGCTTGAAGTCTGCTTGGTCAACTCCCAAAAGGCTTCAATATCCGAAGCTTCACTACTGATCCTGACCTGAACCCCTTTTCTTTGAGCCAAGCCAATATTATAGCGAGTTTTTGGTTTCATCGCATTTAAAAGTTCCTCTTCACTTTTGGAAATATCAATTACGAGGCTACACTTTGGTTGGACTTCATATTCACTTTTCCGAAAACCAACTTCCGTTAAGCGCTTCTCATTGCCCAAAATCCAAGGTGGATCAACTCGGATGAGAAAACTTTTCTCTTCTTTGGCAATTTTTTTCATTTCGGCAAACAAAGAATTCAAATCTTCAATTTTCAAAACATTAATTATTGGCCCACGCGGACAATAAAGATAATTATATTCAAACGGCAGCTCAAGTTTAATGACTAAAGCCGCTGCCTGCAACTGACCCTGGCTATTGATGACCCCAAGGCGAAACACTCGGTTATCCAAGGCTTTTTGAAAATCCGCCCATTGCCAAGAATGAAGCAGACCGCCATCCGCCGCGTTAACTTCCACAAAATTATCCCAGTGTTGTTTTAGTTCGTCTCCGACTTGAATTATTTCCATAGGTTAGTAGGTAAGTAGATTGGTAGGTTAGTAGGTAAGTAGATTGGTAGGTTTAGAAATATTTATACTGCCTACCGATCTACTGTTCTACCGCCCTAAATTACAAAGTTAATTAACCGGCCCGGTACAAAAATTACATTTTTTACGGTTTTATCCGCCAAATACTTGGTCACCTTCTCACTTTCCAAAGCGGTTCTTTCAGCGAGTTGCTCGGTGATGTCGGCTGGCACTTTTATTTTATCCCGAATCTTACCATTGATTTGAATCACCAGTTCAATTTCCTCTTCTTTGGCCAAACTATCATCATAAGTGGGCCAGGCTTCCTTAAAAATTGACTCTTTATAGCCTAACATCTGCCACAATTCTTCGCAAATATGAGGTGCAAAAGGAGACAGAATCTTTAAAAAATTTTTTAGAGCATTGATATCACAAAAATAATCACCTTTCATTTCTTCAATTTTCGGCCGCCAGTCGGGATTACCATCAACACCATTAAACTGAATCATTAAAGCCGAAACAGCGGTATTATAATCCTGAGTTTCAATGTCAGCCGAAACCTTTTTTATAGTTCTATGTATTAACCTTGATTCTAAATTCTGATTTCTAATTTCTGATTTCTTTAAATCTTCGGCAATCCTTGAAACCACTTTATACACTCGATCTAAAAATCTCCGTACACCCACCACTCCTTTGGTGTCCCAGGGAATCGCCTGATCAAACGGGCCCATAAACATTTCATATAGCCTTAGAGTGTCAGCACCATACTCTTTGACCACTTGGTCGGGATTAATAACATTACCCCGTGATTTGGACATCTTCTCTCCGCCCTCGCCTAAAATCATGCCGTGCGAAGTTCTTTTTTTGTAAGGCTCAGGTCCGCACTTTTTTGGCACCGCACCAATGTCGTATAAGAACTTATAGACGAAGCGCGAGTAAAGCAAATGTAGCGTAGTGTGCTCCATACCGCCGTTATACCAATCAACTGGTGTCCAGTATTCTAATTTTTTATCATCGGCCAAAGCTTTGTTATTATGCGGATCGGTATAGCGGAGAAAATACCAGTTTGACCCGGCCCAGTTGGGCATGGTATCGGTTTCTCTTTTGGCTGGGCCACCACAAATCGGACACTTGGTATTGACCCAGTCGGTAATAGCAGCTAAAGGCGATTCACCATTATCAGTTGGCTCATAATTTTTTACTTGGGGCAATTCAACAGGTAAATCTTTTTCCGGCACTGGTATCCAGCCATCAACACTAGCCCCAGTTTTTTTACAATTTTCACAATAAACCATCGGGATCGGCTCACCCCAATATCTTTGCCGTGAGAAAACCCAGTCACGGAGTTTATAATTAACAGCTCTTTTGCCGAAACCTTTGCTATCAAGATAATTAATTACTGGCTCTCTAGCAGTATCCCATCTCATGCCTTTGAATTGTCCGGGCTCTTCAAGTATGCCATCTGGCTGGCGATAAAAAACTTCTAGATTTTTTACCTTCTTTGCTAACTCTTGATCCTGAGGAAATAATACTGGATGCAAAGGAATATCATACTTTTTAGCAAAGGCATAATCTCTTTCATCATGAACACTACAATTAACAATGCCCGTGCCATAATCGGCCAGGGCATAGCTGGCCACCCAAATTGGTAAATCTCGACCAATGCCTAAGTAATTTTCCACATACCGACCGGTAAAGATGCCTTCCATTTCTTTTTCAATATCAAACTTATTTTGGGCTTTCTTTTTTTTAATCTTTTCAACAAATTCCAGGACCTCTTTTTCATATTTTGTCCCCTTAACTAGTTTTTCAACCAACGGATGCTCGGGCGCAATAACGGTAAAAGTCTGGGCCATGAAAGTCTGAGGGATAGAATCATAAACTTCAAATTCGATATTCAAATCTTTGATTTTATTTTTTAAATTAACGCCTTCGGACCGACCGATCCAATTTATCTGCTGGGCTTTGATCCGCTCTAAATAGTCAACCGTGTCTAAATCTTCGATTAAGCGATCGGCATATTTGGTAATTTTCAACATCCACTGCTCTTTTTCTCGCTGTTCCACCTCGCCGCCGCAGCGTTCACATTTACCAGCCACGACTTCTTCGTTAGCTAAACCAATCTTGCAAGACAGGCACCAGTTAATCGCCATTTTAGCTTTATAAGCCAAGCCATGTTTATACATTTGTAAAAATATCCATTGCGTCCATTTGTAATATTTTGGGTCAGTCGTCACCACCTGCCGCTGCCAATCAAAAGAAAGGCCGAGTGTCTTAAGCTGGCGGGAAAAAGTAGCAATATTTTTTTCAGTGGTAATCGCCGGCTGAATGCCAGTTTTGATGGCATAATTTTCCGAAGGCAGGCCAAAAGCGTCGAAACCAATGGGATACAAAACATTGTAGCCTTGCATCCGTCGCTTTCTGGCTAAAATATCCAAAGCAGTGTAGCTGCGCGGGTGACCAACGTGTAATCCTTCAGCTGAAGGATAAGGAAATTCAATCAGACAATAAAACTTTGGCTTGGCTGATTTATCCGGGGCGGCAAAAGAATTATTTTTATCCCAGTATTGCTGCCATTTTGGTTCAATTTTTTGCGGGTCGTAATTAGACATGTTTAGGATTTAGGATGTAGGAAGTAGGAGGTAGAAAAAGTAAGTTATGACCTTAGATTATTAATCATCTTATTTAAGATACGCATCACTTCATCTAAAAGTTGATCTGGTTTAGAATAGTCTAAATCTTTAGTTTTTGGCAAATTTCTAGCAATCTCAATTTGAGTTTCAAGTTCAGCACCGGAACCAAAAGCAATCAGGAGAAAACAATGAAAACTTTTTCTGCTACCCCGCCTTCTTCCTTCAGCAATATTAGAAGGAATAGACACAGCCGATCGCCTGATTTGCGAAGTCAGCCCATAAATTTCCGACTTAGGAAACTTTTCAGTCAGTCCGTAGACTTCCAAGACTAATTCCATTGCCTTTTGCCAAACAATTAGTTGTTTGTAAGTTACAATTTGCGCCATACCATTTTTTGTTAATGATTAGTATGATTTGGCGCTATGTTGATTATAAAAAGTGAAAAGTAGGAAAAAACATTATACTTCCTACCTCCTACAAGCTACTTCCTATTTAAATTACCATAAAATGACTATTTTTTCAAGCTTAATCAAATCATTTTTTATGCTACAATAACTACATTGTTCATTGGAAACCCCAACCAACCCAACCCGAAACGGGCGAAAGGAGATTGTCATGCAGGAAATTATCAGGATCCTGTTTCTGAGTGACATCCATTCTATTCACCCGAAAGACCGGGTACCAATAGATGATGTCAAGATAGCTTTGCAAATCCTTAAATTTCTTGGCCAGTGCGCCAGATACTTCTGGTTCAAGACTAGATTAGCGGAAAAGTTGAAAGAGGCTTGGTATCAGGTCAACCGGACCTACATCCAGCGCGCCCTTTCACAGATTGCTGAAGAAGGTCCTTATGACGAAACTGTGCTTTTGGGTGACCAAGTCCATGGCTACCAAGACCAAGGAATGGTGACCCCACTCACCCGCAAAGCCGGCCGCCGAATCAAGAAACTTATCCTGAAGTTATTCGGCCGGATGATTGCTTTGGCTGGCGGCCACGAGACTGGCTATATTCTTGCTTCCGGCGCTTGGGGGAAAGTTGGCATCAGCCAAAAAAGCTTGGAAGCTCATCAGACAATCTACGGCGAGATGCATGGAGTTAAAGAAGTTGCCCCAGGCTTAAACCTAATCTGGCTTTCTTCGGAGCCTTTCATGGTTCACCGCCAGTGGCAACACCACTTCCAGCCCGAACAGCTTGATTGGCTTAACCAACAACGGCAAACTGAGCTTGATTTTCTCCAGAAGACACTGGAAGAAACCAGAGGCAAGTTTATCTTGGCCGTTCACGATAGCGGCGCCTTACTGTCCTCAGATCTACAAGAAGTTCTGAAACCTTACCAAGAACGCCTCTTGGTGACACTGTGCGGACATTTCCATGCGAGATGGGTGGCCAATCTCTACTACTATTGGCACTTTCTGAACCGGCAGTTCAAGGAGGTATCTTGGCAATACCACGTTCAGATTGTACCCTCGGTCTGGGGGATTATAATTGCCACGCCCTTGGGATTTTGGCACCCGGGCGCCGGTTGGGCCGAGGTCTTGGTCAACCTGACCAGCCACAAAGTCTCTTTGCTGATCCACTACTTCAGTAAAAGACCAACAAAAAAAATTGACCTGGGGTCAATTTGCTGAGCCGCGACATCCGCTTGCGGCTTTTTATTAATATCTTATTTCTGATTTCTTACTAACTTAAACTATTTAAGCACATCCTTGAGATACTGTCCGGTGTAAGATTTTTTGACTTTGATAATATCCTTGGGTGTTCCTTGGGCAACAATATAACCGCCGCGTTCGCCACCTTCCGGGCCAAGATCAATTACCCAATCAACGCATTTGATCACGTCCAAATTATGTTCAATAATCAAAACCGTGTTGCCTTTATCAACTAATTTATTCAAAACTCCCAAAAGCTGCTTAATATCTTCAAAATGCAGCCCCGTGGTTGGTTCGTCTAAAATATATAAAGTTTTGCCGGTTGAACGGCGGGAAAGTTCGGTGGCTAGTTTCACTCGCTGGGCTTCACCGCCGGAAAGCGTGGTGGCCGGCTGGCCCAGTTTGATATAACCCAAACCAACGTCATATAAAGTTTTGAGTTTATTATAAATAATCGGTTGCTGGCGAAAAAACTTCATTGCCTCTTCCACCGACATGTCCAAAATAGCAGCGATGTTTTTGCCTTGATAATGGACTTCCAAAACTTCGGATTTATAACGGGCACCGTGGCACTCTTCGCATTGGACGTAAACATCAGGCAAAAACTGCATTTCAATTTTGACCAAGCCCTCGCCAGCGCAAGTTTCGCACCGGCCCGATTTGGCATTAAAGCTGAATTTGCCCGCCTTGTATCCTCGCATTTTAGCTTCCTGGGTTTGGGTGAACAGATCGCGGATATAAGTGAAAACGCCGGTATAAGTCGCCGGATTGCTCCGCGGTGTCCGGCCAATCGGTGACTGGTCAATGGCAATTACTTTATCAATATTTTCAATGCCCTTAAGATCTTTGTGTTTGCCTGGTAAATCCTTGGCCCGGTAAAACTTTTGGCTTAAGGCTTTAACCAAAATTTCTAACATTAAAGTTGATTTGCCCGAACCCGAAACTCCGGTCAGGCAGATAAACTTGCCTAAAGGAATTTTGACATCAATATTTTTTAAATTAAACTCAGAGGCTCCGATAATTTCCAAATGTTTGCCACTGCCTTTGCGGTAAGATTTAGGTATTGGAATTTTTAAACTATTGGCTAAATAACGGCCGGTTAAAGAATTTTTATCTTTTTTAATTTCGGCGGGAGTGCCAACTGCCACAATTTTACCGCCGGCTTCCCCGGCACCCGGACCAATATCAACAATGACATCAGCGGCTTCCATTGTCATCGCATCATGCTCAACCACAATTACTGTATTGCCTAAGTCGCGCAGATGCTTTAAGGTATCAATTAATTTTTGATTGTCTTTTTGGTGCAGGCCAACTGATGGCTCATCTAAAATATAGACAACGCCGGTTAAAGATAGGCCTAATTGAGTGGCCAATCTGATTCTTTGAGCTTCTCCGCCGGATAAAGTGGCGGCCGGCCGATCCAAGGTCAGGTAACTTAAGCCGACATTATTTAAAAATTCCAAATGATTAATAATTTCCCGAAGGGCCTGATCGGCAATTTTGTGTTCCCGGCTGGTTAAACTTACCTCACCAGTCTTAGTGTTTATTAATTTTTTGAAAAAGTCCAAACATTTTTCAATGGTCAAAGCAGTCACGGTAGAAATGTTCAGGCCGCCGACAGTGACGGCCAAAAAAACGGATTTTAATCTTTTACCTTGACAATAAGGGCAGGTAAAAACCCGCATATATTGCTCAATTTCCTGACGCAAGTAATCAGAGGCGGTTTCCTGATGCTTCTCGGTCAGAATTTCCAAAACTCCCTTAAAAATTAAATTTTCCGAACCAACTTTATATTTTTTACCACCCGTCCCATGCAGGATAATCTCCATGGCTTTTTTGGATAAATCCGCCACTGGTTCGTTCAAAGAAAAATTATTTTCTCCCCCCACTGCCGAAAGCAGCTGCCAATAAGTATTTTGATTGGAAAAATTCCGCGCCCAGGGTTTAATTGCCCCTTGGGCTAGAGTCAGACGTTTATTGGGAATAACTAAATTCGGATCAACTTCCAGTCTTGTCCCCAGCCCCAAGCATTTAGGGCAGGCGCCAGCCGGACTATTGAAAGAAAAGTTACGCGGTTCTAAATCGGGCAGACTAATGCCACAAGCCGGACAAATATAATGTTGGGAGAAAAAACTTTCTTTACCGGCAAATAATACAATTAACTTACCATTGGCCAGGTCAAGGCCTAGCTCCACCAGTCGGCTCAATTCTTCTTTAAATAATTCCTTGCTTGTGGCCAAAAAATCCAGGCGGCCAACAACAATCTCAATTTTAGCATTGCGG
>Ga0172379_10006640_pt1 | contig 15377 bp, 15 predicted proteins | sample GrowelOW334metaG_FD_119756 | JGI IMG/M metagenome (GOLD analysis project Ga0172379, IMG submission 119756) | Groundwater microbial communities from an aquifer near a municipal landfill in Southern Ontario, Canada - Groundwater well OW334 metaG | ecosystem: Environmental > Aquatic > Deep...
AGCAATGACACCACCGCAACCGGCCCGGTGCCAAGCTGGTTCGACGAGCCCCACAGCGACGCCACCATCACCGGCAGGAAGGCCGCGTAAAGGCCGTAATAGGCCGGCAGGCCGGCCAACTGGGCGTACGCCATCGACTGCGGTACCAGCACCAGCGCCACGGTGAGACCGGCAAGGAAGTCGGCGCGCAATGCGGTACCCGGGTACGGCAGCCAGCGCAGAAAGGGACACAGTGACTTGAATGACAGCTTCATGTTAGGCGCTCGGAGGGGTTCTGGTTGTATTGGCGGGAACGGCCGTCACCAGCGGGCAGGCAAGCTTTGCCCACGGGTCCGATGCACGGTCAGCGGCGACGCTCTCCCAGCCTTCGAGGGAATCGATCACCACGCTGGTAATGCATTCATGGGTGTTGGCGTAGTTGACGATGTCGCGGCGACGCAGCGTGGATTTTCGGGTCAGGGAATACGCCACGCCGTCCTCCATCAGTGTCTTGACGAGGTTGGCGACTTCGGCCGGCAACTCATCGCTCGCCCCGAGCAGGAGGATTTCGAGGCCGGCGCCCATGCGTTGGCACAAGTTCCTGGCCGTAACGAGCAGGCGCGGGTCGATGTGGCCAGCACGAACGGCCAGCAACACCTTCCGCTCATATCCGGAGCGGATCATGGACAGTCGGGGCCTATCGCGCGAAAGCGACTTCGGGGGTGCTCTCGGACTCGGCCGCTTCGGGTTCGGCGAAAGCTATTTCGCGGGCGGTCTCAATCTCCCCCGCTTCAGCAAAGGTCACGGCGACAAACAGGGTTTCCAATCTTTTGAACCAGGCAGACCACATGGCGACGATCCTCGATATGATTGTCAGAACAGCAGCAGAAACCATGCCATGGTCCGTAATCGATGCGAACTAATTGATTGATAACGAATATCTACGAGGGCGCCCGGTTCCGGGGAGTTTCCCCCCCGACTTTGATGCTGCGATTTGCAATAGTCCCTTGATTCATTCGCCGAGAGCTCAGCGCTGCCCATGCGGCGGACTCGTTGCAATTCAGTGGCAACATGTTGCATGATGCAACTATTTGCTTCAAACACCCATGAATTCGCTACGTCAGAAAATCATCTTCGGCTACCTGGTCATCGGCGCCCTGGTCATCGGCCTGTCGCTGTTTTCGTTTCTGGAGTTGCAGATGCTGGCGAGAAAGATCGCCGCCGGTGAGAAGATCGCCGCGTTCTTCGATATCTCCCTGGAGATCCGGCGTTTCGAGAAGAACTACTTCCTGTATCGCCAGGAGGCCGATCTCACGGAAAATCGCGAATATGTCGCCCGCGCCCGCGCCCTGCTGCGGGATCACGAATTACTCTTCGCCGCACTCGACGAACCGGCGCGTATCGGCAGGCTGAATTCCGACTTAGCCTCCTATGCCGCGCTGATGGAAGCGTACCGGCAGGGGCATTATGACGAGCTACAGGCGGGCGTCATCCGCAAGACGGGCAAGGAAATCGTCGTCGCCGCCGAAGCGCTGGCCAAGGCCGAGCGTGGTACGCTTCAGGCCCTCCTCGACCGGCACCGCGAGATCCTGATCGGCTCGGTTACCGGCGTCATTTTGCTCGTGATCATTATCGGTCAATTGCTTTCGCGCCAGGTCGTGCGGCCGCTCAAACAAATGGAGGCGAGCATGGAAGCGGTGGCCGCGGGGCAACTCGCCAAGCTGGAGATGGCTACGAGAGATCGGGAAATCGTCTCGTTGACCCTGGCCTTCAATCACGTCATTCACGAGCTGGAAATGCATCAAGGGCAGTTGGTGCGTTCGGAGAAGCTCGCTGCGCTGGGCACACTGCTCTCCGGCGTCGCCCACGAACTCAACAATCCCCTGTCCAACATCGCTACTTCCTGCCAGATTCTGCTTGAGGAAAATGATCAGGCGGATCCGGCGTTCCGGCTGGAACTTCTCGCCCAGATCGACAGCGAAACCTGGCGTGCGCGCCAGATCGTGCGATCGCTGCTCGACTATGCCCGTGACCGGGAATTCGTCGGCGAAACCCTGCCGGCCGCCCCCCTTATCGAGGAAACCCTGCGCCTGCTCCGAGGGCAGATCCCAGCCGGGGTGTCGGTATCGAACCAAATTCCGCTGGATATTACCCTCCAGGGCGACAAGCAGCGCCTGCAACAAGCTTTCCTCAACCTGATCCGCAACGCCGTCGAAGCGGCGACGGAGGCTGGCGGCATCCGGATAGCGGCGCGCCGCGTGGCGAGCGGGCACTCGCCCTTCCCACCTGGCGGCATGGTCTTCGGGCAGTGCGCCGGACAGGGTGAAATGGCGGAAATCGAAATCCGCGATGACGGCCACGGCATTGCCGCCGAAATCCTGCCCCGAATCTTCGACCCCTTCTTCACCACCAAGGAAGTGGGCAGGGGACTGGGGCTGGGGTTGTTCATCGTGTTCGAAATCATCGAGGAGCACGGCGGTTGCATCGCCGTTGAAAGTGGAGTCGGACGCGGCACCGCCTTCTTCGTGCGCCTGCCGTCGGGAGAAAATGATTCCCATCCCCCCGCCCCCGTCCCACGGCTGGCTTTGCACAGCCAGCCGGCTACGGCAGCGCGGAGCATTGCTCCGCGAAACCCTGCCTATGCCCAAGGAAAGGGGTGACGGTTGTTCGCGGGCTGCGCCCGCTCCATATTGTTGGCCGTTCCCCCTTGGGGCGGCCCTGCGGAGGAACCATGTCTAACGGAAAGCTGTTGATCGTCGACGACGAAAAAGTCGCCGTGAAGAATCTCGAGCATGTGATGAAGAAGGAGGGCTACGAGGTCACCGCCACCCAGAGCGGCGCAAACGCACTGGCGCATCTCGACAAGCAGCGGTTCGACGTCGTCCTCACCGACTTGCGCATGGAGAAAGTGGACGGCTTGCAGGTTCTGAAAAAATGCCGGGAAGATTGGCCGGATACCGAAGTGGTCCTGATCACCGGCTTCGCCACCCTCGAGTCGGCGGTGGATGCGATGAAGCAGGGTGCCTTCTACTATATCGCCAAACCCTTTCGGCTCGACGAGGTGCGCAAAGTGGTGGCGGAGGCGATGGACAAGATTCGCCTGCGCCGGGAGAACCGAGCACTGCGAGAACAGGTCGAGAGTTTCCAGGGCAAGGTGCGCATCATCACCCAGGACGGTGAAATGCAGCGGCTGCTGGACATGTCCCGTCAAATTGCCCCAACCGACTGCAATATTTTGATCACCGGAGAATCGGGTACCGGCAAGGAACTCTTCGCTCAATACCTGCATCACCACAGCCGCCGCGCGACCGGACCATTCCTGGCGGTCAATTGCGGTGCCTTCAACGAGGAACTGCTGGCCAACGAGATGTTTGGCCATGTCAAGGGCTCCTTTACCGGCGCCGCAAACGACAAGAAAGGTCTGCTGCTGGCGGCCGACGGCGGTACGCTGTTCCTCGACGAGATCACCGAAATGTCCCTGGCCATGCAGGTCAAGCTGCTGCGGGCAATTCAGGAACGGGAAGTGCTGCCTTTGGGCGCCACGCTGCCGGTGAAGGTGGATGTTCGCTTCATTGCCGCCACCAATCGGGACATGCAGGACATGGTGAAGCAGGGAGGATTCCGCCAGGACCTCTTTTTCCGCATCAACGTGGTCAATCTCCACATCCCGCCCCTGTCGCGACGCCGGGAGGATATTCCGCTGCTGGCCTACCATTTCCTGACCAAATGCGCGGCCCGGATGGCCAAGCGGGTCACGGAAATTTCCGCCGAAACCCTGGATATTCTCAAGACTTATGATTTCCCCGGAAACGTGCGCGAGTTGGAGAACATCATCGAACGTGGCGTCGCCATCGCCACCGGCAATATCATCGAGACCGCATACCTGCCGGACGACCTGCGCGAGATGTCGATCCGGACTTTCCGCAAGAAGGAGGGTCGCCTGCCTTCGCTGGAGGAGCAGGAGCGCGATTACATCCGCTGGGTGCTTCAGGATACCGGTGGTAACCAGACCCTGGCCGCCCAAATCCTCGACATCGACCGGGTGTCGCTCTGGCGCAAGCTGAAGCGCTACAAGCTCGAAACGGAGTAGCACCCTCGCGGCGCTGGCCGTCCCGGCCGAAACCGCTCGTAGCGGTTGCTGGCATCCCGCTATTAGCTCCGGTGATGCAAACATCACGAATATCTTTCAAGCGGCTGGTCCCGTGGCGCTAGAATCGGTTGCTGCGTTTTGCAACACATGCATTTAATACTGCATCATCCGGTTGAACTATGCGCCGGCGATGCCACGGGGGAAATACGAAGATGAGCCGTCGACTTGTCATGCTGGCCGCTGTTGCATGCGGCTTGGTCGGCTTGGCGCTGTCTGGCGCTGCTTGGGCCGAATCCACGGCGGTCGTGAAGCTGGCGGAGACGGGATCGGCGATGCCGTGGTGGGCCTGGCCGGCTATCCTGTTCGTGGTGACTTTCTTTCTCGGCATCGTCGCCGTGCTCGGCGGCGTCGGGGGTGGCGTGCTGTTCGTACCGATTGTCGGTGGCTTCTTTCCCTTCCATCTCGACTTCGTCCGCGGCGCGGGTCTCATGGTGGCGCTGGCGGGTGCTCTGGCCGCCGGTCCCGGCCTGCTCAATACCGGCATGGCAAGTCTGCGCCTGGCCATGCCCCTGGCGCTGATTGCCTCCGCGTCGGCCATCGTCGGCGCCATGGTGGGATTGGCGCTCCCGGCCCAGGTCGTGCAGATCGCATTGGGCACCACTATCCTCGGCATTGTCCTGTTGATGTTTCTGGCCAAGAAATCCGAATACCCGATAGTGGATCAGGCCTGCCCACTGTCTTCCGCTTTGCGCATGAATGGCGTCTACTTCGACGTCGCGGCGAACCGGGAAGTTGACTGGAAGGTGCATCGTACGGTCAAGGGCTTGGTGCTCTTTGTGGGCATCGGCATCATGGCCGGAATGTTTGGCCTCGGCGCCGGCTGGGCCAACGTGCCGGTATTGAACCTGCTGATGGGGGCGCCGCTGAAGGTCTCGGTGGCCACCTCGAAGTTCATGCTTTCGATTGTCGACACGTCCGCGGCCTGGGTCTATCTCAACCAGGGCGCGGTGCTGGCGATGATCACCGTGCCCTCCCTGATCGGCATCATGCTAGGCTCGCTCGTCGGGGTCCGCCTGCTGAAAGTGGCTTCCGCCTCAATGGTGCGCAAGGTGGTGATCGGCATGCTGTTGCTGGCCGGCAGCCGGGCATTGCTCAAGGGCCTCGGAATCTGGAACTGAAAGGAATCGACGTGGCCGACATATCCGCCAACGGCAAGCAGTACGCCTCGGAAGAACAACTTGCCTATGCGGCCGTGCTCGACTGGGGCATGAAGCTCGGCTTCGTCGTGCTGGTGGTGACCTTTGTTCTCTACCTCGTCGGCTTCGCCGCGCCCCAGGTCTCGCATGAGCAGTTGGCCCAATTGTGGAGCAAGCCGGTTGGCGAATACCTGAAAGCGACGCACACGCACACCGGCTGGACCTGGGTGGCGATGATCGGCAAAGGCGATTACATGAACTTCGTCGGCATCGTGCTGCTGTCGGGGGTGACGGTGCTTTGTTACCTGCGTATCCTTCCCATCTTCATCGTCGCCCGGGACAGGGTTTTCACCGCCATTGCCGTGCTCGAAGTGCTGGTGCTGGTGCTCGCCGCTTCCGGCATCCTGGCGACCGGCCATTGACCTGGAGTCCGCCATGAGCAGCCAAGTCTCGCAACTTTCTCCCATTGGTCGCTTCGAGAAGATCCTGCTCGCCACCGACGGCTCGGAATTCTCCGCTGGCGCCGCCCGCGCCGCCATCCATCTGGCGCGTGCTTGTGGCGGCAAGCTCACGGCGATGAGCATGGTTCTCGGCAACCCCGAGTACGACACCCTGGCGCCCAAACTGGTGGCCAAGGCACTGGCCGAGGCCCGAATGACGCTGGAGCAGGTGAAGGTCGAGGCGAAAGCGGCGGGTATCGAATGCGCCACCCAGCTGCGGCAGGGCGAGGACCCGCACAAGGAAATCGTCGCCGCCAGCGAGGAACTGCAAGCGGACGTTGTGGTCATGGGCCGTCGCGGGCGACGTGGCCTGGCCCGCCTGATGGTGGGCGACGCAACGGCCAAGGTGGTGGGCAACGCACACTGTAGCGTGTTGGTGGTGCCGCGTGACGCCGATCTCGGCACCGCGCGTATTCTTCTGGCCACCGATGGTTCGCGTTATGCGGACGCCGCCGCGGTGACCGCTTCGGGCCTGGCGCGCCATCTTGGGCTGCCGGTTTCGGTGATCTCGGTCAAGGTGCCCAGCCACAGCGATAGCCGCCGTGCCGAGGCAGAGACCATCGTCAGCCGGGTGGTGGAATTTCTGGGAAAAGAGGGTATCGCCGTGGACGGTCGCACCGGTGAAGGCGAAGTGGCCGACGTCGTCGCGGCCGCCGCCCGGGCCACTGGCGCCGACATCATCGTCATCAGCAGCTATGGCCGCACCGGCTGGGGGCGCGCGTTGCTGGGCAGCAACGGCGAACGTATCATCGGCAAGGCCGAATGCGCCGTTCTGGTGGCCAAGGGCGCCTGATACTCCTGGCCGAACGGCAGTCATATTCGATCGCCAGGCATTCGTCAATCAGGATCCCGGCGCCGCTATGCGGCGGAACTTCACGACATTGTCGGTTCAAGTCACGGTGAACTTTTCCGTCGATTCGTTGTAGCGCACCCAAAGATACCAGCACAGCAGCAGCCCCAGGCCGGTCGCCAGGGCAGCCTCGTGGCTGCCGAGCATGTCCTTGAGGTAGGCCTGACTACCCAGCAGGGTGAAGTCCAGGTTGTCATCGCCGGTGTCCCGATCCAGCACGCCCCAGTGCGAAAGAATACCGGTGAAGGTGGAGCCGCTCCAGGCGAAGAAGGTGAGTGCCAGCCAAAGTTTGAGATGGCCTTCACCCGCGCGCCAGAGCGCGCCCGAGGCGCAACCTCCGGCAAAGACCATGCCGATGCCGAAGAGCAAGCCGCCGGACAACGAGCCCAGCCAGAAGGTGGCCGGGATGGCGTCATAAGGGTCGACCAGCTTCTTCTGGAATAGCAAGGCGGCAGCGGGTATGCCGATCGCCAGCGCCAGGATGATGGCTTTGGTCATCGTGCCCTCGCCCGTCATGAAGGGTTCGCGGAATGCCCGCGAAAAACACAGGCGCGAACGCTGCATGACGAAGCCCATGGCAAATCCGATGACGATGGGTATGGCGTGCCCGGCCAAGCGCTGGTCGCCGCCATGCGCCCAGGCGACGCTCCAGGCGACGACTGCCGCAATCAGCAGCAGGCCGAGCACCGGGAAGGCGCGTTGCAGCGGAAGTTCGACGGTGGGAGGTGCGCGGGTTCCCCAGGAAATATGCTCCAGCGTCCACAACAGCAGCTTGAGTCCGACGACGGCTCCCGCCATCAGGCCTGCTCCCATGACCCAGCCGGTGGGAGAGGAGGCCATCGCCGGCGTGAAGAACCCGCCGGTGGTGCAGCCGCCGGCCAGCGTCGCCCCCATGCCCATCAATATTCCGCCCAGTGCGCCCCACAGGTACTCGATCTTGGGTGCCCGGTAGACGGAGAACTGTCTCGATATCAACGCGGCCGACACGGCTCCCAATATGAGCACGATGTTCATGAGCGACATGCGATGTGCCAAGGGCGACTCAAGGCCGGTCTTGATGTTCAACAGCGGACCCAGGCCGATGAAGTTATTGAACCAGTCGCCCCACAACCTCAGGCCGCCGAACACGCCCCAGAAGGTGCCTTTAACCATCAGCGCCATGAGCAGCAGCACCAGCAGGATGGCGCCGCTGTGTGCCTCCCAGGATTCCACCAGCGACCGCTGGTAGTCTTCTCGCAGGCCTGCGCCGAAGCTGCGATTTTCGGACATGTTCGATTCCCTGCTGGTGGTGTGTCGCTGCGGCTATTCCTTGATGGTGCAGGCCTCGCCCTTGCAGGAAATCTCGGCATCGAGGTAGGTGATATTGGTGTAGCCCTTGCGGCCGAGGATGTCGAAGGTCTTCTGGCTCTTGGCCCCGGTGGCGCAATTGACGAAGACCGGCTTGTCTCTTGGGACTTTGGCGTAATCCTTTTCCAGTTCCTCGATGGGAATATTGACCGCTCCCTTGAAGTGGCCCCTCGCATAATCCGCGACTGGGCGCACATCCAGGATGTAGTGAGCGGATGCCACCGCCGCTTCGAATGCCTTCGGCGATACCTGGCCCGGGCCATAGACCGGCGCCCAGGTGACGGCGGCAATGGGCGGGGCCATCGTCAACTTGTCCTTCCATGCGTTGATGGGAAGGTAGGCCAGTCTGCGGAAATCGAGCTCGCGGAGTTCTTCCAGCACGGCGTTGGTCGCCTCCATCTCACCGCGTCCGACCACCACCAAGGGGGCATTTCTTGAGAGCGGCCCAAGGATGGTCTTGCCCTTGTCACCCTTCAGGTCGTTCAGGGAGAGTTGGATGGTCTTGTTCGCAGCCGTGACGATGGTTTCCTTGCCCGGCGCGGTGTCGATCAGAATGACGTTTCCCTTCTTGACGAATTGTTCCTCCGCCCGGAGTGGCTGCATCTTCTGGTTCCAGCCCGGAACCCCATTTCGATACACCCAGGAATTGGCATAACCGATCTTCTTGAAGATCTCTGCGGAATCGACCGAAAGGGTGCACTCGCGTCCGGCACAATAGAAAATCACCTTGCCTGACTTGGGTATGCCGAGCTTGTCGACACTCGCGGGGTCTTGCTTGAGCTTGTCCAGGGGAAGACTGAAGGCACCGGGGATGTGCCCCGACAGGTATTTGCCGGCCGGCCGGCTATCCACCACCCAGACAGTGTCGCCGATGAGGCCTTTCTCATAGTAGGCGACCATCTGGTCGTTGCTGATTTCTCCAGCTTCGACTTGCTGCTCCGCCGCGTTGACGTTCAAGCTTGGTCCCGGCAATGGCGACAGGAAAGCCACTGCCAAAGCGGTTGCCAGAATCAGGTGTCTCATGATTGGGTTCCTTTGCAGAATGTCTTGCGTTTACTCAAACCGCCGGCAAGCACATCGCCTGCGCGATCCACCGGGTAACGGTCGCGGGTGTCGCGCTCGCTGACTCGCGCAGCCCCCGCGCCGAGGGGTTTAACAGCCCGCTGTCTTCTTGAATGACTTGCTGGTGTTCTTGCCGTCCTTTTCCCAGCGGGCACGGATCTCGTCGCCTTCGACGATGCGCTTGTCCTTGAACTTGTCGAGAGTCAGGTCGTCAGTGACGGTGAGCGTCACGGTCTCGCCCGATTTTGCATCCTTCATTACGGCGGCGGCGGACTTGCCGTCTTTGGCGATTGTGATCTTGGTAACCGGGCCGACCATTTTGCCTTCGTCGGCGGCGGCGTTGCCCATGTAGGTCGCGGTCGAAAGCGCGAGTGCGGCGGCGAGGAAGAGAGTGGAGAATTTCGATTTCATGATGTGCTCCTGAACGTGAGATGCGTTGCAATTCGGCGAGCGAGCGGTGACTCCCCCGCCGTACCGTGTATCAATCAGAACTTGACCTCGAAGGTGGCGTAGACGTTGGTGGCGTTCTCCAGCGGCGTCGTGGTCATCATCTGGCCATTGATGTCGGAGATTTTCAGCGCGGCGCCGACCCAGTTGTTGCTGCCGGAGTAGTTGAAGTTGTAATGCTGTACGCCGAGACGGAAGAAAGCGCGGCTGAAGTAGGAAGAAATCGGCTGGCGGTCGAGTTCCTGGATCACGTAGGCTTCGTAGACTTCGCCGCGGGTACCGACCTTGGCGGTCCACATGTCGTCGGCGGCCGGGGCGAAGGTGATCCAGTCCTTGGAACCCTGGTTGTACTCGACGCCGAACTTGGTTTTCGACGGCAAGTCGTAGCGTACGCCCAGCGCCACCGCGTTACCCCGCTTGCTGGTCGGGGCCTCGGGTGCGAAGAAGCCGCCGGTCAGCAAGCCTTGGAAGCCGAACTGCGAGGAAACGTTGTTGTTCGGATGGGTCACGCTGAGGCCCACATCGCCGAAGACCTGTAGGTCGCCGCTGCCGACTTTCTTGAACGTGCTCATGAAGCCGGCGCCCCACCAGTCGATGTCGCCCAGATTGGTCTTGGCCATGGTGTTGCCGAAGTAGGTGTTGCTCATGGTCGGCGCGTCGAAAATATTGAAGCCGCGGTTGTATTGCAGCCAGACGCGCAGCGGATCGGTATCGATGGGAATAACCGCGAAACCGAGCATGTCGGTGTCGGACAGCGAGTTCGCCGGCGTGTTGCGGAAACCGCTCTCGAAGCCCCGGCCGTAGCAGATCTTGGCGTAGGCACCGGGCAGCGCGTCGATGTCCGGGGCATAGCCGAGGGTCATGCCGTCGAAGGCGTAGTCGACCAGCAGCGAGGGCGTTCCGCCGTTGCCGGGACGTGGATTGTTCAGCCTGAGATTGCTCGGCGCGCCGTTGGTCGACGGGCGGCGACCGACCGAAAACCAGATCTCCTGGTCGGCGATATTGCTCCAGGTGGCGTAGGCACGGTCGACGTTCAGGTAGCTGCTCGACGGAACATGTCCGAGCGTGCCGTCGAAGACGCCGACACGGTCGGCGAAGTAAGGCGCAGATCCCGCGTTGGTGATGGCCGCGTCGTTCTGGGAACCGAATGTCTTGTACATCACCAGACGAGCATTGACGCTTATGTCCTGGGTTGCCTTGGCGCCGATGTCGAGTCCGAAGCGGTTGCTGTACATGCTGGTATTTTCCGGCTTGTAGGCCGGAACGGTCGCGGCGAAACCGCCCATGCCCTGGACCATGCCGGCGTTCATGGGGTTGCCCAGGAAGGCGCGTGCCTGGTCATAAGTGCCGACCTGGTTCATCGCCTGGGCAAAGCCCATCAAGCCCGACAGCGCACCGGCCGTCGACATGCCGCCGGCTTGCGGTGCGCCGAAGTAGCTTGAAGTGCCGGCCACGGTCGATGGGTTGTTGAAGAAATCGCCCTGTAGCTTCTGCTGCGCGTTGGCAAAAGTGGCATTGACGTCGGTAAAGGTCTTGGTCTGGCCTTTCAGGTAGTCATAGCGGAAGCGGTAGTCGCCACCCACGGTCAGCCACTTGCCGAGCGACTTGTCTTCGAGCTTCTTGACCTGGCTCTTGAGTTCGTCGAGGGTGCCTGCATCGGTCTTCGCGACGGCGCTTCGCGCCTGCGCGGCCGCCTTGGCGGCATTCTCCTCGTTGGCCTTGACCTGGCTCTTCAAGGCTTCGATTTGCTGCGCCAATTCGTTAATCTTCTTCAACAGGTCGGCCTCCGCGGCCTGGGCCGCCAGTGGCAGCATCAAGCCGGCAATCAGTCCGGTCAGCAGTTTCTTCTTCAAAGTGATGTTCATGAATAACTCCCTAAGTTGTGCAACATTTCAGCATTACGAATTCGTTCGCCGTCCCCGTCAGGGCTCGGTTTCCAGGTCTTCCCAGCCGCTGATCATGGCCTTGATGTGGGCCAGCGGGGTATGGCCGGTGGTGGCGAAATAGACGTGGACGATGAGGAAGATCAGCATCAGGAAGGCGGCCAGGGTATGCGCCAGGGCGATCGTCGCGAGTTGCAGGCCGTCCGCTCCGCCGATGCCGTAGCCACCGAGGTCGTGGTAGTAGAGATAGAGCAGACCACTGACCCACACCAGCGGATTGATGAACAGCTTGACGAAGAGGTAGGCCAGCCGTTGCAGCGGATTGTGCTTGGTGAGGGTGGTCGTGCGGAAGGGGTGATGGGCGTCAGGATCGAAGATGCCGAAGGCGTAATAGCGCATCACCGCGACGATCTTTTCGGTGGTGGGGATGTACTGTTTCCATTCCCCCGTGGTGAAGTGCCAGAAGATGGCGAAAGCCCACAATACGATCAGCGCCCAGGCGGCCGTGGTATGGACGTTCGCCGCCTGTTGCCAGCCCAGTGCGTTGTAGGTGCCATGTACTTCGAAGCCGGTGATCAGCATGGTGATGATCAGCGCCGCCTGGGACCAGTGCCAGAATCGTTCGAAGCGCTTGAATATGTAGACGCGTGACATCATGATCGAACTCCCTATTAACGATTGCGGCGGTAAGCGACAAAGCGGCCCAGTCCATGGCCGAGGACGGCGAGCAGGCCCAGCGCGGCGATGGCCCAACCGCCCAGGTCCAACCAGGCGGCGTGATCGCTGCCGCGGCCGGGGATGTAGATGCCGTCGATCTTTTCCAGGCGGCCACTGCTGCTATGGCATTCGACGCAACCGACGGCTTTCTCTTTGGGCGCCACCATGTGGGTGATGGGCCACATGCTCTCGGTTTCGATGAAATCCACCTTGCCTGAAAAATTGGCGTGGGCAGCTGCCATGCCGGCGGCGACCGCCGGCTCCCACTTCATGTTCTTCCAGAAGGCGGTGCCGTCGCTGCCAGCCAGGTGAGTAATCACCAGGGACTTGTTCACCGGATCGTAGGCCTGCTTGCCGCGGAACATCTTGATCGGCCAGATCATCGATTTGCCGTCGCCGGCACTGCCCTCGAAGTGATTGATCTGTGTCGGCTTGTCACCCTTCTCTATCTTGTCGCCGAACAGGGTGTACTTGACGTTGCCGTTGAACCAGATGTACTCCGGCTGGACGTTTTCCTTCCAGACGAAATCGCCTTTGATCGACATGTAGGTTTCATAACCGTCTTCGTTCTTGATGGTCATGGGCTTGCCGTCGGGACCTGGTTTGCCTGCCGTGGACCAGTCCCAGGACATCTTGGTCGGCTGGCCGCCGCGTGCGAAGAAGGGGATGTGGCAGGTCTGGCAGGCGAGCTTGCCGGTGTGGTCGTTGAGCTTGGCCTGCTTGTGCGGCTCCTGTCCGTGGCAGGACTGGCAGGTGGCCGGGTTGATCTTGCCGCCCTTGCCACGCACTTGCGCCGCGTTCTTGTCCATCGCCGTCGGCGCGTAGCGACTGCCGGGAACCTGGTGGCCGTCGGTCTTGTGGCAGGTGGCGCAGGTGAAGTTGTTGCCCTTGGTGTCCATGTGCACGTCGAGTTCCCTGCCCGGCGCCTCCAGCGAACTGTCGAGGTCGCCGTGCTTGACGCCATCGCCGCCGCCGCCGTTGAAGTGGCAGGCGCCGCAGGTGGTGCGCTGGGTTGGGCCGACTTTCCGGGCGATGTCTCCGAGGTTAATTCCCTTGACGATCTTGCCGGAACCGGGCGGAAACTCGGTGTCCTTGGTCACCGGCAGGCCGGCGAATCCCGAAGGTTTCTTGTACTTCCCGGTAGAGTCGTGGCAGACCAGGCAGTCGACATTCTCCTCGGAGCTGAAGTCGAACTTGTCGTCCTTCCAGCCGTAGCCGATGTGGCAACTGTTGCACGCCGCTTCGTTGGAGGCCACCGAGGTGCAGAAGTTGTTGATGACGTGCTTCTTGCCCAATACCTGCTTGCTGCCCGGGTTGACGAACTCCCATTTCCAGTGCTGGGTCAGGTGGATCTGCTTGGCGGCTTCGGTATGGCAGGTCAGGCAGGCCTTGGTGACTTCCGGTCCGGAATCGAATTCCCGGTCGAGCGCCTGGAACTTGCTGTGGTTGGCAGTGGACTGCAACAGTTTGTTGGGAGCCGGTTCCGTGGCGGCGGATGCTGCGGTGGTGAAAAGCATGGCAACCATGACGGCGGCCAGTAGATTCTTGAAATGCATTGCCCTCTCCCTTTGTAAGAAAGCGGCCTTGCCCGGTGGGATAAGCGGCCAAGCAAAGTAGCGGCATGAATCCTAGCTGCACCGCAGCAACGAGTATTGATATTGGTCAATAAATCAGCATATTCGAATATACAATTTATTTATTTAAAACATAACATATTGATAGTTCGATGTATTGGTTTGTCGCCACTTGGCTGCCGCGCGATAATTTGAAAACCTCTTGGTTGATCGCGGGTATCCCGGTCTCGGGAATTCTGGACGACATGCCTGACTGACCGAGCCTATCGGGAATATCGGCGTCAACCAGGCAGCCGCTTGACAGCGTACTATACCCCCTATAGTATGCGTGGCGTTGCTTGGATAGCCGGTCTTGCTGCTTAACGTACTGAGGAAATCATGTCATGTCGTGGAAAATTACTGTGGAGAACATCAAGTGCGGTGGTTGCGCAAATTCGATCACCAAGGCGCTGATGGTCATGCCGGGAGTTTCTTATGCGGCCGTGGATATTGACAGCGGCGACATCGATATCGAAGGCGACGAGGCAATTCGCGCCGCGGTGACGGAGAGACTGCTCGAGCTCGGTTATCCCGAGCGAGGCGCGGTGTCCGGTTTGAGATCGGCGACCGCCAAGGCCAAATCATTCGTCAGTTGTGCCATCGGCCGCATGTCCTAGTCACCATCGGTCACTTCAGGAGGCATTCATGTCGGAAATCGTAACGGTCATTCTGGAGCAGGACGAGGATTTCAGGTTTGCCATTCATTTTTCGGAAGACATGCCGGTGCTCTACGGCGATGAGCCGCCACCGCTAGGCAAGGGTACTGGGCCGTCTCCTTCCCAGTTGCTTGCGGCGGCAGTTGGCAATTGCCTGTCCGACAGCCTGCTGTTTGCGCTACGCAAGTTCAAGCAAAAGCCCGAGCCGATACAAACAACGGTTACGGCAAGCATTGGCCGAAATGCCGATAACCGCCTCCGGGTCGAGAATATCCATGTCAAATTGACGCTAGGCGCACCCGCGGCTGAACTTGCGCATCTGGACCGCGTGCTTGGCCAGTTCGAGGAGTTCTGCACGGTATCGCAGAGCGTTCGCCAGGGCATCCCGGTGGTGGTCGAGGTTTACGACAGTTCCGGCGTCCGCTTGAAATAGGCTTGCCAGTGCGGGTATAGGCGACGCGATCATGCAGCTTCTCCTGTCTCTTCTCGAACAATACGGACTCGCCTTCGTTTTCCTGCATGTGCTCATGGAACAAGCCGGATTGCCCCTGCCCGCCTATCCCACCCTTATCGTCGCCAGTGCGCTGGTCTCCAGGGCTGGCTACACGCTTCCTCAACTGCTTGTTGCCGCGGTGGGCGCGGCTGTAATAGCCGATTTTGCCTGGTATCTCGCGGGATCGCGGCTTGGCCGCCCGGTGCTGCGAACCCTATGCCGTATTTCGCTGTCGCCCGACTCCTGCGTACGCCAGACCGAGTCGATCTACTTGCGATTTGGGGCGCCGTCGCTCCTCTTCGCCAAATTCATTCCTGGTTTTGCCGCCGTGGCCACAGCCCTTGCCGGTTCGATGCGAACCGGGGTGGGTGTCTTTCTGCTCTTCGATGCGTTGGGTGCGCTGTTGTGGGCAGGGGTGGCGGTGGCGCTGGGCGTGGTGTTTCAGGACGCAGTCAATGAGGTCCTTGAGGTTCTCGAGCAGTTCGGCAAATGGGGCTTGATCGCCGTTGCCACGGCATTCGCCCTCTTCGTGCTTTTGAAATGG
>Ga0172379_10006642_pt1 | contig 15376 bp, 8 predicted proteins | sample GrowelOW334metaG_FD_119756 | JGI IMG/M metagenome (GOLD analysis project Ga0172379, IMG submission 119756) | Groundwater microbial communities from an aquifer near a municipal landfill in Southern Ontario, Canada - Groundwater well OW334 metaG | ecosystem: Environmental > Aquatic > Deep...
AGAGACGCAGGAGAAGCCGGACCAGCGTCGACTTGCCCGCCCCGGAAGGTCCGATAAGAGCCACTTTCTCACCAGGTTTGACTGACAGATTCAAATGATCGATGACGCTTTTTCCCGCGTTAAATTCAAAATTAACCTGATCAAGCGATATCGCGCCTTCACTGACTTTCAACACCTTGGCTTCCGGTATGTCTTTGATGCCGTGATTCAATTTCAAGATCTCGACCATTTCTTTGGCGTCGGCGAAAGACTCATAGAGATCGCGAAGGATCCGGCTGTAACTCCAGAAATTATCCATAAGACCAATGATGTAAGTCTGGACCAAGACGAACAGACCGACCGTCATCAGGCCCTGGCCCCAGTATTTGATCGCCATATAGAAGATGACAAACTCTATCAAAATATTAAGGAAGGCTTGAACGCTCTCGATGGTGTTCATGACGAACCACTTCTTTTTCATGGCTCCGGTATGGCCGTGGTTGGCTTGCTTGAAAAGCCCGGCCTCGTATTCGTAACGGTTGAAAAGCTGGATGGTGGTATGGTTGGAAAGACTGTCGGCCAAAGCAGCCGAGGCTCGCGACTCCAGTTCGGCTGCCTTGATGTCGTAGGGGATCTTCCAGCGGGTAAACAGAAGTGACATTCCCAGAAAAAAGAACATCCAGACGACGATGGTGTAGGCGAAGAAAGGCCGGACAGCGTAGAGGACGATACAGATACCGATGACCTTGACCAGGATAGGAACAATCTCCTGGAACAAGCGGTCAGTCACTCTTTCGAATGAGCGCATGAAGCGATTGATCTTCTGGACCAAAGAGCCGCTGAAAGTATTGGTGAAGTAGGCGTAAGAGTGGCCAATGACATATTCAAAGGCTCTCTGCCTCAAACGGTTCATCGTATCGGCCTGGAAGTGGGCGATGAGATATGAATAGCCGCGATACCCGGCCCAACCCAAGAAGTGCAGGCCCATTATAATAGTAATGATCCGGATCAGGGCCGGCACGACGGAGGCCGGCTCAAGACTATTGGTCAAAGTGTCGAAGAAATCTTTGTAATAGAGAGGAGCGACGATGCTGGAGGCGATAACGGGAATGACCATGAATACAAAGAGGAGAACAAAGATGTACCAGTATGGCCTAGCGACGGCAAAAAACTCCCTCAAAACATCGGGAATGGTGGCTTGCGGCAGGTTTTGACCCTTTTGAGACATCGGAATATTGTACTACTAGAGGTAGCGGGTTGGCAAATTCACATTACTGGCCATTTACTTTTTCAAGCGATAAAAAGTATTTCTTCCTTTACCAAAACGATCAATGATGCCTTGATCAACCATCTTTCTGAAATCCAGAGCCCGTGTTGATTTGGCCCTTTTGCTGATAGTCGAGTATTCCATTTCATTTATAGAACCGTGTTTGTTGAGGTAATCTATGACAACTGAACTCTCGATATTGATTCTCGGCTCGACGGCTAAAGATGATTTCTCCAATTCCTTTTTGACGCGTAGAAGCTCGTCTATGATACCATCCGTGAAATACTCCAACCATTCGGTAAAATCTACAACTTCCTTGAGCTCGTAATAATTGCCAAACAGTCCGACTTTCTGAAAATAATTGGAAACATTTTTGTTGTAATAATTTTCAAAACTGAATAGATTGAAGGTATCGAGTCCCATGCTGGCCAAAAGGGATTTGGAGGTTAGGCGTGCCGTTCGACCATTACCATCAACGAATGGGTGAATTATGACGAATTGCTTGTGAAATATTCCGGCGATTATAAGAGGGTCAAGAACACCTTCGTTTGCCAGAGCGAAACCGATCAATTCATCGAGCAGAGCCGGGACATCCGATGTTTCCGGGGGAAGATAGACGGTCCGTCTTGTTCGAGGATCGTTGACAAAAACCGGCTCGTTTCGAATCTTGCCCGACCGATGGTTCTCGATCAGGCCTTCGGTAACCATTTTTTGAACTGTCAAAATGAAAGAGAGACTTATATCTAGTTTTTTTGATTTCGTAATTCTATCCAAATATTCCAGAGTCGCATTGTAGTTAAGAACCTCCTTTTCGGTATCGCGAAGATTCTTGGGCGAATGTTTAAGAAGTTTCTTGACTTCGGTTAAAGGTAATGGATTACCCTCAATACTCGTAGATGAATAGGCCGAAAGAGCCCTGGCGCTTCGCTCCATTTCCAAAGTGATCAGCTTGGGGAAAGCTCTGTTATTGAGTTCTGAAGTTAAGGCGGCAATCCGCTTTATATTTTCCAGAAGTTTAGGGCTGATAGAATATCTCGGATTGAACATAGACGAATCATAGACGATTCATAGACGAATGTCAAGCACTCCCTACCCCACCTTCTCCAACCTTCTCCTTCCCACTCTCAAAGCATTTCCAATGGGCACGAAATCAGTGGCGAAATTGAAGACGGCTGCACCGACAGGGCCAATAACTCCGAAGACGACCAAACCGAGGCCGATGATATTAGTAACTGCCCAGATAATAAAACATTGCTTCATGATACGCCGGACTTCCTTGGCCGTTTGGAGAATGACGGGCAAGCGATTCAGGTGATCGTGCATGATGGCCACATCGGCCGCTTCGATAGCCGCGTCCGAACCGATGCCACCCATGGCGATCGAGACATCCGTTAAAGCTAGAGAAGCGGCGTCGTTAACACCGTCTCCAATATAGGCCACCACCTCGCCTTTCTTCTTTTTCTTCTCGAATTCCCGGACGAATTCGACTTTGCCCTCCGGAGTCATACTGGAATGTGGATGACTGATCCCCAATTCTCCCGCCACCAGACAGGCGGCATGTTCGTTGTCGCCCGTCAGCATGTGCCACTCGCGAACGCCCAAAGTTTTGGTCTCGTCAATAATCTCCTTCATCTTGGGACGCAATTCGTCTTCATAGGAAAGAAGACCGATCACTTCCCCATTCAGAGCCACCATGGTCACGCCTCGGCCGGAATCTTTCTCCGTATTGACATCTCTTTTCAATTCAGCCGGCAGGCGAATTTGTTTCCTTTCCATAAGGGAAAGCCGGCCCAAGAGCATTTCATTCTTATCATGACTGAAACTGACGCCCTGGCCGGAAATCTCTACATACTGGTGCGGGGCGTGAATCTTCAAACTCTTGGTTTTGAGATAAGAAACGATGGCCCCGGAAACGGCATGCTTTGATTCCGAAGCGCCCATGCCGGCAATCTCCAAAACTTGATCAGTCGTTAACTTGCCATAAGTTTTAACGTTTACAATCTTGGGCTTGCCTTTAGTCAAAGTCCCGGTCTTGTCGGTCAGAATGTATTTAACTTTTGATAATTGTTCCAAAGCATCGGAGCCTTTGACTATAACGCCGCGCTTGGCCAAGCGGGAAATAGCGGCTGTGAAAGCCAGGGGCACGGCCACGGCGATGTCATCGGCGCAGACGACCAGGAGAATAGCCAAAATTTCCGTATAGTTAAGTCCGAGGACATACATAATGATCGAAGCCAAGAGAACCAGGCTGATATACCACTCGGAGAAACGGTCAGCCGAGCGCTCGGCCTGGCTCTTGCTCCGGCTAGCTTCCTCGACCAGAGAAATGATTCGCGACAAAGTCGTATCGGCCCCGATCTTTTCCGTGCGAACGACCAGAGAACCGGATTCATTGACCGTCGAAGTGAAAACCTTATCGCCCGGTTTCTTGGAAACAAGCTCGCTTTCGCCGGAGAGAGATGACTCGTTAATTTCGGCATTGCCGGAAACGATTACCCCGTCGACCGGCAGGCGATCACCAGCATCAACAACGACTAGATCACCAGGCTTAACTTGGCTTATGTGAACATCTTTGACTGTTTCGCCCACTTGAAGTCGAACACTTTCGACATGATATTTTAGGAGGCTTTGAATGATCTTCTTGGCCCGAGCTTGGGTCAAACGATCGAAGACCCGAGCAAAAGCCAGCATGAGTGTAATGAAAGACGCCGAGAACCATTCCCCAGCCAGGAGCGAAAAGATAAGAGCAATTGAAGCCAGAAGATCAACGGAAACTTTTTTCTTCAAAGCTGATCGGACAGCGCTAATCGCCACTGGCAAAAGTCCTAAGAATGAGAGAATTCCCAAGACAGGGTCTGACCAAGGAGTCTGGAAAAAGAATGAAACCAGAAGGAAAAAGATCGTGGTGGCGATGAGGACGGAGTCAAGGGTATTTTCAAGGCTTTCACGAGTCTCGAGAGAGGGCATGGGGAAATTATAACACGATGGAGAAAGAGGCCCTACTTCGTCCCGATAAGCATCGGGACTTCGAAGGGCAAGAAGGAAGAAAGGAGAATGAAGAAGCGCCCATCTAGGAAGGACGGGCGCTACAGAAAAAACTCTTCTCTTATGGTCGCAGTTCAAATGCGGCATAGGTGTTTGGACCAAGCTTCATTGGATCGCCGCAACCGGAGTACCAGCCCCGACGACTTTTTCTTAGAGACCGAACAGTGGGATTGCCGTCAAAGTAATAAACGGTCCCCAAGAAGTAGACAATATACTCTGACCAAGTCAGAGGAATCTGACATTGGTTGTCAGGTAACAAAAGATAATCGAGAATATGTGAGGCATAGAACTCGACTCCGGTCATTTCCCCGAATCTCGCTAAGTAGTCATGCCCTTTCTCCTCATACGTTAACGACATGAGGTTACTGTTGGACAGACTAATGCTAACAAGGCCCATGGACCTGTTCGGCAGCTGTCGATCCTCCGGCGCTTCAACCCAGGATGGCCCAGGCATGCAAACCGGCAAGCTACAATCCACTACTGCCCTTAACCGCTTAATCTCCGCGTGCCCACGGAGAAACAACAGAACCTTCCTGCACTTCTCTGGACTTTGAGTTAGTGCAGTGAAATCCTGCTCTTCCCATCCGACCGGACACGCTGTTATCGCAAGTTGATGTGCTGCGCCGGCACCGAATTCTTTCGCTTCCATACTAATCCTTTCCGTGTGACATATTCTCTTTGAGAACTTATCACTTCTTTTTTGTATGCTGTTGCCCCAAGGCTGGCCAAACCATTCGGTCTTGCCACAGCAGAAAATCTTCACTTTTAAGTTATCTCAAAGACTTTCTGCTACGGCAAGACGATTACAAAGAACATTTTGTCTAAGCATGCATCTTATAGGACTGTATGTCAAGATCAGTGTATAGGGGTGTTTTACGAAATTCTAGAATTTGGTACTCGATCTTGTATTCAAATATATGGGTGTGGCGGAATAAGTAACAAATTGCTCTTTTAAAAGCAAATAGTACTATTTGAGAGCACTACCCCAAACTGATCGCCCCATACAGCACCGCCGCCCCTAGAATAGTCATGACCGTGGTCAGAAACTTGGGGTGGGCGTGATGGCTTTCGGGGATGAGTTCGCTCGCCCCGATATAGAGGAAGAAGCCGGAAAAAAGAGCCAGGACGACGCTCAGGCTTTGGGCAGGCAGGCTGAAAAACAAAGTGGAAGTTACCCCGAGGACTGGGGCGATCGCGTCAACTATAAGCCAGCGGAAAGCCTGTTTGCTCCCGCCTTTGCTTTTGATAATCATATTGACCGTGTTGATGCCGTCGGAAAAATCATGGACTAAAACGGCCGTGGTCACGATAATGCCCACTTGTGTCGAAACCTGGAAAGCCAAGCCCACCGCCAAGCCGTCGAGGAAACTATGGACCGAGAGACTGCCCGCCCCCAGAAGTCCGCGCTTCGAAGCCGCTTCCGGACCGTGATCATGGCCGTCTTCGTGATTGTGGCCATGAAGGAAGATCAGGCGGTCGAGAACAAGATAAGCCAGGAAACCGACAGCGATAATGGAAGTGATGGTGCCCACTTCATAGAATTCCAGGCCCATTTCCACCGATTCCGGAATCAGATCGAAAAATGCCACGGCAATAACAGCCCCGGCGCTGAAACCCAAGATGAGATGAAGCTTGTCTTTGAAGCGGAGGGCCACCAAGCCGCCAATGAGGGTGGCGAGGAAGGCGGCTAGGGCGATGAGGATAAGCATGGGGTTAATATATCATCTACAGTCCTTCTGTGTCATCCCCGCGAAGGCGGGGATCCAGGATTAGACCAATAATGTCTTGCTGTAAATATCCTGGATTCCCGCCTTCGCGGGAATGACAATCGCAATGTTACTTCACAATCTGCTCCGGTTCCTCCAAGATAACCTCCGCTTTGCCCTGATAACTCTTGATGACTCCCCTGATCTTCATTTCCCCCGTAAGTTTTTGGACATCGCTGAACTTCTCTTTATCGGAAGCGAAGATTACAACCGAAAATGAGCATTTCTTGTAATCAGAGCAATAGTTGAGAAAGGTCGTATTAGTCTTGGAAGTGAAGACACTGATCACTTTGCCGGTCACGACCGCTTCCTCGCCGATATGATCGGGCGCTTCTTCGAAATCATATTCCGGAACTTCTCCGGTCAGATTTTGTTTGGTCGCCTTCTTGCCGGAACTTTTTACGATCGGGATTTCCGATTGAGAATTGGACTCCGCCCCGTTGGTTAGGAGAAGTTTCTTAATAATTTCAAGATACTGTTTCCGGACGCCTTCATTCGTTCCGATTTCCGTAACTTCATCATTTATAGTCGTGGCCGAAGCGGTCCAGTTGTAACTGCCGGAGACATAAGCTTTCTCGGTGACTAATGCCTTGATATGCATAATGCCGTCGGGATGCTTTTGTTTTTCAACGGTAATCCCCGCCGACTCCAATTTGGCCAGAATATTTTTGTTGCTGTCATAACTGGCTTCCCTATCCATGATGCCCCAAACGACAAGGCCTCTCTTCTTGGCTCGGACGAGAGCCTCCGCGATATTGTCTTTGGTAAAGAAATAGATAGCGAAGTAAACATATTTGTCCGCACTATCGATAACTTTGATCAATTCTTTGTCATTCTGTCGACGATCGAGGGAATAATAGACTTGGATTTGAGAATTGTAATGCCAGCTAATTAGCGGCGTCACAATGACAATAGTAACTACGAAAACAGCCAGAGAAACCAGCGCACCGTAAATTAACTTCTTTTTATTTAACTTACTCGAACTCACTCGCTCGTAAAGAGCAGAGCATTTCTGCCAGATTTGGCTAAACATTTGATTTTTTATTTAAGAAAAGAGTTTTGCTACGGAAAACTCAGAAGTAATGTGGAGATAATTGTGGCAGGCAGAGAAAGTATAGCATAGAGAAGCGGGGCAAGGCTAAAAGAGCTAAATGCAGAGGTCTCTCCTCTGCAGACTACAGATGTCGGACATCTGTGTAACGAAAGACGTCTTTCAAAGCGACGATCTATCAAATCACCTCCCAAAATACCCTTATTTTAGGCCATATAATGACTCTTGATGCAAAAATGTTGTAAAAGTGCTTGACAAAAGATGTGGGTATGCTATACTAGTTGGGTCAGGATCGAGGGTAGGGTAGCTAACCAGGTCCCGGCACGAGCTCGTTGACAGTCATTAGATTAGAGGGAACAAGTTGTCCCCTCAATAGTACGGTGTCGGTTCGGCCTTTCCCAAGAGCCATGGCTCTTGGGTATCCGCGCCTCTTGAGCGCGTTTCGAGAAGCAGGACTGCTTGGTTCGTATAATACAAGTCTCAGAAAGTGATTTGTATTGCAGTCCCAGCTTTTGCAGGTCTTTCTTCGGGGTCCGAGCTTGTGCGTGAGTGCAAGGACTAGACCGAAACGGTGGAAAGTCGATCGGGTGATCGGCTTGATAACTAACGCAATATACCCTTTTCGTGAAGACGAGCTTTTGGAAGCTATGCTCGAAATCACGAAATGAGGGGGTGAAGATATCGATCGGGGAAAATCGATCGACCTTTGTCAGGCAAGCTTTCCCCGGGCTGGTGCAAAACTAGACCAGCTCGGGGCCAACAATCGGTTAGCAATGTCGCTAAAAAATGGAGCGGCGACCGATTGAAAAACGCGAGCGGGTGTGTGCGTGGCTAAAACCCACGCACCCCGCAAATATAGTTCCAAGGTTCAAATGTGTCGCCGGGAGTCCGGCAAAAAATCTCAAGCGTCGACTTCGGCCGATGCTGAGTAAGCCCTCGTCGCATCCAGCGATTGAGGGCTTATTTATATATACGAGAAGTATTTTACCGTCCCCGAGGCCTCGCCTCGGGAGACCTAAACCAACCCATAATCCAGACTTTTCTTATCCAGATCCGCGCCCATCACTTTAAATGTTATCTGATCGCCCAGGGTATATTTCTTTTTAGTCTTCTCCCCACTCACGCAATAAGTCTTTGGATCGAAATGAAAGAAGTCGTCGCCCAAGTTACGGAAACCGATCATGCCTTCGGATTTGGTTTCATTTTCTTCCACATAAATGCCCCACTTGGTCACACCGGAAATGGTACCGGTGAAAGTCTGACCGATCCGCGAGGACATGTATTCGACTTGCTTCAACTTCTTCGAGGATCTCTCGGCATCGGCCGCGTCGATTTCTCTCTCGGTCGAACTGGCCGCGACCTTATCGAGAACGGCAAACTCGGTATCTTTGAACGGTTCATTTTTCAAATGTTTGTGGAGAATCCGATGGACGAGAAGATCGGGATAGCGGCGGATGGGCGAGGTGAAGTGAGTATAGAAATCGAAGGCCAAGCCGAAATGGCCGATATTCTTGGTCGAGTAAATAGCCTTCTGCATCGAGCGGATAGCGGCGGTTCGGATGAGGGATTCGTGAGGGGTATCTTCGATCTGGTTCAAGAGATTATTGAAATCCTTGGCGGTCACTTCCCCGTCTTTGGTCTTAAGATCATAACCGAGGGCTTTGACGAAGACCGAGAGATTGATCATCTTCTCGCGGTCAGGCACATCGTGAATGCGGTAAATAGCGCCGGTGTCTTTGGGACCTTTTCTTTTGATAGAATGAAAAATGTACTTGGCCACTTCGCGGTTGGCCAGGAGCATGTATTCCTCGACGAGCTTGTGGGCGTCGAATCTTTCTTTGGCATAAACGCCAATCGGTTTGCCGTTCTCATCCAGCTTGAACTTGATCTCTTCCTGCTCGAACTCGATAGCGCCCTTGGAAAACTTCTCTTTTTGAAGAAGCTTGGCGATGTTATTGAGCGTGACCAATTGCTTGCTGTATTGGAGAGCGGGCAAAGCGTCCTCTTTTTTCTGGAAGCCGCTCGAATACTTATCCATATTATCGATCTTGCCTTCGATAGCGGCCTGGGCGGTTTCGTAAGTAAATCTGTATGCGGAATTGATAATGGTTTTACCGAACCAGCTTTCATGGACTTTGCCCTGGGCATCCATCACAAAGACGGCGGAGAAACAAAGCTTATCTTCGTGAGGCTTCAAACTGCAAAGATCATTAGAGAGGACTTCCGGCAACATGGGAATAGTCCGGTCGACTAGGTAAATAGAACAGCCGCGCTTGACCGCTTCCCGATCGAGAGCGGTGCCTTCGCGAACGTAATGGGAAACGTCGGCGATGTGGACGCCGATTTCATAAAGTTGGGTGTTATTTGAAGTGCCTGTGGATTTAGAATGCTTGGAAGTTGAAGCCTGATTAAGACTTGGATTTGCAGATGATAAATTTTGGCCCACATTTAAATTTTCTTTTAAAGAATTTGATTCACCGGCCAAGTTGTTTGAACTTACAGCCCGCGCGTTTTCAATTGAGCCAGGTTGTCCGACACCTTCCGATTTACCCACTACAGTTGACTGTAGTGCTCGAAAAGAGATGGCGTCGTCGAAGTCTTTGGCGTCAAAAGGATCGATTGTGAAAGTCAAAACATCTCGAAAGTCGCGGCGCGCGACAATCTCCTCCTTACTAGTAACTTTCTCTGCCTGACCAATGCTTTCCGCTTCCTTCTCGACAGCTTCGGGAAAACCAACCTCGAATCCGCTTTCCAGAACAATAGATTCCATCTCGACATCATTAACGCCCTTTTTTCCAAGAACGCGAATAACTTTACCTTCTGGCAGTTTATTAGGATCAGTCCACGGAAGCAAAGAAAGATAAACTTTATCGTCTTCCTTAACTTTTTTAGCCTCGTCCCTCGAGAGCAAAATGTTGGTATACATCTTGCGATCGTCAGCCAAAGCCAAGCACTGATTCTTCTCGAACTTGATGACAGCCACATAATTCTTCCGGGCGCGCTCAATGATCGAAACCACTTCACCTTCTCTTTTCTTTTCTCCATCGCGCACCGCCACCTTAACTTTGACTTCAACGGTATCGCCATTCAAAGCGGTTTTCAGCTTGCCAACATCAATATAAATAGAATCTTCCCTTATTTCAGCCCTACTCCTCTTACTGCCGCTCTTTTCCGGTAAATCGACAAAACCGGCCCCTTTCTGGGTCGTGGAAATAATGCCGGTAACGAGAGAGTGCGAGGCTTTCACTGGCACACGATAACATTAAAATGAAGGAATTACAAGGTTTACTCGAGGCCTCGCCTCGAAGAAAATCTTCATTCTTTTTTGAGCACTTTTTTATTCTTTCTTTATCACTTTTTGATACGGATTTTATCTCGGTTTGATAGACTTCATCCAGGACCGCATTTGCCGGCGGCCTGGGGCAAGACCGGACTCGGTATTCCAGTCTCGGGAGTTCGATTCTCCTCGCCGGCTAAGTGAATAGATTTGTTATAAATAGAATTTTGCTTGACAACAGAAATTAATTTGCTAAGATGATTCCAAGGAATACCGAGTCCAATCTTGCTCTAGGTGAGAGACAAAAACCATCCGAAAGGGTGGTTTTTGTTTACTTGGATATGGTTATAGTATTTACTAAAAGTGCTTCTTCTTATCCTTGATCATAACCAGGAAGAAAGCCGGGACGATGAAGAGCGTCAGGAATGAAGAGAGCGAAAGGCCGAAGATAACTGCCCCGCCAAGCGAACGCCAGAGTTCATTGGAGAGAGTGACCGGCAAAATGCCGACGATCGTACAGATGGAAGTGATGAAGATCGCTTCGAGACGGGATTTGCCGGCATCGGCCACCGCGTCCTGGAAGAGAATGCCGCTTTCGATATTGAGATTGATTTTGTCCACCAAGATAATGGCATTTTTGACCACGATACCGAAGAGGGCCAAGATACCGATGAGTCCCGGGAAACTTAGCGGCACATCGAATATTGCCATCCCGATGAAGACGCCGATGAGGGCCAGTGGAATAGGGACAAGGACTATGAGCGCCTTACGGAAAGAATTGAACTGGATGATGAGAGTGGCCACGATAAGGACCAAAGCAATAATCATTGCCCGCAGGACCGAAGCCACCGACTCGGCATTCTGCTCATTCTCGCCACCATAAGAGATGGAATAGCCCGAAGGCAAGTTGTAGCTCTTGAGTTTTTCTTCGAAGCTAGCAAGAACAGCTTGACCATTGGTAGTAGAGTCTACGCCCGATGCGAGAACGATCGTATGTTTCTGGTCGATCCTGGTAATAACATCCACAGCCGGCTTGAGCTCGATCTTGGCCACGTCTTTGAGATAGACCGGCTCCTTGCGGGCATTCAAGATCTGGAGATTTTGGATGGCATAAAGATTGGGGATGGAGTCAGCTGCAAAAGTGGCGATAAGCTTGATCTCCTTCTCCCCCACCACAATCTTGGTCAGCTCCGTGCCGGAAACAGCCGTCCGTAGGACCGAGCCGACAGTAGCGGCATTGAGGTAATTGCGCTCCATGGCCACCGGATCGAGAGTGAAGGTGTATTCCGGAACGGAATCTTTCTGAGAGACATTAACATTGATCACCCCTGGTATAGAAGAAAGAATAGGCTTGAGATCATGAACGATACCGGAGAGACGATCCAGATCGTCACCGGAAACTTGAGCTTGGAAAGCCGCTCCCGCCGGAGGTCCGCCGGCTAGAGTCGAGACATTGAGCTCCAGACCGGAAATATCACTGAGATCGGCCCTGATCTTGTCAGCCAAGGTGTAGGCGGCCATGGAGCGCTCACTCTTGTCTTTGAGGGTCATTGAAATCGAAGCCAAGTTGGTGGCACTAGAGCCGCCGGAGAAATTGCCGGAGTTGGCGCTGGCCGTGCCGATGATAGTCGTCATGTTGGCGATCTCCGGATAGACCAGAAGCCTTTCCTCGACAGCCTTGACCCGAGTGTCGGTCTCGGTCAGGTTAGTGCCAACCGGCGCCCGCATATCGACAAAGACATAGTCGCTATCCTGGATGGGAAAGAAGACACTTTTGACGAAGCCGAGCGGCACCAGAGCGACAGAAAAGATAAAGAGTGCAACAACGCTGCCGAGAACCCAGCGCCTTTTCTTTTGATCTAGAATATAAGTGCGGAAAGCTCTTTCATAAACAGGCAGGAAGCGGTGGAAATCGACGATGCCGTGGATGAGGCGTCCGGCAAAGTTTTCATGCTCGCGGCTGCCCTGCTGGCGAAGCTTCTCCTTGATAAGATCATCACTTTCCCATTCGGCATCCATCTTTTGGCGGTTGGCTTCAAGGACCGGCTTGCCGCGCTTCTCATACCAATAGATGAGATAAACTTCGATCAGAAGGACGATTATTCCTAAAGAAATGGATATCCAGCCACCGGTATAGAAAAGGATTGCGGCTAGGCCGGCCAGGAGGAATTCGACAATGAAGAAGAACTTGCGGGTCAGACGGATCCTTTCCAAAACCGCCGCCAGAGGATGATTGATCATAAGAGCAATGAGGAGCGAAGCAATGAGAGTAATGGATACTGTGATAGGAATCGAGCGCATGTATTGACCGATGATACCGGTGGCGAAAAGCAGAGGCAAAAAAGCCCAGACGGTCGCCAGGGTCGTAGTCAGGAGAACATACTTGAAATCATTCAAGACTAGGAGCACGGCCTCTTCGGGCGTGAACTTGCCGGTATTGATGTATTGCTTGGTAGCCGAAACGACCACAATAGCATCATCGACTAGAAGACCGAGGGAAAGAATCAAAGAGAAAAGCGAGAGGAAGTTGAGCGTAATCCCCAGGGCCGAAAGCATTCCGAAGGTCACGAAGAAGACGAGCGGTATGGCCAGGCCAGCAACCAAGGCTTCCTTGAGACCAACGATAAGGAATAAAATAAGGAAAACAAATAGAACGGTCAGGAGAAAGTCATGGCTCAGCTGGTCGAAGTCTTTACGGACCTCTTTGGCCATGTCCGTGCCGATATCATAGGTAATGCCCGGCGGAAATGAAGCGATCGTTCTTTCAACGGTGGCTTTGGCCTCGTCGACGGTATCGAGGATCGAAGCGCCCTGGCGCTTGACCATGGACAAAGTTATGGAATTTTTGGGAGCCGAGCCGGCGATGGACAGCCTGGAGTAAGTAGTCTTCTTGAGGGCCCTTTCGGAAACATGAGCGATATCGCGAAGGAAAACCGTTCCGCCATCTTCGGTATGGGTAACCGGAACATTGGCGATGTCGGCTATAGTATCGAGCGGCGCATCGGAGCGAATAGGCACGACGAAGCTTCCCGATTCGAAATTGCCGGCTGGTATAGCGGCATTGGCCGCCAAAACCGCCTGATTGGCTTCGGCTACGCTCACTCCGTAAAATGTCAGAAGATCGGGGCGATAAGCGATCTCGTATTGCCTTTCGTCGCCGCCGGAAATCTGGATTTCCCGAACGCCGGATATTTTCTCGAGCTCGGTCTTGATATCCTCGGCGTATTTACGGAGAGTGAAACCGTCGTAGGGACCGGTAATGGCGATGGACCAGATGGGCATGTCATCGAGGGAAATCTCGGTCACGACTGGATCCTCGGCCTGAGTCGAGATTTTGTTCTTGGCATCGCTGACTTTGTCGCGCAAAAGCCGGATAGAATCGTTGATGTCAGCCTTGGCATCAAACTCGACCGTGATGGAAGAGATGGAATTGAAAGAATTGGAAGTCAGCTTGTTGAGGCCCCGCAAGCCGGAAAGCTCGGTCTCGATCTTTCTGGTTACGAATTCCTCGACATCGGTTGGCGAGGCGCCGGGATAAAGAGTGGTGACAATGGCAATAGGGATCTTGATTTCCGGACTGGACTCCCGAGGCAAGGTGAAAAAGGAATAAAGCCCCCAGACGCTTACCATGACAATAAGAAGGATAACCACCCGGAAATTGGTCACGAAATAGTTGAGCCAAGTCTTGCGTAGCTCCGGCTTGAAAACCAAGCGGTCGAGATACTTGCTGTCGGAAGAGTGTTCGTGGTTAGTGGGGGTTTTAGGCATAGTTTAGAACGGAAAAATGAAAAATTAAATATCAAAAATAAAAAATATAAGACATTCTGAGACTGCGATTTTTTTTGATTTTTGATTTTTAATATTTGATTTCTGTATTGTCGATCACTGTTCCACCTCTACGATCTGCCCTTCATCGAGCTCGTAAACCGGTGAAACGATACTCATGTCATCGGTAAGGCCGGAAGTAATCTCGATAAAGTCGCCACTGACCGGACCGAGGATAACAGGGTTCCTCTTGATCTTGGAATCGGCATCAACGGTGAAAACATAAGCGTCGCCCGGGACGATTTTGACATCCTGAATAGGCAGAAGGTAGGCGTTATTCCGGCTCGTCGAGACATTAGTCTTGGCAAGACTGACCGTGACCGGGATAGTCTGACCGATAATGAGACCGGAATTAACCGAATCTAAAACACTGACCGTTACCTCGACTTTGCGATTGGTGGCACTAACGCTCGGAGCAACACTCTCGACCTGACCCTTAACCTTACCTTGGACCAGCACCGACGCCCCTTCCTTGATACGATCAAAATCAACGCCGCTCACATACGCTTTAACTTGAAGCCCCCTGTTCCCCACTACTGTAACCAGAAGTCCACCTGGCGAAGCCAGTTCGCCGACCTCGAGAGGCAGAGCAGCAATCTTGCCGTCGATTGGCGAGCGAACGATCGTCTTTTCCAGTTGAGCCTGGAGATTCTTGACTCCGGCTTCGGCCAAAGAAACTTGGGCGATCGAAGCTCCAGAATATCCAGTTTGGGCGGCTGTCAAAGCCGACTCCGCCCCCGTTAAGGCCTGAGTTGAACCACTAATCGTGCTCCTAGCTCCGGAAACGATTCCCTTCCAGTTGTTAAGGAAAGTTGCGAAGTTGGGCTGGGCATATTTGGCAGCGGTATTCAAACCTTCGGAAATATCAGAAAGAAGCTTGTCGATCAGGGCAAGGTTCTTTTCTGAGAGATTAACAGCAGAAATAAGAGTGTCGGTATCCGAATCAGATGACAGAGCATCCAACGATGATTTCCAAGCCGGCAAAATATCTGTAAGATCGACACGTTCGGAAGTAATCCGATTGCTCAACGCGAGATCGCCGACGAAAGTTACAAGCCGGCTGCCGTTGCCATCGTAATTGTTAAGTAAAGGATCAATCTGGGTATTAACCGCATCGGAAGCTTTGAGATAGGAATCGCGAATTTTATCGAGAGCACTGCTTCGAG
>Ga0172379_10006643_pt1 | contig 15374 bp, 10 predicted proteins | sample GrowelOW334metaG_FD_119756 | JGI IMG/M metagenome (GOLD analysis project Ga0172379, IMG submission 119756) | Groundwater microbial communities from an aquifer near a municipal landfill in Southern Ontario, Canada - Groundwater well OW334 metaG | ecosystem: Environmental > Aquatic > Deep...
GTAACCCTTGACAGTCTGAAAGTTGTCAGGGGTTTCGGAGATCCACGTCCGACCAGCCCACCGATATTTCTCCTGAATCCTGTCTGGAAGGATCCGGCCGGAATTGCCAATTATTACCGTTTTAAAGTAACAAAAAACGGTAAGGTAAGGAACGGAAGTTTCTCGATTACCAATGACCAGCCGTTCGACGGGACCGAAGTCGACATGCCTCTTTATCGATATGATTTTCAGCTTGGTGATACTGTTCGCCTGGAATTCCAATGCATTGATTCGGTAAGCTATTCTTACTATAGCCAAATCAATGATATGGCGCGACCGAGTTTTATATCGGCCACACCTTATAACCCGATCGGCAATTTCGATAACGGAGGATTGGGATACTTCGGGATTTACTATTCCGAAGCCAGGGATACCATTATTGCTTTAGGCAGATAGGTCAATTTATCTTTCCCCGACCTTGTCCAGAAGCTCCTTCAGCTTGGGGCTTGATGGCCTCGGTGCGTTGGCGCTGACGATTTTTCCTTCAGGATCAATGAGAATAAAGCGAGGAATAAGATCAATGTTGAAAGTCTTATTATATACAGAGTGCATTTGATCGTCAGCGATCAGTTGGATCCCGGTCAGTTTATTATCAATAACGTATTTTTTCCATTTGTCGTGGTCGGCAGCTTTGTCATAGGATATGCTTACAAATTGAATGTTTTTGTCACGGTATTCCTCTTCCGTTTTTTTCAGGCTGGGGATTTCCTTGATGCAAGGAACGCACCAGGTAGCCCAGAAATCAAAATAAACGTATTTGCCACGTAATTCATTCATTGTGACAACTTTTCCATTCACATCATTTAGGGTAAAATCCGGTGCGGGGTTGCCCTCCAGCATACCTTCCATTTGCTGGTATTTTTCCTTAACCAGTTTTGCAATAGCGGGATAGGAGCAACCGGCCCCAAATTCCTCATACAGGCTTTTCTTAAAATCCCGGGCAAGGGCATAAGCCATGAATTCATAGGCAATTGGCCCCTTCAGCTGCGACTTGACATACTGGTAAAAATCCCCCTTTTCGGGATTTCCAACTGTTGCGAGGTCCTGCTTTTTATGCATACAGGCACTGAGGTAATAGAAATAGGTGATCCCTTTGTCCCCGATCTGGTCCGAAATTTCGATAGAGTCGAGGAAAGCAAAGTAATCAGCCGGGAGAACAGCTTCCCGGCCATTGTTAAAACCTGAGTGACCGCCCGGATAATAGATTTTGGAAGTCACGGCTGCGGTGTTGTATTCCGATTGATACACTTTTATCAGGTGTGGGCTTAATGTATGGGAGGCAGCATAGTCATCGATGAACTTTAATTTTTCCTGCCTGAGCTGATCGACAACTCGTTTAAAATCAGCGGGTTCCCGGTACGTGATGTTATAATAATTCTCGAGGTACTTATGCTTGTAACTTGCGAATTCGTTTTCCTCGAGATTGACAAAAACGTTATTTACCTCTCCCGGACCAGCGAAAAAGAGGGTTTCATTGATTCTTTCCACATCGAGGTTCATGGTGAGACTGTCGCCCGGCTCCAACCACAGGTAAACCATCCGGAAATCAGCTGATTCCACCGAAAGGCTCGAATCCTTTCCGTTCACCAGCCTGATATCGAAATTGTAGGTGAAAGGTACGCGCCCGAAAGAGAAGAATCCCTTCAGCGGATGTTCCGATTCGATTACCATTTTAAAAGTCCCGCCGGAGTTGATCTTAACTTTGGGTTTTTGTATTGTACCTAGCAGTTCAAAAACGTCATAGGAAAACACGGTGCTGGTATCCTTGAAATTCCGGATGGTACCGGTAACCACGATGCGGTTGGTTTGGGCTGGTTTTTTCGTAGTACAAAACGTACAACAAGAACCAATGATTAAGATACTTGTTAAGATCCGAAAGGTCGCTTTCATTTTTTATCAGGCATTGTGGGTTGAAGAATTGAACGCGGATTTACGCTGATGCCTGCGGCAACGCGGATTAATACGGATTTTTTAATATTAAGATATCCGCGCAAATCAGCGTTCCCGCAGGGATCCGCGCAAATCAGCGTGCCATTCTTGATGCACCTAAGTTATTTAATATATTCCCCCAAGATTCTTCTCAACCCTCCTTCTTCCTGATACCCGATCACCTTTCTTACCCCGTTCCCGTACGGATCGACCAGGATCAGCGTGGGATAGCCAATAATCCCATATTCATCGGGATAGGTTTTAGTGCTGTCGAGTACCTGAGTCCACGGGGACTTATCTTCTACAATGGCCTCTTTCCAACGTTGGTAATCCTTGGGTTTATCAACGGAAATACTGACGATTTCGAAGTTTTTCGAATCTTTCCAGTCCTTGTAAATCTCAATCATGTGCGGCGTCAGTTTCCGGCACCAGGGGCAATCGACATACCAGAAATCCAGCAGCACCCATTTACCCTTGAAATCGGAGAGCGAGACCATCCGGCCAGTTGTATCGGGAAAGGTGAATCCCGGCACCGGTTTGCCGGATATGGTCCTTTCGGCAATTTCATATTCTTTCACAATGTCCTTGTATCGTTGATCAAGTGCAAACTCCTTAAAAGCATCAACATAGGATTTGAGGTATTCAACAGGTTCATTGCGGACGATTACCAGGGAGATGACCAGTCCGGCATAATTGGGATTGGCTTTGATGAGCTCACGGGTTTTATCGAGGTTCTTTTTCTTGGCCGCTTCCTGAACGATCCAGGCTGCTTCGCATTCTTCTTTAATGCGGGGCTCCTTGTTGTACACTTTCCCCCATGCCTTCCAGGTTTTCATGACCTCCTCCTGGCTGGGTTTCAGCTCCTCAAAGAGTTTCTGAAGGATAACGTTGTTCTTTGTTCCGCCGATTTTAAAACCGGTTTCCTTCGAATAATTCACGGTAATCTTCCCCGGTTCGAGAATCATCCGCGTATTCAATTGCGAGGGCAGGGGAAATCCGATCGATACGAGCTTAGGAAAGGTATCAATGGTTCCCGTGAAAGTACATTTGCCCTCCCTGAGTATCAGGGTATCGGAGGAGGTGTACCAATTGTTGTGGACCATCAGGCTGTCGGGACCGCCACTGGTGCTCACCTCAATGGTATACTGGTTCTTTTTACCGCATGAAGCAACCAGGAGAAGGGCAAGGAAAGCTGAAATGAATGTTTTCATAATTCAGGTTTTAATCCGTGACTAGATAATATCATTCAGGTTAATAATAATAGGACTATTTTTGGGACAAGGTAAGATAAACTTAAATGTATGATATTTTTTATCGTCGAAAATTCCATTGAGTCAGTCAACCTGCATCTATATATCGGAACAATCCATCAATATTTGAGCTGAATTTGACAAATAACCGCTGCTGATGACAAAATCCATTGAAGATGCCGCCGCCATGGCATCCCGGTTTATCAATAATACAAACCGCAATATCTTCCTGACGGGAAAAGCGGGGACGGGGAAAACAACATTTCTCCGGACCATCGTTGAGCGTACCCATAAAAACACCATCGTGGCAGCTCCCACGGGAATTGCTGCCATCAATGCCGGGGGGGTGACGCTGCATTCCCTTTTTCAGCTGCCGTTCGGTACTTTCATCCCTTCAAACACCCTCCCTTCGGGGAATATCCAAATTCAATTAAACACTCCGGATTCGCTGCTGAAGGGTCTTCAGATGCATACTGCCAAGCGCAAGCTGATTCAGGAGATGGAATTGCTTATTATTGATGAGGTCAGCATGCTTCGGGCCGATCTGCTCGATGCGATTGATGTTACCCTGCGGTCGATCCGCAGAAACAAGGCCGAACCGTTCGGCGGGGTGCAGGTATTGTTTATCGGTGACCTCTTCCAGCTTCCCCCGGTGGTTAAACAGGAAGAGTGGGAATATCTGAAACCTTATTATCGCGAGATCTATTTTTTCGCAGCCAGAGCACTCCAGCAACAGCAACCGCTATATATCGAGCTTGATAAAATTTACCGGCAAACGGATGAGGCTTTTATCACCCTCCTCAATCATTTCAGGGAAAACAAGGTTGCACGTGAGGATGTGGAGGCCCTGAACAGCAGGTATGATCCTGATTTTCAGGCCAGGGAACAGGATGGTTACATCCATCTGACCACGCATAACCGGAAAGCGGATACCATCAATAAAGAAGCACTGAAGGAACTCCCCGGCCGGTTGTTCAGCTACGAAGCCGTAATTGAAGGGGATTTCAACGAATACCTGTACCCGGTTGAGCCCACCCTTGAATTGAAAGAAGGGGCCCAGGTGATGTTCATTAAAAATGATTATTCGGGTGAACAACGGTACTTTAATGGCAAAATTGGAACCATCAGCTCACTTACCGATGAAGAAATTGAAGTCAGCTTTGCTGATGGGGAGCCGGATACGCTGGTTGAACGTTACACCTGGGAGAACAAGAAATTTACCCTGTCGGAGGATACTAATGAGATCAAGGAGAATGTGGTGGGTACGTTTTCCCATTATCCGGTCAAGCTGGCCTGGGCAATCACGGTGCATAAGAGTCAGGGCCTGACTTTTGAGAAGGCGATCATCGATGTTTCTTCTGCATTTGCGCCGGGACAGATTTATGTGGCCCTGTCGCGGCTGATTTCACTGGATGGATTGGTGCTGTCGGGCAGGATTCCTTATTCGGGCCCATTGCAGGACGAGGCCTTGAATGATTTTGTCCAGCAAAAAGCAACGGAACCCCTGCTCGAAACAGTTTTACAGGAGGAGATCAGGTTTTATATCCGGGATATCGTTCTAAAGTCGTTTAATTTCAATCCCCTCCAAACCAGGTTGCATTATTTCACCGAGGACTATGATAAGGATGAGAAGCGGTCGGCAAAGCAGAAGCAAAAGGCCTGGGCACAAAGTCTGGAGGCTGATTTTAAACCCCTGAACGAGACTGCTGAAAAATTCTTTGACCAGCTGAGGAGAATCCTGAGAAATCCCGGGGAGGATTATCTCGCCTTGCTAAATACCCGGCTGGAGGCAGCAAGGGGCTATTTTGAACCCTTGCTGAATGGTTTTTCGGAGAGGATATTTGAACATATGCGGGTAATGGGCAAGGAGAAGAAGATCAAAACCTACCTGACTGAACTTACCAATCTGGAACGTCTCTTTTTCAGGCAGCGGCAGGTGGTTTATAAAGCAGAAGAACTGATCCGGTCGGCGAAGCTCGACAGGGAGTTTTCAAAAGAAGCGCTTCTTGGGTCAAATTTGTATAAGGAGAGGGAGGAGCAGGTCGGGAGAAACGTTAAGAATGGTAAGAACGTTAAGAATGGTAAGAAGGGTAAGAAAGAGAAGATGGAGAAGGATGGGAGGAAGTCAGCGGAGGTGAGTTTTGATATGTTTAAAGAGGGGAAAAGTATCAGTCAGATTGCAGTGGAACGATCATTGGCTGCCGGCACAGTTGAAGGTCATCTGGTTCCGTATGTGGCTAAAGGCCTGATTGATGTGTTCAGTTTGGTGGATAAGTCCAAGGTTGAAAAGGTGTTGGCCATTGCCAAAGAGCTGGATACGATGTACCCGGCCCCGATCAAGAACCGGTTGGGTGAGGAGGTAACCTATAATGAGTTACGGTTTATTTTGGCACACCGGCTTGCTAAGACGGCTGACGATAGACTATGAGACTATGAGACTGTAAGACTGTAAGACTGTAAGACCGGGTCATGGTCTCAGAGTCTCAAAGTCTCAGAGTCTCAGAGTCTCAAAGTCTCAAAGTCTGGATTTTCAAGAAGGGAGCGTGATCGTAAAACAGGAACCGACTCCTTTTTCACTTTCGACCGAGATTTGAGCGTTCATGATGTCGCAGAGTCGTTTTACAATGGAGAGTCCGAGCCCGACTCCTTCATACCGCTTGCTGTAACCGGTTGCTTCCTGCGAATAGGGTTCAAAAATTCGCTGCAGGAATTCCTCCGACATACCAATGCCGGTATCTGACACTTTAATGGCAATGTGTCCGGTTGGATTACGGTAAAGCCGGATGGTTATCTTTCCTTTATCGGTGTATTTCAGAGCGTTATCAATCAGGTTGGATACAGAATTTCGAATACAAAATTCATCCAGGTCCTCTTCAACCGGTCCGATGGAATTGTCAAAGATGATCTCTGTTGTTTTTTGGGAATGGGCGGTTTTGCTTTCCTGGATCAGGTTCCCTATAAGTTGAGGTAACTGGATTCTTTTAATGTTCAACTTAACATCACCGACCAGAAGTTTAGAATAATTCAGAATCTCATCCACCGTACGGGTGAGTCGTTGGCCCGATTGATCAATTCGCTGAAAATAGGTCCTTTCCTCTTCTGTAAAACGCTCACCGGCTTCATCTTCGATAATGCTTACGAAACCTAATATAGCATTGAGAGGCGTGCGTATTTCGTGTGAAATATTGGCAATGAAGAGGTCCTTTAACCGGCTCGATGCCTCGGCTTTTTCTTTTTGGCGGAGCAATTCCTCCCTCGACTGCATCCGGTCAAAATTATCTTTCAATATTTTGCCGATGACAACGGTGGCAACAGGATAAAACAACATCACTGGTAAGCTGATGTGCTTTAGTGCATTTACTGCATTCTCCCAGGGTAGTGTAAACATCAGGGAAATCATGACTGCATGAACCAGTAACCCGATCAGGTACAGTTTCCAGTAGTTCATCCGGTCGAAACTTCCTTTCCATCGATAATAAAAGAAAAGTCCGATTAACATTGCCGAGAAAATTACCAGGGTTCCCATTAGGGTTCCGTTTCCTCCAATGATGACTCTGGCAAAGATGGCCATGATGGCGGCAATTGACCCTGATACGGGACCGAAGAATAGTCCGCAGAGGCTTAGAACAACGGACCGGCCATCAAATATGATCCCAGGTGAAAGAACCACCGGGTAGAGGATGCCGATGACAGCTGCAGAACCAAAAAGTAGGCCCTGAAGAACCGGGGCAGGCAAATTCCTGTGAGTTGCTTTCTCGGATATGATGGCTGAAACCACGCTAATAGCCACCAATAAAGAAAGATTAAAAATAAGATTGAGACTGAAACTCACTTTGCCTTTAATTGATCAACCCAAATGTACCTAAAGTTTTCCTATATGTCTTACGGTCTACTGCTTGCTGGATGAAGGGAGGAGCCACGGCTCCTCCCCTACGATCCTTCAATCTTCTGCCTTCTGCCCTCTGCCCTCTGCCCTCTGCCTTCTGCCCTCTGCCTTCTGCCCTATTTAATGAATCCCCGGTTACGCATGAGAGGTGTAATATCCGGCTGCCGGCCGCGGAAATTGACAAACATCTGGTTCGGATCCACCGTTCCGTCCTTGGAAAGGATATTGTCACGGAAAGACTGGGCAGTAGCCCGGTCGAACAGCCCTTTTTCCTTAAAGGCTTCAAATGCATCATTATCTAGAACTGCGGCCCATTCGTAGCTGTAATATCCGGCATCGTACCCACCGGTAATATGAATAAAATAGGTGCTCCTGTACCGGGGTTTGATTTCCGGGATCAGGCCTTTACCGGTGAGAAAATCAGTTTCGAATTTACCGATGTTGAGCTGTGCGGTATCTGTTTGGCTATGAAAGGCCATATCGAGATAACAGGCAGCAAGAAATTCGGTGGACACAAATCCCTGGTTGAAGTAGCTTGTTTTGTTCATCTTGGTGATGAGTGCATCTGGTATGGGTTCGCCGGTCTGGTAATGTTTGGCGAACGATTTCAGGACTTGGGGTTCGGTGCACCAATGTTCCATAATCTGACTGGGCAATTCGACAAAATCTTGGGCGACAAATGTGGTGCTGAGTGTATTTCCGGCAAAAAGTCCTTCCAGTGCATGACCGAATTCATGGAAATGGGTACGGGCTTCATCCAGGCTGATCAGGGCAGGCTGATCGCCGACCGGCCGCGTAAAGTTGCCAACCATGGTTACCACCGGGGTAATTTCCTTTGCGTCCTTCACCCAATGATCGCGGTAAGCACCGCACCAAGCGCCCTGTTGCTTGCTTGAGCGCGGGAAAAGATCCATATAGAGAATGCCAATGTGAGAACCGTCAGCCTCATTAACTTCATAAGCCATGGCTTCGGCATGGGGTTTCGGGATATCTTTGACCTCAGTGAAGGTGATACCATACAGTTTGTTGGCTACATCAAAAGCGCCGTCCCGTACATTTTCCATTTTAAAATAGGGACGAAGTTCGTTTTCGTCCATATCATATTTGGCTTTACGTAGTTTTTCGGCATAATACCACCAATCGCTGCTTTCAAGTTTGAATTTTCCGCCTTCCTTATAAATAATCTGTTGCATTTCATCACGATCACGCACAGCTGCAGGTATGGCAGCTGCCCATATTTTATCCAGCAAGGCAAAAACATTTTCAGGGACTTTAGCCATTCTGGGTTCCAGAACGATATGTGCATGTGTTTTATAACCAAGCAATTGAGCCCTATGAGTACGTAAACTGATGATTTTGGCGAGTGTCTTATTGTTGTCCTTGCTGTTGCCGTTGTTACCACGGTACAGGTATCCGTCATAGAGTTTTTTTCTAAGTTCGCGGTTTTCAGAATATTGCAGGAAGGGGGTCATACTTGGACGGGTGGCGGTAAACACCCATTTCCCATCCATTCCGGCTGCTTTAGCAGCTTCTGCCGCTCCTGTGATAGCGCCTTCGGGCAAGCCGGCCAGATCTTCTTTTTTATCGATGACCAATTTGAAATCATTGGTTTCAGCCATAACATTCTGATCAAACTGAACGGTGAGCACAGATAATTCGGAGTTCAGCTTTTTCAACTGTTCCTGTTTGTCGGGACTCAGGTTGGCCCCATTGCGGACAAAGCCCTTATATAAGTTTTCGAGTATATAGGTTTGTGCGGCATCCAGGTTGAACTTCTCCTGATTATCATATACGGATTTAATTCGATTGAAAAGTTTGATATTCAGGCTTATAGCGTCATTGTGGGCTGATAATTTCGGGGAAATGTCGACCTGGATCTGTTGAATGGAATCATTCGTATTAGCCTCGGCTAATCCGAAAAATATCCGTGATACCCGGGCGAGGGTCTCGCCGCTCTTATCGAGTGCGACGATGGTATTTTCAAAAGTTGGTTCCTCCTTGTTATTCATCACTGCTTCGATTTCTTTCATATGCTCTTCCATCCCAAGCAAAAAAGCTGGCCTATAATGATGGGGCTTGATCAGATCGAACGGCGGAACACCGAAAGGGGTTGTAAACCCGGTCAGAAGCGGATTGTCCATAACGGTTGGTTTTGTATTCGTTTGGCAGGAATTAAATATTCCAAGGGAAACGAAGGAGATGATAAAGAATTTAAGTTTCATGGTTGTTTGGATTTGTGGTAAATATACTCACTTCGTTCGTTAATTATGCTCCCTGCGGTCGCTAACTATGCTCCCTGCGGTCGCTAATTATGCTCCCTGCGGTCGCTAACTATGCTCCCTGCGGTCGCTAATTATGCTCCCTGCGGTCGCTAATTGGTTCGGCTGCGCCTCACTAATTGGTTCGCTTCGCTCACTAATTGTGCCCGCTGGTGCGGGCTAATAAAACACTGAGGGAAATATTTAGCGAAGCGCAGCCGAGCCAATTAGCGACCGCAGGGAGCATAATTAGTGAGCGAAGCGAACCAATTACCGAGGCGCAGCCGAACCTATTTGACAAACAGCTTGATAATCAGGTAAGTACCACCGCTCATAACGATGCACGCAGGAATGGTAAGTACCCAGGCGAGTACAATGTTGCCGGCAACTCCCCAGCGTACGGCACTCAGGCGTTTTACCGAGCCAACCCCCATGATCGAACCGGTAATGGTATGAGTGGTACTGACTGGAATTCCGCCAAGAGTGCTGCCGATGACAGTTAAGGCTCCGGCTGTTTCAGCGCAGAACCCCTGAACAGGTTTCAGGTGAGTCAGCGAGGTTCCCAGAGTTTTGATGACTTTCCATCCACCGGCGAGTGTGCCGGCACCAATGGTGATATAGCTTGCGAAAATAACCCAGGTTGGTACATGGAATTCGCCTTGCAGATAACCGGTGCTGAACAAGAGGATGGTAATGATTCCTATGGTTTTCTGGGCATCGTTGCTACCATGTCCCAGACTGAAAACGGCGGATGATACAAGTTGCATCACCCTGAAGATTCCATCAACCTTTCGGGGGGATCTTTTCCGGAATAGCCACATGGTGGCGACCATGATCAGATAACCCAGGAAGAATCCGATAATCGGCGAGAGGAAAATGAACAAAGCAACCTTGATGATCCCTGACGAAATAAGAACCTTTGTTCCGCCAATCAACAGGGCCGGACCTATCAGACCGCCAATAAGAGAATGGGATACGCTGATAGGCAACCCGAAATGCGTACAGGTGTATACCCAGAGAATTGCACCGATCAGGGCTGACAGCACAACATATTCATCAATGACATGGGAATCGACAATTCCCTTTCCGATAGTTTTTGCTACGTGAACACCAAAGATAAATACGGCGGCAAAGTTCCAGAAAGCAGCCCAGGCTACTCCCTGATTGGGTGTCAGTACTTTTGTCGAGACGACGGTAGCAATGGAGTTCGCCGCATCATTCATTCCGTTCAAGAAATCGAATGTAAGAGCGATTAGTATGATTGCAATTACCAGGATTGACATTAGGTAAAAGTTAGGCTGATTTGATGATGATGGTTTTTAGGATATCGGATACATCTTCGATGGAATCGGCAGTCATTTCCAACGTTTCCAGGATTTCCTTGTTTTTGATGAGTTCAATGGCATTGCTCTCGGTTTCGAATAATTCCGATAGCAACTGGTGATAAATATCATCGGCAACATTTTCCAGTTCATTAATCTTAACACAGGCATCCGATATTTTTCCTGGCTTTTTAAGATTATGAAGTTCTTTTGATGCCACTTTTATCTGCTCGCATCCGCGGCTGATGATAACTACCATCTCCTTAAACTGCGGTAACAGTTTTTTGGGTTTGTACAATTTGACCTGTTGGCTGGCAGCATTGATGAAGTCCAGTACGTCATCCATTTTCGAAACCAGCTGGTGAATATCTTCACGGTCGAACGGAGTGATAAAGGTGGTATCGAGAGCATCAAAAACGCCGTGGGCAATATCATCAGCCCTTTTTTCGAGATTTTTTATCTCCCGGAAAAGGTCATTTTCGGATGCGGGTTCATGACTCTCAACTATTTTCAACAAGCACCGGGCGGACTCGGAAACCAGATCAGCGAGGTTTTCAAAAAACGGGAAGAACTTTTCCTCTTTGGGAAGGAGTATCTTTTTAATGAATCCGGTTGCCATACACGCACAGATTTTAAATTGTTAAAACAGGAATGGCTTAAATGCCAGATATTAAGCTGATTTGATAATGATGGTTTTCAGGGTATCGGAGACATCTTCAATCCGGTCGGTAGTAGCTTCAAGTTTCTCGAGAATCTCTTTGTTCTTAATCAGTTCGATCGGATCCGTTTCGGTATCAAACAATTCTGATATCAGCTGATGATAGATATCGTCGGCAATATTTTCCAGTTCATTGATCTTTACACACGCATCATTGATTTTACCCGGATTTTTCAGGTTTTTCAATTCCGGAATGGCTACCCTGATCTGCTCGCATCCCCTGACAACCACCAGGCAAAGCTCACGGAATTGCGGTAGCAGTTTCTTGGGTTTATATAGTTTGATCTGCTGACTGGTAGCATTGATGAAATCGAGTACATCATCCATTTTTGACGTCAGCCGCTGGATATCCTCCCTGTCGAAAGGGGTGATAAATGTGCTGTCGAGGGTGTCGAATACAAGGTGGACAATGTCATCTGCCTTGGTTTCCAGTAGCTTGATATCGCGGAACAGTTCTTCCTGTTTGGCAGGTTCGTTGTGGTCAATAATCCTTGCAAGGAGGTGGGCCGATTTAGAGATCATTTCTGCCATATCTTCAAACATCGGGAAAAACTTCTCCTCCTTGGGCAACAGAAGCTTACTGATAAAACCTTTAGCCATAATCGATAGATTCAGAGGGATTTAGGGAGAAAGCCAATCAATAGAATAGAGGCGGTAAGTTACTTATTTTTTTGCTTCGGTTGGTGCTTTACCCATAGATTTTTTATGCGGCGGATGCGGGTTCCAGCCAGCTATTCCCAGCATGATGAAGAAGCCGATAATATAAGCCACGGTAACATGCCAGCCCTTCTTGAGATAATTCAGGGTATTTTTTGCTTCAGGGTACATATTCGATAAAGCAACTCCTGCCGATGATCCGAACCAGATCATCGATCCGCCGAATCCAACAGCAAATGACAGAATGCCCCAGTCGTAACCGCCCTGTTCCAGGCACAGTTTGGTAAGCGGGATATTATCAAAAACCGCGGAAACAAATCCCAGGCTGAAAGAACTGAACCAGGAGGCTTTCGGGAGTTCATCCACAGGCATGAGGGAGGCGATTGTTACCAGCGATATCAGGAAAATCGTTCCTCGCCAGGCATTTTTCATTTCATGCCACGGGGTTTTACGGAAGGTGGCTCCGATGAAGATGGCTACCCAAACACCTGCTGCGGGAAAATCCAGGGTGTAATTCGACACGATTGCGCAAACCAGTATTAGAAAAACAATGAACAATTTTCCTTTATCGACGCGTATGCCGGCTTCATTATTGGCATCAATCGGAAAGTGGTTATGCTGCTGACGGGCGGCAATGGTTGCGAAAATCAAAAATGCACCTATCGAACCAATAAAAGCAGTAAGCACCCAAACCGGATTTACTCCATCGATCCACATCAGGGTTGTGGTGGTATCCCCCACCACCGATCCGGCACCACCGGCATTACTTGCTGCCACTATTGCCGCAAGAAATCCCAGGTGGACTTTCCCTTTGTAAAGGACCATCGCCATGGTACCGCCGATCATGGCCGCAGCGATATTGTCGAGAAATGACGAAATAACCATGACGATCAATAGCAGCACCAGTCCGCCAGTCCATCCGTTGGGGAGGTAATTGGGGAGGATATCGGGCAATTTCGACTCTTCAAAGTGCTTGGCCAGGATGGCAAAACCAAAGAGCAATCCCAGGAGATTGATCAGCGTGCGCCATTCCCCTTCGCGCTCCGGCGTGCCGAGTATATGTTCGGGCAGGCTAAAGCCGGCATCGAAAATAAACTTGAAGGCCAGGATCACCACAAGCCCCGTGAGCGCCACCTGCATGGTGTACTTATGAAAAACCGCCACACAGATAAGTGTCATGGCGAACAGGATAAACTCAACTCTCACCGGCCCGATCGAAGGAACAGTTCCTGAACCGGCGGCAAAGGTTGCTAATGGAAACAAGAGAAAGAGCGACAGAATCGAAGCTATGCGGAATCCTTTGGTTTTTGAAATTGACGACGACATGAGTCAAAGAATTTAGGCGGCTAAGGTATATCACAAAGCGATACGGTATTCCGGGGTATGCACAATGATGACATGATTTTTATCAGGAGGGGGGGGAAGGAAGAATTAAGAAATTCGAATGCAGAATGCCGAATGCCGAGTGGGAGATTCAAGGATCGTGAAGGGGGAAGGGTTCGGAAATTTATCGGTCAATTTTTCCATTTTGAAGTGAAGAATGCATCTATATAGTAAAAGAAAAGAATGAATGATTTACAAAAGAGGTTGTTGAAATTTTCAGCCGGGGTATTTGTGGCCATGCAAAAATTACCATATAATGCTGATTTAAGGGACAATAAAAACCAATTGATCAGATCATCATCATCTCCTGGAGCACATTACGGTGAAGCTCAATCAGCCGCCACCCGAAAAGACTTTATTTATAAAATTGGCGCAGTACTAAAGGAGTTGAGGGAAAGCTTATATTGGCTGATGTATTTTAGGGAAATATATCCCTCTAAAAAGGATTTGGAATCCTATGCTGAAGAAGCTGAAGAGCTTGTGAAAATATTTGCAACCATCCGAAAAAAGGCCAGTTTAAATAGCTCTTCCGAATTAGCTCAACCGCCATCGTCCCCCTGATTTCTCCCTTCATAAAACTTGAATCTCCCACTCGGTATTCGGAATTCTGCATTCGAATCTCAACATTCTTACTTCAAGTATCTCCTCACCTGTTCAAGTGTAAGATTCGTTTTTGGCGCAAAGCCTTTCGAAGAAGCATACACTCTTAAACTTCTCAGCAATTGCCTCGCCGCAGGCCGTCTATCCAAATCCTTAATCAGGTCCGTCCCGGTGATAATGAGCTTCCCGCTTCCGACTTTCACTTCAATGACCAGTCCGAGGTTCCGGTTGGTGAACCAATCGTCGATAATCCTGACAATGGGTTGTGGTGCCGGATTAAGACCATTAAGTACCAGCGGCCTGGCTTGTGATACAATATCCCACCACTGGAAGGTGCTGTAATATTCTGTCGGAAAGTCTTTTAGAGCCGGGTGTTTTGGATTGCAAAGTATGCCGAGGGTGTGTGGTGCCTGTCCCCGGGTCCAGGCGGTATTCCAGAAAATAGTGGAGAATCCAAGGGCGATATTGCCGCCTTTGTCAGGGGCTACCCCATCCGGACCCAGACTGAGGATAGCGGTTCCACCCTGTTCCAGGATTTTTTTCAGTGGTGCAGTGACGGACGCAAAGACTGGAATAGAAGGGACCGCAGGAGGCACGGTTACCGGCGATTTTGGATAGACCCAAAAATCCCATCGGTTCATCCGTTCACCAACCCTGACCTCCAGCGTAAACTTCGAAGCCATGGTAATCCCTGACAATGGCCATTCTATTTTACCCACCACAGTATTGGTCCCGGTAGGTATTGCTTCAACCGACCACTCAGCCTCCCTTTCCACCTTACCCTCAGCATTCAAAATTCTGATTGGCCCTTTTACTTCTTTAAGTGCCAGGGCACTATAATTGGCAACTTCAATATCTGCCTTGAAAATTTCATCTGAATTGAGTATCAACTTGTTGATCCGGGCAAGTGGAACCACCGGATTACAAAACAGGCTGTATTCTTCAGGTGTGATATATCCCTTTTGTTCCCAGAACGGATTCAGGACCCCGACCAAGGCAGTTCCCTGCCCCGGGAAGTCATGCAAATCGAGCAACTGGAAGCCCGCCATTCCGGGTGTCCGGAGCGCTGCCTCGATATCAGCCTTATAGCATAAAGCCTGAAGTTTGCCGGAGGCCAGCAGGAATGAATCCGCCAGTTGCGCAAGATGATTGGCTTCCAGGGTTTCCTTGAAGATTTCAAAATTTTTCGCCTTCAGGACGCCGGTGTACTGGCTGATCTCTTTTAGATCAGGATAGACGCACCATTGGCCTATCTCATGGCTGACCACCGGTTTGCCAGGGAAATCTTTTGCGATGATATCCCGGAAATCATAACTGGTGGAGGGAGGCTGA
>Ga0172379_10006644_pt1 | contig 15374 bp, 14 predicted proteins | sample GrowelOW334metaG_FD_119756 | JGI IMG/M metagenome (GOLD analysis project Ga0172379, IMG submission 119756) | Groundwater microbial communities from an aquifer near a municipal landfill in Southern Ontario, Canada - Groundwater well OW334 metaG | ecosystem: Environmental > Aquatic > Deep...
CCTCTACTCTACCACTACATATTCAGCTAACCTGTCTACAGTGCACAAAAGAAAAAACTGGTTAGCAGCTAATTCGCCTAAAACTCAAATTATTATTGGAACTCGGGCCTCTTTATTCTTACCATTCATAAATCTGGGTGGAATAGTAGTTGATTGTGCCGAAAATGAAAATTATAAACAATATGACCAAAATCCTAGATATGACGCCCGAGAAGTAGTTTCTTGGTTAGCCGAATTTTGTAGTGCATCTTTAGCTTTTATCTCGTCAGCTCCTTTATTAGAACACTGGTACCAGGCCAATTATCTACACACTTCAACCTGGTACAGATCAAATAACAAAGGCCACGCCAAGTTAAATGTCATAAATATGATAAATGATAGGCGCGGTGGTAATAAAAAAATTATATCAGAATCTTTACAATCTCAGATAAATCAAACCCTGACCAAAGGCAGTAAGGTATTCTTATATTACAATCGACTAGGCAATGCCACTACAGTCTTATGTCAAGATTGCGGTTTTAAATCTAGCTGGACCATTTGTCAGAGAAATTTAGTTTGGCTGTCAAACAACAACCAATTGGCGTGTTATCATTGCAATAAAAAATATCCCATTCCCCTACCTTGCCCTAAATGCCATGGATTAAATATTAAATACTTAGGAGGTGGCTTGAATAAATTGAAACAAGAAATTGAACAATTGTGGCCCAATATAAATATTTTAACTTTGGCCGGTGATATATCAACTCAGCAAATCAAGGATTTAAATAAATACGAGATTGTTATAGGCACCAAGGCGGCGCTCACATACTTAGATTTTTCTCAAATAAACTTAGTATCTATGATAGCTCCGGATACCGAGCTCACCCTTCCAGAATTCAGAGCCAACGAAGATGCGTGGTCAACGGCTAGATATTTCTTTACAAGTGGCATAAAAAATTTAACCATACAAACCTATCAGCCTACATACTATATCTGGCAAAGTTTAATAAAAAATGATATTAACTATTTTTACGAACATGAATTAGAGACAAGAAAAAAATACAATTATCCTCCCCACAAAAGTCTTATCAAATTTATCACCCAATCAACTATATCTAACAGCGCTTTAAAAATAAGTTTAGATTTAAAAAAAATAATTTTACCAAAATTAACATCATCTTGTGAATTAATTGGGCCTTACCCTGATTATTATACACAAATTAGAGGCCGTTACCGTTTTCATTTACTCTTACGTTACTCTAGCAAGTCTTTTGATCCGGAAACTCTTTGGCCAATTTTACCTGACGATATAATCATTGACAGACACCCTTGGAATATACTATCATAAAATGTCTGTTGTATAATTAGTAATTCGCCATTAAAAATTATTATGCTTCCATTAATCATCTCCCCCAATCCAATACTACGACATGTAGGAACAACCATTACTACACCTCTGTCGCCAGAAATGATTGACTTGGCCAAAGAAATGTTTATCGCTATGAAACATTATGATGGCATCGGTTTAGCTGCACCACAAATAGGCCAGAGTATTCAACTAATGGTCATAAACCAATCTGGTACACCTACCGCTTTTTTTAATCCGGTGATTCTCAAAAAATCTTGGGCTAAAATTAATATGGAAGAAGGCTGCTTGTCTGTACCAGGAGTATTTGGCATAGTACGCCGTCCAAAAAAAATATATGTACGCTATTACACTATAAAAAATGAACTAAAGGAGGAGTGGTTAGATAGTATGATAGCTAGAATTTTTCAGCACGAAGTGGATCATTTAAATGGCATCCTTTTTATTGATAAAACCAAAAAAATAATACAAGGTCAAGAATTACTAGATAACTACACTAAATAAATGACTGTTGAATTATCAAAACTAGGCAATTTTGTATATTTTGGAACATCCGAATTTTCTGCCCAAATTTTACAGAGTTTATTACAAGCTGGCTTAAAACCAATTTTAGTTGTTACTAATACACCTAAACCCATAGGGCGAAACATGAAAATATCCCCCACTCCAGTAGCACAAGCCGCTCAAAGTGCCGGCCTAAAACTACTAGAAGTAACCAGTTTAAAAAAAGAAGAGATTCAAAAAATATTAGTAGATTATTCTACACATTTTGCCATCTTAGCCGCTTTTGGTAAAATAATACCCCAAAATATACTAAACATTTATCCCAAGGGTATAATAAATGTTCACCCCTCATTCTTACCACTCTACCGCGGACCCTCACCCATTCAATCTGCTATTTATGATGGCAACAAAGAAACTGGCGTAAGTTTAATAATACTAGACGAAGAAGTAGATCACGGCCCTATTTTAATGCAAGATAAATGCACTATAGAGGAGAGTGATGATTATTTGTCACTAGCAAATAAATTGGCCACCATAGCAACCAGGCTTTTACTCTGCACCCTACCGGCTTATTTAGATAATACTATTTCTCCTGTTGCACAAGACCACACCCAGGCAACCTTTACTAAAATGATCTCCCGAGAAGATGGCCAAGCTAACTTTGCTAAAACTGCCAACGAATTAAACAAGCAACGTCAAGCTTTTATGCCCTGGCCTGGATTATGGACCAGGTGGAACGGCAAGCGACTTAAATTAATTGATACTAGTGTTTCTGATATACAAATTCCCGCAGGTCAAATAAAAATAACTGACTCTGTATTACTAATTGGCTGCAGTCAAGATAGTCTTAGGGTTCATACTTTACAACTGGAAGGTGGAAAAATATTATCAGCGGCTGATTTTATTCGCGGGCATAAAAATTTAAATAACACTATTCTAGCCTCTTAATATCTAATAAAAAACCGAACTGAATCTATAACAGTCCGGTCTTATTTTATATAGCCTGAGTAATTAAATATTTAGTAACGCATCTTTTTCCAATAAACAATCTTCACTTCAAAAACATTACCGATTTTTTTCTCCATAGATGTGATGACAAAATCCTCACCACATGATTCCAATGTTGAAGGTAATAATATCCATTCTTCAAGACTTAATATTTTTGTCTCGGCATGATATTTATAACCACGACCCGGCACAGCCAACATTATTTCAGTAATATCTTTTGGGTCAAGATGAATAAAAGCTGGCGAAGTATCACGCTTGGAATAATCCGTGATACAGATACGACCCGGACCTTCAGTAAACAGGCATGGCACCCCCAATTCTCTCAGAAGATCATTGAGCTTACTCCCGCTTTGACAAACTATCATATCGTGTATGCCCTTACTAATCTCAAGGGCAGCTACCTCACCTAAAGCATACAGAGAAACGACAATCGGCATCTGAAAACTTATCTGATAATGCGCCAAAATATATTTAAGGGCAGCCTTAGTCAGTGCACCGCAATCAATAGATTCCTGAATGGCCTTTATTACCTTATCTAAAACTCCATCGTTATTCATTGTTGATCTCCTATGTTATTTTTATTTTTCCGTTGGCCAAACCATTAAACCAATACCAAACAACATCAATACGATTGGTATCATAGCTGTAGCCATAAGACCTGGCATATTTGCAGCTGTTAATGGAGGTTCAAGTGTGGCCAGAAACATTGTTGATATTTCTGCGAAGGCAAGAATAAACCCAAGTAACAAAGAGGCAATTCCAGCTATTTTTACCTTTGGCATAAATCCATCCTTTTCTCTCAGAATATGCCCCTGAGTGGCTTTAATGTTATTATTTTATTAAGGTAATTTTATTTTTGAATTAGCGTGATCTTATCATTAGTCAATGTTTAAGTCAATAACAAAATCGCTCCCGTAAAACGAGAGCGATTTTATATTTAGAACATTAGTAGCGTGGAGGACGGCTCTTGCGTAAGCAATCTCGACAACGAATAGTGTTCAAACGGTTTGGATCTGGATTGAATGGCAATTGTGTAATTGGGGTACTGCAATCGCAACAAGTGATGTTCATTGAAGTTACATCAATCATTGGACGAGGGCCTTGGCTTCTAAAACCGCCACCGAATCCGCCTCTGCTGCCGCCTTGTGAATCATTTTGGTAGGTCATGGACGTGAGTTCACCTCCTTTCTTATATAAGTTTAGGATGAACTTTTCGCCCTTAACCTACCTAAATCTAGTAAGCTCTTTCACGAAACTCTATCCTAACTAGCTCTATATTAACACAATTGTTTTATTGTGTCAAGTTTAAACTCTTTGTTTTTCTGTAACCCAAAAACCAAGATATTTACCAAGCATTAACCTAGTCTGTGCATCAGTCGCTGGTATAGCACCAAAAATTATCATACAAGCTGGAAATAATACCCATTGTAAAATCATACTAAGATATAATAGTGGACTATGATCTTTGGGCCGAGGCGGAAGCAGTAAGGTAGATAAAAAAGCACTTAAGAAAAGTCCAACCATAGCTAAAGTCATGAGCCACTTCAAAGCTTCCGGAGAATTATGAGCTAGTAAAGTCGTCTTAACTTCATTACTAGCCAGTGCTAAAGGCAAACGTCCTAAAATAAATATAATGAGCGGTGCTGTAGCCCAAGAATATACACCTTCTAATTGATTCCAAATATAACGAAACTTGCGGGCAAAGGGTATTTTTTTAGTACGCCAAAAATGATAAGCCATATAAGGAAAATTTTCCACGCCATAAGCCCAACGCCTTTGTTGTTTATATTGATTCACTAAACTGCGCCAAAAACCACCAGAATAAACTGTATCCATAGAAATAGGCACATAAAGCGGCGTTACTCGATAATTGCCGTCATAGCGCACAAAACATTGCAAAAAAATTCTAGAATCTTCGGTCACAATATCGTTCTGCCAAAATCCCACATCTACCAAAGCTCGAAATGGCATAGAGTGCGAAGAAAAAGTAAATAATCTTTCTGAGCGAGCCAAATCTGTAAGTAGCCAAAAAGTAGTAGAATTAGCCACCACTCTCATAATTGATGGCGAATCCCAAATATTATTATTATAAACAGCCACTGGCTGATAACTGGAATGTAAGTGATCTTCTACTGTTAAATAAGTGTAAGTCAAATGAGCAAAATATTCAGGATGAGCGCAAGAATCTACATCAAAAGTAGAAACAATTATATTCTCGTAAGGAATATTCAAAGTATCTATCAATTCCTGAGCTCTATGACCAGCCCAATTTATATTTGCTCCCTTACCAGCCATTTCACCGACAATATCAGCTGGGTGCAGGGTAATCAAAAAATGTCCAAATTTACTACCAAATTCTTGCTGAATCTCAGCCGACACTTTGGCAAAATTTTCCTTATCTCTGGCTTCGCCAGCCAACACCACAATAAAACGATCCAAGGGATAATCAACCTTAGTCAAAGCTGTAAAAGAAGCATGTAATACATCCATTGGTTCACGATAGGTAGGTATTACTACTAAATGATAAATTTTTTCAAAATCAGGTAATTCAATTACTTTGGCGTGCCAATCAACTTTTATAGCCGCTCGATAATGTCGCCAAGAAATTGTTAAATAAATAATTAAATAAGCTACACGCAGTAACCAATAAAGATCAAACAAAATAATAAAATAAATAGCCCACAAGGGTTTGGCTATAGAAATTACCACTGAACCAATCAAAGTAAACCAAACCAAAAAACCCGGTATTATTTCAAAAATACGGTAAACTGTTTTTTTAGAAAAATGATTTAAAAACCAAGTGATCATTCTAGTGTTCTAAATAATTCACTACTAGCCAAATTAACACCACTCCCAAAAGTAAACACAAAGCTTGATAAACCATATACTTTTTATTGGTCTCTCGGTGGATTTCTGGTATAAGGTCGGCTGCACCAATATAAATAAAGCTAGCAGCCGCTAAAGCCAATAAAATCGGCGTAGCTAGAGCTACGGCTGTACTAAACCAATATCCGAGCCAAGCTCCAATTAAAGTAGCTAAGGAGGATAGCAAATTATATAGTAGAACCCTATAACGCGATAAACCAGAGTCTAACAAAACAGCAAAATCCCCTACCTCCTGCGGTATTTCGTGCAAAATAATAGCTATGGTAGTAACTATTCCCAAAGGAACGCTAACTAAAAAAGCTGCGGCAATTACTGGGCCGTCTAAAAAATTATGCAAAGTGTCGCCCACTATAATAATAGTAGCACTGGGTTTTATTTTATCACCATGATCATGGCTGTGGTGATGCCAAAGTAAAAACTTTTCAGTTAAAAAGAAAAATATTATTCCTACTAAAACCAAACCCATAACACCATCGTAAGATAATTGTCCGTCATTCAAAGCCTCGGGTAACAAATCTAATAAGGCCGTAGTGAGTAAAGCTCCAGCGGCAAAACTTACTAAGTACCTTAAATTTATCCACTGGTAATTATGTTTATAAAGCAAAAATCCCCCACCAATCAAAGAAAGGACACCCGTAAGCAGAGCTGCTAGGGTTATAAACAAAAATATTGACATACTATTAATAAAAATTTATTACTCTAAAAGAGTAATATTATTAATAATCACGTTATCAATGGGATGATCGTTCTCGTTGGTTTTTACTGCTTCAATCTTATCTACCACATCCATACCAGCACTAACATAACCAAAATTAGTGTGCTTGCCATCTAGCCATGGCGTAGCCTCAGCTGTAACAATAAAAAATTGGCTGCCATTAGTATCAGGGCCAGAATTAGCCATGGCTACTGAACCACGCACTAATTTATGTTCATTAAATTCATCAGCAAAAGTGTAGCCCGGACCACCCCTACCATCATTAGACCAATCATCGTCTTTGGAATTAGGATCACCAGTTTGTAACATAAATTGTTTAATAACTCGGTGGAATTTAACGCTATCATAAAATCCTGCACTAACTAGCTTCACAAAATTCTTTACCGTATTCACGGGCTCTTGGTAAAAAGTAATAGTAATATCACCATAATTAGTTTTAAGTATGGCTCCAGTTGGTTGTTTCATATTATTAGGTTGGGTATTAGACTCGTTAAATTTTAGATTAACACTACTTGCATCTGGTAAGGGTGGCGGTTTTAATGTACAACCACTCAAAACAACTGTGCCCAAGGCAAGAAAAAGCAAGACTTTAAAGTATGACATAACTAAAATTACTTAATACATTTCTTCTTTTTTCTCTTTCAAATAAGCAAACCACTCGTCAATTATTTTAAGCAGGGTCTTAAATGGCATTTCAAATAGAAAATCTAACATAAAAACAAAAATGTTTACCTTATCAAAAGTGGTAGAAAGCCAACGGCCAAAAGCTACTATTGGTAAAGTAAAAAAATCTACCATAAATGTAAATATAGTTTCTCTGCCACCAATCGCCCGCAACTGCCTAGCCTGTTGTCGCAAACTAATGCCAAAGAAACTAACCAAACTTACAAAGAAAATGAACAAGGCTCCAGACAGAGGGTTAAAACCTAACCTAGATAAGATATATACCAAAATTCCAAAAGACACGCCCATGGTAATTAAATAAAGCAAACCATAGCTTAAGCGTCTCCAAATAGAACGTTTGTTGGATTTTAATTGACGAACTTTATAAAACCCCTGCTTGCCACCATAAACCAACTCCATTATACCCTCTACTACTTTATTTTCATTTTCTTTACCAGGCGACTTGATGAGTAAAGTAATAACTAACATTAAAAATACTGGAAATAAAAGATTTATAGTCAACGGTACATAGCGTATCTCCCCTATTACAAAACGCTCGTAAGGCAACTCTAACAAAGTGGCTAAAAGCATTTTAGTAATAAATATATAAACCAAAGCATGAAAACCTTTGCGTCTAATACGGCTACGAGTAGCTTTCCAATAATTTACATACTGATCATGGGCTAAATGTTCTAATTGACTTTGTTTGGTAAACAATTCACGACGAGGCCCACGAAAATTAGTTATAATGCCTCTTAGTGTCAAAAAAGGGACTAACAACTGTTTAACTTGCGTTAATAATCTTTTACCCAAACGATGGCTGTAGTATTTAGCACAAATATTTAAATGCTCTGTTAATTTTGGTGCTAGTTCAGCCACAGCTGTTTCTATTTCACTATTAAACCAAACCGGATGATAAATCTTTAATAAATAATATCCTATAATATCGTCGTCAGCTCTTTCTAACACTCTTTGTATAGCCACAGCTAATAAAATATTTTTTTCTTCTTGATTCTCAGGCAAATCAACTAAATCAAAAACCTCTTTCAAAACTTTATAAGCATAAGTAGCGTAAGCATTTCTTTCCGCTGGCGATACCAATGTCACATCACATTCTACTGCTGCCATACCAATTATCTTTTCACGCCAACGCGGTATGTCACAACCACCCATACCTATCTCATTAAATAACCTATGATATTTAACCAAAATTTTACCCAAAATCGGCAAAACACTTTCATGTATAGTATCATTGGGTAAGTAACGGGACAAAATCAAATCCCTAACCATAGCCAAAGCTGTAACCTCAGGAGCCTGGGGAAATTGCGGAATAAGTAATTTACGCTTTAAAAATCTTTTGATAGCGTTCTTGCGCAAAAGATACTCATCTTTATAATCCACTATATTCCTAACTTTTTCGTAAATAAAAGCCGGCAAGCTAGTAAGCTCTGAAACATGAATTTTATTGCCAACTTCTCCTGCCTTGGCACGACCGCCTTCTTCTAGTTGTTCTAGGAATTCATTAGTATATCTATTAGTGTTAGACATAGTTAATAAATAAAACGGATTATATCCGTTTTGGGCTAATATAAAGGTTATATCTCACGTATGATATGATAGCAAATTTAGGTTAAAAAATCAATACTAGAGGTTAAAAAAGGCTATATTACCATAACTCTTGGCAAAATGATCATAAACTAACCTATACTTAGCCACATAAAGCCTAGTTTCATTTTTAAGTTTAGCTTGATTACCAGAAGCATACTTAGCAGCCAATTGTTTGGCTAAGGCATTGGCCTCTTTTTTCTGAGCCTCCAATTTTTTGCGCTCCACCATAGTTAACCCCTTTTTAGCGAGAGCCTTGGTTAAATTTTTTACTTCTGACTTAGCAGCTAGTTCTTGCTTTTTTAAATTAGCTAAACGAGTTGTCTGGTCTTCAGCCCAATCTTCACCCCAATAATTCATAGCCCGGTTAACCCTCGTTGGACCACCATTATAAACAGCCGACAAATAAGCTCCTAATAACTTGGGATTGTTTTCATATTTCTGTCGCAAAACTTTGGGCATAGAGGCTAAATTATAATCTAGTAGTGCCACTTGAGCCTTAATAGCGTTATAAGGGTCAGCCATACCTTGATCAAAACTGGGATTCAGCAAAAGATCTGCTCTAATTTTTCTTACACTTTTATAAGTAGATGGAATGAATTGCACTATACCAAAAGCCGAAGCTGTGGACCTGGAATAAGAATAAGATAAATTACGATTGGTAGCTAATATAACATGAAAGGTACTTAAATAATCTAAAGCGTCTCCGCTAATTAAAGCTGAGGCTGACACATGCTCAATAGCAATAATAGACTTCACTAAAGCCGGATCTATAGCCTCAGCTAATAAAATTTTTGGATACGCTAAAGAACGGGCTCTAGTATTTTTTAATTCATCATAAACTGCTGTAATATTATCGCTAATATATTTTTCACCAGCGGCTGCTATTTCTGGTGTATTTAAAAAACTACTATAAGGCACATAAACAGCTGGCTCTAAACGATACTGAGGCTTTTTAGTAGTTCCTATACTAATAAAAACTGGGTGTTTTATGGCTACCACGTGCGTAGTTAGATCACTGGCAACCTCTATATCAGAATTCACTCCATTATCACGTTTGAGTTTAAAAATGTAACCAGAATTATCTAGAGCTGTAATTGTTTTGGATGTCTTCTTGGCCTTAACATATTTAACTTCATTGGTATTTTCTCGCCACAAGGCCAAAGTAACTTCTAAGGTGACATTCTTACTTTTTACTACAGTAAATTTTTTACCTGAAGCAAACTCTGCACTTACTTCATCCAACAACTTATCCCTAGCTTGTAAAACTACATCTAACAAAGATGGGTTTATTGTTGGTTGGCCAACAGATTCTTGTGCCCAAGCTAAATTAGTAAACAAAAAAGATAATAACAGTAAAATAACTACTGCCAACTTTTGAAATTTGAAATTTGAAATTTGAAATTTGAAATTTGTCATACCTGAATCCTCTGCCCCGTTTTGGGAATATTTATTTTCCAATCACTACTAATTTTTTCTAAATTATTTTTTAAAGCCAAACTTTGGGTATCTTCACCATGTACCAGAAATACATTTTTTACACTCTTAATACTTCTAGCATAATCAACCAAGGCCGGCTTATCGGCATGGGCGCTAAATTCATTGAGCACTACCACCTCAGCTCGCACTGGATATTTTTGACCAAAAAATTTAATCTCCTTTTCTTTTTCTACTAAACGACGCCCTACAGTATTTTTAGCCTGAAAACCAGTAATAAGTATGGCATTGCGGGACTTGTCTATGCCATTAATTAGATGATGAACAATTCTACCACCTTCACACATACCCGAAGAAGCAATTACCATAAAAGGCCCTGGCATAGTATTGAGTTTTTTAGACTCTTGGGTGTCTTCTACATAATTTAAATTTTTAAAAATTAATGGCCTTTCACCCTTACTGCCAAAATCTTGCCAAGATTCCTCATCATAGGCATCGGGATATTTAAAAAAGACTTCGGTAAGCTTATTAGATAAAGGACTGTCAATATAAATAGGTAAAGCGGGAATTTTACCTTCATCAGTTAAACGATGTAATACATAAATTAATTCTTGGGTTCGACCCATGGCAAAGGCTGGTACTATTATTTTACCTTTGCGACCATACACTCCGCGTACCAGTGACGCTAAAATATCAATGGCGTGATCCATAGACTGATGAATCTTTCCTCCATAAGTAGATTCTAATATTAAAGTATCAACTGTTTCTTTAATGATCTCTGGGTCTCGCAGGAGCGGAGTGTTTTCCCGACCCAAATCTCCAGTATAAACTAATCTTGATGTCTTACCCTCCTCATTGGCCTCCAACAAGATAACTGCCGATCCTAAAATATGGCCAGCGTCATATAATTTTATTCTTATGCCAGATGTAATATCAAACCATTTACTATTACTGTCACGCTCATAGGGCACCTCCACAAAATACTCTAAAGTCTTTTCCACATCATCCACTGTAAAAATTGGCTCAGCCTCTACAGCACCCTCCACACGATGCTTGTTCATAAATTCAGCATCATGGGCTTGTATATGAGCCGCATCCTTCAAAATCCATTCAGCTACATCGCGCGTGGCGGCTGTGGCATAAATCTTACCTCTGTAACCCGATTTTATAAGCACGGGCAACATACCAACATGATCCAAATGACCATGCGATATTATTACAGCGTCAATTGATTTAGCATCAAAAGGTAGCTTGCTATTTTGCAACCTAGTCTCCTGCCTGCGCCCCTGATGCATACCGCAATCAAGCAATATGCGACTATTGTTTATTTCTAACAAATGCTTAGAACCTGTAACCTCCCCAGCCGCTCCACAAAAATTAATATACATAAGTATATTATAGCACAAAATAAGCCACACCTACTTGGGGAATAAAAAAACCGGTGCCATTACTAAATTACGTAAAGTCACCGGAATGTAATTAATTTTTATATCATATATCTAACTCTGTTTAAGCTCAACCGAGTAATCGATCGGACCAACGTCATTGATAATACAACGTGTCGCAGCCCAGGTTACCTGGATGGCTCGTACTGTACCAATACCGGCAGCGCGTGGATCACCAGCTGGTCCAAACCAATGATTTTGAGGAGCTCCGGTGGTACGCGCTCTGATTCCCGCATAAGTCGTACCATTGACTGTATGAGCAAGAACATTATTCACAAACACCGGATCGTCTGACACAACAGCAGCTGTCAGATGATTCTGCATTTGTTCGCAGGCTTCTAAAACCGCCGGCAAGGTGCTCTCGTCATAAGTTATGATGATTTGGAATGGACCAAAGACTTCATTGGTCACCCTGACAAAATTATCCGGTTTCATCATTTCTTGAATGGGTACTGATACAGCTGTTGGCTCAATGGCGCCATATTGCAACGGAATACTATGCCCCTTAAGGGGTTTACCACCGAACAACAGTTGTGCTCCAGGAATCGATAATATATCGTTCATGTGGTCAAACATGGCTTGTGTTGTCCAAGTAAGCACCGGACCGATCGTGAAATCTTGAAGATTTCTTTTACCAGCCAATTCTGAAAGTTTGTCAAACAAACCTCCGGCAATCCAATTCTCGTGTGCAAAAAGAATTGAAGTAGCCGAACATTTTTGCCCGGACGCTGCATAAGCATCTTGATCGCATTGCCATGCAACATAAGAGAGGTTCTCTGGTTTAAAATCCGGACCAAGAATTTTCCAATCAAACCCGGCGTCCTCTATTCGAACTTTGCCATGCATCATAACGGACAGTTCTTCAGCGACTTGGCTGGAACCGGTAAATTGCACCAGACGAATAATATCTTTTCCACGACTCAAGAACTCATTCATAACCGACCCACGACAGTGAATTAAGTCCACATCTGTCATAGGTAATCCGCAGTAGTGAAGCAGTCTTACAAACTGCTCAATAACCACGCTCACAGCTGTGGCCGATTTAATGAGCGGACGATTGCCCATATAAAGCGCACCCATGAGCTGTAAAGCTGGTATTTCCAGCGGAAAATTAAATGGCGCAATAATCACCACCGGACCAAATGGCCAATAATAATCCTGCGGTTGCTGACCTTGATGATCACCCGGGCTGGTAACCCCGCTGGCCAAATATCGAACATTGTCACCGTTGAAATTTTTTAAAAACTGTTTCACTACAGTGACCTCACCCATGCACTGTATCAGTGATTTGGGCATTACGGATTGAATAAGCCGCGCAAAATAATTTGCGACCTCCGGATCTTCAAGTGCTACAGCGGCTCGAAAAGACACTTGACCGAGCATGCGATAGCGCTCAACATTCTTTAATGGGTTATGAAGTCCGCTTTTGGGGCAACCGCTCAATCCATTCAAAAATGGCTCCAACTCATCAGGCTCAGTATTTGGATAATCAAGAAGATCGCTTCCGGTGCAAGGATTAATAAGTGAGGAGTAACTTTTTGTCTCCATCCACTTTCCACCAACAAAATTTTGTAAACGATCTTTGTTGGTTATTAATATATTTAATAATTCGTTCATACCGTTCATAAATTCTCCGTTCTTGAATAATACCGTTCCACACAACGATAATTTTATTTTACTAACCCCAGAGTGGTGAGGTATTGAATGATTTATATTTGTAAAGGACAGTTATACGTTGGCAACTTTATCAACTTTTTTGGGCAATGTCAATATTTTATACAATACATAAATAGCATAAAAATATTTTGGTTTTATGCCCAAAATCCACACAATAAAACTAATTGTGGAAAAATATAAAAATTACGCTAATTTATATTACCATTCTTGAGCTTTCTATTGGATAAATATTTTTTAAACAATAATATACAAAACCATCCCAGAAAAATAATAATAACATATTTAAAGCCGATGAGTTTTAGAGCACTATCCCCCAACGAGAATACTAAAGTACCCCAAAAGGTATTCCAAATGATAATACCAATAGTCGAATAGATTAAAAATTGTTTTAAGTGCACACGTAATATGCCAGCAGCTGTAGCAGTTAACGAAGCTAAATTTGGTTCCCAATAACTAAAAATAACGGCGTTAAGACCTTGTTTGGCTAATTTTTCTTTAGCACTTTCCAATGCTGTTTTTAAACCAAATTTTATTAATAAATTATACCAACCATATTTTCCTACCCAATAATTTAAAGTGTAAGAAATAAAAAAAGCCAACGATACTACCGTTACTACCTGTATAACCCGCGGTATATCTTTACCAGCACTGATAACTCCTAAAAAAATAATAAAACCTCCAGGAAAATACTGACCCAAAAGTAAAAAACCCTCAATCAACGCACCAATAAAAACAACCCATAACCCATGAGAGATAAAAAATTGTTTTATAATATCAAATTGCTCATCATCTGTAGGTAAGCCTAATATTTTCCAGGCGGCTGCCATTGATAAATAAATAGCAAATAAAATAAGTGGTACGGCTAAAATTTTCAATGAGTCTTTAATCATAATAAACTTCAGTTTCTGTTTTAATTTCTACTATACTGCTTTTCTAGCATTAAAATATCATACCCCTTCATCACTCTATCTTCCATTTTTACTCCAAAAGAAACTAATAATGAAAAAAGCTCTTCTTGAATTTTTTGAGAACCTACTTCTGTTTTTGAATCTGTTTCTGCAATTAATTTTTCCATTTCAATAAAAGTACCCAAATCCTCCACCTCATCAATACAAACCTCTAAACCATTATAATATGTCTTGAGACGTGTTTTATTAACTTGTACGGCAAATTCATACCCCATGATCAATAAAGCCTGCCGCATTTCTTCGACTGAATCTACTATTACTTCGTGTTCTATGGCATCTAGCTGCCGCAATCTATTCTTTGCTGTAAACAAGGCTTTAGAATCATCAACTACTCTAATACGTAAAAAAACTGGATTAGATAAATAATCATCCAAAGTACTACCAACTTTGACTACGTAAACCTCGTCTTTTTGTGTTACAATCGGTTCAAACTTACAACCCAGTGCTTCCAATTTTTTTATGACCTCGGCCTTATTATTTAATTTAGCTTTAACTTCTATTTCTTTCATAATTCATATTTAATTAATCATTAAACAACCTAATGGTTTTAAAATTTTTAGACTCTAATCCGTCAATGGATATATTCTCTTTGATAAAATTACTTGATTCTAATTGTGATGGAGAAAGCACATATTCAATAAACCCATCATCTATCTTTTTAAGAGCCCCCACACCTACCCAAAATTTAGCCACCGAAGTTTTAGTAGTACCAACCGAAACAGAGTCTTTCATTTTTGTGCTAAAAGCAATAATTTTTTCTTTTGCATTTCTATAAAAAACTCTGCGATCAATCGTATAGTATGCTTGGTGTAACAATTCAACTTTCTCTCTCCACAAAGGATCATTATCTTGATTGGGTTTTAATTTAACATTAAGTTCTACTCTTTTTTTTCGTTTTTCGTCTAAAACCGGCAATCCCTCAAGTTCTTTTTCCATCTTGATTATTTTATCTCTCAAATCTACTTCAAACTCTTCAGATGTATACAATGAACTTATGGGAGTTAGGGTAAACTCCATATTTTTTGGTAAATATTGTTTAAAAAAATCTAAAACCATATGAAAACTTTTTGCGTAGCTTTCTGTGTCATTTTTAGAAATATTATTCATCCGTTCGACTATTA
>Ga0172379_10006645_pt1 | contig 15373 bp, 12 predicted proteins | sample GrowelOW334metaG_FD_119756 | JGI IMG/M metagenome (GOLD analysis project Ga0172379, IMG submission 119756) | Groundwater microbial communities from an aquifer near a municipal landfill in Southern Ontario, Canada - Groundwater well OW334 metaG | ecosystem: Environmental > Aquatic > Deep...
AATTTGGTACCGCTACGGGGAATCGAACCCCGGTTACCAGGATGAAAACCTGGTGTCCTAACCACTAGACGATAGCGGCATAATTTATTCATATTATCATAATTAAATAAATTTGTCAAAAGAAAAATTTGTGATAAGATAAAACCATGATTATTTTAGGCATTGAAACATCTTGCGATGAAACAGCCGCTTCGGTTATTAAAACCTCTGGCGGTAAAATTGAAATTTTATCAAACATTATTTCTTCGCAAATACCAATTCATCGCAAATATGGCGGCATTATTCCGGAAATAGCGGCTCGGGCTCATATTGAAAATATACTGCCGGTTATCCAGAAATCATTGGAAATTCTGAAAAATCAAAAGATTGATTTGATCGCCGTCACTCAAGGACCGGGATTGGTAACTTCGCTTTTGGTTGGGATAGAAACTGCCAAAACTTTTTCTTATGCCAAAAAAATTCCTTTAATGGGCATTAATCATTTAAAAGGGCATATTGCCGCTAATTGGCTTTCGCCAATCAGCGCAATTTCTAAATCCGAATTTCTAATTTCTAAACAAATACAAATTAAATTTCCTGCTCTTTGTTTGATTGTTTCCGGAGGACATACTGAATTAATTTTAATGTCCGGTCAAACAAAATATAAAAAAATCGGCCAAACGCGCGATGACGCAGCCGGAGAATGTTTTGATAAAATTGCCAAACTTCTTAATATCGGTTATCCGGGCGGACCGGCCATTGCCGCTGAAGCGGCGAAACTAAAAACCACAAACTACAAACTACAAGTTAGTCTTCCTCGCCCAATGTTTAATTCGCCTGATTTTGATTTCAGTTTTTCCGGATTAAAAACAGCTGTTTTTTATCTGGTTCAAAAAAACAAAAATATTCTGACAAATGGCAAAACAAAAAATGAATTCATTCAAGCCGTATGCGCTGAAGCGCAACAATCGATTATTGATGTTTTAATCAAGAAAACAATTCAGGCGGCTGAAAAATTCAAAGTAAAATCAATCATTCTTTGCGGCGGCGTGGCGTCAAATAACGAATTAAGAAAACAATTTGAAGAAAAAATTAAAAATCTGACAACAAAAATTAACTTTTACGTTCCTGAAAGAAAATTATGCACTGACAACGCGGTTATGATTGCCATGGCGGCTTATTTCCAATATAAAAATCTGGGAACAAAACAAATCAAAAAACTTCAAAAAAATTTCCAAAAAATCAAAGTTAATCCTAATTTGGAAATTTAACCCGCTTAGAAATTTTAAAAGTATAGGAATTTCTTTCAAAAAATATGGATATCAAAAAATAAATTTCCAAATAAAATAGGGGTATTAAAAATTTCTAACGGGTTTAAAAAAAGCGGATATTTGTTTAAATACTCGCTTTTTTATTCCGCCTAAAAGGCGGTTTTTATTTATGACAAATTAATAAAAATTTCTCTCTACATCGCTAATAAATATCATCCTTTTGACTTTTAATGAATCCTCTTAAATTTTCCAAAAAGATGAAGAAAATTTGCAAGGGCACTTCAATCAATAAATCAAAAATAAGAATAATAAAATTAAATTTAGACAAAGCGGATGCCCCCCATTTTCCGACCGCAATCAACGGCATGGCGAACAAATCAATCAAAAAAGTAAAAATACTGCCCTTTTCCTTTTCCAAACTTAATTCCCGTGAACGATTATATGCTTTTGTACCGGTCGCAGCCACCAATGAAATAAAAAATAAGAAAATAACAATGCTGGCTATGCTGAAGTCAAATGTTAATAATAATTTAGTCAAACCACCGAATGTGACGAAAAACATTATTAAAGAAAAAATTTGGACAATGGCGAGGCCGAGCCAAGATTTTTTAATCGGCAATTTAAAGACATAATTTTTAGCCTTATCGCCATAAACTACGGCCCTGCTTTCTTCTATAACCAATTTTAAATTTTTTTCCGAAGGCATTCTAATTGTTAAAACAATAATCAGCATCAAAAGGGGTGGCACAATAATGCTGATCATAACATTAAACCAAGAAAACTGATCAACGATATATTTATCCAAAGGAATCTCTAAGCCAAAAGCAACGGCAACTTTAGTGATAAAAAATGAAACAACGCTTAAAAATGCCAAACGGGTAAGCTTTCCCCTCTCTGTTTCATAACGCTTGCCATAATTATTTTTAATTGTTTTTTCAAAAAGTTCAGATTTTTCAAAAGCAGCATCCATTTCTTCATTATTGCGGCTATTGGAAATAATATCGCTGATTAAATAAAAAATAGTATTATATTGATTGCAAAGCTGGAAAAAAAGCGGACCCAAAGGATTCTTGAGATGACGCTTAATTTCTTTTTTATAAAAGAATAATTTATCAGCTATCTGTGGAAAAGTTTCCGGATTCAGTTCCGTCCAACTGGGATTTAAAAATTTTAAAAGACGGTAATCAAGTTGAGAATCGTCTACTCTTAAAAGTGCCCGCTGAATATTGATAAAAAGCTGGGTATTTTTTATTTCATCTGAAATTTGTCCTCTCTGAATCACCAAGCGTTCGTGTAAAATTTGATACATTAAGGCCGCCAAATTATTATCTTTAAACGGCGGATCCAATTTTTCTTCTATTTCGCAGGTTCCGATTTTTATAAGCCAATCTATAATTTCCCGACGATTTGATTTGGAAGACTCTTTGGCCTTATCCATTAAGAATACATATTTATCAATAATTTTTTGAGTTTCTTTTATTTTCGTTTCAGGGATGGTATCATTCGGCAAATGACCGACCCGGATAATATCTTGAATTAACAGTTCGGCAAAATTTTGGTTATCTCCCCGCACGAAAAGCCGGCGTTTAAAAACTCTTTCAATCGCTCCCTTGCGCAAAAGATGTTCTTCCCGATAAGCAACGACATTTCTTATTTTCTCATAAAAAGAAGCAATGGCGCTGGATATTTCATCAACATGAATTTTGGGTATTGTCTCTGAAGGAGCTTTTTCAGCCAAAAAAGCCTGATATTTATCAAGAAACTCCCTGATTAATGGCGAAATTTCACTTGTGCTTTTATCTGGTAAAGACATAAAAATAGGTTAAATATTAGCTTATTTAGTATAGTTTAAGGCCTAAAAATGTCAACCAGGTAGTGAAATTTTGACAGGGCTCTGAGTTTTCTATTTAATTTATATAATTACCAACTTATTGATCTAAAAAAATTGATAATTGCCCTCTACCGCCCTAAAAAATAAGTCAAAATTCTACTACCTGGTCAACCAGTTTGAAAGAATATCAAATTTATGCTATATTATTATAATGAAAAAGATTATCACTCATTCTGAAAGACAAACCATTAGTTTGGGTAAAAAAATAGCCAAAAAACTCGTTGGCGGCGAAGTTTTAGCTTTAAATGGCGAACTGGGCAGCGGCAAAACGGTTTTGATTAAAGGAATTGCGGCCGGATTGGGTATTAAAAAACATGTTACCAGTCCGACATTCGTAGTGATGAAAATTTACTCCGCTAAATTTAAAATATGTCATATTGATGCTTACCGACTAAGTTCCGGCCAAGATTTAATTAATATCGGAGTAAAAGATTGGCTGGCCAAACCGAATACCGTGACCGTGATTGAATGGGCTGAACGAGTTAAAAATATCTTGCCAAAAGATACAATAACCATTAAACTTAAATTAAGAAAAAATAAAAATGAAAGAACAATAACGATTCTGTCTGCGAAGACGAAGCCTGAGTAGAAACAGAATCGTTACCCTGTTAAATAATTTTAAATTTTTTATAAAAAATTTAAAATTAAGATTTGAAACCTTCTTCAAAAAACAGGCAAGACTAACTAAAAATAGAAAACTATTAATAATAATATTTCTAAAAATATTATTTCAAATCTTATTTAACAGGGTACTCAAATTTGTTGCTAAAAATTTATCGTTTAGCAACTCAAATTTTAGACAAATTTGGTATGGAATCCGCTTACGAACCGAAAAAATACGAATCAAAAATTTATAAACTCTGGGAAGAGAGCGGTTTTTTTAATCCGGATAATTTGCCCAACCAAGACGGTCTGGCTTACAGCATAATGATCGCTCCGCCGAACATCACCGGTTCTCTTCACATGGGTCATGCTTTGGAGAATACAATTTCTGATATTTTAATTCGCCATTACAGAATGAAAGGATTTAAAACTCTTTGGCTCCCGGGCACGGATCATGCCGGCATTGCCACTCAAAATGTGGTGGAAAAAGATTTAAAAAAACAAAATTTAACCCGCATTGATTTGGGCAAAGAAAAATTTTTGGAAAAAATTTGGGAATGGCGGGAAAAATACGGCGACATAATTTTAAATCAACTCAAACAATTGGGTTGTTCGTTGGATTGGAGCCGCACTCGTTTCACCATGGATGAAAATTATCAGGCAGCGGTCAAAAAAGCTTTTGAACACTATTTGGAAAAAGGCATGATTTATCAGGGCGAAAAAGTAATTAATTGGTGCATTAAAGATCAAACCGCGCTTTCTGATTTGGAATTGGAATATGTGGAAGAAAAAGGCAAACTTTGGCATATCAAATATCCGATTAAAGATTCAAATGATTTTGTGGAAGTGGCCACAACTCGGCCGGAGACAATGCTTGGAGACACGGCTGTGGCTGTAAATCCGGATGACTTGCGCTATAAAAAATTAATCGGCAAAACGGTAATTGTGCCGATTGTTAATCGCGAAGTGTTGATTATCGCCGATCAAATGGTGGATAAAGATTTCGGCACAGGTGCGGTTAAAATTACGCCAGCCCACGACATGGCTGACAGCGACACTGGCGAGCGCCATAATTTGGAATTCATTAAAGTAATCAATGAAGTCGGAAAAATTATCAATGTTAACGACGAATTCAACGGCAAAAAAATTATTGAAGCGCGAGAACTGGTGATCAGTAAATTAAAAGAACTGGGATTGTTGGTTAAAGAAGAAGAGATAACGCATAATGTGGCCAAATGCTACCGCTGCGGTTCTACGGTGGAACCTATGCTTTCAAAACAATGGTTTTTAAAGACAAAACTTTTGGCTGAAAAAGTTTTAGCCGCCATAGAAAAAAATGAAGTGGTTTACAAACCTGAACGATGGAAAAAAATCGCCGAAGAATGGCTGAAAAATATTCGCGATTGGTGCGTTTCACGACAAATTTGGTGGGGACACAATATTCCAATGGAAGGCAATTCAAATACTTTTGATACTTGGTTTTCTTCCGCTCTTTGGCCTTTTGCCACTTTGGGCTGGCCGAAACAAACCGAGGATTTGAAAAAATTTTATCCTTCAAACGTGATTACTTCGGCCAGAGATATTTTGCATCTTTGGATTTCGCGCATGATTTTTTCCGGAATTGAATTTATGGGCGAAGTGCCGTTTAAAGAAGTTTATATTCATCCCACGATTCTCGCTTTAGACGGAAAACGAATGTCAAAATCATTGGGCACGGGCATTGATCCTTTGGTGCTGATTGAAAAATACGGCGCTGACGCGACTCGTTTCGGCTTGATTCTTCAAATAAATCATGATCAGCAAGCAGTTCGTTTTGACGAAAGATCTTTAATTTCATCAAAAAATTTCATCAATAAACTCTGGAATATAAGCCGTTTTATTCAAATGAAATGCGAAGAAAATAAATCTGATTCCATTTCATCCTTAAAACCGATAACACTGACCGACCAATGGATTCTTTCGCGAATAAATCGCCTAACCGATTCAATAACAAAAAAAATAGAAAAATACGAACTCGGCGAGGCGGCTAAAGAGCTTTATGAATTTACTTGGCATGAATTTGCCGATTGGTATTTGGAAATATCAAAATTCCAAAACGAAAATCCGGAAACGCAAAACAACACGGTTTTTATTTTAAAATCATCTATTTTGAATTTACTCAAACTTCTCCATCCGTTTATCCCATTTGTTACCGAGGAAATTTACGGCCAATTGACCGGTTTAAAAGAAAATAATGACTTATTGATAATCGCCGAATGGTCTAAGGTTGATGAGAAATTAATCAATCAAACCGCAGAAGAAGAATTTGAAAAAATAAAAAATCTGATTATAAAAATCAGAAATTGGAAAATGGAACAAAAAATCACTTTTAAAGAAATCGTGGATTACAACTCTGAATCGGAAGATAAAGCAATATTAACCAAACCGGAAATAAAAGATTTAATTGAAAAATTGACCAAAACAAAATTAATCTCTTAATTCTAAAATAAAAAAATGAACCCGCCGAAAAGCGGGTTCATTTTTTTATTTGTTTTTAAGAATTATCGCTGATGAATTTTTTGAATGAACGATCGTAGGTTTTTTCCGTTTGTTTGGAGAAACAGCAAGCCGGCAACTCTTTATTAACCAGATGATATTTTAAACATTCACAGCATCTCCCTTTTCTGGGACAATCCTGATAAGTACAAGGACATTTTTCTGAATTTTTTTCTTTTTGACAAAGCATAAAAAAAACTAAATATTTTATTTTGGAACATTTCTTGAAAACTCTTTTTCAAGAATAGTCTTTAAAGGTTCTTTAAGAAGGCCCACTAAAGATTCTTTAAAAAGTTTTAATTTATTTTGACACTCTAAATTTATATCCTTTCTTGATTCCAAACTTTTCATTTGGATTATAATATTGCCGATAAAAAAATTGAAAAAGTTTTCTTCGCATTTAGAAATAGAGTCTGGTTTAAAATTCATAATTCCTTCTTCTAATTTCTTCTGAGGAAGGGCAAGATAAAAAATAGGAATATTTTTAATATCTTTTATCAGTTGTATTTTTTTATTTTTATCTACAGAAAAACCATACTCTATAGAAACACCATTTTTGTTTTTCCCTATTACATTATTCGCCTTTTTTTCATAACGAGGATCATTTTGATTATCATCATAATTAAAAGTCGTAACTTCATCAAATGCCGAAACGATATTGCCGGTTTCTTTTTCTATAATAACATTGTCAACCCCATTATCTACGTCATCTTTCTGGGACGATCGGACAACAATAAATTTATCTTTAAGAAATTTATTGAAAATCGCGGTTTTAAACATTTCCAGTTTCTCTCCATCTCTTTTATTTTTTTGTTCTTCAGGAGTCCATTTGGGGTCAGATTTATAACGATTTATTCGCTTTGCGTCTCTTTCCATGTCTTCAATTTCTTCTTTAGAACAAAGTTTCCTAAAACTATTTGGATTAATTCGGCAATCATCGTCAACCGGAACTCCTTCCTCTCTCAATTTTTCAGCTATTGTTTTAAGAAATTTTTCCATTTCTTTGACTTTTTCTTCTTCTGCAAATTTTCCTTCAATTCTTTCCATTCTGTCTAAATTTTGATCTCTCATAATTTTATAAATAATTGATAATCACTTATAGCGAAATTCGCCTGAACGAAGTCGCAAAAAAACTTAGAAAATTAAGGAGTTTTATTGAAAAATTCATCTGTTTGACGACCTATTCGGGGGGAGTTATGAATTTTTCAGAATAAAACGAGTATAATTTTCAAGGGTTTGGAGCGTTGAGTGAAGGCGAATTTCGCGACACTTTATTCAATGACCCGGAATACTTCTTCAACCGAAGTGATGCCGTCCAAGGCCTTTAATAAACCGTCCTGAACCATGGTAACCATTCCTTGTTTTTGGGCCAATTCTTTTATTTTATATTCTGAAATTTCCCCTTTTGAAATACTTTCTTCAATTGCCGGATTCATGGTAAAAATTTCGTAAATGCCGAGCCGGCCGAAATATCCCAATCCTTGGCATTCCGGACATCCTTTGCTTTGATAAAATTTGGGAGTCCATGGCTGATTTATATCTTCAGGAAAATTAATTTTCTTTTTTTCTTCTTGCGGAAGTTCGGACAAAATCTTTTTCACTCTTTCCAAAACCGCTGGTTCCAAATTTATTTCTTCTTTGCATTTTTGACAAATTTTTCTGACCAATCTCTGTCCGATAATGGCATTAATGGCCGGAGTCAGAAGATAAGGTTTGACTCCCAAGGCGAAAAATCTTGGAATTGCGCCAGCCGCGTCATTGGTGTGCAAGGTGGAAATAACCAAATGACCGGTTAAAGCCGCTTGAATGGCGATTTCAGCCGTCTCCAGGTCTCTAATTTCGCCTACCATGACCACATCAGGATCTTGGCGCAAAATTGAACGCAAACCCTTGGCAAATGTATAACCCTTTGTCATGTCAATTTGGCTTTGGTTAATGCCTTTCAAATGATATTCAACCGGATCTTCCAAAGTAATTATTTTTGTTCCAGGATTATTCAATTTATTTAAAACAGCGTAAAGAGTGGTGGTCTTACCCGAACCGGTCGGACCGGTGGTAACAATCATTCCATTCGGTCTTTCCACTTCTTTTTTTAAAAGTTCAAAAGCGGAACTTCTTAATCCCAAATTTTCAAAACTCAATTCCGCGACTGATGAGCGCAATAATCTCATTACCACGCTTTCTCCATAGGCCGTAGGCAAACAAGAAACGCGGACATCAACTTTATCCTTGACTAAATCAATGGTAAATCGCCCGTCTTGGGGCTGGTCAGTAATGTTAATTTTTAAACTTGAAAGAAGTTTGATGCGGGAAATAATTTTTTCCCAAAACTTTTTATCAATTTCCGCCGCGTCAATCAAAACGCCGTCAATTCTGAATCTGATTTTTACATTAAGTTCTTCCGCTTCAATGTGAATATCGGAAGCGCGCGAAGAAATTGCCGAAGCCACAACCAAACTGACCAATTCGGAAATATTCACTTTTTGAATTTCTTGATTCAAATCTTTAACGGTTTTAATTCTTGATTTAAAATTTTCTATATCTTCGGCGGTTATTTTAACGCCCTTGATGGAAGGAGTAATTTTGGGCAAAGCGCTGTAAAGTTTATAAGCCAAATTAAAACTGTTTTCGGAAACTAAAAAGAGCTCTGTTTTTAAATCAAAAGCTCCTTCAATTTTTTCTCTGAACTTGGCTAAATTTTCGTCCTCCGCCTGATACGAGGCTATTTTTGCTTCTCTCTCTGTCCGATAAAAACAAATTACTTTGTAATTCATCGCGTCCTGAGAAGAAATCAAACTTATTGCTTCGGGAGAAATTGGAAATCCGGTTAAATTAATATAAGACACGCCGGCTTGATAGGCTTGTTGAGAGGCCTCTTCTTCTTTTTCTTTTATCCTGATTTCAGACAACTTATCCTTAAGTTTTTCTTCTTCATTTTCTTCCGCCACCTGAGGTTTTTTTGAACTTGTTTGCTGATTTAGTAAATCGTCTAAGTTAAACATAATTAATTAAGTTTAACATTATTTCCTAAACCTGACAATACTAAAATTTAATCCGCCAAAAAGGCGGATTAAATTTCTATCTATAATTTTCAACAAGATCCTTTAATTGTATAGTCTTTGCTTGATTAAATCTATTTCCTGCTTGACCCTTCCACCCTCGGCGACGCTTTGTTTGATTTTACTATATGCGTGCATGGCCGTGGTATGATCGCGATTACCCAATGCTTTGCCGATTAAAGGAAAAGATGCGTCTATTTCTTCTCTCATTAAAAACATGGAAATTTGGCGCGGAACAACCAACTCTCTTTTGCGGGAATCGCCTGTTACTTCGTCAACTCTGATTCCATAGAAATTAGCCACTGCTTCAATAATTTGCTTGGGTTGGAGAAAGCTCTTTTTAGGCTGAGTGGTTAAGCTGACTAAAATATTTTTAACAGTCGGCAAATCCAATTCTATTTTATGAAGCTCATGATAAGCCATGATTTTATTCAAAGCCCCTTCCAGTTCCCGAATATTGCTTTGAATTTGGGAAGCCAAATATTGAAGAACATCTTCGCCTAAACCATATTTTTTTTCTTGGCATTTTGCTTTCAAAATGGCCAATCTTGTTTCCAAATCCGGCGGATTAATGTCAGCAATCAATCCCCATTCCAAGCGGGAGGTTAGTCTGTCTTCCAAGGCCGGGATGGCTTTGGGAGGCCGATCAGAAGTAATAACAATTTGCCTGCCATCTTGATATAAAGTGTTAAAAGTATGAAAAAATTCTTCCTGAGTTCTTTCTTTGCCGGCCATAAATTGAAAATCGTCTATCAAGAGAATGTCCAAGTTGCGATAATTTTTTCTGAACTTGTCCATGGAGCCGTTTCCAACCGCCTGAATGAATTCATTGGTGAATTTTTCGGCATTGGTATAAAGAAATTTCACTTTGGGATTTTTTTTCAAAATAACATGACCGATGGCTTGCAGAAGATGCGTCTTGCCCAAACCGACTCCGCCATAAATAAAAAGCGGATTGTATTTTTTTCCCGGCTGATTTGCCGCCGCCAAACTGGCCGCGTTCGCCAATTCATTTCCGGAACCGACAATGAAAGTTTCAAAAGTATATTTTGGATTTAATCCATAGCTGTTTGTTTCATTTTTTATTTCCGATTCTTTCTGAGTATTAATCTCTTTCAGTTCTTCCAACTCTATGGCCAACGGCTGGCTGGGTTTTATGGATTGAGATGTTTCTACGCGGTAAATAACTTTTTTTACTTTATCATCAGTGGCTCCTTGAAGAGATTTTAAAATATCGCGATGATATTTTCTCTCCAACCAAGTTTGAGTAAAAGTATTTGGAACGCTGACAATTATAGTTTCTCCATTATCTTCTATTTGCGAAATGCGGGTGTTCTGAAGCCATGTTTTGAAATTGGCTTTTGAAATTGACAATTCCAAATCACCCAATACTATTTGCCAAAGTTGATTTTTATCTAAGGTTTCCATTTGTTTTAAAAAAATAAATAATTTAAATCTTATGTATTATTATAATATAGCTGTCTATATATCGTAAGTTTATAACCTGCGGAAAACCTGTTGATAACTTTTAATTCTAACCAAGCAAATCTTGCCAAAAAAACCGAAATATGGTAAAATAATTTTACACTTTAAATTATTAATCTAATCTTTAAATTTATGGCACTTCCAAATAGAAAAAGATCTAAAAGCAGAAAAGGAGTTAAACAATATCAATATCGCCTTAAAAAGAACAATCTCAGCAAATGTTCTTCCTGTAAAAAATCTATAAAACCGCATTGTATTTGCCCGTTTTGCGGCTGTTATAATAAGAAAGAGATTGTCGCTCAAAAAACAAAGGCGAAAAAGGGTAAAAAATAGAGAGCTTAAATGCAAATCTCTACAAATTTCATATACAAATTTTTACGAATATTTGTAGCGATTCGCGTGATAAATTAATTTGTAATAATTTGTAATTTAATATGGCTCAAAGACATTTAGCCAGAACTATTGCGCTCCAAACTTTGACCGAATGGGATTTTAACAAATCTGTCGTTAAAACCAAAGTTAACATTGAAGACATTACAAAAAGAAATTTAAAAGAATTCGCTCCGGAAAATTTTGAAGGGAAAGAATTCACCGAAAGCTTGATTGCCAAAATCACGGATAATTTGGAAACAATTGATTCATATATTCAAAAATACGCTCCTCAATGGCCGATTGATCAAATAACCTTGGTTGACAGAAACATACTCAGGTTGGGTATTTTGGAATTGGCTATTTTAAAGGAAATTCCGCCAAAAGTAGCAATCAATGAAGCCATAGAAATCGCCAAAAGTTTCGGCGGCGCCACTTCCAGTAAATTCATCAACGGAGTCCTGGGAGCAATTTTTGAAGATATTGAAAAAGAGGCTCCGTCTTCTAAATCAAAATAATTCATTATGTTCAAGATACAAAAAAGAATTAAAACTGTTCCTTTTCTGCCTGAAATCAAAAAAATATTACCCCTTGAACAAGTCATTAAAATTAAATTTAAAAATAAAAACCTGCTTCTTCAATCTTTAATACATCGCTCTTTTTTAAATGAACACCCCCGATTCATTGTTTCCCATAATGAAAGACTTGAATTTCTGGGCGATGCGGTATTGGAACTGATTGTGACAAAATATCTTTTTAATAATTTTCCGAATCCGGAGGGAGAATTGACCGTTTTTCGTTCAAGCTTGGTTAATGCTAAAACTTTGTCAAAAGTCGCCTCGGAAATAAAACTTGATCATTATCTTTTCCTCTCAAAAGGAGAAACCGGTTCAACCGGAAAATCAAAAGAAATTATTTTAGCTGACGCCTTTGAAGCCCTTATCGGGGCTATTTATTTAGACCAAGGATTTGAAGTGACGGAAAAATTCATTCACCGAATTTTACTGACTCAATTGAGTTTTATTGTTAAAAATCAATTATATAAAGATCCGAAAAGCGAATTGCAAGAAATCGCTCAAGGAAAATTAAAAATTACGCCTAATTACAAGGTGATTGAAGAAATCGGACCGGCTCACGCAAAAATCTTTACGGTTGGAGTTTTTTTCAACACGGAAATGATTGCCACCGGTAAAGGACAAAGCAAACAAGAAGCAGAGGTTGACGCGGCTCAAAATGCTCTAAAAAAAGGATTTGACAAAAAGTAAAAAATTTGCTAAATTTAAAATATATCTTTTAAAACGTAATTTTACAAAAGGAGGAAGAAATGCCTCGTAAGCATAAGCGCAAGAAACACTCTGGTTGCAAGCACTTTGAATACCCTGAATGGGAAACTAAAGCGCGCCACCAACCATCTAAACACGGGGATTCTAGATTTAGAATAGAACGGGATACCAGAATCACTGTTCATCATAAAATTCCTCTTTCCAGAGGAGGCGCGAATAAAGAAAGTAACCGAAAAGAAGTGCTGAGCTGGGTTCATAAAACCTGGCATCGTGTATTTCTAAATTGGACGCCTGATGAAATAATAAGAGCGCTCAAAGGAAATAACCGAAATTTCTTTATTAGGAATAATAATATTCTTGAACAGGACTGGTTTTCTCTTTTTGGAGATAAATCTAATAAAGAAATTATTGAGATCATTCTAAGAGAATGGTCATGAAATTTAATACAAAAAGGAGCCATAAAAATCAAACGTGACTCCTTTTTTAATAGACAAAAAAAATAAATCTGCTAAAATAACGAGTATGTATCTCAAACGAGTAGAATTAATCGGCTTTAAATCCTTTGCTCAAAGGACTGTTTTGGAATTTGCTCCGCCGGAAGGAGATAAATTCAGTATTACTTCAATTGTCGGCCCAAATGGCAGCGGAAAATCAAATATCGGCGACGGAATCAGATGGGCATTGGGCGAACAAAGTATAAAATCATTGCGCGGAAAAACATCAGAAGATGTGATTTTTTCCGGTTCTGATAAAAAATTACGCCTTAATGTGGCTGAAGTAAGCCTCTTTTTTAATAATGAAGACGGCTTGACGCCAATAGATTACAAGGAATTCACCATTACCCGCCGAATTTACAGAAACGGCGAGGGAGAATATTTAATCAATAAAAGCAAGGTTCGGTTGCAGGATATTCTGATGCTCTTGGCCAGAGCGAATTTCGGACAAAAAAGCTACAGCATTATCAGCCAAGGAATGGTTGACCAAGTTTTACAGGCCTCGCCCATGGAAAGAAAAAAATTCTTTGACGAAGCAACCGGCATCAGGCAATATCAAATTAAAAGAGACGAAGCGGCGAGAAAAATAGAAAAATCTGAAGAAAATTTAAAACAAGCGGAAATCGCTTTGGCGGAAATTGAACCGCGCATGAAATCATTAACCCGTCAAATCAAAAGATTGGAAAAACGCCAAGAAATAGAAGGCCAATTGCAAAACTTACAAAAAAAATATTACGGTTCAATACTCCAAGGCCTGGACGAACAAATTATTGAAATTAATAAAGAAATTCAGCGGGAATCGGAAAATCAAAAAATTATAGAAAAAAAATTATCAGAACTGCAGAAAGAATCGGAAAATCTGGTCTACGAAGAAACCGACGACAAATATCAGAATTTGCAAAAAGATTATCAAAAAATTCTGGAGCTTAAAGATGAATTATTCAACAAGCAGTCAACCTTGAAAGCTAAAATATATTTTGAAGAGGAAAAAAGAAAACAAGTTCAACTCACCCATCAAAAAACAAAGTTTGCCGGCGATCCGGAAAAAATATTCAGCGAATTGAAAGATATCGGCGCGCTTTACGAAAAATTCTTGCAAAATTTAAATCAAATTTCTCTGACTGAAGACTTGGAAAAAATTAAAAACCTGGCTCAAGATGTTTCCAAAAAAATAAATCATCTTTTTGAATATTTTCAACGCCCTCAACTCATTACCAATCTTCCCAATGAAAATGAAGTGGAAAAAATCCAAAAAGAAAAAGATGAACTGGATCAACAAATAAGCGATTTAAATAAAAAATTAAGCGAAATTAATCAAGAACTTGGTCTTTTTACGGAGAATGAACGTCAAAAAAGAACAAAACTGCTTGAGTGGCAGAGAAAAATTCAAGATCAACAATCCGAACTGAATGTTATCAATCATAAAATCAATGAATTTCAAATCAATTTGGCCCGCGTAGAAACAAAAAAGGATACTCTTTTGGAAGAAATCAAAAATGAGATGAAAATAGATCCTCAAAATTTATCTATCGCAGATGAAACCGTAAATCAGGAAATTGCCATGCCTTTTGAAGAAATACAAAATTTAAAACACCAATTGGAATTAATCGGTGGAATTGATCCTGAAGTTACCAAAGAATATCCGCAAGTGCATGAACATTTTGAATTCTTAAACACTCAAAGTATTGATCTTAGAGAAGGCATCAAATCACTAAATCTGATTATTAAAGAATTGGATAAAAAAATAAAAGAACAATTTACCATTAATTTCTCTAAAATCAATCAAGAATTTGAAAGATATTTCAAAATGTTTTTCGGCGGCGGCAAAGCAAAAATAGTTTTTGAAGAAGATCAAGAACTGCAAGAAAAAGATGAAGAACAAAAAATAAATCCGGAAGACGAAAATAATAAAGAAATCAGCCCAAGGCTGACCCGCCTCGGGCGGGAAATTGAAGAAGGGGAAGAAAAGGAATCGGGTATCAACGGAATTGAAATTTTAGCCGTCCCACCCGGAAAAAAAGTAAAAAATGTGGAAACGCTTTCCGGCGGCGAAAGAGCTTTAACTTCATTAGCTCTGATTTTTGCCATTATCAACATCAATAAACCTCCTTTTGTGGTAATTGACGAATCCGACGCCGCTCTTGATGAACAAAATTCCAATCGATTTGCTCAAATTTTAGATGAACTTCGCAACTTTACGCAATTTATCGTTATTACTCATAATCGCCAAACCATGGAAGCCGCCAATATTCTTTACGGCGTAACCATCAGTGTTGACGGCGTTTCAAAATTGATTTCCCTGAAATTAGAGGATTAATAGCATTATAACATTCTAACATTGTAGCATTAAAACATTAAAAAAATTTGCTTTGTAGCAAATTTTTTTAATACTAATTCCTAAAAA
>Ga0172379_10006646_pt1 | contig 15373 bp, 10 predicted proteins | sample GrowelOW334metaG_FD_119756 | JGI IMG/M metagenome (GOLD analysis project Ga0172379, IMG submission 119756) | Groundwater microbial communities from an aquifer near a municipal landfill in Southern Ontario, Canada - Groundwater well OW334 metaG | ecosystem: Environmental > Aquatic > Deep...
CGCAAGTGGTCCGGCGCTGGAAGGGGCTGCCCTCAAATTTGGCACCATGGCGGCTCCTGGCGCCATCGACTCGGTGTGGTTGGCCGATGCTGCACTCGCGTACAGCAGCCTGGATAACAAGCTCGTCACCGGCATCTGTGGTTCCGGCATCATCGACGCCCTGGCTTGCCTGCTTAGGATTGGCGCGGTGAACCACACCGGGCGCATGCAAGCAGGCTCTGCGGGGGTGCTTCCGGCGGAGGACGGGGATCACCGATATTTACTGGCCCGGGAGGAGGATACTGCGCTGGGTCAGGACCTGACAATTTCGCAGATGGAAATCCGTGCCCTCCAACTGGCCAAGGGCGCAATCAGGGCTGGTATCGATACGCTCCTTTCCCTGCACGGGCTTGCTGCGGAAAATCTGGACGAGATTCTGATAGCCGGAACTTTCGGCAATCACCTGCATATCAAAAGTACACTCGATATCGGACTGTTGCCCCGCATTCCCTTGGACAGGATAAGCCAGATCGGCAATGCGGCGGGGACTGGCGCCTCGCTCATGCTGCTGTCACTGGACGAACGCCGCTCTGCTGCGGAGCTGGCCCGAAAAATCACCCACGTCGAATTATCCCTTCAAGACCGATTCCGCACGCGCTTCGCGCGTTCCCAGTGGTTTCCCCAGGAGCAGAAATGAACGTCAAAAAGGACTGGCATATCGAGTTTGACAAGGACCAGATCGAAGCCCTCGAGGGAGACTCGTTCAGGCGCATCCTCTCAAGGCCGAAGGGAAGGGAAGACTGGGCCGCCGCCTTGGAGGATGCCCGGAATCTGGTGCGCCCCGCCGCGGTTTGGGACTTCAAAGCGGTAAGGGAAATCATCCACGAACAGGTGGTGCTTCAGGACGGCATACGGATAGGCAACGGCCCCGTCGCCTCGGTAGTGGCCGGCGCTTCGGAACTGATTCTTGCTGTCTGTACGGCCGGGCCCGAACTCGCCGCCCGGGTACAGGAACTCAAGCACGGTGGCAGCATGATGCGAAGCCTGCTTCTGGACGACCTGGGTTCCTGGGCGGTCGACTCGGTACGGCAACAACTCTGCAAGCTCATGGAGGACGAGGCAGCCACCACCGGCCTCCATGTCAGCACCAGCCTGTCACCCGGGGAATCGGTGTGGGACCTGAAGGACCAGCGCGTGTTTTTTTCTCTCCTGGACACCGCACTTATAGGAGTCAGCCTGAGCCCGTCGCTGGTCATGTCGCCCCTCAAATCGCTCTCGGTCCTGATGGGCAGGGGAAAGGAAAAGATGGGCCATGAAGGTGGGAGCAACTGCGATTTTTGCAGCATAAAGGATCGCTGTCAATTCAGAGGCAAACGCCCCCACGGGGCGGATAAGGAATGAACATGAATGAAACCATCATCACCCGTGGAGACGTCAGCGTCGTCATGGGGCTCATGAGGCCTACGGTCATCATCGGCGAGCGCATCAACCCCACCGGGAAGGAATGGCTGAAGGAGGCCATCCGCAACGGCGACTGGGACCGAGTGGGGGATCTTGCCCGGGAACAGGTGGCAGCCGGCGCGGCGATCATAGACGTGAATGTGGCGGTATCCGGGTCCGACGAGATCGAGTCGTTGCCCCGCGCCGTCGACGCCGTGCAGAAGGCTGTAACCGTTCCGCTCTGCCTGGACTCGGGAAACGCCGCCGCCATCGCGGCCGCCCTGCGGGTCTGTGACGGGAAGGTCATCATCAACTCGGTGGACGGAAATGCCGACAGGCTGGAGGCCATACTTCCGCTGGCACGGCAGTACAAGGCCGCCGTGATCGGGCTGACCATGGACCGCGAAGGCGGCATTCCAAAAACGGCGGAGCAGCGGGTGGCCATCGCAATGCGCATCCGTGACGCCGCGGCCGCCGCCGGTCTCCCGCCGGAAGACCTGATCATCGACTGCCTTACCCTTGCGGTGAGCGCTGACCAATCCATGGGACCGGTCGCCCTGGAGACCATGCGCGCCGTCTCCCGCGACCTGGGCCTGAACGTCAACATGGGGGTGAGCAATATCTCCTTCGGCCTCCCCGAGCGCCCCCTGCTGAACGCCACCTTCCTGGCCATGGCCTGCGCGGCGGGTCTTACCTGCGCCATCATCAACCCCCACATGGACAGCGTGGTCCTGGCCCTCCAGGCATCGGACGTGCTCCTTGGCCGCGACCGCCGGGCGCTGGGTTTCTTGCGGGCGTACCGGGCGAGGATGAAGGCCGCGGGGAGCCAGGGGTAGGAGCTTCCAGAAAATTGACGGGATAAGCAAGCTGGGTCGGACAACCCGGTTCTGAGCGCGCATGCAATGGTGCCCGGAACCGGCATTCCGCCGCGTTGCCCTCAAACCAATCCCGGTCCGAAAACGGAGATCCAGGCCTCGTCGTAGTCCTTTTCAAGCTTTCTTTTTTCTTCCTCTCCAAGGAAGGAGCTTTCAATGGCCGTCTTGTTGAAACGCAGGAAGTCGCTCTTGCCGAAATTGAAAACCTCCGCGATTTTCCCATACTCCCCTACCAGCGTGGTGTTGAACATGGGCGGGTCGTCCGAATTGATCGTGACGCGGACTCCAGCGTCAACCAGTTTTGGGAGGACGTGGCTTTCCAGGTCAGGATAGACTTTCAGGCAGATATTGCTGCTGGGGCAGACATCGATGGTGATATCATTCTGCTTCAGGTATTCGACGAGCGTTCCATCTTCCCAGGAACGAACTCCATGGCCGATACGGTTGGCCCCCAGGGTCTTGATCGCCCCCCAGACGCTTTCCGGTCCGCAAGTCTCGCCCGCGTGGGGATAGGCCTTGATGCCGCTGCCCCGTATCAGGTCGAAGGCCTTCGCATGCCGCTCGGGAGGAAAACCGATTTCCGGTCCGCCCAGGCCCAAGGCGACAAGGGCTCCGGATTTTTCGTCCAACATCCATTGCGCGGTGATGGCTCCCGTTCCTGCGTCAACTTCCCTCGAAATATCCATTATGTAGTTGCACTTGATACCCAGGACGTCCCGTCCCCAGGCCCGGGCGCGCTCGAGGGCGCCCATCTGCTGGTGAAAATCCAGACCCTTCTGCAGGTAATGGTTGTACGGGGTAAAGACGACTTCGGAGTACAGCACATTCTGCCTTTTTTGGTTCCTAAGGAATTCCCTGGATATAAACTCGATGTCGCCGGGGGTCTTGATGCACTCGGATATCTTCATATAAACGGCGATGAAGCTGTTGAAATCCGAAAATTCATACCATTCCGAAATTTCCTCCAGCGTGGTAGCCGGTAGCTTCACCTTGTTCTTTTTCGCCAATTCCAGGAGGGTCGCTGGTTCGACCGAACCTTCCAGGTGAACGTGCAACTCCACCTTCGGCATCCTTTCGAGCTGTTCGATGGTCATGTGTGTCCCTCCGCCCAATTAGTATGGCATGCGGATCCATCGTTTACCAGATACCGGGCATTGATAAAAGTTCTGATTTATGGCTTCATGGCTAGCCTGATAACGTTTGCTTGCTGCAGGGGTAATATGATTCCCGTTGATCTTCATTGCCATTCCCACTTCAGCCTTTGCGGGATCCACTCGATGCTCGAATTGTTGACCCAGGCGAAATCGCTGGGCATGGCCGGTTTGGCCATTACCGACCACGGTCCGGCTGCCGGAGGCCGTCTCAACAGCAGTTTCTTCGAACGGCTGGATGCGCCCGTTCCGGGTATACGTTTACTGAAAGGCTGCGAGAGCAATATCCTGGACGAGGCCGGCACCATCGATTTTCCATCGTCCTTCCTCAAATGGACCGACATACTTCTTGCGGGCTTCCACCAGCAGATCGAACCGCGCCTTCAGAAAAGTCATTACACCGATATCTACGCGCGCATGCTCGCCCTGAATCCCGCAGTGGATATTATCAGCCATCCCACCGACCCGGACTTCCTGCCGGATTTCATCGAACTGTCGCGCCTGGCCAGGCAAGCGGGTGTCGCGCTTGAGGTCAACAATTCAAAACTCATGTACTCCAGGGGCAACCCGACCAGCATGGAAGACCTCATCCGCGCCTGCCGCGACGAAGGCTGCCGCATTGCCGTAAACAGCGACACCCACGCCATCGGCGAACTGGGCCGCAACGACCTGGTACTCCCTCTGTTGGCCAAGCACGGCTTCCCGCCGGAACTCGTGGTCAACGGCACTGCCGGGCGGGCCTTCGCCTTTATCGAGGAACGCCGGAAGAACAAGGTGACAAAGTAGGGCGGGTGTGATGGAACTTGAAGACCTGTATGCCCTTTATGCCAATAAGGTTACATCCCGGGACAGTTCGCTAACCTTGGATGAATTCCTCAATTTTTTGCTCCTGGGCTTTATCAAATTCTGCTCCACACACCACAGTTCACAATATCAGGGTTCGCTACGGCTCGCCATCCTCGGTACCGCCTATAGGTGGGTGGGGACCCCACTAACGCAGGATTTCATCTCCAGGGTGGGATCCATCATCCAACCTTGCCTGGATGCCGGTACCTACGGCAGGGCGTATGATATGTACGATCTCTTGTCCGGACTTGCCCTTGATTTGGAGGATTATCCACATTGCAAGACGTTTTCGGAAACTGCCGAAGACATCTATATGAACAATTTTTCATCCTATCAACAGGACGCCCGTTCAATGAGTCATACCCTTTTGAGCAGCACCATCAACAGCGCAAATCATCATCTTATGAAGGCGGAGAAACGGCAACCGGCTGTCCTTTCACCGGCGGAATATAAAGCCCTGAAAAAGGATCTGACCGAAGCGGCGAAGATCGGCACGGAACTCTTCCATGCAATAAGGGACACTTTACCCTTGGACGGCCTGACGGATTGAGAGGGTTTCCCAAGAGCCTGAATTAGCAGCTAGGCGATTCCGTCGCTGTTTTCCCAGAAAATGGAAAGCCAGTCGATGGATTGTAATTACAGAGTACTCATTCCAAGTCTCGATTGTGGGTGGGTAGAATGGAGACTGAAATTATTGACCACTTAGGGCACCGTCCTTTCACGGTAGGCTGCAAGCCTGGTTGCTATCCCGGTAAGGTAGCGTTTGGTTTCAAAATCCTTTTCCGTCGTCAGCCACAAGTCCGCGAGGGCGACCAACTCGGCTCCGGGACTGGGGGCGGTGGCAGTCAGATCGGGGGATGCCGGCTGTACCGGAATGAGCATCGAGACGCGGTCGGCGACAGTGGCTGTCCATCTGCGGACGGAGGCGTCAGCTGAATCGTAGACCGCCTTTAGTTTGGGGATGAAGGCTGTTGACGGCTGTTCGTACATGGCAGAGAGGGTCCAGGATTTTACGTTGTCGCTGTAGTTTTCGATTCCGTCGACTATCAGGAAGACGCTTCGTGGGTCCCACTTCTTATCAAGCATGACGGCGAACTGGTACACCCGGTATTCATCCGAAAAGAATTGGGCGTGGTGGAGCCCGCAGTAGTCCATCAGGGCTGATGGGGCTGCCTTGTCCTGCCTGGTCAGATAAAAGGCGGACATGTAGGCTGCCTCCGAATAGGAAGCGCTCCGCTGTTCAAAAACCTCGGCGCATATTTTTTCCGTATCCGCTGACTTGTACAGGAACAGGGCCCAGAGGGCGGCATAGTAATTATCCCGGTACGATTCAGGTTTTCCCAGCCATGCTTTCCAGGCCTTGCCGAAGAGGGGCACCAGTTTGCGGAAACCTTCGGTATCGCTGATTTTACCCAAGGCCTCAAGGCAGTAATAGTTGAGATCCGTTTCCTGTTCCGTATCGATGTTCTTGAGCAGGGCGTTCACAGCCGTCCTTTCCTTCTGTTCCCCGAGGGCTTGGGCGGCGTACATGCGCAGGCTCGAATCGCGTCCGCCAGTATCGGCGGGTATCAGCAGTATATTGGTGAAAATCCGTATCATGCGGCGGTCGCCGATTTCTCCCAGCGCCTGGGCTGCTTCCACCCGGATGTACATGGATTCATCTTTGTCGTCCACGATCCTGGCAAGGGCGTCCACTGCCCGGGAGTCGCGTATCTTGCCCAGGCCGTTGATGGCGAGAACCCTGATCGCCGCGACCGGGTCGTTCAGTCTTTCCATGAACAGGTTGAAAAAAGTGGTGTCCGCAAAGCGCAGGAGGGTTTGCATGGCCAGGGTACGCATGTAGAACGACGGAGACCTGACCAGGAAAGTTATGGAAGTGAGGTGCTTTGACTGGCTCAACAAGATGATCGTCCTGAGTACGGGAATGAGGACTTGATCCGAATCCGCGCCGGTAAGGGGCAGGCATTTCTTGAGTACCGCTTCCTGGAAGGGCGTGGCCTTTGGGGCTTTGCTTGCGGATACGTACCAGGATGAGGGGTCGTCGTAGTCGGGCTTGAAACGGTCTTCCAGCACGGCGGCTGCGAGGCTGGGGCGCTTTGGGTCCAGGCAGGCGAGGAAGTCGTTGTCCGATAGTTTTTCGCCCCGGGTAGCGGCAACGCGGTACTGCATGAAGGCGATCCAGTCGTCCTGGGTTGAGGGCACGGTGCCCATGGGCGGCCAGTTCGCGGCATCCGCCAAGGGGAAATTATTTTCGAGCAACAGCAGGTAGCGCGAAAGGGCCGCCACCCGGGGATTGCCCGAGGCCCGCGCGGCTGCCAGAAGGTTGAGGGTTTCCGTGTCCTTTTTTGCTTCTCCATACCAGGAATTGATGACCGTCGTCTGCTTTTCCAGCTTGTCGCCTTTTTCAAATTGGAAAAAAAGCGGAAGGAAGTATTCCAGTTCCTTTTCGGTCAGCGGGGTTTTCACGAAACTCAACGCTGTTGGTTTACGGATGACACTGTACGAGGGTTCCACCGCGGCGAAGAGGCTGGAAGGTCTTTCAGCCAGCAGGAGCGAGATGTTCCGCATCGCCCCAGTGTCGTTGTCGATGCCCACTTGCTCGAACCAGTTCAGACTCTCGCTGAAAATCTGCGACCGCGTCCAGGCACTCAGCTTGGGCAGGAGGGTGGGCAGTAGGGAAAGCAGCACCGTGCTGCGCGGGCCTTGCAGGGAAATCGAGTCGAACGAGTAGGACCTTGCCTCTATGGGAAGGGCGAGGTAATACGAGGCGGCCACATCGGGGTAGAGTGCTATGGCCTTGAGGAATTCCTGGAAATCGTACAGGGAGGATTCCGGCAGCCCCTTGGTTTTTGCGGTGCGTATCACCAGGTCGGAAAGGACCTTGCGTCTCTCGGGTGTTGTCGCACCGAGGTCGGCGGTGAATCCTGCCCCCAGCACGCGATTGGCTGTGCTGTTCAGGGGCCTGGACACCAGATAGTCGGAGTATAGCTTGATCCGTTCCTCAAGGGTGGCGTTCTTTACGTATTCCCGGAGGGCTGCCTCATCCTTGAAATCGGGCTTGCCCTGGGGCGCGGCTGAAACAGGCTGGATGAAAATGGCGCATAATAAGACAATGGTGTTCGCGATTCTGCTGAATATTTTATTTCTCATCGAGCGCCCCCGTTTGCTGCGAATCGAGATATGAATTACTAATTGTAGGTAACCGGCACCCTATAGTCAAATGGAACAAGGTCAATGGAACAGGGTCTGCAATAGTCGTTTTTACGGAGTCCAAAACACATGGATCGAACGGTGTACTTTCGTAGCATGGAACGCGATGACTGGAACAGCTTCAAGAAAGCTGCGGACTCCCTTGCTGTCGACGAAAGGGACCGATGGGGGCGTACCCCCTTGATGGTCGCTTGTGAGCACGGGAGGCCGCGCATGGCCCGTTATCTCCTGCGTAGGGGTGCTGATCCTGCCGCCAGTGATGCGGAAGGGAGGATGGTCCTTTTCTTTGCGATCCACGGTGGAGACCAGCGCCTTGCCCTTTCCCTTATCAGGCGGCTTTGCCGCAGAAAAATCCGTTTCGACTCGTATGGGCACTGCCTCACCACCGCCGCAAGGAAAAACCTGGTGGCCATACTTCGCAGCCTGATCCGGGCCTGGGCAAAGTGGGAGAAAGCTGCTTCGCCGGATGGTGCCGGCAATACTGACGAAGGTATAAGCCTGCAGAAGGCTTTGGACGATGCCCTTGGCTCCGCAGCGGGCAGCGGGGCCTGCGAGGCCATGGAGCTGCTTCTGGATGCAGGAGCAAATCCGGACGCGGTCGACGAGGTGACCATGGGAATCACCGATTCGACTCCGTATACGCCCTTGTACTCCGCCTGCATCAATAATCACGAACAGGCCGCGCGCCTGCTTGTACGGCGCGGCGCGAGCCTGGAGGCGCCATTCCCCGGACAAAGGAGCCCGCTCATGGCCGTGGCGGGATGGGGAAATGGGGCTTTATACCGTTACCTCAGTTCCAAGGGAGCGGAAATCACCCCGGTGGCGAACGCCAGGCTGGCTGGCTTTTTCCTGTATTCCGCCGCAGGCCGGGTGGATGCATTGCGAACTTTCATCGAAGCCGGAAAGAAACTGACCGGGATTGATGAGTGCGGAGCCGGTGCGTTGGTCTACGCCGCCCGGCGGGGTCGGCTAGAAACAGTACGCTTCCTGCGAGAGGAACTGGGCATGACCGAGGAAGACCAGACCAACCGTGCCTTATATGAGGCCGCCACGGAGGGTCATCTGGAAACGGTCGCGTATTTCCTGGCTCAGGGGATGGACCCGAACACCCCATTCTCCAATTTTCTGGGTTTGATCTCGGAAAGGCCCCTGGAAGGTGCCGCACAGAATGGACATTTCAAGGTGGTGAAATACCTTTTGGAGAGCGGGGCCGATCCGAATGCGAAGGGAATGAGTTGTTGGTCAGCCTTGTTCAGGGCGGTCTTTTGGTCCAATTTGGACAATTGGAGGGTCCAACTCAGTATAATCCGTATCCTTCTGGACTATGATGCCGATCCCAAGGCACCCACCCCCACCGGCGATACTCCGCTAGCGTGGTCGATGCGCGAGTACTGGAACGAGAGCGCCCATGCCCTGCTGAAGGCGAAAGTAAAAGCCGATGCGGAGGCGGGCCACCACGCCCACCTGGGCAACCCGGTGATCGACGCGGTGCTGGAGTGGAACATTCAGGCTCTTTCGGAAGCCCTGAAGTCGGGCCGGGTCGTGGATGGCAGGGATGACCAGGGGCGGACAGCGCTGATGTACGCTGTCCTTCGGGAGTATGCCAACATGGTCGGCCTGTTGCTCCGTGCCGGGGCGCGGTTTGATGTGGTGGATAACGAGGGCAAGGCCCCGCTGCATCTGGCCATGGTTTCCTTCGACGTGGGCATCTGCAACTTGCTTCTGGACGCTGGCGCGGATATCGACCAGGTGGACGGGAACGGAAAGACCGCGCTCATGCACGCCGCCGTGGCCGGTAATGAGCGGGCCATCGTGTACCTGATGAAGCGGGGCGCCAACGCTTCGGTCCGGCACAGGATAGATGGAGGCACCGCGCTCACCGACGCCTTCTTTGCCGGTAAGGTGAACGCCGCCAAGGCGCTGATAGCCGCCGGCGCGGATGTGCATTTTACCGGTACCGGTGGAATGACACCCCTCATGTACGCGGCGGCCTTGGGCGATAGCAGCCTGGTCGCGCTCATCCTGTCAAAAAAGGCGGACCCCACGGTTGTGGACCACTTTGGCCAGAGCGCCGCCGACCATGCCGCGTCAGCCGGGCACGAGGATATTGCCGCTTGGCTGCGGACTCCGATGCGCTTGGGGCGCTGAAGCTAAAAATGGACAGAAGCACGCATGTGGTATAGATTGTCTGTACACATAACGGCAGGAAGTGATTTCAAGATGTGCGGGGGGATTATAGTGGGTTCATCAGGCATTTCGGGACACATCCGTTCCTTTTTGGTCGCGGGCATCCTTTTGGGTTTATCCGGCGGGCTTTTTGCCCAGGCTTCCGGCAGGGAACGCGCCATCGACGACGCGCTCAATTCGCTGGCGACGGTGCTGGCCACCGACATCGCCAAGGCCAAGGCAAGCACGGTGGGGGTGCTGGAGTTTGGGGATGCCGAGGGCAAGGGCGGCGGGGCCGAGGCCATCCTGGGCAAGTACGTGTCCTGGGCGCTGACGCCCCTGCTCATGGCCCACCCCTCATCCGTAAATCTATCTGTTGTGGATAGGGCATTCATCGCGAAGGTCCTGTCCGAACAGGAATTCGGCCTTTCCGGCTCGGTGGCAAATCCGGTCGCCTTCGGCCAGCTGCTTTCCTGCCAGATCCTGGTGACCGGGACCATTATCCCCATGGGAGCAGAGGCTTATGCCATCGCCGCCAAGGCCGTCTCCGTAGAGACGGGGGGCATCGTTTCCAGCTTCAGCAAACGGATTTCGCTTACACCGGATGTGGCGGCCTTCACTGGCCGGGAAGCGACCGATGAGGGCGCGGGGAAGCGCCTTGGCTCCCAACCCGAAGCGGCTTATGGTATTTCTGTCATCGGAGCGGGGGGAGCAAAACGCCGTTATGAAAAGGACGGCATCCCCTGGGTGCTGGCCAAGCCGGGTGAGCAATACAGCATAGAAATCCGTAATGACACGGACCGCAGGGTAGGGGTAGCCCTGCTGGTGGACGGGATCAACACCGCCTTCATGCGCCGGGAAACCCCCAGCGAGGCGGTAAAGTGGATAGTCCCACCGCGTTCGCGCGTCGTCATCCCCGGCTGGCAGGTCGATGCGAACAAGGCCCGGAGTTTTGTCTTTTCCGGCAAGGCCGAAAGCCTGGCCGTTTCACTGGGCAAGGGCGAGGAAGTGGGTCTGATCAGCGCGTCCTTTTTCCCGGAGGAACTTTCGCCCCCCAAGAACGGCACCCAGGAAGCGGGTACCGCCGCCGGTTCCTCCATCGAATCCAGGGTGCAGGAAGTAAGCCTGTATCTGGAACCCCGGGCCGTGCGGGTCGCCGTGTTGCGCTACGACTACCGGGCAGGGCTCGCGGCGCGTGGAATAGACGCGAGGGAATAGGGCATGGTAAAGGCGTGCCTTCCTTTAACACAAGCACAACGAACTTCGCATCCATTTTCAATACCGCTTTTGATCCTGACAGCGGTACTGGCACTCCTGCCGCTGTCCGCTGTCTCCGCCCAGGCAGGAAAACGGGTGGCCCTGGTTATGGGCAACGCGGCCTATGTGAACAACCCCCTGCCAAACTCCCGCAACGACGCCAACGCCATGGCGGCGGCCCTGCGCACCGCCGGTTTCTCGCCGGTGCTGCTGGGGGTGGACCTGGACTACCGGGGCATGAGCACCCTGGTGGATTCCTTTTTGGGCGCCGCCCAGGGCGCGGAAGCCGCCGTCGTCTATTATTCCGGCCACGGCGCGCAGGCCAGCGACCAGGGGAAGGAAGATAACTACCTGCTGCCGGTGGACATCGAGAAAAAGGGCGCTGCGGTAAAGGAAAACGACGTGCGCTTCGGCGGCCTGCGCGTGGGCTTCCTGAGTTCCGGTCTGAGCGATTCGAAGGTAAAGGCCAGCATCGTCATCCTGGATGCCTGTCGGAGCCTCACCGTCCTGCGCGAAAACATGTCCCCCAAGGACGGCCTTTCCGCCCGCCCGTCCCCCGTGGGCAGCGCCATCTTCTACGCCACCCAACCCGGTGACATCTCCTTGTCCGGCGGCGAAGGCGGCTATTCCGTCTTTACCGGCGCCCTTCTCAAGCGCATCCTTGAACCCGAACAGGACCTGCAATCCTTGGCCATGCGCGTCGTCAAGGACGTACGCACCCTAACCGGCGGCCGCCAAAGCCCCAACCTCAGCTTCAACCTGGACGACTTCTTCTACTTCGTCTCCGCATCGCCCCCCAACACCCGCGACAAAATACCTCCTGTGAACACTGTATTAGTAAAAGGCGGCGTTTTCCGCATGGGCTCCGAAACGGGGGACAGTGACGAGAAACCCATTCACGAAGTGCGGGTGTCGGACTTTTACATGAGCAAGTATGAGACCACGGTAGCCGAGTTCAGGCAGTTCGTCCAGGATAGTGGATACAAGACCACCGCGGAATGGGAAGGCGGTGGTTATGTTGGGGTGAATGGACAATGGACGCACAAGGCGGATGCAAGCTGGAAAAATCCCTACTTCGTGCAGATTGACACCCAGCCGGTCGTACTGGCAAGCTGGTATGATGCGGTGGAATACGCAAACTGGCTGTCTAATAAGGAAGGTTTACGTCCCGCATACACGATCAACGGAACCAACGTGAGCTGCGATTTTACGGCAACCGGGTGGCGCCTGCCAACAGAGGCGGAATGGGAATACGCGGCTCGTGGCGGGCAGAACAGCAGGGGATATACGTATGCCGGGGGCAACGACGCAGATGCGGTGGCATGGTATGACGGAAATTCGGGCGGAAAGACGCAAGCGGTAGGAACAAAGGCCGCGAACGAGCTGGGATTGTATGACCTTTGCGGCAATGCACGTGAATGGTGCTGGGATTGGTATGGTGCCTACAGCAGCGAGAGCCAGACCGACCCCACAGGGGCGGTCTCGGGTACCTACCGGATCCTTCGCGGCGGTACGTGGAGCAGCGACGAGATCTACGCCCGCGTGAGCAACCGATACGACTTCAACCCGTACTCCGGCACCAGCTACGACGGTTTCCGTATTGTACGCCCTGCAGTTCGGTAAAAGGCGCGCAGCACCGCGGCGCGGGGCTGTGTTGCAAGGATTTCAATCCGGCAGAGCCGGCCGGAGCGGAGCGGAGGCTCGCCGGAGGCGAAGGCTCAGGGCCGGAGCGTGGCCAGGTATGGCCCACAAAACTCGGCAAGGGGCCTAGAATGGGGCGGCATCCGTGTTGTTTCTTGATGCATGGAATCCAAGTCCTCGTTATACTGCCTGCAATGATGAAAACCAAACACATACCTGAATTGCGCGCGCTCGCGCTGGGCTTGTTGATTCTGATTGTGGCAACGGTTCCGGCTGCGCTTTCTGCCCAGGAGGGCGGGAAGCGGGTGGCGCTGGTGGTGGGGAACGCGGGGTACAAGGTGAATCCGCTGTCCAATCCGCGCAATGACGCGGCGGACATGGCGGTGGCGCTCAGGAAGGCGGGATTCTCTCCGGTGATCGAGAAGACCGACCTGGACTTCGCGCGCATGAGCCAGGTGGCGGACGAGTTCTGCGCCCTTGCCGCCGGGGCGAGCGTCGCCCTCTTTTATTACAGCGGCCACGCCGCGCAGGCGAACGACGAAAACTACCTTATCCCCGTGGACATGGATGACCGTGGCGGAGGCACCGCCGTGGACGAGAAAGCCCTCAAGTACTGGGCCTTCCCGGTGGGCTACCTGGCCGACGGCCTGGAATCGGTAAAAGCCAGGGCCAGCGTCCTTGTCCTGGACGCCTGCCGGACCTACCCGGTACGGCGGGAGGGCAAGGCCGGGGTCGCGGGCCTTACCCCCTACCAGCCCCCTGAGGGCATCGCCGTCCTGTACGCCACCCGTGCCGGCGAAACCGCCTCCGACGGTGGCTCCAATGCCCGCAATTCCACCTACACCGCCGCCCTTTTGCAGCGCATCCTTACCCCCGGCCTGGAACTCTCCCAGCTCGCCGCCCTCGTTGGCCAGGACGTCCGCACCGCCACCGGCGGCAAGCAGAAACCCAGCTTCACCAGCGAGCTTGTAGGCCTGTTCCAGCTGGTCCCGGACACGGGTAAGCCAGAAACCGATCCAGCCAGAACAGTCTTCCGGAACGAGGTGTTCGTGAAAGGTGGCGTTTTTCGCATGGGCTCCGCTACGGGCTCCAGCAACGAGAAGCCCATCCATGAAGTGTGGCTGTCGGACTTTTACATGAACAAGTATGAGACGACGGTGGCCGAGTTCAGGCAGTTCGTCCAGGCGAGTGGATCCAAGACCACTGCTGAGAGGGAAGGCGGCGGCTGGGTCGTGGTGAATGGAGACTGGACACAGAAAGCGGACGCGAACTGGGAAAACCCCTACTTCGTGCAGACCGACACCCAGCCGGTGGTGCTGGTTAGCTGGCACGATGCGGTGGAATATGCCAACTGGCTGTCCAAAAAGGACGGTCTGCATCCCGCGTACACGATCAACGGAACTAACGTGATCTGCGATTTTACGGCAACTGGCTGGCGCCTGCCTACAGAGGCGGAATGGGAATACGCGGCGCGCGGCGGTCAGAACAGTAAGGGTTATATCTACGCGGGGAGCAACGACGCCAACACGGTAGCGTGGTTTTGGGACAACTCGGGTGGAAAGACGAAACCGGTAGGGACGAAAGCCGCGAACGAGCTGGGACTGCATGACCTTAGCGGGAATGTCTGGGAGTGGTGCTGGGACTGGTTTGGGGCTTACACCGGAGGGAGCCAGACTGATCCAGCGGGCGCATCCTCGGGCGTTTACCGCGTGCTTCGCGGCGGGAGTTGGGGTCTCGACGCGTCGATCACGCGTTCGGCCGATCGGAACATCCGCCCTCCTGGTAGGCGGCACCTCAATCTGGGCTTCCGTTTGGTTCGCCCCTGAGTTCGGGCACAGGATTTCCATCCTGGAAATCCTGATGCCTTGCAGAATGCGCGGGGTGCATTCTGCGGCATGGATTGTGCGGCATCCTAGTCGCCCCGTAAAACATAGGGTCAAACGCCGGTTCCTGGGCGCAAAGCGGCGGAGCCGGGTTGAGCGCCAGTGTCAAAAACGCGTTGTAACACTGCCTATAAAAAGCAACTCGCCGGTCCGTTTGTCGTCTGGTCCTTTAGCTGTTACCAGCGCCCCCCCGAATCTCCTATATATTGCTCAGTAAAAGCAAGGCGCAAAAAAGCAGGGCCAACATGGCGGACAGCCAGGGGAAAACCGGTGGTTGGAGAAATCCAATCCGGACGGATGCGGTTTCGTGTTTCCCAGTCAATCTCAAGGCATCCCCATGGCTGAGCTGGAGGAAGACCAGCGAATACAGCACTCCGATGATGCTTATTGAAATGAAGGTGCCGAGCATGGCCGGGGAATCATGGAAGAAGAGGGCCAGAAGCAGGGGGACGAGGTTGATTCCCAGGCCGGTCATAAGCATGGCCTGGTATCGTCTTAGGATACTGCGCGATAGGAACTCAGGCGAAAGGGTATTCCGGCCGGGACGTGTTTTTAATTTTTCGGGAACCAGGAAGCCGAGCCAGACTAGGGTCAGTAGGGAAATGGCCGGGAAGCTTACCAAGCTGCGAAGGTTGATCAATCCGCTCGCCAGGCTTACACAGATGAAAGAAAAAATTGAAAGCGCTACCATCAGGATTTTGTGCGGGGTCTTTCCCGACCCGAAGCGATCCGCCCGTATAGCCAACATGATGAAATACAGCGGAAGAAGCACCAGAATCGGTGTACGTGAAGGACTGCCGATCAGTAGGTCCACAAAGACCACCAAGACGATGAAGGCGAAAGTTCCGAGCAAAAGGAGTACGGCAAAAACCGGGAACCGCAGGTGTCCCTTGGGTCTGCTTTGTGCCGGGTAAGAGGCGGGGGC
>Ga0172379_10006647_pt1 | contig 15373 bp, 14 predicted proteins | sample GrowelOW334metaG_FD_119756 | JGI IMG/M metagenome (GOLD analysis project Ga0172379, IMG submission 119756) | Groundwater microbial communities from an aquifer near a municipal landfill in Southern Ontario, Canada - Groundwater well OW334 metaG | ecosystem: Environmental > Aquatic > Deep...
GCTTGCGATCATCGGCAAGGCGCTGCGCAAAGCGAGGAGAAAGATTGGGGAAGAAGGTCTTTTACTGGGGTTTCTGAGGGCTAGCGGGTTGTATTGCTAAGCTAATGTGGAAAGGTCAGTAGTATAAAAGTAAGGACTATTTCGTATAAACGTACTCCTTTTTCTCCATAGCCACAATCTCCTCCTCTTTTACAGCTACACCAGCCGTGTTTATGAAAAATTGCAAAAAGAAAAGAATCGTCGTCAAAAAAATATTCGTTCATTTTTTTTATTTAATTAAAAGAACCGTTACTCGGTTCTTTGCTAATAAGACCGAGGTTTATACTCGGTCTTACTTATATCATTTATTTGTTTTTTGTCTATTGTGCTAATATTTCCCACAGCTTTGGATCAGCACCGCCGTCGACTTTGAAGATTGAGATACCCCGTACACCGAGTTTTTTGGCGAGATCTATTTTGTCTTGGATGGCTTGTGAATCGCTCCACCAAACAATGTGGGTGGTTTCTTTTTTTATGGTGGTTTGTGTTGAGGTTGCCGGGTTTCTGATCGTGCCAGACATCATTCCAAGAGCTGCGAGTTGGTTGTTTCCAACGGGTGAAACAGCTTCAATAGTAGACGAAGCTTGTTCGTGAATAAGTTCGGTTGTGGCATTTGGATTATAGGTAAAGCTCAGTTCGCCTGCGGCGTTTCTTTGTGGAGTTACTCCAAGTGTTGAAGCAAGTTCGGTTGCATAACGAGGATTAAAAGCCCATTTCATTTTATAACGATACCCATACTCGCTGAGTGGAACGACTTCATATTCATAGCCGTAGGTTGCAACACCGATAGAGATCTTTTTTGCGGGAATTGTTTTGAGCGCCTCTTTAATAGTTTTTTCAACCCAGCGCGTATCGGCGATCGGCACATATGGTTGTCCATTTGCTTCACGATTTAATTTAACATCTATAGCACCCTGATCGTATGCCATAAAACGAACGCGGTCACAATATTTATTGATCGCAACAAAATCGTTCGCATATTCAATTCCTTTCGGGATTGTGTCATAACGAGAATCGAGCGGTGTTCGCGCTTCGATTGTACACATGACCCACTTGTTTCCCATTCTCATATAGAGGCCTTTGAGAAACGTGGAAAAATATGGTTTTGTTTCGGCGAGTTTTCCTTCGAAATCTATATCAATGCCGTCAAAACCATTCTTTTTTACTGTGGCAACAATTTCATCTTCAAGGGCTATGCGAGTTTTTGTGTTTGAAAGAATTTTATGAATTGCCGTGCCGTTGCTCCACATCACCGTTGGAACGACTCGAATCTTTTTTGCTTTAGCTGTTGCAACAAATGACGCCCACGGTTCCTCACTCACTTTCATAGCATCAAAAAGTGTTCCGTTAGTTTTTACCGTATAACCAAATGGATTTATTTCTTGGAACACCGAGAGATTGTCGAGAGCTTCTTTTGTACCGGTCGCCGATCTCCAGTAGGGAACCCAGCCTGATATTTCAAGTTTTGGTGGTGTAACTTTTTTTGCCGTGGCAGCAAAAGTTGTTTGGATACCAAATAAACCAAAAACGCCGACAGCGAGGGCTGTTGTGATAATAACTTTTACAAGATAGGAAGAATTTTGTTTTTTCATAGATGATAGGAAATTAAAACTAATACTTTTCCGTAGTGTATCAAATAAGAACGGATTTGTCACAGTAAACGGAGTTATAAAGTTAAAAGTTATAATTACAAGTGAGTAAAAAGTAAAAATTTATTTTCATTTTTTGCGAACGCCGTAATTATATACCCAAAAGCTTTCGTTTTGCTTTTGGGTATATAAAGTTTATAAAGTTAAAACGAAAAACGTCGTACTTTATCACTTCTAAGTTTATTGAAATGATTTCTTTCTTCTTTTGTATGGGGTGATATAATAAATTTTATGTTTTCATCATTTTATGCTTTCTCAACTTTTTTCATCGCGGTGGTGGTTTTAAATCTTTCACTTATTGTTTTTCTTGGAGGTAAGAATCTTTCGTCAAAACTGTTCGCGCTTTCAGCGTTTTTTAATTTTCTCTGGTTAGCAAGTGTTGGTTTTGGATACTTATTCACAGATCCCGCTTTGAATGCTTTTGCCGGTCGTGGTACAACTTTTGCCGGCTTGTGTACTATTTGGGTTCTCTATTTTTTCAGCTTGTCATATCCTGAAAATGATATTAAATTTTGGGGTGTTGTGAGAAAAATCATAGTGCTTGGAATAGTCGGTATTTTTTTTCTTGTGTATATAAAAGATATTCTTTCTCTTTTTGGTGAACCATTTAATTCTTTTATTAAAGAACAAACGCTTGTTGTTGATTCATTTACTACAAAAAACGGTTATTCAGGTTGGCGCTTTGGGTTTCTTTGGACTTTTTGGACGATGTTATTTTATGGTTTCGGTTTTTCTTTTGTTGCCATGTTGTATCAAAAGTTTGTTTCTCAAACAGATGAACTTTTACGAAAACAAACACTTTTTATGCTTGTTTCAATGGCAGTAGCGATGCCACCCGTTTGTGTTTTTAACGTACTTCTTCCAACATATGGAATTTTTGGATTTTATTGGTGGGGCGCGCTGTCGTCTGTCGCTTGGGTTTCTGTTGTTGGATATTCAATTATCAAACAAGGTCAAATGAAAGTATTAACAGTAAGGAGTGAATTACTTGTTGTTGCTATGATACTTTTAATGTTCGTTGGATTTTTTGCGGTTTAAAAAAACCTGCGAAGTCACAATGGTATAAAAGTTTGTTGGGTGGAATAATTGATAGTATAATTTGACCATATGTTTTCAATGGGGTTCTATGCAGTAACAACTTTTTTTGTCGCGGTTTTGGTGTATAACCTCGCTTTGATGATCTTTTTAGGAAGCAAAGAACATTCACCGCGATCTTTTTCTCTTTCTGTTGGAATTCTTGCAACGTGGGCTTTGAGTTGGGGTTTTGCGTATGCTTTTGCGGGAATAAAAGATTATGAAACGGCAGCGTTTTTTATTCGTTGCGGATACTTTTTTGGGGCTATGGTCTCTGTTACGGTTCTTTATTTCAGTTTGACCTATCCGGATAATCACAGACCCGCACCTTTTGTAAGGGAACTTTTTGTTTTTGCCACTTTTTTGATGGTAATACTTTTTTACACAAAGGATATTTTGGTGCTGTTCGGCAAGACGTTTGTTTTTGAACATACTGTTATAACGAATTCTTTTTTAACACCGGGTGGATATCTTGCGTGGGGTAAGGGAGATTTTTATTTCTTCTTTGATATTATTTTCATTGGTTTTTTTGCTGCAACACTCGGAACGCTCTGGCAAAAATATGTGCAACAAACAGATGACACCCACCGCAAACGAGCGTTATTTATGTTTTGGGCGATCGCGACCGGCTTTGTTCCAACAACAGTGTTGAATGTTGCCTTTCCCCAACTGAAAATATTCGCCTTTAATTGGTTTGGGCTTATGTCATCTTTTGGTTGGGTAAGTATCATGGCCTATTCTATTGTTAAACAAGGACAAATGAACGTGCGAACAGCAACTGCGGAATTGCTTGTTGTTGCTCTTATCCTTTTGATGTTCATCGGAATGTTTGCTGTGTAAAACAAGTAACGAGTAAAAAGTATCTAATATAAAGTACGACGATGAACAAAAAACTACCAAGGTTAAACCTTGGTAGTTTTTTGTTCATATATATAGAGCGGTATTTTGAGAAGCTCTTTTTTGGTTTTTTTACTTGTTGTTTTACATTCGTTTTGTTACTATAGAAGTACAACTGAATATAAATATCGAGAGCGACGGGGAGAGAAACGACTCAATAATCCGTCCAGCAACCACTTTAAAGTGTGATTTAAAGAAGGTGCTCCATTCGTCCCGAAAGGGAAAGATGTATCGATCAAATTTTGATCAACGGGAGCTTTCCTTGAGGGGAAGGTTTTTTTGTTTTGGGAGTGAAGTGAATTTTCAATGATCAATGATCAATTTACAATAAATTTTCAAAGTTCAATAATCATTTTTCAAACACGGACGTCTGGTTTGAAAATTGAACTTTGAAAATTTATTGAAAATTGGAATTTGTAAATTGAAAATTTTGTAACACAAAACATTATTATTAAATAACAAGTAAAACATATGCAACATACAGCAGAAGCCGTGACCCGAGCTCACCCGGACAAGGTGTGCGATCAAATATCAGATTCAATTTTGGATTTTTGTGTGGAACACGATCCATATTCGCGCGTTGGTTTGGAGACTTTGGGCGGACATGGCACGATCGTTCTTACGGGAGAAATTACAACAACAGCACCGCTTGTTGAACAAGTGTATAAAGATATTGCGCGACGTGTGTATAAAGAAAATGGGTATGATGATGAAGTCGATGTGCACGTTTTTGTTTCGCAACAAAGTCCTGAGATAAAATCGGGAGTTGATAATGAAGGCGCAGGTGATCAGGGAATTATGGTGGGGTATGCGACAGATGAAACACCTGATATGATTCCGCTTGAAATGTTTCTTGCACGAAAGCTGGTGAAGTCGATGGGATTGCACGACGGAAAATCGCAAGTCACGATCGAAAATGGAAAAGTGGTGAACGTGGTGACGTCGCTTTGCGAGAGCGGAGATCTTTCTGATGTATATCTCGACGAAGCTTTTGAAGAATTCATTGTTCCGTACCTCGCGGGAAAGAAAGAAGATATTTGGATGCGAAATCCGAATGGAAAATGGAAGATTGGCGGATTCACGGCGGATGCGGGATTGACGGGGCGAAAAATTGTCGTCGACGCATACGGTCCGCGCGTGCAAGTTGGTGGTGGCGCATTCTCGGGAAAGGACGCGACAAAAGTAGATCGAAGCGCTGCATATATGGCGAGAAAGATCGCCGTTGATTTTGTAAAAAACGGAGCAAAGGAAGCGAAGGTATTTATTTCTTACGCGATCGGACATCCCGAACCGCTTTCAGCCGTTGCGATCGTTGACGGAAAAGAACAACCGATAACAGGATACAATTTGCGCCCGCGCGCGATCATTGAACAACTCGATCTCAGAAAACCGCAATTTTACAAGACCGCGCAATACGGCCATTTTGGGAATGGGTTTGTGTGGGATAGGTAAAAGAGTTATAAAGCCTGCCTGCCGGTAGGCACGTTGAAAGTTATAAAGTTATAAAGTTTATAAAGTACGATGGAAAAATAAAATTCTGGACATCCGATGTCCAGAATTTTTTGTTATTTTATTACATTTTTTGTATCATTGCGGTATGGATCCAAAAGAATTTTTAAAAGGGAAAAAGGTTTTAGTCATGGGGCTGGGGCTTCTTGGTGGTGGAGTGGCAACAGCGAAGTGGCTTTTGAAAGTGGGGGCGGAAGTGACGGTGACCGATTCGAAGAATGAAGTTGAGTTGGAATTGTCGCTGAAAAAATTCACATCTGCGGAACGAAAGAAATTAAAACTTTCACTCGGCGGACATAAAGAAAAAGATTTTTCCGAACATGATATCGTGGTCGTTAATCCAGCGGTACCGAAAGAAAGTCCGTATATCGCGATCGCGAAAAAAGCGGGGAAACAAATTGAGAACGATGCGAGTTTCTTTTTTCGATTTGCGAAGAATGGAACGATTGGTGTGACGGGAACGCGCGGAAAGACAACAATTACGAATTGGATCGCTTCGATGCTCGCGACTAAACATGGTGAAGTGTGCGCGTCAGGAAATACTCCGCAAAACGCGTTCTTGAAAGAAATGGAACGAACGTCAAAAACGAACATTCCCGCGGTTGCGGAACTCTCGTCGTGGCAGTTGGAAACGATGCCCGCATCAGAAAAAGCGCCTCATGTGGCCGTTATTACGAATCTTTTTCCAGATCATCTCAACCGATATAAAGGCGGGATCGAAGAATATGCCGCGGCGAAAGCGAACATTTTTAAACATCAGACCGAAAATGATTTTCTTATTCTCAACGCCGACAATGAATGGACGCCGTTCTTCTTAATGCAAAAACCAAAAGCGAAAATCTATTATTTTTCAAAGAAATCGATCAAAAGGGAATGGAACGGCGTGTTCGTAAAAAATGACAAAATAATTTTCAGAGAGAACGGTGTTGAGAGGGAACTTTTAAATGTAAAAGGTTTTGCCGAGAAAATGGGTGAACATAATATGCAAAACTTACTCGCGACCGTGCTTGCTGTAACACTTTTTGAACACAACATCACTCCTTCGACCCCCTTCGGCACGGCTCAGGGCGGGCAGCTCAGGATAAACAAAAAGATGATCGACTCACTTCCGCAAGTTCCGTTCCGACAAGAAATTATTTTCAGCGCGAGAGGTTTGATGGTGGTCAACGACAGTGCAGGAACATCGCCTGACGCCGTGATCGCCGCGATCCGTCGTTTTTCCAACTCAGAAGTTAAACCTCTCAGTAAAATTATTCTCATTACAGGTGGTACCGATAAAGATCTGCAATTTAGCGACCTTGCAAAAGAGATCAAAAAGTCAGTTCCAATGAAAAATCTTATTTTGTTGAATGGTTCCGCAACACAAAAACTTATTAAAGAATTGGATTCACTTGGGAGTTCCACTCCCAAGTCGTATGAAACACTCGACGAATGTGTGAATATGGCATTTGCGGCGCTCCCAAACAAAAAAGGCATAATTGTATTTTCTCCCGGCGCGGCGAGTTTTGAGAAGTTCAAGAACGAGTTCGACCGCGGTGAGAAATTCGCGGCGGCTATTCAGTTGATAACGATGAAGAAATAATCATTACAAAAAATACCTCGGGTAATCTGAGGTGTTTTTTATCGACTCGCTTTAATAACCATCTCATTTTCTGGTGCGCAGGAACTGATTGTGGTAATGCCGTTTGGTAACTGTTTGATCGCATAGTATGTTTTTTCAAGACTTCCGAGCGATGGATCTACAGGAAGAGATGTGAAATATGCGGGCGTTAGATAGTTTGTAAGATCAATGCAACTTTCAGCCGTTTTCCCTGTCCCGCCCAACTTCGTGAAATTAATATTTGCAGAGATCAACTCCGAAGATGTCGTTGTACTGTAGGTTTCCAAAAAAGTTTGATATTGAAAATATCTATTGTTTAGGACGTTTGTGAGGGTAAAAGAGGGCACCCCAGTACCGGCATATGAAATGTCGGTATAACTGGTACCGGCAGTTCCGTCGGGGCCGATAAATGGTTCCCCCGCGCAAAGAGCATCGTCACACGAACGAACTTGAAAACGGAGTCGTCCCACGCCACGCTTGTAAATATTTGAAATTTCAGTTGCGGAAAGCGCGCGATTCCACACGGCAAAATCGTCTATCTTGCCATCAATAGAACTTCCGGCAACTGCTGGTGATCCGCGGGCGCCGATCTTAGGTATTGGTGTAATGATACCTAAACCGCTATCTGCAACAGACGCAACATTTATACCGTCAACATACAATCGAAAGAATTGTTTGTAGTCACGCACTATCGTAATATTTTGCCACACGCCGATTTTTATAGTTCCACCACTCGGGCCAAACCAAGTCCCGGACGATTCATATCTGATTTGAAATGCATATCTGTTTCCGGTGAATTCTTTTATGCCGATGATTGAAGTGCCGGTCGTGTTTCGATCAAGAATATAATCTCCATTTCGATTTGTTATTGCTCCAACCGTTGCAGTATCGAGTTTTACCCACGTTGAATAGGTAAAACTTGTTGTTGATGCAATATTGGGAGCGGCGGGCGGTGCAAAATAGGTGTTGTTTGCGGCGAAATCGGGAGCTCTACCAAAAAGCCCGACAGTATTGATTGTTGCCGCATATCTTGTCGCGTTATTTCCCGTTCCTGAAAAGTCACAAATATCACGTCCGCCAACACACGTTCCCAAAGCAGTTTCATCAAAATGATAGAGTAAAAGATTTCCCGTCATATCAATACCTTTTGAAAAAGTCGGTTGTTCGTTCAGTTTATTATTCGGCAATGCGCGCTGTGTCGGATAGGTGGGTACCCATGACAACGTGTCCCATTTTGTTAAAAAGCCGGCATCTTTGATGTTTGATGTATAGGTGCCGAGTTTTGCTAAAAGTCCCGCCGCAGTGAGGTCAACAAAACCGCTTCCGTTGTATTTGGTGTTTGTATATGTTCCCATATTGAACAATATTTGAGTGTTGTCGAGAAAAGGTAGGTTGGCGCCAACTACTTCTTCACAAGAAACATCACAGCCACTTGTTGCTGTTCCGATCATTCTCAATGTTGTATCTATTCCTGTCGGTGGATAGCCACCACTGTCGAATTCGTATTGTTTAACAGCACCAATAAGAGCGTCAACCGAAGCATATCTTTTTGCGTTACGCGCATCCTCGAAACGTTTGAGCGGATTGAGTGCAACAAAAACAAATCCGGCAAGGACAGCGACAATCGCAATAACAATAAGGAGTTCAAGAAGCGTAAAACCGTTCTTTGAAAGGATGCTTGCTGGTGTTATTTTGTTTTTTTTAAATTTAATAAAAAAGCTCATTTTGAGTGTTTGATATTTGTCAGTATATAGTATTTGATTATTTTTTTGTATATACAGATATTTTACTCAAATGAAGTGTTGTTCTCTGATAACACTCTCCATACGTTATTTTGTATTTATTTTTTAGATTGGTCATATGACCGTATTTTATCATGACAGAGGAATGTTAAAAGGTTTTTTTACACAAATATACAAAAAAGGCCCCTGAAAGGGCTCTTTTTTGAAAGGGCGGAGGAGGTGAGATTCGAACTCACGGTGCAGTTACCCACACAACAGTTTTCAAGACTGTCGCCTTAGACCACTCAGCCACTCCTCCATATTTGCTCTTTTGTAAGAACTGATCTACATATTACCAAAAAAATAGTTTTGTGCAATGTTTTGCGGGGAAGTTTGAAGCAATGCTTTTTTAGTGTCTTTATTTTTACCTCAAAAAAGAGTATTCTGGTAGGACGATATATGAGAAAATTTAAAACAATAAAAGAAACTATTATTAAAAAAACGCTGTCAGCCGTTCTTCTTGGCGCGGTGTTGTTTGGATTTGTAAATACCGCTTTTGCGGCTGGCGTATTAAATGAAACGGTTCCAGTCACCACGGTGAATACAGAACTTGGAAAACCTCGACCGGTTGATATTTATTTCTTTGGCAGAGAAGATTGTCAGTTTTGCAAAGCTGAAAAAGCGTTCTTAAAAACATATCTCCCGAACAATCCGGATGTTGTTCTTACTTATTATGACATTGTGAAAGACCCCGCTTCGAAAGAATTATTCTTTGAATTGGTAAAAGTAAATAATCTTCCAAAAACAGCACCGCTTACGTTGGTCGGCGGAAAAGTTATACAAGGATATGACTCGGACGAAACAACAGGAATTGCGATCGCGAACGCGGTGGTAAAAGCGCGAAGTATGAAAGGGTTTGTTGTTGAGGATTATAAGAACCCGCAAGAAATTTTAAAAAGCACGTCGGGCTGTGATCAATCGGGCGAAGTTCCATGTACGATCGAGGCTCCCGACAATGGTTTTGAAATAAAAGCGCCATTCATCGGAACAGTAAATACAAAAGATTTTTCACTTTTCACTTTGTCAGCAATGCTCGGATTTATCGACGGTTTCAATCCGTGCGCAATGTGGGTTTTGATTACGTTCCTTTTGGCACTGATGCAAATAGGGAACAGGAAAAAACTCGCGTATGTTGCAGGAACGTTCTTGCTCGCCGAGGCTGTGATGTATTACCTCATTTTGACTGTCTGGTACAGCACGTGGGAGTTTGTCGGGCTTGACCAAATCATTACACCGCTCGTTGGTTTCTTATCGCTTGCTTCAGGAATATTCTTTTTATACCGATACAACAAAGCAAGAAAAGAATTTACCTGCGACGTCACCAGTTTGGAACAACAATCAAAGATCACCAAAAAGATCAAAAAACTCGCCAACGCCCCAATGAACATCGCAACGTTCTTCGGAATTTTAGGATTGGCACTTTCTGTAAACGTTATTGAGTTCGCTTGCTCTATTGGTATCCCGCAAGTTTTCACCAAAACCCTCGAATTAAACGCCCTCACATTCTGGGCACACCAATGGTACCTCTTCATCTACATCATCGGCTACATGGCCGACGACATCGTAATTTTCACCCTAGCATTTTACGGAATCAACAAAATCCACGCCAGCGAAAAATATTCGAAGTTGTCGTTGTTGATTGGGGGAATTCTGATGTTGATACTCGGAGCGATTTTGGTGGTAGCACCGAGTTCGTTGGTGTTTTAGGACGAGTCTATAAAGTTCGTAAAGTCCATAAAGTCGAAAGTCAAAACGGAAAACGCGGGGGCCAAAAGCCCCCGCGTTTTCAAACAGGATATCTGCTCCTTTTGAGGCGAGTTTGATATACATAGCGAGGCCTGGCCTCGCTATGAAGGAGGCTTAGCCTCCTTCATTTCCGTCGGACTTTATACTTTTAACTTTTTACTTTATATGCCCAAAAGGGACAAGAGGAATTTTGGGCATATAACAACGGCGCTCGTCCAAAGTGAAAAAAGGTTTTTTCACTTTTTCCTCACTTGTTGTTATACTACGATGTATGAAATATATCGGTATTGATTTTGGGACGAAACGGATTGGGATTGCAATTTCTGATGAGAATGCTACTTTGGCGTTTCCGAAAAAGGTTTTAGAGAATAAAGGGGACGGGGCGATAAGGGAAATTTTGGAACTTTGTAAGAAGGAAGATGTTGGGGGAATTTTGGTGGGGAAGTCGGAGAACTTGAAAGGAGAGGATAATCCGTTGATGAAACGTATTAATAAATTTGTTGATGAGTGGAAAAAACAAAGTTCGATTCCTGTGTATTTTGAATCCGAGTATTTTTCATCGCATCAGTCACAACACATTCAAGGAATGAACGCGATGACCGATGCCTCGGCGGCGTCCATTATTTTGCAAAGTTTTTTGGATAAAGAGAAGAGCAAGAAAGCCGAGCCGAGAAAGATAGAAGAACTTCCTTGGTAAAAACGAGGTAGTCCGTCTTTGCGAGCGCAGCGCGGCAATCCAGGGTTTTGTTACAGTACTCCTGGATTGCCACGTCGCAGGCTCCTCGCAAAGACGACGTTAAACGACGAGTTTAAAAAATTATAATTTAGTTTTTAAAAAATATGGACAAAATTTCGTACGATGATTTTAAAAAAATAGAAGTTCGGGTGGGGACGATTCGCACGGCGGAGAAAATTCCCGATACCGACAAATTACTTCGCCTTACCGTTGAATTTGGCGGTGGGGAAATTCGACAGATCGTTTCGGGGATTGCGGCATATTATCCCGATCCGCAAGAACTTGTTGGAAAACAATCGCCATTTGTTTACAACCTTGAACCGCGCACTATTCGCGGATTTGAAAGTAACGGTATGATATTTGGTTGTGGTGGGGAAGTTGGGTTTGTTCGACTGATGCCTGAAAAAGAAGTTCCACTGGGAAGTCAGGCAGGATAGGAAGACAATTTTCAATTTACAATAATCAATTTTCAAACCCGACGTCCGTGTTTGAAAATTTTGTTATTGATTATTGAAAATTCATTGTAAATTAAGATTTGAAAATTGAAAATTAAATTTCTGTGAAGAATACCGAACCCTCAAAAAAAGTTTTGGTCATTATATCTTTTTAATGTACAATAGCTTTATAAAAATATGGATATTTCACTTTTATTTTCTTCGGACCTTAAACCGCTTCTTGAGATTATTGGATACTCGGGGCTTTTTCTTTTTGTGTTTGCGGAGTCGGGGCTTTTCTTTGGGTTCTTTTTGCCAGGGGATAGTTTGTTGTTTACGGCGGGACTTCTTGCTGCAGGCGGTTTTTTCTTTTTTCCGAACGTTCTTTTTCTTGTTTTTCTTGGGGCGATCCTAGGTGACGCTGTTGGATATTACTTCGGTAAAAAGGCGGGTAAGCATCTTTTTAAAAAAGAAGACTCACTTATCTTCAGTAAAAAAAATCTTGCGCGAAGTCAGGTTTTTTATGAAAAACACGGCCCCAAGACAATTGTAATAGCACGGTTTGTGCCGATTGTTAGAACTTTTGCACCGATCCTTGCGGGTGTTTCAGGAATGAAATATAAAACATTTGCACTTTTTAATATTATTGGAGGAACATTTTGGACAATACTCGTTGTTTCTGCGGGATATTTATTGGGAAATGTTGTGCCAGATATTGATAAATATTTACTCCCCATTATTTTTATAATCATCGTAGCTTCTTTTTTGCCAATTCTCTGGGAGGTCTATAAAAATCGTTCCAAGTAATTTTTTATTCGTTCTGACAAATCCACAGTTTTGTGCACTTTCTTATTGGGAAGGGAATTGATTTTGAGGTACAATAATAGTAATGAGGCGCAATTTATTTTTTAGAATATTTCCTCCACCGGACTTTTTAAGAATGCCGGTCGCGGGTTTTGATATTTCTGATGAGTCGGTGCATATTGCCGAACTTGCAAACACCTCAAATGGCCGTGAAATAAAAAGATTGATCAAACGCCCCGTTCCAAAAGGACTTATTGAAGATGGTAAGATCAAGAATGCAGAACAATTAAAGATATTCTTTACCCAGCTCAGAAAAGATTTCAAATTGAAACATATTAATGTTTCTCTTCCTGAGCAACATGGGTATGTGGTGATTATGCGTATTCCTAAAGTTCGCCCCGATGAGATCTATGAAAGTCTTGAATTGCAAATTGAGGAGAATGTTCCGATACCTGCAAAGGATGCCATTTTCGATTACGATATCATTAAAGACGCCGGAACGGGACCGTATATGGAATTGAACGTGACTGTTTTTCCGCGGCAGTTCATTGAAGAATATCTGAAAGCTTTTGAGGACACAGGCCTTGTTCCGGTTTGTTTTGAAGTTGAAGCACATGCTCTTTCTCGCGCCGTTGTTCCAAGGGAGCAGCTTGGTACTTATATGATATTGGATTTTGGAAAAACTCGTACCGGTATTACGATCGCAAACAATGATATGGTCTTGTTCTCATCGACTATTAGTGTTGGGGGGGACACGGTAACCAAGTCGATCGCGCGAAATCTTGAGATAAGTTTTGATGAAGCTGAAAAAATGAAGAAGGAAGGAGGACTTTTTGTTGGGCAGAGTAATCAAAATGCCATGCTCGCGCTTACGACGGTAGTCTCTGCAATGAAAGGAGAGGTGATGAAACATTACCAATATTGGAATACGCACTTGGATCAGTTCGGTAAGAAACGACAAACGATTGACACAATACTTTTGTGCGGAGGTTTTGCGAATATGCCAGGGCTTCCTGAATATCTTGCGTCAGGACTTCATCCCGATATCCGCGTGGCAAATGTTTTTGTTAATGTGAATTCTTTTGATGTATACATACCGAATATTTCACTTGAAGAATCTTTGCAGTATGCAACATCGATTGGTCTCGCGTTGAAATCGGATAGATAAAAATATGGCAAATCTAATTCCACAAGAGAATAAAAAATGGATCCGCAACGATTATTTGTTGAGGGTTCTTGTCGTGGCACTTTTGATGATTGCACTTGTTGTTGTTGTCGCCATTGTGTCTGTTCTTCCAACGTATGTTATGTTGCAGACAGAAATGACTCGTTTCGAAAGTGTTGAAGGAGCTAATAAAAATGGAATTGTAACAACAGCGTCTTCTTCAACGGCAGATATGGTTAAAGAGCTTCGTTCCCGAATGGAATTATTGAAAAGTAATATTGATATACAAAGTGTTTCTCTCGGAATAATGCCGTCTTTGTTTGAAATAAAACCGGATGGGGTTTATTTCTCCGGTATTTCTTTCTCAAAAAGCGGGAAAAGGATCACGGTACGCGGTATGGCGGACACGAACAAAGATCTGGGGGCTTTTATCAATGCGATCAAAAATCAAAGAGAACCAAAAATATTCTTGCCGATAGACAATGATAGTTTTCCGTTTGCTTCAATGAGTCAGCCTAAAGACGTTCCTTTTACTCTGGAAATTAAATTAAAAGAAATCAATGCCAAATAAACCTTCCACAACTAAAAAAATTCTCATTGGGGTTTCGGTGTTTAACCTTTGTTTGTTGTTGGTGCTGGGATTTTCTATCTTTATAACAAAAAAAATGGCGTCAGACATCGATCAACAGAGGCAGTCTTTGGTGGAAAATATCGAATCAACAAAAAAGAATCTCCGACTCGCGCAGCTTATTAGCGCTATTGGACCGATGAAAGAACAGGCTAAACAATATTTTGTAAGTAGTGATAATATCGTTGAATTTTCAGAGTATTTGGACAAACTTGCTGTTGGAGCTCATGTTGAATTCTCAAAAACAATAACACGTTCGGCCGACGGACTTTCTGTTTCCTTGAGTTTTAAAGGTTCTTTTGATGATACTCGTTATTTTGCGGGTCTTATTGAGAGCTTGCCGTATGTTTTAAGTGTTGAATCTGTTTCGTTTGATGGCCCTGGAAAAAAAGAATTTATCGGAACCGCCACTTCAACAAAAGAATCAGACAGATCAAAGATCGGCGGTCCGTGGAGTGGAAACATGGTCGTTAACTTAAAAGGGTCTGGTCAAAATTAAACGACATCAACATGAATATTAATATTGATTTGAACTTTATAAAGAATAAATTTGAGGAGATCTATCACAAAGATCGGTCAAAATTAAAGATAACCCCCTATCGTGACTGGTTGTTTGTTTTTATCTCAATGTTTATTTTATTTTTGGGAGTGTTCTTGTTTTCGGGATATGAATACGTGAATTTATATAACGAGTCAATGTCTCAAATTATCACGAACAAACAAGTGAATTCCGGGGAAGATGACTTGAAAAATGAATTTGGAGAAACACTCTCTATTTTCGATGATAAAAAGAAAAAACACGACGAGTTTGTAAACAAAGGGGTTGTTTTCTTTCTTGATCAAATGAATAGTGGCACAAAAGCGCCGATAGATAATGCCACGATTAACAGCTTGAATACATCAACAAACACCGCAACGAGTACTGAGACCAGATAGTATTTGTTGACTGAGTAGGGGATTGTTGGTATAAATACACGAGCCAACGAAGTTTACAAAGTTTTCCTTTGCTCCCGTAGAGCTGTGTGGATAAAAAAGAACCATAAAGCCCTTCACAAACAGCAAGTATTGTAATATATAATGCAATAACATGCTCCCGTAGTTTAATGGATAAAACAAGAGCCTTCTAAGCTCTGGCTGCAGGTTCGATTCCTGCCGGGGGCACCAAATACCAAAACCGAAGCGTCTAGCTTCGGTTTTGTTGTATTTGGTAGCCCCCGGCAGGAATCGAACGCCGGAGCAGCGGGTCCCCGCCCGTAGCCGCAGCGGAGGGAAGGGGCTGCGAGGCGGTGCCCAGCCAAAAATGTTTTCGGA
>Ga0172379_10006648_pt1 | contig 15368 bp, 21 predicted proteins | sample GrowelOW334metaG_FD_119756 | JGI IMG/M metagenome (GOLD analysis project Ga0172379, IMG submission 119756) | Groundwater microbial communities from an aquifer near a municipal landfill in Southern Ontario, Canada - Groundwater well OW334 metaG | ecosystem: Environmental > Aquatic > Deep...
GAGCTCCAACCGTAGCATCGAGCGGGCAGCCTGTCGAGCCAGGGCCGGATCCGATTGTCGTGGTGGTTGGGGTCGGGTTGTGCCAGGTGGCCGGGAGGGGCCGATTCAGGAAAGTCTACCCGCCGGGGCCCGTTTGGGTGAAAACCCGATAGGCATGGATCGAAGCCGCCGCCGGGCGCTAGCTGGAAGCATCCGCGCCCCGGCCGTGCCGGGTCGCCGCCCCTTCCCTCCCCCGCCATCCTCCGATCGGTCGTTTCCCCGGTTCCGTGTCGGGGGAGTTCCTGCCGGTCCGGTCAGTCCTCGTCGCCCTCGTCATCCTCGTGCTGCCGGGTGGCGGCGCGGCGCCGCTCGCGCCGGGCGAGGCGTTCGCGCCGCTCGGCGGCGAGCTGGCGCGGGGTCCCGGGCGCGGGCCGGCCCAGTCCCTGGGCGAAGGCGATCGGCAGGGTGATCGGCGGGACGGCCGCGCCGGCCAGGCCCCAGGCCACGGCCCAGCCCACCGAGCCGTTCCGGCGGTAGCCGTGCCAGGCGCCCAGTGCCGCCCCCGTGATCTGCAGGGTGCGCCAGATGCCGTCGAACACCTGGTCGGTCGTCGAGACCGCGGAGGCCGCCGGCTGGCCCTGGGCGGCTGGCGGATCGACGACGGCCACGGCGGAGCCGAGCGGATCGGCCCAGGTGGCGAGCACGGAGCGCGCGGGGGTGGCGAGGTCGGTCATGATGGCACAGTATGGCCCGCGGCCTCCGGTTTGTCCAAATGGCCGCCGCGTGCCACACTCGGGGGATGGACGACGACGACCTGCTCCTCTGGCTGGCCGGCGGCCTCGGTGCCGCTGCCCTGGTCGCCGGGGCCATCCTCTACGCAAGGAAGAACGGCATGCTGCAGACCCTCCCCGGCCTGGCCTCCCTGGCCGCCTCCGCGGCCCGCACCGATGCGACCCAGGTCGTCCTGCCCGACCTGGCCTCCGCGGCCTTCCCGGGCGTCTCCCCGGGCGCGGCGGTGGTGGTCCCGCGGGGCTTCTCCCCGTCGGATCCGCTGCACGTGATCGTCTACTTCCACGGGTGGAACAACTGCTGCGCCAACGTGGTGGCCAACCAGGACGGCACCTGCCACGTGGGCGGGCCCCGGCGCAACGCCTCGCACCTGGTCGCGCAGATGGAGGCGGCCGGCTCGCGGGCGATCCTGGTGGTCCCCGAGCTGCAGCCCGAGGTCGAGAGCGGCGCGGCCGGCAAGCTCGGCCAGGCCGGCGGCCTCAAGGCGTTGCTCGACGAGCTGCTCTCCGGGGTGCTGGTGCCCCTCTTCGGCGTCGCCCGGGACTCCACGGCGATCCGCCGGCTGTCGATCCAGACCCACTCGGGCGGCTACGCCGCCGCCGCGGCCGCGATCCGCAACGGCGGGGTCTCCAGCATCCTGCGCGAGGTGGTGCTGCACGACTCGCTGTACGGCAACGTGGACGTGTTCAACGGCTGGGTGCGCGACCACGCCGCCGGCTTCGGCGTGCCGGGCCTGGATGGCTTCCGCTTCGCCAACGTGTACACCGACGGCGGCGGCACGCGCGCCAACGCCCGCGCCCAGGCGCAGCAGCTCGCCGACCTGGGCCTGGCGGGCGCGATGGCCGACCTCGTCTCGGGAGCGGAGCTAGCGAGCGTGCCGGCGGCGATCACCTTCAAGCGCACGGGGTATTCGCACGTCGAGATGACCCGTCACTACCCGGGCCTGTGGTTCGCGCCGGTCGGATGATGGGCACGCGACGCAGCAGGCAGGCACGCGCGAACGGCACCGGGCTCAGGGTGCTCGCCGGTCCGGACGTCCCCCGGGAGGAGGTCGCGGCGGCGCGTGCCGCCGTCCTGGCCTACGCCCGCCGGTACATGGGTGCCGCGCCTGCCGACCGCCACGACCAGACGCCGTTCCTCGCCGCCCGGTACGAGTTCCGGTACCTGGGCCGGGACGACTACAGCCGCGAGCACGAGACCTGGCTCTTCGACGTGGTCCCGATCGGCGGCAGGACCGTCCGGCAGCCGGGCGGGGACGGGACCGACCCCGGCTGGTTCCACCTGGAGCAGCACTACAAGCGGCCCCCGCGGGCACTCGAGGCGATCGCGCCCGATCCATCGCTCGCCTACCGCGGGATGAGCTGGGAGGAATGGCAGGCGATCCGGCGAGGCTGCAAGGTCGGCAGCTCGGGCTGGTACAACATCGGGCAGCGGGGCTTGACGCTCTTCGGCGAGCACCCGGGCACCGCCGTGGGCTACGCCGCCGGCTTCGCCCCCTGGTCCTTCACGCCGGGGCTGCGACGGCCTGGCGTGGTCATCGCCGTCCGCCGGGACGCCACCCTGGCGGGAGGGACCCGTCCAGACATCCCCGAAGGCGAGCGAGCCATCGCCGGCAAGGTCGATACCCGCGTGATCGAGCGGATCTGGTACGTGCACCCGACGCAGATCCGATGGGGCGAAGGGACGGAGGTCTGGTTGCCGAGGAAGGGCCAGCACGGCTCGGCGGACGTCTACCACGGGACGCCCTCGGTGCGCGAATATGCGATCACGCAGCTCTCGCTCCGGGACCTCGCCCGGGAGCTGGGACCGTGCGAGCGCCGGATCGAGGCGCGGGTGAACGGCCGCGGCCGCCGTCCGGCCCGGCGCTGAAACGCCTCCCGGCCTGTTGACCGGCAGAGCGGACAGGGTCAAGATGGGCGCGTGACCGTCAAGGTGACCAGGGTCTGCGAGACGTGCGGAGGGGATTTCCTGATCTTCCCGTGCCACCTACGCCGAAGAGCGAATGCAGGCAGATATTGTTCTCGGGGATGCCGCCCGGTCAGATCGCGGCAACCGTCCGTTTTCGGCAATGCCGGGTATCGCCTGGCCTTCGCCTCCGGCTACCGTGCCGCCTCGGACGGGTTCATCATTTCTCCGGGAGGGATGCCGGTCAACATCAACGAACACTGCAAGAGCGGCTATCTGAGCTTTTCCGCGTGTGGAGTGCGGACCCCGTTGTATGTGCATCGGTTCGTCGCCTACCAGATCTTCGGCGACGTGGCACTTGAGGCAGGATGCGTCCGCCATCGGAACGACGACAGGAGCAACAACCACTTCGAGAACATCCTCTTCGGCACCAGGCAGCAGAATGTGCTTGACATCCCGCAGCCGAAACGCTCGATGATGGGCGTCAAACGCAACCGGTGGAAGCGCGCGTACACGGAGGATCAGGTGAGGCGGATCCGGCAGATGCTGGCAGAAGGCAGGATGCTCACCTCGATCCAAAGGGAGATCGGAACCGGGTCGATCGGGGCACTGGCGCATATCCGCGACGGCGTCACCTACCAGGACGTGAGGTAGCCGAAGCAGTTCGATGATCGATCCCTCCCGTCTGGTGCCAGGCGAGGTGCAAGGGGATCGCGCGGAAGGTCAGACCCAGGAGTGGATGGTCTTGCCGCCGGCCGAGAGCAGGTCGGTGTTGCCGCGCTCGTTGATGTAGAAGAGATTGGGGAAGTAGCCTTCCTTCTTCATCCAGGCGCGCGCCCCACGCACGGTCTGCACCCAGGAACCGGAGACGCCGGGAATGGCCTTGCCGAGGTACCGGGCCTGGTAGCCGCCGCCACGACGGTCCTGGATCACCACGCCTTCCTCCAGCTCGTACTGCAGGTTGAAGTCGATCGGATCGAAGGAAGGCGCGCGCTTCCGTGCATTCTTGCGGGCGACCCTGCGAGTGGCCTTGCGCACGGGGCGCTTGCGCGGCTTCGCGGCCTTGCGGGTCGTCTTGCTCTCGCGGGTCTTGCGGATGGTCATGGCGGCTCCTGGGTGTGGGTCCGGCGCGGTAGAATGGAAGCCTACCACGCCCCCCCGATGTGCCAGTCCGTACCGTCCCTATCGTCCGGCGAGGATCGCCGCCGCGATCATGGCCGGCGTGATCGCCGCCGGACCGATGGCCGCCCCGGGCAGCGCCCGCGGCGCCACCGCGATCGGGCGGGCCTGGGGAGCCCCGGCCGGGGCCACCGGCGCCTTCTGCCCGGGCATCACCCCGCGGCCCGCCAGCAGGCCGGCAGCGGTGCTGGCGACGTTCGCCGGGGCCAGGCGGGTCATCAGGTAGTGCATCAGCACGCCGGCCCCCGTGGCGGCCCCGGAGGCCACCAGCATGCGTCCTGCCCAGGGGTTCTTCTCGGCGAGCAGGATGCCTCCCAGCCCGGCACCGACCGAGTAGAGCACCGTCGGGACGCTCGGGCCCGCCCAGCTCCCGGCCACGGCCGAGCCGACGGCGATGCCCATGCTGGCGGCGGCGACGACGACGGCGTCCTTGCCGGCCTCCAGGGCCGCCTTGCGGGCGGGGGTCAGGCAGCGGTGCAGCCAGGGGCGGCCCTTGCAGTCCGCTGCGGGCGGCGGCGCCGGGTGCGGGGCGGGCACGACGGGGGGAGGTGCGGGGTTCTCGCGCGGGGCAGCCTTGGGACGGCGGGAGGCCATGTGGATAGCATGACACGGACGGCACGGAGTGGCACGGAAGCGCCGGGGGCGCTACACTCCGGCATGGCAACCAGGACGCCCCGGAGGCCGCCGCGGCCGGACATCGAGTGGATCGGGCCGCGCCGGATGCCGTGGCGGGAGGCATCGCCCCTCGTCTTCCACGTCATGGACCTGGCCGGCAACCGTCGCCGGCCGGAGGATGCCCGGGCCGTCTTCGCGAGGCTGTTGCAGGCCGGGGCCTGCCTCGTTCCGGCGTGCGAACGTGGAGGCGCGGAGAGGTCCCCGGGCATCAGGGAGATCGACGAGGCTGCCGGGGACGATCGCTACGTCTTCCTCACGGTCGGCCGTCCGCTTGATGCCGGAGCCGTCCATGACACCGTCGTAGCCGTCGCCTTCACGCTCGAGGCACTGCTGACCGGCCGACCCAAGGGTCCGGTCGAGAAGTTGAAGATCACCCACCGCCATTTCCTTGGCTGGCGTCCGCACGACCTGCTGGGCGCCTACGAGAAGACGGTCGAGGACCTCGGCGACGCCGATGACCAGTACGGCAGTCGTTCCGCGGAGGCGATCTACGACCTGGCTGAGCGTTGGACGATCTTCGACGTGGGGAAGATCAGGAAGCTCCTGCAGCTCGAGCAGCAGGTCCTGCGGCATCCGGACGAGGCGGACCGGCTCCGTGCCAGGGCCGTGCGGCTGCTGCCGGGCGTGCAGGTTCCGGGGGACGGGAAGAAGATCCGTTCCGTGCATTTCCTCGACCTCGCCAGGCGCCGGTGGGAGTACGACGAGAAGCGGGGCATGAAATGGCCGGCGACTCTCGAGTCGTACCCGGCCAGCGAGGCGGTCTACGAGGGTCGGCTCCCGCTGCGGGCGGCGATCGCCTGGCGCGATCCGGTGACGGGCATCTGGCAGCCGGGGCCGCACGACCTGGCGGCCTCCTGTCCCGAGGACTGCCGCTGGTAGCCCGACCAGGCGCTCACCAGGCCGGTCGCCACCCGTCGTCGACGGGCCCGTGGACCTCGCGCGCCCACCGGAACAGCCCATCGATGGCCATCTGCCAGCCCGGTTCCCACCGGAACACCGGCCGCAGGTTGCCCCCGTCCGAGAGCGACGCGAACACCTTTTCGACCCGTGCTCCCGGGGACTCCTTGACGGTCCGCGAGGCTTCCCGTGCCTCCTCGAGCGCCTTGCACAGCTCCTGCGGATCCGCGGGCGGTGGCAGCGCCTCGTCCGCGGCGGCCAGCCGGATGCGGACGTAGCCGGCGGATGCCACCCGCACCAGCGCCCGCTCCCGGGCGGCCACCTCGGCGAGTCCTCCGGCATGCGCCTCGTAGAGGTCCGTGGCGAGGATCGTCGCATGCTGGTAGCGGCCCGGGGTGCGGAAGGTCCATTCGCGCAGCAGCCGGGCCACGTCGGCGAGCGAAGGCAGGGTCGCGGCGAGCGAGGACAGGTCCCCGGCGGCCGGCGTGTCCCCGGGAGCGAGGCCGCGCAGGTGCGCGTCGAGTATCTCGAGCGTCGTCGGGTCGTGCCCGTCCGTTGCCGGTGCCGCCCGGGACAGCACCCGCCAGTCACGGAGCGGGATCGCCCCGGAGCCCACCCGCGCGCAGACGATGGCGCCGGTGATCGCCGCCCGGGTGTCGGTGTCGCCGCCGTGGCGCACGGCGGCACGGACGGCGCCGACGAGGTCGTCCGGATGCCGGGCGGCGCACAGGATCGCCGTGGCCACCGTCGCCCCGATCTCGCCCGAGGCATCGATGGTCGACGTCGTGATGCCCGGGGAGGCGGAAAACTCGTCCAGGGCACGTGCCAGATGCCGGTGGACGGAGGATCCGGCGGGAAACCTGCCGAAGTCGATCACGTCGCAGACGCCGCTGATGGCCCTGGCCAGGATCAAGATCGGATCGAAGCCGCGGGCTGCGGCGGCCACGGCCTCGGCCACGGCCACGGCGCCAGCCTCGGCGTCCTCGCCGAGGTGCGTGATCCGGGCGTCCTCGCGCGCGGCGGCGATGCGCGCCGCGCGGTCGAAGGCGAAGCGCAGGCCGATCGGGGCGACCCGCATCGCCGGCCCATTGCCGGTCCGTCCCGGCTCGCAGGGGATGCCGCTCCGGTCCGGGGGCAGGCCGGCAGCCAGGTTCTCCATGGCCTTGCGGGTGGTGCCGCCGATGCCGCGCGCGCCGGTCCGGTACCAGGCCAGGTAGCGCCGCGCGGCCGCGGCCGCATCGTAGCGGTCGCGTACCTCATCGAGCGCCTGGGCCAGGGCGGCGGCCATCGCGGTGTCGTCGGTCGTGGTCCCCGCCGGCCAGACCTCGCCGTCGCGGTGCGTGCGGGCGAGCTGTCCGTCCCATGCCTGCAGCCTGGAGTCGCTGGCAGGCAGGGTCTCGAACGGGGCGCCCAGGGCATCGCCGAGGGCGGTGCCGACGAGCACCCCGGCATCGGAGGCGAGGAAGCGGTGGGTCATGCGGACGAGGTTACGCCCGGAACCGCGTCCGGGCAAGCGGGGACTAGACGCCGTAGCCGCGCACGAACGTCTCGAACTGCGCCTCGTTCATGACGCCCGTATGCCGCTGGACCTCCTGGCCGCCCCGGAAGACGATCAGCGTGGGCACCGAGTGGATGTCCAGCGTCTCGACCTCGTCCGGCGCCTGCTCGTAGTTGACGACGCCGAAGCCGGCGCCCGGGTGCCGCTGGGCGACCCGCTCGAAGATCGGCCGGAAGACGGCGCAGGGGCCGCAGGTCAGCGAGTAGAAGTCCACGAAGACGACCGGGGCGCTGACGATGCCCTGGCGGAAGTTCTGGTCGACGAGGCTGAAGAGCGGCATGGGTGTTCCTCCGGCGGTGGACGGTGCCGGCCCCGGGGCGCGTGATGCGTGCGGAGGGCGGTCCGTCGGGGGAACAATCTAGCACATGATGGCCCGCCGGGACAGGTCCGGGACGCTACGGGGCGGCCGCGGGCGCGCCGGCCTCGGGGGCGGGCGTGCTGGCCGCCGCGGCGGCCTCGGCGACCTCGAGCGCCTGCAGGTCCTGGCGGTAGGCGTCCAGCGCGCGGAGGAGCGCGAGGAGCGATCCGGTGCGGGTCGGGTCCACGGGGCGTCCCCGTGCCCGCCGCTTCGCCTGCTCCACCCCGGCGATGGCGACCGAGGTGGCGGCCGCGACGGCGATCCGGTCGACGAGGGGGAGGTGGGCCGCGGCCGGCTGCGGGGTGGTGCCGCCGCTGCCGAGTGCGCAGATCAGGAAGTCCAGGGCGCGGACCTCCTCGGGCCGGCTCGGCCGGTGGTCGAGGATGCCATGTCGTGCCATCGCCTCGCGGAGCGCGGCGGCGAATCCCGGCAGCGACGGCGTGTCCCGCGCCTTCCAGCTCGCGAAGTCATGGTCCCCGGCGGGCACGGAGAGCCAGGCGGCGGCGCAGGCCAGGGCATCGCGGATCGGCAGGACGGGGGCCGGCGCGGGGGCCGGAGCGGGTGCGGGGGAGATGGGCTGGACGTCTTCGGGCATCAGGAGCGCCTCCTTCGGAGGCCGCGACGCTAGCACGGGCGGAGCGCAGGGCGCAAGCGCCTTCCACCAGGCCGTGCTAACCTGTGCCCCATGAAGGCCACGAAGAAGACGAAGAAGGCGCGCACCGGCAAGACCGCGAAGCGGCCGGCGACACGCAGGACCTCGCGCCGGACCGGCGCCCCGGCGGCCATGCCGAAGCCCAGGAAGATCGAGGACGAGACGCCGATCATGCCGTGGATCATCGCCGACGCGGTCGTCGACGAGGTCGCCCGGTACCTGCGTGCGCAGGGGTACCGCAAGGAAGAGGCGGCGGTCGACCGGATGAAGGAAGAGTGGTCCAGGTGGCTGCACGCGAGGGCCAACCAGATCTACACGCACGACGACCGCTTCCGCCGGCAGATCAAGGGACCGAAGGGCAACCAGGGCCGGGACCGGATGTATATGTGGATGCGCCACTGGCTGACCGGGCGGATGGTGGACGACCTGCCGGCCGTCCCCTGGCTGCTACCTCCGGGTTTCGCATCGGGGAGGGCACTGCCCGGGTCGAGCCTGCCCGGCGCCCGGTCCTGATCCCGGCGTCCGTCCGCATCAGGATGTTGCAGGAGGCGCTGCTGCCGGGGCACCGGCCGGGTGCAGGGCAGGCACTCGCGGGCGATTGCTCACCGGCGCCTCCAGGGTTCCCGACGGGCTGGCAGCAGGGGCGGGAGCGGCGGCAGGTCGGCCGAGGCAGCCAGACCGAGCAGGGCCAGCAGGTGCGGGGAGATCCGACCGCGGGGCCGGGCAAGGAGTGCAGCACGCTCCCCCTCCCGTGCCTGCCGTGCGGCCAGCGCCTCCATGCGTGCCTGGATCAGGCCGTCCAGCACGGCGGCCGGATCGCTTCCGGCCCGCTTCGCGCCGCGCCGGGCACGGCGCAGGATGGCCTGCGCCATCTGCTCGAGATCGCCTTCGTCGGCGTCGGGCGCCTGCTCGCGCAGGGCCGCTCGGGCCCGCTCCGGGGGGTCGGCGACCTGGAGCCAGGCGCCCCGGGGCCGGGACGGTTCGTCGAGGAGGTGCCGAGGTATGTCGTCGAAGAAGTGCCCGGGATCCAGGCGCACCAGCGGTCGGTCCCCGGTCGCCGTGAACAGGTCCAGCCAACGGGTGCGCATGTCTTCCGGCGGGTGGATCACCATCACCGGCGGCTCGTCCAGCCGCGACCCCAGCGAGTCCTTCAGGCGTTCCGCGGCCCGGTGGGCCAGCAGTGCCAGGCGCAGATCGTGACCGATCATCAGCTTCTTCATCTGGCCCTCGGGGTGCCGGTGATGCCGAACAGGTTGACCTGCAGCGTCCAGCGGGAGCCGATCGCGTAGCGCCGGAACTCGTCGAGGGAGCCCGTGGCGTAGTCCCGTCGCGTCCCGGTCGTGAACACCACCCGGTGTGAGGCCGTGGCCTGCACGCGCGTCCAGGACGGATCCGTGGGCCGGGGCAGGGCCGGAGGCACCGCGGCGCGGACGCCCGGGGCGACCGGCCAGGACGGGGCGAGGGAGCGGCCGACGGCCACCCGCTCGTCGTCGCTGCGCCAGTCCCACACGTTGTAGCTGCAGTGCTCGCAGTCGCACCACGTCGGGCAGTACCGGGGCCGCTGGCACAGGCGGGGACAGGTCTTCTCGCGGGTGCAGATGCGGTCCCGGGTGTCGCACGAGCGGGTGCAGCTCCGGGTGCCGTTGCCGTTGCTCGTGCAGTCGTTCGAGCAGTTCCAGGTCTCGGTCCCGCATGCGTAGGTCTCGGTACCGCAGGGATCGCGGCCGCACTCGTATTCCTCGGTGCCGCACTCGTGCCGGCCGCACTGGTGGCCATCGTGCTCGCGCGCCGCGCAGCCCGTGAAGCCGAAGGCACCGGACGGAGCCTCGTGGCGGAAACCACCCGTCGCCCGGGGCTCGCGGTGGCTGACGACCAGGCCGTATTGCCAGGACACCTCGCGGACCGTGCCCTGCTCCTCGTGTGCGCGGAAGAGCGTCCACAGGGGCACGATCACCAGGACGATGCCGAGCGCGAAGACGCCCGGCAGGAGCCAGGCGGGGCGGCTCATGGGGAGGGGGGCCTCGTCGTCCCCGTCGGGCGGCGGCGGTCGGATCGCCGGCCGCGCAGGAGGAGCCGGGGGAGAGGCCGCGACCGGGGCTTCCGGGGCAGCGTCCGCCTCCTCGTCCCGCTGGGCGCCGCAGGGGTCGCACTCGTCCCGGTCGGCACGGATCGCCTTGTGGCAGTACGGACAGGTCCGGTCGGCGCCGAGCGTGGCCAGGTGCTGCAGCTCCGGCGGGGAGTCCGCGCCGATCCGCGGGGCGTCGGGCCGGGCGTGGAAGGCCTCCTGCCCGCGCCGCGCTCCGCACATCGCACAGGTCTGGTGCCGCCCCGGGACCTCCTGGCGGCAGTGACTGCAGGTCCAGTCCTCCTCCTCGCTCCACCGGTCGACGACCACGCGCGGCATGTTGTGGCTCCTTCGCGGGACAGCCTACCCGGCCGCGCCGGAGCGTGTCAAGGCGGAGCTAGGGGAGGGCTCTGGCCCGCGTGGTTTCCGTTGCCGGAAAGCCCTGTGCATCCGCTGGCCTGCTGCATCACTTTACCCGTGTATCTTCCCGTCCGTGCCGGGCTGCTGCCCCTCCACCACGTACTCGAAGAGGCCCTTCTTCGAGCTGCGCGCGCGCAGCATGCGCACGGCGACCTCCTCGAGGCCGACCGCGGCGAAGCGGGCGCGCAGGAGCTCCTGCACCGGCACGTCGGTGCCGTAGAACATCGAGTTGCCCACCACGTAGTGCACCCGGGCGCCGGGGGCCAGCAGCGGCGCGAGCGCGCCGACGTGGGTGGTCATGTCCTCGACGTAGCGCTCGACGTAGCGGCTGCAGATCTTCGAGCGTGCCGCGATCCGGTGCGCCACCGCCGGAAGCCAGTCCGGCACGGCCGCGCCCGAGGGCTTCCACTTCATCAGTCGCGAGCTGGCGCTGCCCCAGGTTCCGCCGATGGCGTGCCAGTCGAGGTCGCCGGCCGTCTGTTGCCCGCCGAGGAATTCGAGCCAGTAGAGATACGGCCGGAGCTCGCGGATGTAGCTCATGCGGTTGCAGTAGGGCGGCGAGGTGACCACGTGGGTGAAGGACCCCGGCAGCAGGCCGGCGAGCGTGCGTGCGTCGCCCTCGTGCACCGCGGCGGTGCCGGAGGGGTTCTGCGCGGCGCCTTCCCGCACGACCGGCACGGCGGCGTCCCAGGCCCCGGCGACCGCCTCCGCATCGCGCGCGCCGCGGTCCTCGCGGAAGGAGACCGACTGGTGGCCGTAGGTCACCCGCGCGGTGGCGATCAGCGTGCGGCAGAAGGCCACCTGCAGGAGGTCCCAGGCGGCCGGGTGGCCCGTGTCGAAGGAGGCGTTCTGCAGGCTCCAGAAGAAGCCCCGCAGGCGCTGCAGCGCCTCGAGTGCCTCTGCGTGCCACCAGCGGTCGATCCGGTGCATGTCCGGCCCCGGCGCGGTCCGGACGCCGCGGTGGGCGACGATCATCCGGCGTGCGGCCGTGGCGTATTCCCCGAAGAGGTCGAGGTCGGCCGCCGGATAGGTGGCCGTCTTGGCCCGGGCGAACCAGCAGAGGAAGGGGTTGACCTCCACGACCTCGCAGGCGAGGCCCTTCTCCGCGGCGACCAGGGCGGTCGTGCCGGTGCCGGCGAAGGGGTCGAGCACGCGGGCGTCGGGCGGTGCCCCGGCCAGCAGCTCGCGCACGAGGCCCGCGGCGTAGGCGGGTGTCAGGCGCAGCCAGCCGTGGCGGCCGAGGGCGGTGTTGGCGCGGAAGGTCGGATCCGGGCAGGTGGATGACACGCCTGGCAGGGTATCACGGGGCGGGGCTGGATGGCGAGGCCGGCGACCGGCGCTCCAGATCCCGGCGCGCCCGCGCCGGGGCGTGCTCCCGGAGCCAGAAGATCCGCACCGGACGCCTGCGCGGCCCGCACGTGGTGAAGCCCGGCACGAGGTCGCCCGGGCACCGGGCGAGGTTCGCGAGGACGCGGGCTGGCGTCTTCCAGGCCCGGCCGGCTGCGGGCATCCCGGCGCGCGCGGCGATCAGGTGGCACAGCCCGTGGTCGCCCCACATCACGGCCGGGTTGCCGGTCTCGTGCAGGACCAGGACGGCCGCATCGCAGGTCCTCACGGAGCCTCGCCCCGCGCCACGAACTCGCGCACCAGGCCGGGCACGTCCAGCGTGGCGAACGGCCCCGACCGCATCACCTCGTGGCCGGGCCGCAGGTCCACGTGGTACCAGCCGGAGCTGCCGGGATCCGCCTCGAAGGCGAAGCCGAGACGCCGTCGTGGCAGGCGCGCCTCGATCACCAGCGCGAGGTCCTCGCCCCACCAGGCGTGGACGGAGCAGCAGCCGCTCCCGGCAGCCTCCTCGAGGGCGAGAAAGAGCAGCCGGACGATCTCCCCGGCGCGGGCCCGTTCCCCTGCATCGTGGACCTGCAGGGCCTGCCGGGCGACTTCCTCCTGTCCGTCCCCGCCGGTCTTCACCGGCGGCCCCGCAGCTTCGCGACGATCCGGTCGATCAGCAGGATGCCGTCGAGGTGGTCGAGCTCGTGCTGCAGGGCGAAGGCCGCCAGCCCGTCGAAGGACCGCTCGAAGGGGACGCCGTGCCCGTCCTGCGCGCGCACGACGACGCTCCCGGCCCGCTCGATCACCTCGTAGATGCCCGGCAGGCTCAGGCAGCCCTCCTCCAGGCGCTGCGTCCCCACGCTCCGGACGATCTCCGGGTTGGCGAGCACCAGCGGCCGGCGGGTGCCGTCCGCGTCGTCGAGGTGCCACGGATCGAACACGAACAGGCGCAGGGCGCGGCCGACCTGCGGCGCGGCAAGGCCGAGCCCGGGGGCGGCGTACATCGTCTCGGTCATGTCGGCGGCGAGGGTGCGCAGTCCGTCGTCGAAGGACGTCACTCCGGCACAGGGCGCCCGCAGGCGCGGATCGGGATGCAGGATGATCGGGAGCAGCACGGTCTAGGCCTTTCCGGGGCCGCGTCGTGCGCCCCATCCCGTCTGTACGTTGATCGCCCGCTGCAGGTCAAGGGCGCGCTGCCGGTCGATGGCGGCAGGGTCGGCCCGCCCGCAGGCCGGGTCGCCGTCGAAGGCCAGGCCCATCTTGTCCTCGTCGCTCCAGGCCACCTTGCACGGGAAGGTGTACTCGAGGTCCTTCCCGGCCGGCGCGACCTGCACGACGGTGCACGTGCCCCCGGGCAGGGACTGGCGCACGGCGAGGCGCATTCCGTCGCGCGAGACGGCCAGCAGGCGGGCCGGCTCGAAACCGCCGGCCCGGGCGACCAGGGCCGGCATCCCGTCCCCCTCCCGGTCCTCGTCGCTGCGGTCCGGGGCCCGCCCGGTGCCCGGGATCACCTTCTCCAGGGCGGCCCACCGGGCGTGTTCCGCCGGGGTCAGGCCAGATCCGCCGCGCCGGTTCGCCAGCAGCACGAACTCGCGCAACGTGGCCATCAGGTCGTCCATCGGGTCGGGTTCCATCGTGGCACAGCCTAACGCCGGGCCGTCTTGGAAGCAACCGTGCCACCGGCCGGCAGGAAGACGCCCGGTCCGGGCGTGCGCAGTCCACGGACGAGCTGCAACCATGGTCGTGCTTGCCCCCGGCAACTCGTGTGTTAGGGTGCTCCATGCACGCAATAATCCTACTTCTGACCACACTGCTCCATCACGCTCCCACTGGAAATAGCACGCGGGCGGTGGCCCGGCTGGTCGAACAGGCGCGCCCGCCCGTCCCGTCCCCGGCGCTATGCACGGCGGTGGTGTTCGTGATGGGCTTCTCGATGCCCTGGCATCCCCGGCACGCCGAGGGCGCCGAGGCGATGGTCGCCGCGGTTGCGGGATCCGGGACGCTGCTGCGCGACCTGGCCTTCCTCGAGACGGTGGACCTCTACGAGACCGGCCTCGGCCGGCGGGGCATCCGGTTCGGTCTGTCGGCGGCGTACAACCCGGCATGGACCCTGACCGACAAAGCGCGCGAGGCGCTGCGTCGCTGGGGCGTCGGCCAGCGCTCCTGCGGCACCCGCATCGCGCACCTGCCACTCGCGTTCTACCACACGGGGGAGTGCCGGCTGAAGGACCTGTATGCGTGGCACGAGGCCCGGCACCAGGTGCGGACCGAGGCGCTGCTCGGCGGTGCGTGGCTGCGCGCGGCGGTCTCCTCGCCGGGCGTGCCGATGCTCTGGCGGGCACCGGCGGCGAGGCACCGCGACCTGGCGCGGAGGGCGAGGGGCGGGCGGGGCTAGCGGGAGCGTTTACGGGGCTTGGTGGGCTTCTGGCTCATTGCGGCCCGACCAGCTTCGCCAGGGCCGTGCGCAGCCGCAGGCGCCGCCGGTAGACCTCATCGGTCATGAAGGCGGGCTGGTGCGCGATCGTCTCCTGGGCCGCCCGCGCGATCTCCAGCAGGGCCGGCAGGTTGTCGATCGCCTCGAACACCAGCTCGCGGAACTCCGGCCAGGAGCTGTAGCCCTGCACGACGCCCTCGGCATCGCATAGGTGCAGGGGCACCTCGCGGCGCATCGGCAGGTGCTGACCATCGAGCAGGCGCTGCAGTCCGTCGATCCGGTCGGTGATGGACATGACCGCGACGCTACGCCGGAGGTGGCCTGGGCGTCAAGCGCGGTGCTACGTGTGCTACGCCTGCCCGGGCGGCCCGCCGGTCCGCAGGCCGCATCCGAGGTGGTCGCGGTAGTGCCGCGCGACCGCTTCGCTCAACTCGGCGATCCCCCCGAGCCGGCCGTAGTGCCGGAAACCGCACCCGTCGCACCACAAGGTCAGGGCGCTCACCGCGTCGCCCTCCTCGAGGTCGGCGCCCATCCACGGCGCGGCGTCGAAGGGCGCGTGCATCAGCCGCCCTTGCCCAGCCCGAGCTTCCCGGTGAGGTCGTGCTGCGCCCGCTCGTGGTCCTTGACGTACTTCAGCGCCGTCTTGGGATCCGCGTGGCCGGTCTGGTCCATGATCTGCGTGATCGGGACGCCCTCGTTGGCCAGCGTGGTGACGAACCCCGAGCGGAGCGAGTGCGCCCCGAACCGCGCGGCGTCCAGGCCCGCCTTCGCGGCGTACTCCTTGACGATGCGCCAGACCATCTGGCCGGAGAGCGGCCGTTCGAGCAGCCCTCCCCGGGCGTGCACCGCGCGGAACACGGTGCCCTTGTCGATCCCGGCGGCCTGCAGCCAGGTGCGCAGCGCGGCCACCGGGCACGAGGCGCCGCCGTGCTCGTGGACGTACTTGTACCTGCCCTTGCCGGCCTGGTCGCTCTTGCTGCGTGGCAGCAGGATCCGCAGGTGGGCCGGCGGGCCCGGCACGAAGGCCAGGTCCTCGACCTTCAGCGCTGCCAGTTCCGAGCGGCGGAAGGCGCCCGTGAACCCGAGGAGCAGGATGGCCCGGTCGCGGTGGTCGGCGAGGCCTGC
>Ga0172379_10006649_pt1 | contig 15365 bp, 5 predicted proteins | sample GrowelOW334metaG_FD_119756 | JGI IMG/M metagenome (GOLD analysis project Ga0172379, IMG submission 119756) | Groundwater microbial communities from an aquifer near a municipal landfill in Southern Ontario, Canada - Groundwater well OW334 metaG | ecosystem: Environmental > Aquatic > Deep...
GCAAGACTTTGGCAAGGTGATGAAGGCCGTGACAGCGGAAGTGAAAGGGAGAGCGGACGGGAAGACGGTGAGTGAGATGATTAAAAAGAAGTTGGGAAATTAATGGATATAAATTGATATTCATGGATATTTATAAAATGGATATTACTTGACAAAATTTATGGAGGAAAAGAGGTACATTAAACTTGAAGATTTGGACACCTACAAACTAGCGGTTGAACTATCGGATCTTGGTTGGGAAATTTATGGGACACTTTCTTGGCAAGAGAAAAAAACGATCGGAGATCAGTTTATTAGATCCTGCGATTCTATTGGGGCCAATATTGCCGAAGGCTATGGGCGCTTCCATTACGCTGATAGGAATAAATTTAATTACAATGCCCGCGGGTCTCTTTTTGAAACAATCCACTGGTTGAATCAAATGTTGAAAAGGAAGTTGCTCAAAAAGGAACAACATGAAAAAGCGCAAGCAATTATTGAAAAACTACAGATAAAATTGAATAACTATATAGCCAGTACCAGAGAAAAAATAAAGAAATAGCTACAAGTATCAAAAAGTATCCATAAATATCCATCAATATCTTAATCTTTCCTTTCCCATGCTAGGAATCAAGGAAAAAAATAGAAAAATCAGGTATCTTATTTTAACCGGCGTCTTTTTGATTGCCGGATTTTTATTTATCTCGCCGGTCTTGGCGCAGACCGCGGACAATCTTGGCCTAACGAGCGACTTTGCCGCTACGGCGGGACTTGGCACGACTGATATCAGAGTGGTAATTGCGCAGATTATCAGGGCAGTGCTCGGTCTACTCGGGATTATCGCTGTTTCTCTCGCGCTTTATGGCGGTTTTATCTACATGACGGCGGGCGGCAACGAAGAGAAAGTCAAGAAGGCCAAAAGAATCCTTCGTGACGCTTTGATTGGTCTAATTATAATTCTCGCTTCCTTCAGCATCACCCAATTTATTTTGAGCCAGCTGCAAGGAGCCATGGGCGTAGTCAATCTGGAAGAGGCTGGCGGTCCGGGCGGAGCGGCTTTGGGCGCCGGGCCGATTGAGAGCCACTATCCGGCCAGGAATGCCACGGGCATTCCTCGGAATACCAATATTATTATTACTTTCAAGGAAAAAATTATAGCCGGAGATATCATCAGTGGCGGCAATATTACGGACAATATCAAGATTTGCGAAGCGGAAAAGTGCGCCAGTGGAGTTTATTTGCCCAATAACAAGGTTAACGCTGCCGTGACTACAGACCAAAAGACTTTTGTCTTTGACCCGGCCGACCTCCTGGGCAGCGCGGACAAGAATATGTCCTACAAAGTATTTGTTAATGGCGCGATCGGGAAAGTGAGCGGCAAGACATTGTTCCTCGGCCAATATAGCTGGCAATTTGAAGTGAGCACGATCGTTGATGTGACTCCGCCCACTGTCATTAGCGTCATACCTCGGCCGGACTCTACCAATCCCCGCAATACTATCGTGCAAATTAATTTTAGCGAAGGCGTGAATCCGATTACCGCCAGTGGCAGTTCGGCCAGCCTAACTAATATTTCAGTCGTTGCCGGCGGAGTAGCAGTCAAAGGTTGGTATTATATCAGCAATCAGTATAAGACAGTGGAATTCATCGCTGACGAAGAATGCAAAGATGCCGCGGGAAATATTTTGCAAAATTCTTGCGGCGGCAAGGTTTATTGCTTGCCCGGCAATCAGGAATTAACCGTGAAGATCAAGGCCGCTACCATCGGCAGTGAAGCGCCGACTGCCAAGATACCGACCGATGGTCTGGCGGACTTAGCTAATAATTCTTTGGACGGTAATCTGGACGGGAAGGCCGGGGGACCGGCGAGCGATTATATTTTTGGAAATTCGGACAAGACCAATGGCGACAATGTGGTCTGGAAATTCAAAACTGACAACACCATTGACCTTACTCCGCCGGAGATACAGGCAGTTGTGCCGGTGGTGGGGGAAGGCTACCCGAATACTTCAACCAACCCTGTACCGCCGACGAGGATCGTACGCATGTATTTTTCCAAATTTATCATGTCTTCCAGCTTGAAGCCGGACAGCAATTATACTTTTGTTGACAAAGACGGCGTAGAAAAGCCGGATCCCTTTGAATATGTTAATCTAGTCCAGCCCGAACCGCCGACGAGCTATACTGGCGACCCGGCTGTTTGGCGAGCGAAAAATTGGGTAGGCTTTTGGCTCAGCAAAGATGAAGATGCGTCGAGGTCAATCGGCAAAATGAGCCATGGCCAGCTAATGGAATTTTCCGATTATAGAGTGCGCGTGGGTTCGGGCGTGAAAGATACTCGCCAGAATTGCTTTTTCCCAAGCGCCGGACCAAAGTGCACAGCGCCAGCCGGAACCTTGGCCTCACCAAATTGCGAGGCGATACCTTAGGAATTTTAAAATTAAATAATAGAACACGGATTTAACGGATTCTACGGATAAAAACTGATCCGTAAAATCTATTCAATCCGTGCTATCCGTGTGCCCTCAAATAAGTAGAAATTTATTTCCTTTCCCATGCTAGGAGAGAAAAGAAAAAATAAAATAAAATTTGTATTAATCGCCACTTTTATATTGAGTGTTGTCTTTTTGTTTTCTTCTGCCGTTTTGGCTCAGACGAGCGCTGGCCTGACGAGCGAATTTGCCACGACCACTGGGCTTGGTACGACTGATATTAGGATAACCATTGCCAATATTATTAGGATAATGATGGGTTTTTTGGGCGTCGTGGCTTTGATTATCGTCCTCTATGGAGGATTTGTCTATCAGACAGCATCGGGCAATCCGGACAGAGTGAGTCTGGCCAAGAAGATTTTGCTCGGCGGAGCGATTGGGCTCGTGATTACTCTCTCGTCTTTTGCTATTACGCAATATATTTTGAATCGTTTGACCGAGGCGACGGGTACGACCGGCGGATTGATAGGTGAAGGCGGGGGAACGGGCGGTACGGGTGGCGGAGGAGGAGCGGCGATTTTCAAAATTAATACTATTTCTCCGGAAGGCAATATTGCTATTCGCAATATTGTGGTTCGACTAGTTTTCAATAGTAATGTTGATGCCAGGACTATCACTGACAATATTACTGTGCGCAAAACCTCCGATCAAAGTCTCGTGGCGGGCAAGCTGACCACCAATGGCCAGGTGGTAGAGTTCTTGCCGGACGCGGGCTGTCCGGCGCCGAATAATACCAGAAAATGTTTTGACGCCAACACGGAATTTCGGGTAAGCGTGGATAGTACGGTGAAGAGCCTGGACGGAAAATTCTTGACTTGCGGGAGCTTCGGCGCGATTTGTGGAGCGATTTTTACTGCCGGCAATCTGGTAGATACTTCGGCCCCTTTGATTACGATTACTTCGCCTCTGAATAATGCTTCGGTGGCGGCTGAAAGTTTCGTGCCCGTGACGGCCAAAACAACCGATGACGCCGGCATTAGCTATGTGGAATATTATTTGGACGACAGATTAATTGGTGTTGATTCGCCCGTGGCCGGTCAGACGCCTGTGGCTTATGATTCTCTTTTTAACTGGAATACGGCTGGCATAACGCCCGGCAGCAGCCACGCGCTTCGCGCCAAAGCTTTTGATATTGATAGCAATACTAAAGATTCCAATACCGTGACCGTCTTGGCTCGCGCCGCGCATTGTTTCAATAAAATTCAAGATACTAGCCTGACGCCGGCAACAATTAACGAGACGGGCGTGGATTGCGGGGGAGGCGAGTGCAGTGCCTGCTCGGGGAGCAGCTGCCAGGCCAATAGCGATTGTTCTTCGGGCTATTGTGATCAGACGACCAAGATTTGCGTCGAACAGCCGGTGATCGTCTGGGTAGATCCGAATAATGGCGCCGTGGGAAATTTCGTTACTATTGTGGGCAGCGGTTTTGGCGAATACAAAGATTTGGAGAAGGAGATCGTAACCGATCCTTCTCTTGTTGGCTGGTGGAACTTTGAAGAAGGCAGCGGTTCGGCAGTGAAAGATAAAGCAGGCAAAGGAAATAATGGTTCAATAAATCTTGGCTCGAGCGGAAATATTGATCTAGTCAACGCCCGGTCTTTGGGAAAATTTGGCCAAGGACTGCGATTAGACGGGGTTGATGACTATGTTCTTGTCCCGGATAGCGCCAGTTTGCAGGTCACAAAAAAATTTACTTTTAGCGCCTGGGTTTACAAAACAGGCGGAGCCCAGGGGTTGATTAGCAAGGATGGAGTGGGCGCGGATAAAAGCTGGGGCTATAATTTTTATGTTAACGATAACTTTATTAGATATGAAACTAATAATATAAACCCCGGCGCTTCGGCGCCCGGCCGTTTTACTTTGAATGCCTGGCATCAAGTAGCGCTTACTTTTGATGATAGCGCTACACCCAAGATGAAATTTTTTATTGATGGTATCAAGACGGGAGAGGGGAATCCGACCGCTCCCGCAGCCATTCCAGGGTGGCCCATTTTGTTAGGTCGGAGAGGGGCGGGCGATTTTTTCAAAGGAATGATAGATGAAATAAAGATTTATAATCGCACTTTATCCGATGATGAAATAAAAAAGCAGTCTTGGAAAAACGGAGTAATCTTTTTGGGCAACCCCAGCGATCCGTCAGATGATCAACTAGGCGGCGTTATTTCTTCCGGTTGCGGTGGAATTAATCAGTGGCAAGACAAACAGATCGTGGTTGAGATTCCTTCCGGCGCAAAAAATGGTCCCTTAGAGATATTGAACGCAAAAGGTCTAAGCGATACAACCAATAATACTATCGGACCGCAGCTTGGCGATTTTCAGATTAATAATACGATTCGTCCCGGCCTCTGCGCGCTTGATCCGCAGATAGGGCAATTTGATACCAAGGTTAATTTACTGGGAAAGAATTTTGGCGTGACAAAAGGCAATGTGTTGTTTGGTTTGGAGCCGGCTCTAGGAATTGGCGCTTGGGCCAATGCTCAAATTTCTGCGGCGGCCGTGCCAAACCTCAAACCCGGAGTGGTCCGAGTGCAGGCCAAAGTTGGCGCTGAATATAGCAATGCTCTGGACTTCACAGTGAAGGCCGCGCCCAATATGCCGCGTATTGATTATCTGAATCCTGTCGCCGGCCCGGTTGGGCAATATATCACAATCTATGGCAGTAATTTTGGCGCTAGCGGCCGGGTAGTCTTTACTGACGATGCGGGCAAGGCGAGCGATGCCAATGTAGATTTCCCCGCGGCCTGCTCCGCGAGTTTTTGGCGTGATACGAGCATTGTGATCAAAGCGCCGAGCCTGAAATTGGGCGGAGCCATGGTCAAAGTTATTAGAAAAGATGGCCTGGAGAGCAATAGCCAGGGTTTTTCCATAAACAATACTTCGCTTCGGCCAGGCATTTGCCGGATTGATCCTGATAATGGCCGAGAGCAAACGCCAGTGACAGTCTATGGCGAGAGATTTGGCAGTCAGAAAAATAAAGTGACTTTTTGGGACGAGACGCAATCAAGCACGCCCGATACTTGGTCGGACAAAGAGATCAAAACTAGAGTTTCACTTGGCGCCAAGACCGGTCCGGCGCGAGCCGTGGATATTGGCGGGACACTGAGCAATGATTATAATTTCCGCGTGGGCCAATGTCCTAAGGACTTTGCTTGCGTAGCGGGGGAGAATTGCTGTGCCGGCTCTTGCCAGACAAAAGCTTGCCAGGTAGCGGGAGCGAATATCAGCCACTACTCTTGGCCGTTCAAAACCGGAGCGGCGATCTTTGGCACTTTGCCTCGCGTCGTGGAACGGGATTGCGCTTCCAGCCGAAGCGGCCAGGTAGCGATGAGCCCCAACCCATACAAAGGCACGATAGAGAATTGCAGTGAAGCCGGAATCATGGCGAAATTCAATACGGCTATGAATGCCAGTACTTTTAATTCAAATAATATTATTATCACCAAATGTACCGGAGAAAATATTGGTTGTAAGGAAATTGTCGCCGGTACGATTGCCCCTCTGCCCAATAGCGATACTGACGGCGGATTTAGCTTCCAACCCGCGAGCAGCTTTGATCAAAATATTTGGTACCGGGTGACCCTCCGAAGCGAGCCGAACGGCATCCAAAGCGAGCGCGGATTGTATCTTGACGGTGACAATGACGGCGAAGAAGGCGGTGACTACACTTGGTCCTTCCGAATCAAAGCAATAGCCGGCGCTTGTTCCATTGACTATGTTTCAGTCGAGCCGGAAAACGAAGTGAAGCTTCGCCATATTGCGGAAACACAAAAATACAATTCTTTGCCATTTGCTTCCAATTGCAATCTGCTGAATGCTAATAATTATGATTGGGCTTGGTCATCACTTTTGCCCGGCGGAGCGAGCGGCGCGGGTATTGCGACTGTGAGCCAGGACAAGGCCGGAGAGAAGGTATCGTCGCGACAGACAGCGACAGCCGGTAATAATAGCGGCCAAACACTTGTGACGGCTGAGGCCTTGGCCACCGGCGGCAAGAAAGACAATAGTCCGCTCACGGTCAATCTCAGCTTGCCCTATATTGATTCCCTAACGCCGGACAATGGCATTGCCGAAAGTTATGCCACTACCTATATTACTATTTCCGGCAATAATTTTGGCACGGAGCAGGGGGGTAGCAAAGTATTGATTGGCGGGCGAGCGGCCGAGATTGCTTGCGCGCAGTGGTCAGCAACGCAAATTGTGGCGATTATGCCGGCAGGCATTGCCGGCGAGATACCTGCCGCTTGCAAAAATAATCCGAAAGATTCTTCCTGTCCAAAATTTTCAGTTGAAGTGATTACTGCCGGCGGCGAGAGCAATTTGAAAGATTTTACCGTTAATAATATTATCCGGCCGAATATCTGCAAGATTGTACCAAATTTTGGCAAAGCGGGCGATGCGACCGAGATTCAGGGCAGTAATTTTGGCGATAATTATAAGCATGGCGCAAATCCGGCGCTCAATAGCTATTTTGAATTTTTTAATGCTGGCTGGTCAAACAAGCGCGGGGACCAGGCGAGCGTCCTCGGCGGTTTGGACAAAAAAGATATTACGAGCTGGGCCAATAGCTCTATCAAAAATAAAGTGCCGGACAAAACTCAGATCGGCAATGTGCGTGTTAGTGTTTTAGGCAATGGCAGTAATACCGTGGCTTTCACTGCCCGGCCATTCGTGATCCGCCTATCGCCGGATAAGGGTAGAGCCGGTACCTGGGTGACGATCTCGGGCGGCAATTTTGGCGCGACTCGCGGTAAAGTATATTTTTATCAAGCTGGCGGAGCGAGCGCGACCCAAGGCGATGTGACTGCCACCAATCTGATAGAAGCAACGCTCGCGCCTTGCAATGGCGCTTGGAGCGATACCCAGATTATTGCTGTCGTGCCGGAGGGAGCTGAGCCGGGCCTCGTCCGAGTGGAGACCAATATGGCTTCGCCTTATGTTTCTTTGATTACCAAAGACGAGGATAGTAAAAAGTTTGAAGTGAATACCGATCCTCTGGGCCCGGGTATTTGCGAGCTGGCGCCCAGTAGAGGAATAGCCGGGGACAGGATAGTGGCCAATGGCGATCGTTTTGACGATAATCCCAAAAACGGAAAAATAGTCTTTGCTTCGGAAAAAGTTTTGATTGCGCCGGCGTCAGGCTGGAGCAATAAGCAAATCTCCGCTATCGTGCCGGTTGGCACGATCACCGGTCCAGCGCGAGTGGAAAAAACTTTGACAATTATTACCGGCCGCAATTGCACTGGCATCGCTTTTTTGGGTATTTGTTTTGGCGGTTCTTGGCAGGATATTACGGAAGAGAGAGATGTGCGGAGCAACGAAGTGCAATTCACGATCGTGCCGCCCGGATCATGCACGAGCAATAGCGATTGCACTGCTTGCGGCGCGGGTAAGAGCCAGTGTGTTAATGGTCAATGTACGCCCGTGATTACTAATTTTACTCCTCAAAGCGGAGCGACGAGCACCTGGGTGACGATTGACGGCTGTTATTTTGGCTGTACCAAGGGCAAGGTATATTTCACCGACAACAAAGAAGCGCTCTGGCCCAATGCGGCTGTTTGCGGCAATACTTGGCAATGCCTCTCCAACGGTCGAAGCCAGATCGTAGCCGAAGTGCCAAATAAAACCAATCCGAGCCTCAATGCGGTCACGGGTCCGATCAGGGTGACCAGAGACGACGGCGTATCGGCTGACACCTCCGGCCTCATACCTCAAGCCAATTTTGTAGTGAATGGCGATGCGCAGAGAGTAAAGATTTGCAATATTCGTCCAGCCTCAAGCGAAGTTGATAAAACGGTCAAGGTATTGGGCGAAGGCTTTGGCACTGCGAGAACCTCGGCCGATAATGTTAATTTTGAAGACAAGATCGTGGCCACTTTTGTTGACAAAGCCATAGACTCATCTTGTCCGGCGAACGGCTGGTCGGAAAATGCTATTTGCGCCAAGGTGCCCGGAGGCTGGGGCACGATACCACCAGCTGGAATTAGCGCGGCGGTGAGGGTTGTAAAGGGGGTAGATGCCAGCAATCCAAGACAATTCACGATCTTGCCGACTACGCTCGGGGGCAGCTGTAACAAGAATACCGACTGCACGGGCGGTCAAGTCTGCGTGGCTGGAACTTGCACCAATCCTTGCACAAAGAATACCGACTGCACGGGCGGCCAGTTTTGTGTGGCCGGAGTTTGTACGGGGACAGGCAAGGTTCTTTGCGGTAATAATCAAGTGGACAGCGTTGAGCAATGCGATAAGGTCAATGGCCAGATGAGCTATATCAGCGGAGCCACTGCTCTTTGCGTCGAAGCTTGTGGAGCAGACTTCAAACCAAATAGCTGTAGTTCTTCTTGTGCGGTAGATGGCTGCGTGGATCCGCAAGGCCGAGTCTGTCATTTTGTCTGTCATAATTATAATGAAAACTTTAGTCCTGCCGCTACTCCGCCAAGCGGTATCCGTGAATGCTGGGTTGATTTGAATAATGATGGTGAAGAACAGGAAGATGAATATGGCACGCCGATCACCGATCCAACTACCAAAAAGATTAAGTGCGTAGTAGGCGGAGCAACTTCGGAATTTAGCGGTATTGAGCAATGCGATGATAAAAGCTATGTTTGTCCGCGCCAAGGAGCAGGTCCGGCTACGAAAGCAAAGTGTTTGGCGCCGGTAGAAGACAAATGCTCTCGTGATCTGAACGAGAATGGCACAATAGAAACTAATGAGATTTTCCCCACAACGAATCCAATTTGTATTCCAAATATTTGTTGGATTGATCAGAATAGTAATAATAATATTGATCTAACTGATAATGCCTTGGTTGGGCACTGGAAGATGGATGAAGGCGGAGGTTTGCCAGAGACAGGTGTTATTGTTGATTCAAGCGGCAAAGGTAATAATGGTAGGTTAGCTATTTATGGGCCAGAAGGAACGGCTCCGAAGCCATATCCGACTTGGGTGCGTGGCAAGTTCGGCAAAGCGCTGAAACTCAACGGCAATAATAATTTTGTTGATCTTCCTCGGTCTGCCACGTTTTATGATAATTGGCAAAACGGTATTACGATTGAACTTTGGGTCAAGAGTAATACGGCGACCTGGAATGCGCCGAGGACATTCGTCGATAAATACCCATCATTTAACTTCGGCCCAACTAATGCAGGAACAAAGAGTATTAGTTTTTATGTCTACCGGCAGCAAAGTTATTACGGCGGGCCAAACGGCACAGGGGCGTATGGGGTAGTGGCTTATACTTCCAAAAAAAATGTCCAGGAATGGCATCACTATGCCGCGACTTTTGATAATCAAAATATCAAGATTTATGAAGACGGTGTCTTGATGGGCACCACAGCTTTTGCCGGTCCAATAAGAGTACAAAATCTTGGTGTGTCTCTTGGCGTTTGGGCTTATGAAGGCGCCAAATATGTTTTAAATGGCGCAATGGATGAAGTAAAAATTTATAATACCGCTCTGTCAGTTGACCAGATCCAGCAGGACTATCTTACTACCGCGAGCTCCAAGGAAATATTTTTCGACAGCCAGTCGGTAAGTTGCCAAGAGACAGGAGCGGTTTTATTCCCTGATGCGCCGACATCGATTCCAGGCAGGCTAGGTTGCCAAGTTGATATTAGCTCTTGCGCCGGAGACAACAATCCCGATCTCACCGGCCTCAATCCGCCAAGAGTGGAAAATTGTTTGCCCACCGCCGCGGCTGACAAGAAATCCTGCGTGACCGGCGCGACTAATGTCTGTCTCAACGCGGCCGTGGAAGTGGATTTTAGCCAAGCGATGAAAGCGGATTTGCTGACCAGCGATAATATTATTCTTGAAAAATGTACTGCCCAAGAATCCGGCTGTCAAAAAGTTGGACAGAATCATTCGGTGGCAATAAAAAATGAAAAAATTGTTATTCTGGATCCGGGGCTGCTTGATCCGGGCACTTGGTATCGAGTGACCGTGAAAGGCGGAGACCAGGGAGTGAAGAGCAAAGTAGACAATCTGAATTTGGCTGGCGCCAATTCCGGAAGTGATTTTGCCTGGAGCTTTCAGACGAGCCAAGTAAACAAAGATACTACTTATTGCCAAGTGGCCAAAGTAGATGTCACTATTACTCCATCCGGAGAGCCGGTGCGTGAAGATTTTTATCTTTGCGCCGGAAGAAATGATTGTCCGGGTGATCAGCCGGTTGATGATCCAGCGACAACGGATAAAGATGAGCATTCGCTTTCACCGGTTGGCAACCAGCACAAATATTTTGCTCAGGCTTATGATAATACCGGAGTAGTGCTCCAGGCCAACTACACTTGGTCGCATGATGCGAAAAACGATCCAAGTGGGGCCATAGACCTGATAGGTATTTGCAGTGAGACAGGCGGAGCTTGTAAGACCACAACTGATTGCCCAACTAATCCAGTTCAAACTTGCCGCGTCCCTTATAGCAGTAATGAATTATTGTCCAGTCAAGAAATTTATGTGACCGGCAATCCGAAACAAGGCGCGGAAGCGACTTTGCCGGTAATGGCGGTGGGGGACTGCGGCCCAGTGAGCTGTGGATCAGCCAATGAGGCGGTCAAGGTGACGATCTTCATGTGCGCCAATCCTTGGCCGGCGATAAGCGGGGGAGCCTTTACTCCGTACCAAGACTCCACTATCTGTGCTAATAGTTCGAGCTGTCTTAATTCCAACTTTGAAACTTATTATTGCCGAGATGCCGGCGATGCGACGAAGATTGAAGATGATTTGCCGGCCATGAGGGCTGTTTCTTTGGCCGGACCAGCAAATGTCAATTTGCTAAAAGAAACTCTTTTCACGAGGGCAAGCGGATTAACAACTGATAATAATGATGGCTCACCGGATGTCATCGGCGTCAGGGTGGAGAAAAATCCCGATCATCTCCCGCCGCTCAAGTGGTACACGGCCAATGTGCCTCGCCCGGCCGCGCCGGCGATAATCAGTATGGATGGCTATACTGCAGTGCGCGATGGCCGGACTATCTATACGAACGCAGCCAACTGGACCGGTCATTGCAGTGACAATGGTAGCTTATGCAGCGAAAGTAATAATTGTTCAACTGGCGCATCCTGCAATCTAACCAAATCGTTCTATACCAACATCTATCTTATTTCCTACAATAATGGCGCGGGCAAGAATACGCAGGATATCTACACGCAAATGATGAACAACTGGCGATTCAATTACAATTTGGATTTGGCAAAAAAAGAAGAATTGGTGCGCGATACGAGAAGATTGGAAGATCTGAATACCATCAGGGATTTGCTGGACGCTTACAAGGCAAAATTCGGCACTTACCCGGTATTGGATTCCGGCACTTACATCAAGGGATATTCCACGAGCATCTGGCCGTCATGGCAAGCGGCTCTCGGCAGCGCCCTAGGCGCCAAATTGCCGACCGATCCGGTGAATAAATTGAAGTTTATTGACGCCGGCGCTTGCGGAACACCAGCAGTAAACGTTTGCGCAGATAATAGCAATCTTTGTTGCGCAACAGACCAGCAATGCGTGAACGGCGAACAGCCGAAGTGCGCGCCTTGTCCAGCTCCATATGATCCCAATACTTGCTGGAGCGAGACATTGAAAAAATTCTACTTCGCGTTGTAGGGCTCGCGCCACTACCCCCCAGCTCCCCCTTATAAAGGGGGAGGGCACTAGGGTTCCTCCCCTTAATAAGGGGAGGTTAGGTGGGGTGATTGCCTCCACTACCTTCTAGTTCCTCCTTGCCATGACAGGCGGGGCAAGCTAGGCAGGGGGAGAAAACAAAAATATCAATGACCATCGCATATAATAGACAATCAGAAAAAGCCAAACGACGAGAATTGAGAAAGTTAATGCCTAAAGCCGAGAGACTGCTTTGGGGGAAAATCAGGAGCAACCAGTTGGGAGTAAAATTCAGAAGGCAATACAGCATACAGGGATTTATAGTAGATTTTTATTCACCGGAAATAAAATTAGCCATAGAATTGGATGGTGAGTCGCATTACCGAGTAGGAGGGCAGGAATATGACGAGAAGAGAAGCGCGATTATAAGGTCTTATGGCATAAAGATATTGCGTTTCACCAATAAAGAAGTCTATGAAAATTTGGAAGGAGTGGTGATTAAGATAAGAGAGACGATTGAAAATTCATTATTGGGAGTAAACCCCACTACCCCCACCAGCTCCCCCTTATAAAGGGGGAGGGCTAAAAGGTTTTGCGCCGGCAGGAAAAAAATGTTATAATTATACAAACACAAAAAGAAAAATATGCTAAAAATAGGCAGGAAAATTAACGAACAAAAATGGCTGGCAGTTTTTGTTTTTTCTTTTGTTTTTGTTTTGGGAATAGTGGGGATAGTCTCCGCTTTTGCTTTGCCAATAGATTCTCATATCTATCAATATATCACCACTGACGGCGGAAAAACCTATCAACTGCAGTATTTGCCGGAATACAATATAGCAGCCAACTCCACCGGTTGCAAGGCTAATGAGTGTTATTTTGGGGGTGAATGTTTTGGTCCCGGGTATAATTTGTATCAAAAAGATAATACAAAAAAAAATCTGCAATGCCTCTTTGGCGCTTGGCGAAATACTTGCGGTAATGGAGCAAAAGACATAAATGCCGGAGAAGCTTGCGATGGGGCTGGTAACGCGAATTATTGCGTAGACACTTTTGGCCAGGGAAATTGGTATAAAGGAAAAGACGTAAAATTAAAATGTACATCTACCTGTGCTTGGGAAAAAAATTGTAGCGCAACTAATAAAGTTTGCGTTGTAGATTCTGATTGTCCTACTGGCGAGACTTGTATTGATCCTGTTATTACCGTTGCTACTTGCGGTGGATATTGCGGAGACAGTACGGTGCAGGCGCAATTCGGCGAACAGTGCGACAAGGCGGCAACAAGAGATACGATATATAGCGGAGGCTTGGGAGGCTTGAGCAAGGATAATCAATATGTTTGCGATGATAAATGCAAATCGAGCGGAGGATTTTGCGGAGATGGGCAAGTGGAGGCCGACAAAGGCGAGTCCTGCGATTGGTTCAATTTCAATCCGCCAACGCCGGAAGCTTCGTCTTCTGGCAATAGGTACCAGTGCCAAAAGGCTTATCAGAAAACTTCATCAACTGCCGGTCTTTGTTCCGGTGATCAGAGTATAAAATGCACCAGAACGGGTACAGCTCCAAATATAACTGATACTTGTCCGACAGGCAAAGGCTATTGCGACACAGCTTCTCCTTGTCAAGCCATGGGCGGATTTTGTGGAGATCATAATTTACAAACTCAATTTGGAGAAGAGTGTGACCCAAACACTGTTGATTTAACAAAATGCACCACGAGCTGTAAAAAAACATTTTGCGGCGACGGAATACCGCAATATCTTAATGGCCGAGGAGAGAAGGGTGGGTGGCGGGATAGTAATAACAACTACCAATATCCCACCGCCGCCAGTCCGGGTACAGGCTATGAAAAGTGCGACGATGGAGCGAATAATGGGACTTATAGCAAATGCGCTAAAGATTGCTCTGGTGTAGGGTTGGGCGGAAATTGCGCGATCAAGGCTTGCGCCAAAGACTTGATTTGCAGTTCTAATATTTGCAAGGGCGCGCTGGGTGGAGAATGCCGGCAAGATCAGGATTGTTTGGGCGGATATTTTTGCGATACGAGCATCAACCAATGCAAGCTCTATACTTCCATCTTCTTGAATCTGCATCCGATACAGTCGCAAGTTGCCGCTCCGAGCCCATTTACTTCTTGTCCCGATGCCGCTAACGGTAGCCATAGAATATTAAATAACGAAGGACAATGCGTAGTTGAACAATTGCCTTATAATTGTCCGAGCTTGATAATCACTCCCAATGGCGATCTCCTGGATCAATGTACCGGCCTCAGTTGGTTAAAAGGTGATTCTTTCACCGGTACTAATGGATTATTCAATTTTGGCAGTTATTCTTGCCAAGATCCATATCGTTTACCGACCGCAAGAGAGCTTTGGAGTCTCGTGGCAAATTGGCGGACAGCATCTCCTTATACTGTTCAAGATAAATTAAAATTAGGAAATAATACCAGCGCAAATAATTGTCCCAAGGGTTGTCATGCGGATGGGGATGTTTGCAAAAATGGTAGCAGTCATGTCGTTTCAGCAGAGGTGAATTGTAATAATTCGCCAGAAACAGTTTATGCCGATTCATATCTTTATTGGACCTCTGATCAATTTGATGACAATAACGGCTATGCAGTGAATTTTGGTACGGGCGGGATAGATACTTATGGTAAGAATACTTTGCTTCGCGCGCGCTGTGTCCGCCTGCCTCCTCATTGCGGAGATTTCGTAGTCAATGGCCAGGAAGAATGCGATGCTTCCGCGCCGGCGAATATTGGCCGAGGCAAATTGAACGGCGAGACTTGCGCCAGTCTGGGATTCTCCGGCAACAAAGCCGGCACGGCCGGCCTAGCTTGCGATACAGCTTGCCATTTTGTGAAAACCAATTGCGCCAATGTAGAAAGCGCGCCGGGCAAATCCTGCGATCAGGTTTGTTCTGCCAAGGGCTTGCTTTGCAAGTCAATTGGCGTTGATTCTTTTGCCCAAGATGATAATTATTATACTACGGCCTGTGGTCTAGCTTTCCCTGAAAAGCCTTGCTCTCAGATAATGGGCGACGGCGGCGGAGCGATTTGCGCTGGCAAGAAAGCAGATTGGACTAATTGCAATTGCGGAGGATGGTGATAAAATTATCCTCCCCCTCTTTGAGGGGGAGCTAGTGGGGGTGAGGCGCGAGCCACCATGCTAATCAGTTTTCTAGCTAGAGGTAAGCACCACGAATCCACCCCACCCGTCACCCCACCCGTCAGTCTTCTTGGGGAAGACCGACGCCCCTCACGGGAGGGGAGGGGTAAAATAGTAAAAATATGTTGAAGCA
>Ga0172379_10006650_pt1 | contig 15364 bp, 12 predicted proteins | sample GrowelOW334metaG_FD_119756 | JGI IMG/M metagenome (GOLD analysis project Ga0172379, IMG submission 119756) | Groundwater microbial communities from an aquifer near a municipal landfill in Southern Ontario, Canada - Groundwater well OW334 metaG | ecosystem: Environmental > Aquatic > Deep...
AGCGGCAGTGCTGCGGGTATAGTGATCGGGTCGAGTGCCAAAGGTTTGATTTCCTCTTACCTGCTGAGCACGACAACTGGACAAGCGGTAGCCGGCGCAGTGGTAATATCTCGACCCTAATGTGAAATTAGGTAGGAATATCATCGAACCGGTAAAGCGCGTTTTCATCTTCCTGCTGTTGCTTTGCCTGGGATTTGTTCCAAGCATCGCCATAGCCGACGGTCTCGACCTCGAGTTGGCCCAAAAGTTGATTGTGACAGGCAAGCCGGCAGAGGCATATACCCTGCTTGAGCCCTACGAATTTGAACAGGCGGGCAATACTAAATTCGACTATCTGTTGGGCTTGGCGGCGCTAAACAGCGGGCAGGCAGATAAGGCGAGCATGATCCTTGAACGTGTATTGGCGGTGGACCCTTTGCATGCGGCTGCACGCGTGGATCTGGGACGCGCCTATTATCTTCTGGGAGATACTGAACATGCCCGCGCTGAATTCATCCGTGCACAAGCTTTGAAACCGCCGTCGTCGGCACAAGCCACGATCAGGCAATACCTTAATGCAATCGATACTACAGACAACAAACCGGCGACCCGCTTAAGCGGCTATTTCGAGGCCGGCATCGGTTACAACAACAATGTCAACAATTCCACCACGCAAAGCCAAATTGCCATACCGGCACTTTTGGATATCGTATTCACTTTGAATGCCGCGAACGTTAAAACAGCCGACAATTATTTGGGATTGGCCGCAGGCGGGGAAGCCATTCATCCGATCTCCCCGGACTTGTCTGTGTATGCCGGTGTGGATCTGCACAATCGTAACGGCATGGAATACAGTGCTTTTGACTACGTCTCACTGGACGGCCGGATTGGCGCAAGCTTCAACAAGAACGCAGAACAGTTCCAGGGTGGATTGGTGGCTGGAACGTTTTATCAAGGCGGCGGTGCGGTCAACCGTAATTCCACCGGGCTGAATGCAGAATGGCGGCACACTTACAGTAGCGCCAATCAGGCAGTTTTGTTCAGCCAGTATCTCCGCTACCGTTATCCGGATCCTACGTTAGCATCAAATGATTTCAACCAGACGATTGCCGGTTTGGGATGGATGCATCTTTTTGCAGATGGGCGTTCTACGGTTTACGGCAGCATTTTCGGCGGCAATGAACATGATACCAACAGGCGCATCGATGGCGGCAAGACCATTAGGGGAGCGCGGCTGTCCGGACAAGCTTCAATAGCAGAAAGGCTGGATTTGTTCGCTTCCGCAGGTGTACAGCGGGGTAAGTATGATCGAACCAACAGCGCCTTTTTGGTTATTCGCGATGACCGTCAAAATGATCTGACCGTTGGCTTAACTTATCGCTACCGAGCTAATTGGGTATTCCGCCCGCAAATCAGTCTGATCCAGAATCATTCCAATATCATCGTTAATCAATATGACCAGGCCGACTTTTCTCTGACGCTGCGACGAGATTTTAAATAAGCACCTTTGTTGAAATGATTTGATCGCCTACTTTTGGCGCATAGCTGCCCATCCACATTGCACGTTAATGACACAAATAAAAAGCCATCAACATGTAAAACTGACCTCGTTGAAGCCGCTGACAGTTTGTTGGCAGCACAAATAGAAAGGGGTTACGCATAGCGTAACCCCTTGATTGTGGTGGGTCGTGGTGGACTTGAACCACCGACCAAAGGATTATGAGTCCTCTGCTCTAACCAACTGAGCTAACGACCCGAAAAAGTTTAGTGATCGCCAGCTTAATTTTCGCTGTCCAGGAAGCTCTTCAGCTTTTCGGAACGCGAAGGATGACGAAGCTTGCGCAACGCCTTGGCTTCGATCTGGCGGATGCGTTCGCGGGTGACATCGAATTGCTTGCCCACTTCTTCCAGCGTGTGATCGGTGTTCATTTCGATGCCGAAGCGCATCCGCAGCACCTTGGCTTCGCGTTGCGTCAGGCTATCCAGAATATCCGAGGTCGCGCCGCGCAGGCTCTCGTAAATCGCCGCGTCGATAGGCACGGCGGTATGCGAGTCTTCGATGAAATCACCCAAGTGCGAATCGTCATCATCGCCCACCGGCGTTTCCATCGAGATCGGTTCTTTGGCGATCTTGAATATCTTGCGGATCTTGTCTTCCGGCATTTCCATCTTCAATACCAGCGTCGCGACATCCGGCTCCTGCCCCGTCTCTTGCATGATCTGCCGCGAGATGCGGTTCATCTTGTTGATGGTTTCAATCATGTGCACCGGGATGCGGATGGTGCGCGCCTGGTCGGCGATGGAGCGGGTGATCGCCTGGCGTATCCACCAGGTGGCATAGGTCGAGAATTTATACCCGCGGCGATATTCAAACTTGTCCACCGCTTTCATCAGGCCGATGTTGCCCTCCTGGATCAGGTCGAGAAACTGCAAGCCGCGGTTGGTGTATTTTTTGGCGATCGAGATTACCAGGCGCAGGTTGGCCTCGATCATGTCGCGCTTGGCCCGGCGTGCCTTGGCTTCACCGTTGGTCATCTGCCGGTTGATTTCCTTCAGGTCGCGGATCGGGATACCTACGCGCTGCTGTAAATCCAGCAGCATTTTTTGCTGCTCTACGATGGCATGCCGGTAACGTTCCAGCGTTTCGCTATATGGTTTTTTTGTCTTCAGTTCATGCGCCACCCATTGCAAATTATCCTCATTTCCCGGAAAGGTCTTGATGAAATGAGGGCGCGGCATCTTGCCTTTGGTCACGCACATGTCCTGAATGCTGCGCTCGCTGCGGCGCACTTCTTCCACCAAACCACGCATGGTGTCGCACAAGGCATCCACCTGCTTCGCGGTGAAACGGAATTTCATCAGTTCGTCAGAGATGCCAGCCTGTAATTTGTCGTACTGTTTGCTGCGGTAGCCGTACTTGTCGTAAGCCTTGCCCAGCTTGACGAACAAGTCGGTAATCACGGCAAAACGTTCCAATGCATCCGCCCTCAACTGTGCCAGGTTGGCCGCAGCCTCAGCCGCAGCAGCTTCTTCGTCCTCTTCTTCGTCGGTGTCATTGGCAGCGGCGCTGGTTTCTTCTACCTCTTCATCGCCCTCCTCGGCGATGACGGCTTCATCAGCCACATCCACGAAACCGTCTATCAGTTCATCGATGCGCATCTGATTGCCTTCGATCTTGGCGGCTATCGCCAGGATTTCGGCTATCGTCGCCGGGCACGCGGAAATCGCCTGGATCATATGTTTCAGGCCTTCTTCGATACGCTTGGCGATCTCAATCTCTTTTTCGCGGGTGAGCAGGCCGACCGTACCCATTTCGCGCATATACATGCGCACCGGGTCGGTAGTACGGCCGAATTCAGAGTCCACCGTGGAAAGCGCGGCTTCGGCTTCTTCCACCGCGTCTTCATCCGCCACCGCGGGCGCGACATCCGTCATGATGAGCGTTTCGGCATCCGGGGCCACGTCGCACACCGAGACGCCCATTTCATTGATCATGCTGACCACGCCTTCGATCTGCTCGACTTCGAGCATATCCGGCAAATGGTCGTTGATCTCCGCGTAAGTCAGATAGCCGCGTTCCTTGCCCAGCACGATCAAAGCCTTCAGGCGTGTGCGCCTCGCTTCGATATCCTGCAACTGATCAATGACCGGCTGTTCAACAGCGACGGCTTGTTTCTTGATCGGCTTTTTCTTGTCTTTAAGTTTTGCCATGTTCATATTCCCAATTGCGTAAGGCTCAATTATTGCGTTAAAGCCGCAGAAAAGCGGCGGATTATACCCGATTCCATTAATTTTTCCTAACCGGCCTAGATGGTTAGCTTTGCATAGCGAATCGACCGATGAAGCTACCAGCCATCCCACTGAACAACCAAAAGACGGATTACTAGGCGGTTGATTATAAGTTGGCAACAACCGCAGACTAAGCCGCCGGTTGGCCTCGTTGCTGCAAAAGCCGGTATTGCTCGCGCTCCAGGGCTGTCAGGTTGGAAAAACCTTTAGCTTCCAGCGCTTGCCGTTGCTGGCGGCGCTGGCTTTCGATGAACTTGCTGATCAACCCGGCAAACTCGGCCGCCAAATCAAAGTCTTCGCCCCACTCCAACATATCTGCCTGTGCCGCGGCCAGCGTTTTTTCGTGGGCAGTGCCTTGAAAAAGCTGCGTGAGGATAGGACCGTTCAGCGTGAAATCAGTTTCACGCAACACCATAAGCACGGCCAAAACCGCATCGGCATCCGTGCCCTGACCATGCCACTCATCCGGCAATTGCTGCCCCAGTTCGGGTTGCGCAATCAGGCATTGCAGCAGCATGCGATGCACCGAAGGCGGGGCGCGTCCAGTTTTTTGAAACGCGATACGCGACCCGCGCGCAACCGGCTTGATCTCATACAACGCCTCCAGCTCTGCCTGGCTGACACCCGAAAGTGCTGCCACTTCCTTGCGCAGCAGTAGCGCGGTGGCCGGCGCTATGATCGCGGTCAGCAGCGGTTTGGCGCGCTGCAATAATTGGTTGCGCCCTTCCTGAGTGCGCAAATCCAGCCCCGCGCTGGTTTCGCGCAGCAGGTAGGCTGACAACGGCATGGCCTCCTGAATACGCTGTTCGAAAGCAGCTTTACCGAATTCGCGAATGAAGCTGTCCGGGTCATGTTCGACCGGAAGGAATAAAAAACTGATGCGCTTGCCATCCTGCAAATATGGCAACGCATTTTCCAAGGCACGCCAGGCCGCGCGTTGCCCGGCTTTGTCGCCATCAAAACAGAATACAACGTGTTCGGTAAGACGCAATAATTTCTGCACATGGTACGGAGTGGTCGCCGTGCCCAGGGTCGCAACGGCATATTCCACACCGTGTTGTGCCAGCGCAACCACGTCCATGTAACCCTCCACCACCAGCACCCTTTGCTCGGAGCGGATGGCTTTTTGCGCCTGGAACAGGCCATACAGTTCACGACCTTTTTCAAATAGCGGTGTTTCCGGCGAGTTCAGATACTTGGGCTCGCCCTTGTCCAATACGCGGCCACCAAAGCCGATGACTTGCCCGCGCACATTGACGATGGGGAACATGATGCGGTCACGAAACCGGTCATAACGTTTATCCTCATCTCCTGTGATTACCAGGCCAGTCTCGTGAAGCGCGGCGTCCTGATAGTTCGCAAATGCGGCGGCGAGATTTTGCCAACCGTCAGGCGCATAACCAATGCCGAATTTTGCCGCGATCTCGCCACTCAGGCCGCGCTGTCTAAGATAGTCAATCGCACGCTGGGAAAGTTTGAGTTGCTCGCGGTAATAGCGCGTGGCGGTTTGCATCACCACATACAAGTCCGGCGCGACTTTTTGGTATGTCTCACCCGCTGCCTGCCGTTCATGCGGAACCTCCAGACCCAAGCCGCGCGCCAGTTCCTCGATCGCATCGACATATCCGAGTCCGGCGTGTTCCATGACAAAGCCGATCGCCGTGCCATGCGCACCGCAGCCGAAGCAGTGATAGAACTGTTTGGTCTGGCTTACGGTAAATGAAGGGGATTTTTCGTTGTGGAACGGACAGCAGGCAACGAAGTTTGCGCCGGCTTTTTTGAGCGGCACGTAGCGCTCGACCACGTCCACGATATCGAGGCGATTAAGCAGATCCTGAATGAAATTTTTTGGAATCACGCCAGCACCGCCCTCTCATCAAGTTCGACACCCCCATCCTCCGGAATCAGGATACAAGGGTATAGCGCAGCGTGGTTTAACCAGAGATTATTTGGATAACTGCGCCTTTATCAGGGCGGAAACCTTGCCCATATCGGCGCGTCCGGCCAACTTGGGCTTGAGTACGCCCATCACCTTGCCCATGTCCTGCTGACTGGCCGCAGCGGTCGCTGCAATCGCCTCGGCAACCGCCGTACCGATTTCGGCTTCACTGAGTTGTTGCGGCATGTAGGTAGCCAACACGCTCATTTCATACTTTTCGACATCCGCCAAGTCCTGACGTCCTGCCGCTTCATATTGACTGATGGAATCGCGCCGCTGCTTGTTCATCTTTTCGATGATGGCGACCACGTCCGCATCCGACAATTCGATGCGCTCGTCCACCTCGCGCTGCTTCATCGCGGCGAGCAATAGACGAATCGCCCCGAGACGCGCTGTTTCCTTGGCGCGCATCGCGGCTTTCATGTCTTCGGTGATTTGCTGCTTGAGACTCATGTTGAATCAGCCGCTGCGTCGTGGACGGGCGGCAACTGGATCAATAAAGCTTGGGAGGAAGAACCTGGCTGAGCAGGCGCTTGTAATGGCGCTTCACGGCCGCGGCCAGTTTGCGCTTACGTTCTGCGGTAGGCTTCTCGTAAAATTCGCGGGCGCGCAAATCCGTCAGCAGACCGGTTTTTTCCACGGAACGCTTGAAACGACGCATCGCTACTTCAAACGGCTCATTCTCTTTCACACGTACTGTTGTCATGAACAAACTACCTTCTACAAAAAAATTGAGGGCGCGATTCTAGCAAATCAGCGCGCCGCCCACAACCACAATTTACTGAACCGTGATCCGGGCGAATTTTCGCTTGCCAACCTGAGCCACGACCACCGTGCCGGCCTTGACCACGACTGACTTGTCATTGATACGCTCGCCATCCAGCCTGACAGCGCCTTGCTGGATCATTCGCATCGCTTCGGATGTCCCATCCACCAGCCCGGCCTGCCTGAGCAGTTGCGGCACGACAATACTGCCTTCAGGCGCGGAAACATTGACTTCCGGCATGTCCTCCGGCAACACGCCCTGGCGAAAGCGCGCCTCGAATTCCGCCAAAGCCGCTTCTGCTGCCTGACGGGTGTGGAAACGCGCCACGATCTCCTGCGCCAGCAGCACCTTGATGTCGCGCGGGTTGCGCCCGGCAACCACTTCTGCCTGCCAGCCGGCGATCTCATTCATGTTGCGGAAAGACAGCAATTCCAGATAACGCCACATCAAAGTATCGGAAATCGACATCAGTTTGCCAAACATCTCCTGCGGTGTGTCGGTAACACCGATGTAATTACCCATTGACTTGGACATCTTGTTCACGCCGTCCAGGCCTTCCAGCAATGGCATGGTGAGAACGCACTGCGCAGGCTGCCCGTAATGTTTCTGCAGCTCGCGGCCCATCAGCAGGTTGAATTTTTGATCCGTGCCGCCCAGCTCGATGTCCGCCTTGAGCGCCACTGAATCATAGCCCTGCACCAGCGGGTAGATGAATTCGTGGATCGCGATCGGCTGGTTGCTCTTGTAGCGTTTGGAAAAATCGTCGCGTTCCAGCATCTGTGCAACGGTATGCGTGGCCGCCAACCTGATCAAGTCGACCGCGCTGAATTTATCCATCCAGGCGGAGTTGAACACGATCTCGGTTTTTTCAGGATCCAGCACTTTGAATACCTGGTCGCGATATGACTGGGCGTTCTCCATCACTTGCTCGCGCGACAAGGGTGGGCGCGTGGTATTTTTACCGCTGGGGTCGCCGATCATCCCGGTGAAGTCGCCGATCAGAAAAAGCGCGTGGTGGCCGAGATCCTGCAACTGGCGCATCTTGTTGAGCAGCACAGTATGGCCGAGATGCAAATCCGGCGCGGTTGGATCAAAGCCCGCCTTGACGCGTAGCGGGCGCCCCAGTGCGAGCTTTTGTTTCAACTCGTCTTCAAGCAGCAATTCGTGCGCGCCGCGCTTGATTTGCGCCAGCGCGTGTATCATTTCTGTTTGCATCGTTCCTGGCTTTATCGTTTCATTCATTTTCATCATCAAGACAAACACGGAAAAGGCCGCAGGCTGGGCATTCCCGCACCTCCAACCATTCATCGGCCTGGTTTTGCCACCCATCAGTTCAGTTTTGAGGTGACACCCCTTTCTGGTAAAGTGCGCACCGTTCATCAACGCAACGCGTTGCCAGAACAAAGCAGAGCAACTCAAGGAGGCATGAATGTTAACTCAAAACCCGCTCGGCCAAGGACGTAAAATGCCAGAAAGCGAAATACTGGCAAGCAAAAAAAAACTGCGCTGGTTCGTTGCCCTGTCGACATTGCCGTTGCTGGGCGTAGTCACCGCGTTCGGCCTGGTGCCGCAAAGCGATCTTGATTTGACCGCCACCTCGGTTGCCATCGAGGAAATCACACTGCCCAAAGTCGCCGTTGACGAGACCCCCACTGACAGCTACTGGCGCAACGAACGCGTGCAACGCGGCGACACCGTGGATGAATTGTTGCGCCGACTGAGTATTGAGGACCCCTCCGCAAGTGACTACTTGCGCAAATCCGCCGAGTCTGCGTCTTTCCGAAAATTGCCTGTTGGCACAGAAATTCAGGCCGAAACCACCGCCACCGGGGGCTTGATCGCATTGCGCTATCTCGACAATGACAGTGCGCAGATATTGATAGACAAACAGAACGGCGAATTCCAAAGCAAGACACTCCCCGCGCAACTTGAGACTCGCTTGTTCGTGCGCACCGGCGAAATCAAAACCAACCTGTATGCCGCCACCGACGAAGCGGGCTTGCCTGACGCAGCCGCCAACCAGGTGAGCGAACTTTTCAGCGGCGACATCGATTTCCATCACGATTTGCGCAAGGGTGACAAATTCACCGTGGTGTATGAAATGACCTACAGCAACGGCGCGTTGCTGCATACGGGGCGCATCCAGGCTGCTGAATTCGTCAATCAAGGCCATGCTTACCGTGCCTTGTATTTCCAGAAGGACGCCCAACACGGCGATTACTACACCCCGGAAGGCAAGAGCGTGCACAAAGCCTTTTTGCGCTCTCCCATCGAGTTTTCTCGGGTGAGCTCACGCTTTTCCCTCTCGCGTTTTCATCCGATACTCAACAAATGGCGCTCGCACAAGGGTACCGATTTTGCCGCGCCTATCGGCAGCAAAGTCCGGGTGACAGCTGACGGGATAGTTTCCGTGGTCGGCAAGCAGGGTGGGTATGGTAACGTCATCATGGTAAACCATCAGGGTCGCTACACCACGGTATACGGGCACTTGTCGCGCTTTGCCCAGGGTCTGCACAAGGGTCAGCATGTCGCGCAAGGGGACATCATCGGTTATGTAGGCATGACCGGATTGGCTACCGGACCGCATTTGCATTATGAGTTCAAGGTAAACGGCCAGCAACAAGACCCGCTGCGTGTTGCCTTGCCCGATGCAAAACCCATTGACAGCAGTTACCTCGCCGCGTTTCAACCCGTCGCGAACGACCTGGTTGCGCGCCTGAACCTGCTGCGCAATACCAACCTCGCGAAACTCGACTAATTTTCAAGTGCCACAGCCTGAGTTATATATCGGGTTGATGTCAGGAACCAGCCTGGACGGTATCGATGCCGTCCTGGTTGATTTAAGCCTACCCAAACCTCTGCAACTCTCCCAATACTATCTGCCCTTCGACGACACGCTGAAAAATGCCCTGCTGGCTTTGCACCGGCCCGGTCACAACGAACTGCATCAGGCTCAGGTCATAGGCAATCAGCTGTCCGGACTGTATGCCGCCGCAGTTGCGCCACTGCTCGCTCAAGCCAAATCATCAAACTTGGAAGTTAAAGCGGTCGGCTGCCATGGCCAAACCATACGCCACTGTCCCGAGCACGGCTACTCCCTGCAGATCGGCAATGCCGCACTACTCGCTGAACTGACCGGCGTCACCGTGGTAAGCGACTTTCGCAGCCGCGACATCGCCGCAGGCGGGCAAGGCGCCCCGCTGGTTCCCGCGTTTCACGATCATGTGCTGCGCCATCCAGATATCCACCGTGTCATCGTCAACATCGGCGGCATCAGTAACCTGACCAGCCTGCCACCGCGCGCCGCCACTACAGGTTTTGACTGCGGCCCCGGCAACCTGCTGATGGACGCCTGGTGTATGCGACATCTGGGCAAACCTTATGACGATAACGGCGCATGGGCAGTGTCCGGCAAAGTGCTGCCCGAACTGCTGGAACAATTGCTCGTTGAACCCTACTTCGCCCTGCCGGCACCCAAAAGCAGCGGACGTGACCTGTTCAACATGACTTGGCTGCAAAGCAAACTGCAAGGCAATGAAGTTGCTGCAGACGTGCAAGCCACCCTGCTGGAACTGACTTGCCGCAGCATCGCGCTGGCCATCCAGAAACATTGTCCCGGCGCAAAAGAAATATACTTATGCGGCGGCGGCGCGCACAACCAGACCTTGCACAACCGTCTGGCAGCTTTGCTGCCTGACAGCAGCGTGAAAACCACCAACACCCTCGGCGTGGACGGCGATTATCTTGAAGCCATCGCCTTCGCCTGGCTGGCGCAACAAGCGCTGCAAGGCAAGCCTGCCAACCTGCCACAGGTCACCGGCGCAAAGCACCCATGTTTGCTGGGTGCTGTCTATCGCAATCATTAGGACATCACCAGCACGGCGAGGGTAAAATCTCCGGGAACCCCGCTGTTGAAATGCAGGAATGGCGTTTCTCATAGCGCCTTGCTGACCTTGATGATACTTTGATCCTCCTCGATGGTTTTGATGGTGAAGCCAAGGCGTGTCATGAGTTTGATCATGCTGTGATTATTGCTCAACACTTCACCTTCTATTGTCACCAAACCTTTGGCGCGAGCCGCCTCCATCAGCGAAACCATAAGCTTCTGCCCCAAGCCTTTGCCCCGCACGTTATCCGCTATCACCAAAGCGAATTCGCAGGAATCTCCATCCGGATTGGTGGCAAATCGCGCAACGCCAAGCTCGATTTCCTTGTTTTGTTCAACCGTCACGCCTTGCTCAACAGCCACGGCAATCAGTGCCATCTCCCTGCTGTAATCAATTTGGGTAAAGCGTACCAGCATGGTTTCGGTAAGCTCCTGCATACTGTTCATAAAGCGGAAATATTTTGATTCCTCGGACAAGCCGCGCACGAATGCCTGCACCAGTTCGGCATCTTCCGGACGGATCGGGCGAATGGTGATATCGGTACCATCGGCGAGCTGCCACAGGCTGACCAGATGGGAGGGGTACGGATAGATGGCCATATGCGCGTAACGGTCGGCACCGGGCTGGCGATATTCCACCACCACGCGCGCATCGGCGGCCAGCGCGCCGTTCTCGTCGAGGATCAGCGGGTTGATATCCATTTCCTTGAGCAAGGGAAGTTCGCAGGCCATTTCGGACACGCGCAACAACACATCTTCCAGTGCATCCATATTGGCTGGAGCCATATTGCGGAATGCTCCCAGCATCTTGGCGATACGAGTTTCCTGGATCAGCTCTCTGACCAGAAAGTTATTCAGCGGCGGCAGCGCAACCGCGCGATCGCCCATGATTTCAACAGCCGTCCCGCCCGCACCGAACGTGATCACCGGTCCGAATACCGGATCGCTGGTCACCCCTATCATCAACTCGCGGCCATTCGGCTTGACGATCATCGGCTCGATGGAAATGCCGTCCATACGGGCGTTGGGGCGGTTGTGCTGGACGTTGTCGAGTATGTGCTGGTAGGCAGCGCGAACTTCATGGGCATTGTTCAAATTGAGCGTTACTCCGCCGGCATCGCTCTTGTGAGTGATGTCTTGCGAATTGATTTTCATCGCCACCGGAAATCCCAATTGCTGTGCGATCAGCAACGCTTCGTTTGGCGAGTGCGCGATCATGGTTTTCGCGACTGGTATATTGAACGCCGACAGCAAGGCTTTGGATTCCATTTCCGTCAGCACTTTCCTATGCTCCTGCATCGCACCCTCGATAATCAGTCGCGCACTTTCCACATCCGGTTCGACATGGTGCGAGAAGGGGCCGGGCATTTGCATCAACAACTTCTGGTTGCGGTAGTAAGCGGACAGGTGGGAGAACACTTCCACCGCTGGCTCCGGCGTGCGGAAGTGCGGCTTGTGCGCCTGGGCAAAAGCCAGGCGCGCCTCCGCGACTTGCGTCTCTCCCATCCAGCAGGTCAACAACGGTTTGCTGTGCGTGTTGGAAAGTTCGATCAGCGCTTGTGCCGATTCCAGCGGTTTGGTCATCGCCTGTGGCGTGAGTATGGCCAGCACGCCGTCCACGTTATCATCTTCCAGACAGGCTTTGACGGCGTGGTGATAACGATCTGACTGGGCATCGCCGATGATATCCACCGGATTGCCGTGTGGCCAATTCGGCGGCAGGTGCTGGTTGAGATATTCGATCGTTGCGCCCGACAGCGTGGCCATCGTCAGCCCCAGGTCGGCGGCACGATCTGCTGCCATCACGCCGGGCCCGCCGCCATTGGTGACGATGGCGAGGCGGTTGCCGACCGGGCGGAACCCGCATGACAATGCCTTGGCGGCGGTGAACAATTGCGTGATGGTCTGTACACGCACCGCGCCGGCACGGCTGACCGCAGCGTCGAACACATCGTCTGCGCCGACCAGCGACGCGGTATGCGACATCGCCGCTTTGGAGCCAGCCGCATGGCGACCGACCTTGACCAGGATCACCGGCTTGATGCGCGCGGCAGCGCGTAGCGCGCTCATGAAGCTGCGCGCGTTGCGTATGCCCTCGATATACATCAGGATGCTGTGGGTGTCGGGATCGGACACCAGATAATCCAGTATCTCGCCGAAGTCCACATCGGTCGACGAGCCCATGGACACCACACTGGAGAAACCCACGTCGTTGCTTTGCGCCCAATCCAGGATTGCGGTGCACAACGCGCCGGACTGCGAGACGAATGCGATGTTGCCGGTGTTTGCGCCGCCCTTGTTAAAGGTGGCATTAAGGCCGATGGAGGGGCGCATGATGCCCAGGCAGTTCGGGCCGATCAGCCGGATACCGTAGCGGCGTGCGGTTTCCAGCAATTCTTTTTCCAATGCTGCACCTTCATGGCCGACTTCACCAAATCCTGCGGTGATGATGACCGCCGCGTTCACGCCACGGATGCCGCAGCTTTCAATGATACCCGGCACGGTCTGCGGCGGCGTGGCGATGACTACCAGTTCAACCGTTTCGCCGATGTCCGCGATGGAGGCATAAGCGCGCTTGCCTTGCACCTCTGGATGCTTTGAATTGATTGGATAAAGCAAGCCCTTAAATCCGCTTTCCAGCATGTTCTTGAACACGATCTGGCCGACCGAGTCCAGCCTGTCACTCGCGCCGAATACGGCAACTGACTTTGGTGCAAACAGGGTGCTGAGATAGTGCTTGCCCATGACTTTACCTTCTGTTTGAATACTTGTTAGGTATGATAGCACTATGCCAACGCCCTGCTCTTGCCATGCAAACTGCTTATATCAGCCATCCGCTCTGTCTCAAACATGACATGGGCGCACATCACCCGGAGTCCCCGGCACGCATCCATGCCATCGAAGATCAATTGATCGCGTCCGGGTTGCTGCATTATCTGCAGCATCATGATGCACCGGCGGCGACACGCGAACAGTTGTTGCGCGTGCATGACTCGGACTACATAGATTCGATCGAGTCCAGTGTGCCGCCACAGGGTATCGTGCATCTCGATGGTGACACCGCGCTGAATCCGTTCAGTTATCAGGCCGCTCTGCGAGCTGCGGGAGCCGTGATACTGGGAGTGGATCTGGTGATGGCCGGGCAGGTGGAAAATGCATTTTGCAACGTGCGCCCACCCGGACACCACGCCGAGCGGGCTCGCGCCATGGGATTTTGCATTTTCAACAATGTCGCAATCGGCGCGGCACATGCACTTTTGCATCACGGCTTGGAACGCGTGGCGATAGCGGATTTCGATGTTCATCACGGCAACGGTACCGAAACCATTTTTTACGGCGAGCCGCGTGTCATGTTGTGCTCCACTTTTCAACACCCGTTCTATCCGTACGTTGGCGCAGATAGCGGCAACGAGCATATCATCAACGTGCCGCTTCCAGCCGGAACCGGGGGAGGCGAATTTCGTGCCGCCGTCACGCGGCATTGGCTGCCTGCGCTGGAACGATTTCAGCCCGAGTTGCTGCTGATCTCGGCAGGATTCGATGCGCACCGTGACGATGACATGGCCATGCTGAATCTGACCGAACCCGACTATGCGTGGGTGACCGGTGAATTAAAGAACATCGCGGGGAAATATGCGCGGGGGCGTATCGTATCGGCGCTCGAAGGCGGTTACGAACTGCATGCGCTGGGGCGAAGCGCACTGGCGCACATCAAGGTGCTCAGCGGCCTGTAAGCAAGCCCGCGAGCGCAGGCAATTAATGAAGCACGGGGCGCAATGCGCCCCGTAACTTTCCAAACGGACGGACAGTAACGACTAAGCTGAAAACGACGAGCCGCAACCGCAAGTCGTGGTCGCGTTCGGGTTCTTGATGACGAATTGCGAACCTTCAAGACTTTCCTGATAGTCGATTTCCGCGCCAACCAGATACTGGAAGCTCATCGGATCGATCAGCAATTGCACGCCGTTTTTGTTCAGCACCGTGTCGTCTTCATTGGTTACCTCGTCGAAAGTAAATCCGTATTGGAAACCTGAACAGCCGCCACCGCTGACAAACACGCGCAATTTGAGGTCGACGTTGCCTTCTTCCTCGATCAATTGTTTTACCTTGTTGGCCGCGTTGTCGGTAAACAACAGCGGATCTTGCACTTCGGTCATTGCATTCATCTTTTGCTCCTTAGAAAATTATTCTCCGCTACTCGCTTTAAACGCCACCACTTTGTCCTGTGCCGCAGTATTGGTGTGTATCAGGCGCCCGTCAACTATTGCACCCAACTGGATTTCCATCGTGGTGTAATGCACATCCCCGTTGACCCTGGCTTTGCCCTGTAGTTCCATATATTCGCTGACGAATACCGGGCCGCTGATCGAGCCATTGATTACCAGATGGGAGACGTTGACTTCCCCGTTCACTTGCGCGTGCTCGCTCAACACCAGCGTGCTCGGCTTGTCCGCTACGGCGACGACATTGCCGTTCACCTGGCCGTCTATGCGCATCCCGCCACTGAAGCTCAAATTCCCCTCGATGGTGGTTCCCGCACCGATCAGCGTATCAATCTGGGTCTGTGGCTTGCTGTGTTTTTTCTTGAACATTGTTCCTCCTTGCCTTATGAGAGACTCACGCTTTGTCGTACCTTCGGCTCGGTTGCGCCTTGTTCGAATATGCGCACTTGCACGCTTTCCAATTGCGCGTCAGGCGGCAACAGGATGCTCTGCTCAACACGCCGATAATACCTGAAGCTGAGTTTGAATTGGGCATTCCCTGACTCATCTTGTGGGAATACATGGGTGGTGCTTTGCCCATTCTCCACCACCGTTGCGACCAGTTGATAACTCCCGCTAAAAGTCTTGGCGCGCTGTCCGCTCTGCACCAGCAACATACGCAGACGGTACTCGCCCGGGATTATATCCTTTTCCAATGTCAGACGATGCACGCCCAGTTCACCTTCTTTGCCTCCTGCTGCGGTAAGATTCTGGAAGAACACCAGGTCTTCCTGAAGGTGGAC
>Ga0172379_10006651_pt1 | contig 15361 bp, 28 predicted proteins | sample GrowelOW334metaG_FD_119756 | JGI IMG/M metagenome (GOLD analysis project Ga0172379, IMG submission 119756) | Groundwater microbial communities from an aquifer near a municipal landfill in Southern Ontario, Canada - Groundwater well OW334 metaG | ecosystem: Environmental > Aquatic > Deep...
AAAACCGTGATTTTGTTTCCTGTTCTACCAACTGAACTACTACATGGATTTGCGGGGAGTAGATTTGAACTACCGACCTTGTGGGTATGAGCCACACGAGCTACCACTGCTCTACCCCGCACCGTAACTAACCTTTGTACTATTATTCCCCTATACTTATAATACACTACTTTTAAAATTAATTAGATAACTATTTTTTCCTATCCTTATCAAGCCACCCACATTCTTCGAGGTATTCCATATACTGATCCTCTTCACCCTCAATCCATGCAATCTCGTGATAAAAATCAGATTCACGTTCATCCTGATTATCATATCTGAATTTTTCACAATAATCATCGGATGAACCCACGGAACCAAATGCAATAGCGTCTTTGAGAATTGAAACCTCTTCATCGATCTTTTTCCAGTTCTCATCGCCGAAACTGGAATGAGATGGAATATTTTTTCGCATTTCGAGATTAAGATCGATTGCTTTCTGTAACTCTTCTTTCGTTCTCATATATCACTCCTCATATAGACTATTGTATTTGACCGGACATCACTGCTTTTTCTTTCCAAACCCCGGAGTAACCCAATGCAGTCAAGCAACACTTCTTCACGGGGTGCGACATCTCCCACCACACGCATTATTTCGCCAGCCATATCGGTATTGATAAAATGAACAGTAAATTGTCCTTTTTTCGTTTTAATGTCACCCAATACTATGGGTAGTTCCATTTGTATCTGTTTTTTGTTTATATTTGCATATTTCTTCTTTTCCAATTCCTCACCGCGATTTATACATTTGAGTTCATCTTCCCAATATTCCTCAAATGCAGTATCATCTTTTTCATAGGTAAGTTTAAATATCACCATATTTTTACTCCTTTATTCGCATATTGCTTTTAATATCACGGCGCATACTTCTTCTTTATCTTCGTGTTTAGGGGAATAAGAGCCAGCTATCGCTTTAAAAATCCTTATTCCATTCTCGACATAATCTTTTCCTAATTTTTTATTTACAGGAATTTGACCACCTGTAAAAAACAAATCAGAAAATAATTTTTTCATTTTTTGAAGGTTTTCCGTTTTTTCTCCCAATATCTTTTTAAACCAATCTCTTGGATAATTACCAAATGCTATATCAGCATCAGTAACTTCAGGAAATTCCAATTTATCCATTTTATTCCCCCATAACCAAATTTTTGATATTAGAATTTATTTTTATTAATAATAGGAGAGACTTGAAAGTGAGATTTCAAGTCTCATCCCTCGATGCCTGATTTTCTTTCCAGTTCTCACACCAAGTTCTATCAAACATCTATATTTTCCTTTGCTATATCAATCGCTGTAGCTGTGGCGACAGCGATGTCGTTTTACATTTTGGACTTCCCTTAACGATATTCACAGCTATTTCACCGTTAAGTTGACCTACTATAACCTTGGTGTAAATATTCATAATTGAGTTCGGCGGGTTACGATCCCACTACCCTCGCCTTAAAGGGGCGATGCTCTACCGATTGAGCTACGAACTCTTAAATTATTTAGGAAATGTAGGTTCTACTCATCGCATCTTTCAGCGAGGCTTATTCCGACTGTTCACAGTTTACCTTATTTAGTGTCGGATCATTATCGCGCCTGTGACCGCAGTATGAAACTACACTTCCTAAAACGCCACTGTATCTGGATTTTCACTAACCAGTGAGCCAGTGGCCAACTCAGTGTAAATCTTAAAATGGAGGCAGTGTTTCGAGTCGCTTTGCGTCCCAACAGGTCGTAATATCGTCCTGTCCACTGCCCTTAGTTAGAATAAAAACATTGGAGATTTCTGGTAAGGGTTCGAACCTTAAACCTACTCCCCTAAAAATATTGCCTCGACAATAAATTTACGGGAGTTGCTCTGCCAATTGAGCTACCAGAACTCCAAAGGATAATCTGTCCTTACCAGTCAAGCGTAACTATTTCATCTTTCGACTTATCTTGTTCCGCTTTGCCACAGTTTTCGCCAAGTATTTAATGCCGTGCACTGCATTAAATACCCAACACTAAACTTTAAGTTTGAAATAAAAACGGGTTAGATGGATGTTCTACCTTCTACGGATAGAACGGCAAACCCCTTAGTAAAACAGAACGCTTCAATGTGTATGGCTACGATGCTAAATACACTCCACGCTCCAAATTTGGACTTACCATTAACTGCTTTCTCTTTTCAAGGGTGTGAGATTTTCCTAATTATTTTACTTGCCACAAGAAAAGGGAAAACCACAGGATACGATCCTTTCGTGTTCACTAATACCACGGGCGCTAATTTTCTGTCTATCGTTATCTTTCCCTCTCTGGACTACACTCAAGGGATAGACCACCTCATCGCTCGACGTATACTCCGCAGTCACTTCCGACCCGGCATCCCGCTTTATCGAGGTTCTCAAACTCGATCATCCGCTTTCAGGATTTTCGCGTCTCTTCTACTCTGCGCAGGCATTTTGCGATAGACGTAACCGTAGTTTCGAACATCCACATAACCTTAGTATTAATACCTAAAAATTTTAAAATTAAAGAACTGCACCGCGTTCCATCAGACTGCCTTCATTTCACTTATGTCGTTTAGGAAACGTGATCCTTTACTCCGCATAGAAGGCTGGAGAAGAGGGTAAATCCCCCAAGGATTCTAACTTATGATGCAGTTCTTTAAACTCTTTTTACCAAGCAGTATTCCAGAAGAGTAACTGGACCGAGTTTGTCTCGGAGCAGACCCATGATTATTTACTCCGGTTTTTAATGGAAGGTTAACACCGGAAACCTAATTTTTTATCGGCGCTTCCATGCTTTCGCCCAGAAGAAATGGTAATCCCACCACCGACTTACTAAAAATGTTCTGGTTTTTTGACGTCCTCTAAACCAGAAAACCTCTTGGGATAAACTGTCAGGGGTTCGCCGAAGTATATGGTACTTTTATTGTACCCAAAATAAACCCGGTTTTTGACTTTCAACTCCTCAGTACCGGATTGAACCTCTAATGGAGTGTATATTCAGGTTAGGCGCGCTTTATTTTTCTACGTTACGTGACCGGAAGATTGACCACACACCGCCCTTCTGAGTGGCGAGACCGATACCGGCCATGCGGGAAGCGACTTTATGCATCGAACCATCGGAACATCCAATTCCATCACAATCAAAACATTGTTCCATTAGATCAGAAGTATCAATGTTAAATTCTCTCATGGATTCCAAGACTGTTATCACTTCCATTCAAAACTCCTTTTCTTTCTATATATAATACACTACTTTGAAAATTAATTAGATAACTATTTTATCAGCGGTAAAATTTTGTTTTCCATAATTCTAATAATTCTATGTACCTCATCATCGACTATAAAATCGGGTATGATAAACTTTGTATTTTTTGAAAAATCTCTAAGTTTCGCAAGAAATAATTCCATCACTTCATGAAATGCTGTTTTCTTTATTCCCTCTTTTGTTTCATATCCAATCCAAGATTCGGAGTAAGAAATTGTAGCTATTTGACCCCCACCTTCATTATGATCTTTTAATTCATGCCAGTAACAAGAAGCCCTCACATCCGGTTTTATCTGTGATTCTATATCCAATTCATAACCGATTAATCCAAAATATTCAATATAGAATTTTACATATTTTTTGAATAATTCAATATTTTTATCTTTATGAATTTGGTATTTTGTTTTCATTTATCATATCTTCTATTTTTGCTAAGCATTTCACATAACCAAATTCTCGTGTTTCTGGATCAAGATACAACCCATCAAATCGCAACATTTCTTTCTCTACAAATTCTTTTATAGATTCAAACTTTTCAAGTGCATCTGCTCTGGCCTTTAAACAATCTTCACAAAACATATTTTTCTCCTCTCTATTTCTTCTTATATAGAAATATCAATAAATAAATTATCGGGTAAATAAATGGAGTAAATAAAATGCACATTATAATAAAAGTAAGTTCTTTCCCTTCTGGAATTATAATTCTCAGAGATTAATTTTGTCATTAAATAACATAGAAATAAATAAGACGCGAACACAATCCCTGTAATAATAATGATTTCATATTCTAACATTTATTTACCTCCGAAAAGACTCATAATATCACCACCATCTTCCTGCTTTTCCACCTTCATCTCGGAAAAAGCATCCACGCTATCCCCCTCATTTCTCGTAATATCACCAATTACATACTGGGGGAGAATTACACGACAACTCTTCGGTTCCTTTATTGTCTCACCGAATCTATGTTTCAATAACTGATTCTTGATTTCTCCATTCCCCTTCATTGCATCATCGAGATACAAAGAAATAATATATGAAGCGTATCGTTCCAATGCGTTGATTTCTGAAATATTCGTAATTGAAAAATTACCCTTGGCTCCTTCCTTACTTGCCTTATCTATACCGATACGGTTGGCCTGTGAAAGTATTACCGCCCTCACATCTCTCGTCACTGCCACGTATCGGAACATACCCACCATTTGATTCAACATCACCTTTTCATCATTAAACCCGAAATTTCCAAAATCTTTAAACTGCTGAATGAAATCAACATAGATAGTATTTATACCATATCTATCAATTCCATTATTAATCATATTCTTAACCGAACTTATCGATTCTGTGGGGAGATCATCGGAATCCAACAGAACTAAGTTCCCTTTCTTTTTTCTCTCAAAATCTTCCTCTGCTCTAAATAATATCTCTTCCTCATCTTTTGTAAGAATTGCTTTAGTCACATTCATTGCCATGAGATTATATCCCATCGACCAAGCATGGCGAATCAATAACATTGATTTTATTTCTTTTTTTGGAATTTCCAGAGAAAGCATCATTGTATTATCGCCTTTCAAAATATTCGTATAGACCATATTAATCGACATACCTGTTTTGAAACACCCCGGAGGCGCAAAGATAACCGCGATCTTCCCGCTACTCATACCCTTCGTGACTTCATCAATCTGGGGTATTGTAAATAAAATTCCACCCCCCCGATTTTTATATTCGGAATAAATCTCACGCATTGACATAGATTCAAATGTGGTGAATTCTATATTTGATGAAATAACTGTCATGTCGATATCGATCAGTTTATCGTATTCCTTGAATCTATCTTCGACTGAGACAGGATCATTCATGAGTTTCAGGAGTATCTTATTTCTTGATTTCTCCCGCATCTCAAGAATAAATTCAGTGACAGATGAGAGGATAGAATCTTCATTCATTTCCATCTCATCAATTTTGAACTTCGGGAATTTCTCCTTAATTTTTTTCTCTGTTGGGAATAGTTTATCTGAGAGATAACAATCCGCGCAGAATTCACATACTTCCGCGATATCAGATTCTTCTGGATACTTCCTATAGAGCATGTATAGATCGAATAGTTTAAGTTTTAAATCTTCACTCACTATCCTGAATTGATTGTAAAATAATCGGCGCACAGAATTTCCTCAGTATTATTTTGAATTGTTAGCTATTTTCTTCTGTACCTCTTTCATCTCTTGGACATGAATAGAAACTACTTTCTGCTTCAAACTTCTCCGGCCTTTTTTCGTGTCTCTCCATTCCCGATTATTCCTATGATTTTTCATTTATTTGCTCCTATAAATTTAATCTTAGATACTTCACAATTTTTAAACCAAGTAATCAATTCATCTACCGCACCACCCGCGCTATATGAATAAATGAATTTACCATCATGATCCCGCAAATAAACCCAGAGAAATAAAACCCTTTTCTTCACAATAAATAAATCACCCTTTTTAATGATGCGGTATTTTTCCATTAGTATAACTCCCTCGATATTGTAGTTTCATTCTGTTCTTTCTGTTTTGTTACAAGTGTCAATCCTGTGAAATCGAGAACTGTGAAATTTTCCTTTATACTTGAATCTATAAAAAGTTCTTTATCTTGTCTCGTCGTAATTATAAACACTGTCGGGTTTCCTTTGAAACATCTCCCCATCAGAACTGATGTGATGAGTTCCGGGAACAATGAATTATACTGATCGCCATACTCATAAAAAATCAATAATCTCTTATCCCCTATCAATGTCGCGGTATTCCCACTATCAGATTCATTTCCATCGTGGAAAACCATGTTCTGCATAAAATCGGATATTCCCAGAGAAAAAAAATCGTAGACTTTTTTATCCTTTACAAGAAGAGACGCTACTATATTTTTAATGGTATCAAATCTCATCTTAGAATAAATGATTATATTGCTGGGAAATTTTATATCGAAAACAGAATCGAATATTTTCTTATCTATATTCTCGATATAAAATTCCTTGAGATAGTTCTGAAAGAACTTCCTACGGTCTATTTTTCCATCTGTGAACATCACTCGCCCCTACATGAATTTCTCATATCCCACTATAAATTTATTAATATCAGTAATCAGATTTCCACAGACCGGACAGTTATCTATTTCAGAAACAATGTCTTTCAACTTCTTTCTTTCCTCTAATATATACACTCCCTTTTCATTTAATTCTCTATTTTTTTCTCCTATTTTTTTCTCTGTTATTTCTATATTACTTGTAATATTTTCAATTTTTTCAATGAGATCAGATATAGAATCAAATTCTTTTATCAGACTTTTTATCTCCTCGGAATACACCGATAGTTCTTTATTTCGTTTATCTATCTGTTTTTTACTCTCTAAAAGTTTTATTTTCTCTCCCTGCTTTATCTCAATCCCCTCTTTCATATTAAGATATTCCACAATCTTAATATAGGTTTTTTCCATCTCAATAGATTCTTGAATCAACCCTAATTTTTTTCTTTTACTTTCAATTAACTGATCGTTATTTTTTTGTGTTATTTCAATAAATCCCATGATTGCTTCATATCTATCTCTTAATTTTTCTACCACTTGATCCTGTGGATATTCCCCAAGTTCGGCTTCGAGATTATTGATATCCCTCAGCAATACATCACTCATAACTTTCTTTTTATTCATCTCCATTTCATTTTCTTTTACTTTTTCTTTCATCACATTCTGAATCTTTACAAAAACATCGACATCGTAAAGAAAATGAAACACACCATATAATTGATTGGGTGAGAGAAAGAATGGAAAGAGTTCGAACTTCCCATCTCTATGAAATGAAAACTGAGGAAGACAGTTTTGTATTTTATCATCGTCGAGAACAGAAAAGTTCTTTAGATCAAATTCTTTAATCAATGAAACATTCTGGATATTATTCAACTGCTTATCTTTTCCCACCGCGCTACCAGAAGAAGATTTTTTAGAAAGTGTTATTCCATCGATTTCAATATAACCTTCTTTGGATAATGCATTGATCTTGTTTTTTGAAAAGATATAATTGGGTGATTTATTTAACACGAAATCCCTGATCGCCCTAAGCACAGCAGTCTTGCCGGAATTATTACTTCCTACCAGACATACCATACCCTCTATATCAATTTCACCACTTTTAATGGATTGATAATTTTCAAGTTTCAAATGCATTTACACACCCCTTAATTTAATCTTCAATCAAACCACCAATTCCAATATCTAAAATTTTATTTCCATTCACCTCTTCAATTTCTACAAAGAGAGGATTTTCTTTCCTTGTATCATAGAAATGAAAATCAAATCCATCACTTATCGTAATATCAAGTTCGCTATCAAATTTCAATAATTCGCTTATCATATCCTTCACTTTCATTTCTATACCCTATTAAAATAATCGATTAACGTAACTGATTCATACCACGGAAAAAATTTCCGATACTGATGATTATACTGTGTATTTTCATTAGAAATCATAACTGATTTTATCCCAATATCTTTAGCGGTTATAAGGTCTTCCGGTTTATCATCTATCCAATAATCAAGATTCAACTCTACAAAAATACGAAGTTTGCTCTCTGGAAAATTCACGAAATAAATCTTATCTTCTGTTATCTGGAATAGATCGAATATATATTTTTTTGTCGCTTCTCTAATACATTCAGTCCTTGCAGTTATAATAAATATTTCATGATTTTCACCCCACTCATTTAACTTCTTGCACACTCCCGGATATGGGGGAAAACTACACATGATATCGGGGTGACAAAATTCATTTAGAATTTCATCCTTGACATGCTTCGGGTAATTATCCATTTTAAAAGTATTAGCTTTTTCAAAGATGCTCCATTTCATCGCAACACCATGAATAAGATTTTCTGTTGCTACAAGTGTTGAATCTAAATCAATTCCTATCATCATACCCCACTCCTTACTATTCTATCAATATTTTCTTTTTCTTCCCATCAACGATGGCATATTCTTCTGTGATAATAACAGCATCATGTCCGAGTTTTTCAATCTCAGCCTGTTTTATCATGGCCTCCGTTTCACCTGTTTCACATTCGAAAGTTTCATCAGTTGTTTTGTCCCAGACTTTATAGAGTTTCATTCTTTCTCCTAAAGAAATAATTGTGGGTTCATATAACAATCATCAACCAATATCCCATAATGTAGATGATCCCCTGTCGCCGCCCCCGTACATCCCATATAACCGATTTTTTCATTTCGCTTTACATTCTGCCCCTTCTTTACAATCACCTTAGTCATATGCCCATAGTAATGAACCGTATTTAAAGGACCTTTAATTATCGCACAAATCCCAAGGCCTCCGAAATAACCGGAGTAAATAACAGTTCCTTCACAAGTAGAATATATCTCAGTATTCTTCTTTGATGCAATATCAAGTCCGTTGTGAAACTGACTTGCCTTATAAATTGGATGTATCCTATATCCATATTCTGAGGTCAAGTTCCATTTCACCGTGTCGTGGAGTGGGAATATTAGATTCAATTCCTTTTTTAAATACACCACGTAATAATTAGTAAGTCAAGTATTGGTTAAAGAATTTAGATACTTCTTATACTTATCTTTTTCCCAATCTTCAAAAATATCAATCCCATAATTATCAAGCATGGTTTTTCTTATTGAAATCCTAAGTTCCCATTCCCGATTATCCATTACCTGTTTTGATACGGATTGAAGTTCGTTTTTATGAATTTCACCAAGTAAAGTGACAGATTCATTTATGCATGTATTCAACATCCGCTTCGATTCATTTACCTTCGCAAAATAAATGAATATGATACAGATAATCGACACCGCGATCACACCAACCAAACCGATAATCTTCTCAAAAGACCATCCCTGTTTTTCCCCGGGAACAGGAACAATCATCAAGTCTTCTAATTTTTTCCTCGATCCTTTCTTCACCACGTGGGGTTTCGATACTTTTTTCTTTTCCTCAATCGGCTGTGCCGATATGATATTTCCGTCTGTCATTGTATTCTCCTATATTGTTTATCTAAATCTAAAAAACTAAGTAGTCGGGTCATCAAACACATCCATTTCTTGTTTCATCCCATCAATTATTCCCGCGACAGATTGATCCATATATCCACCCGCGATAATTTCATCGTCCATTTTATCACTTGCACTTTCTTCCATCTGTACTATCTTTTTCATCTCCACATTGTAACCGAGTGTGATGATATTGTTATCCCGAATGAATTTATCAATGTAGGGGAAATTTGGTTTAATAACAGTTGTCGCAAAATTCTCCATTCCCTGTGCTTTACCAGAAACACCGGGAATATCCAGTTCATACCATCCAGCCCCACCACCTTTTATAAATCCTGCTTTCTCCAGAGACATGATATAAAGCATAAGAATTGAAATCCCAACACCATAAATAATTGGGACATCAAGCGTATAGAATTGATTCCCAAACCGTGATTTCTTTACAGTAAGTTCCATCGTATGACCATAAACTTCTTCCGTCTTCCCAACCCTACGGACAAGCTCACCTGTCTTTTTAGCTACGATACGGATATCGAATGTGTGTCCAAATGCCTGACCACCCGCTTCCGTCTTATACATGGAACGATTAGGTAGAGATTTATTCCGGTATTGATTAAGAAATAAACAAGATGCCCGTTTATATTTCGAAATCATCTCCGCAAATTTTGGAAGAAAGAAACTCTCAATCTTTGCCTGTAAGCCCATAGGGAGGCTTTCTACAAACTCATACCCCTCAATATCTGGCATGATGCGCCTGAGACTGTCCACAACAATAAAATCAATATCATCATATTTATCAAACATCTCCTCTAAGGCATATAGAGTTTGAACATATGAATATGCTTCGATTGATATAAATTTTGAATTTCCAATATCCTGACTTCCATCCTTATTGAATCTCATAAATTCTTCAACACCATAGGATTTGATCGATTTAACATTCAAGCCATGTTCAAAATCGAAGAAGAATGTCCTACCGCCCCGCTTACAAATATTCTTTGAAAACTCAATAGCGTTTGTAGATTTTCCAATCCCATTATCAGCGGATAATGAAACCATTCTGCTCCGGGGAAACCCCATAGATTCATCACCTACAAATGTTTTCTCACCTGAAATAAACATATCGAGATGTGGAATCCCTGTTGAAACAAATGCCCCACCATAAGCATCGAAATTGAAATTTGATGTGAGTGTAGAAAGTGCCGCTTTCATTGTTTTCTTTTTTTCACTCTTACTTTCTTCTCCAATCTTAAAAGCCCCACCAGTAGATTTTTTTCCAGCCAATTTATTGCTCCTTGTTATGCCATAATTTTTCAAGCAACACATCACTATCCCTATAAATACTTGTATATAATTCCTCATTATACCGTTTCACATATTTCAAATATCCAATAAATGCAATGGAATAGGAATCAATTATATCCGATAATGGAGAATCTACTTCCATAACTCCCTTTACTTTCTTATATGAATCATAATTAAATAAAATCTCTGAAATATTTCCCCGAAATGAATTCAGCATATCTATTTTTTTAGCTGATCCATTACCAGTCCAAAATTTCTTTATCTGTAAAATATTAAATGCTGAGATCGAATTTATATCTTCATCATATAGTGAAGTTTTGATTACCCCACCAAGTTCACCTAAATGAAATACGTTATTTGATTTTGCCCCGAATGAATAATCTTCTATAAATATAGCATTGTTTCCAATCTGTGTTAAATCGAAATAGATAGATTCAAAAAATATTTTATAAAAATTAAGACGATACAAATAATACCCATATTCAGATGAAAATTTCCCGAAATCTTTTTTATTCTTTCCATGATAGAAAAGAAAAGAAACTTTATTTTCGTTATCTATATAATCATTCAATTTTTTATATTCTGAGATGATCCAAGTCCACCTATTGCTCTCAAAATAATTCACCAATTCTTCCCGGCTTTTCAACTCCGAAATATCTTCTTTTCTTAGAAAGGATATCGTAACACCTAAAGAACCGAATGAAGGATCAATGCCAAGTATCGATATTCCATTTTTGAAATACTCTAATTCTAAGTGATTAATCATTTATACTCCTTAAAAAATTCCTCCCGGGAATTTTTCCCCGGGAGGAACAAACGAAAGGGGGGTATTTACTTCGAAAAGAAAGGACTGTTTGCCCATGGATTATCGTCTTCCGATTTTTCACTCTCTTCTTCTTTCTCATCCGTCACAATTTTCTCAAATTTTTCTTCCGGGGGTTGCTGTTCCCTCACAGACTTTGATTGATTTGCACCGGAATAATTAGTATATGGTTCATCACCCTGACCATGCTGATCTATCGGTTTTGCATCGACACCATCCACATCATCCGATTTACTTCCTCTGAAATCACCACTCGCAATCAATTCACTGATTTCATTAGCAAGTTTTTCAAACTTCTTAATTACTTCGGTGGAAAATATTGGTCCACGTTCAAATACAGGAACATAATAATCTTGTCCATTATCATTCGTTTCAAGTGTGGATGATAATCCAACTGGGTATGAATAGATCGGACAAGGTTTCTTTTCACCCTTTGAATTTTCATACTTGATAAGGATTTTCTGTAAATTGATAAATGGGAAAAAGGCAGACGATTTAAAGAAAGCTACACCAATCTCCACCTTTTCCTTCGATACAGGAACAGCAAAAAAGGCAACTTTCTGTATATCATATCCATTGTCTTTAAACCACTGCCTGTTCTTTCCATCAAGATTACTGTCTTTGAAATCATCGAAAAGTGAAGATTGTGCTATAATCCCCCCACCATTAGGTGCGAACTTCGTCCAACAATTCTTGACTTTCAAAACAACAACACTCTTTACTGGAATCCCTTCCTCGGAAATAATTGTCTTATTTCCTTCCTTCGTAGTCTGTTGCCCCATAACCCATTCACCTAATTGAAACTTCTTTGAATTCTTTTTAGAATTCATCTTAACCTGTGGGAGAGATGATCCCCCACCAATACCTTCATTGGCCTTTTCCGCCATCTGTTCGAGGAACTTTTCATCTTCAACCGTCATTGCTGTACTTCCAGCTGGTGTAATAGCTTGATCTTTGAAACTCATATCTTGCTCTCCTTACTATTTTCTACTATATATACATTGAATTTTTAAAAATCTCGATAATTATTTTTCAAAAACAGTAATATATTTTTTATCTTCAACTATGATACTATTACTTTTAAAACTAATAAAATCCCCAATCTTTACATAGTCATAAATAACAGAATCGACACAGTATTCTTTACACCAATTTTTATTCGAAATACTTAATTGCTTATGAAATAATCCTTGATTTTTTTCATATACCCAACCTTCTCTTATATCATTCGATAATATCAGTGATATGAGTAAAATTATTGGTTTCAATTTTTTTCCTCTAATCTAAGTTTATTAGATTCATCCCAGATATAACTAAGAATTTTTCGTCTCGTAAGTAATTTGATGAAGGTATAAGACCTGAATAATTCATCAAATGCACCGGATAAAAAAACTTGAAATGCTTTTCCATCCACACCATATTCATTTGTGATATTTTCCGATTCAATTCTAAAAACATCATCACTCTTATAATCGCCAAATATCCTATCCACAATAAAATCCAATAAAAAACTCTCTTCACGTAGAGATAATTCAAGATTGACAATGTTCTCTTCTATTAAATTATTTTCATATCTCGAAATTTTTAGAGAATATTCTATATAATCCACCATTTCATTTTTTGATCCAAAACTAATATATTGATAATGTATCTTATGATTCACGTATTGAAACTTAAATGATCCTTCCAAAATAATCCCCTAATTAGTAAAACTTGAATAAAGCCTCATTACATTCGTAGAGAATTGAAACGTATCCTTTGTTTTCTCCCCATTATATTCCACAAGTGCAGAATAAATATTGCCGTTATATTTCTTTATCAACTGAGATAAATATTTCACCCCGATATTTATATTGGTTTCCACAATAAACAATGTCTCTTCAGGAATGCCATGCTTCCATGGTACAATCCGCATATAACCAACTGCATCACCACCCTTAGAATTTTGATACTTACTTTTTTCCGAAATCAGCGCAAGAACTAAATATTTATCAATCTTATATTTCAGTGAATATTCCTGAACAAAAGAAAATACTTTAGAAATTTCTCCTTGCTTTGACCATAATCCATTTTCTTTAATCACTCTCTCAAAAACAGAAAGATATTTTTTTCCATACACAGCTTCTATGGACTTCCCAAGTTCTACTGTTTTTACAATGTAGAGAATTGAGATAATAAAACAAACAGAAAACATTGCGATCCCCATAAACGCAAATACTTTCTGGGGTTTGGCGAGAAAAACCCCCTTCTTTTTTTTCTTCTCTTCTTTTATTTCATCATGCTTCTTTATTACCTTATCAAGCCTTTCCTTTTTTACCTCACTGAGATGAAAATCTCCTTTCCCACCACCATTTTTAATATTAAGTTCCATCATTTTCTCCTTTCATTTTATTCTTACAAAGAACTTCCCACATATATCTAAAATTATCTGATACATACCATAATTTTAACGCTGTATCATGTAGTGAATTAGATAATTGTGATCTACCCACATTCCAATCTTTAGTAGAATCAAAACGAATACAATTTTCTAATTCTTTAAAAAAATCACTGAGAGCATCATATCTCAAATCGGCAATATCACGGGCAAGTTCCTTTAATTCGCCATCATATTTATCGATAGTTGTTTTGTGTTCCACCCCGATCTCCTTTCATTTTCAAATCAATATTCAGATACATCAAAGATATAAGAAACCCGAATGCTAAAAGTCCGATATTGAATATCGCTCCATAAAATACAGCTTCTATCCCTTCACAACCGAGTAGGAAATAAATCAATGCTGGTTCACCCAGTAACATCAGAGAAAAAAATGATAGTAGAATAATAAATTTTCTACTGTTTATCAACACGGCATAAATCACAGAAACTACAAGCGATGAAATTAGATACATCTCCATATGTTTACCCTCTCGTTTATTTACTATATACACTGCTTTATAGAATAATTATCTACCTATTTCTAAAAATATTTTCTCCTTAGTTTCCATATCTTTCCCATGATTTCCCCGGAAATAATCGATATGAAAAACATTAGGTGCGATCCCATACAGAAATTTCCAAACCCGACTAAATATTTCCCGGATTTCCCACTGTGCATGTCTCGAAACACGCTCATCAATTACATGAAGATATTCCCGGAAATTGGCCGTTATAGATAGCTCCGTCTCTGTCGCTTCCGGGAGCAGAAACCTCGCGTCTTCCCTCGGTATTCCATATTGTGAAATTAAAATTTCATATGTCCTTTTCGCATCATCTATCGATCTTTTAAATAAACCTAAAGCATTCGGTTCTCTCATTATAGATTCAGGTATAACAAATCCAATATCGGATTGATCCACATATCTTTGACTCATCTGGACTATCGAACATAATCTATTTCGCACAATTTGATGAGAAGCCGCACGAGATATTCCACTAATTAAAAAAGTCGCCGAGGCAGATTCCAGAGTTGAAAGATGACCTAACTGTATCATCTTTTTACAAAAAGGTCCCGCGCTTTCATTATCTATTTTTTTGTCGCTCCGGTGCGACACTCTTCCACATAGTTCAATCACCTTCTCAGGATCAGAGGTATATGCAATAAGTTTTAGGTTCATTTCATACTCTCCTTTTTATAAATAATTTCTTCCAATTCTCTTATCTTATTTTTATTCCTTCTCCTATGTAACATATTCCCAATAAGATGGCCAAGGAGAAAATCTTCCCATGTGAATTCTTTTAGAGATTCCTTTTTTTCTTCCTCATAACGACTTAACCAATATTCTTTTTGTTCCTTCAAAAAACCTTTAGTATATTCACCATTTTCATCCGTTACACCTTCAATAATTATCACGTCTTTTTTTTCATCGTAATATTCTTTCATTTCTCACTCCAAAAAATTATGGTATTTCTTCTGATCTCATTTATTTCGG
>Ga0172379_10006653_pt1 | contig 15360 bp, 16 predicted proteins | sample GrowelOW334metaG_FD_119756 | JGI IMG/M metagenome (GOLD analysis project Ga0172379, IMG submission 119756) | Groundwater microbial communities from an aquifer near a municipal landfill in Southern Ontario, Canada - Groundwater well OW334 metaG | ecosystem: Environmental > Aquatic > Deep...
GCTGCATGCCGTATCAACCATGATCTCGGATAATGTGGCATTTAAAAACATCATCTCCAACGGGTTGGTGTTAGATAAAAACGGCAACAAAATGTCGAAACGCCTAGGTAATGCGGTTGATCCGTTCGATGCCATCGAAAAACACGGCTCCGATCCGCTGCGCTGGTACATGATTACCAATGCCCAGCCCTGGGACAACCTGAAATTTGATATGGACGGGGTGGACGAGGTAAAACGCAAGTTCTTTGGAACACTTTACAACACCTACGGATTCTTCTCGCTTTATGCCAACGTGGATGGGTTTACCTATAAAGAAGCCGAAATCCCTTTGAGTGAGCGTCCCGAAATTGACCGTTGGATTATTTCCCTGCTGCACTCGTTAATCAAAGAGGTGAAAGATTCGTACGAAAATTACGAACCAACCCGTGCCGGACGCGCTATCCAAAATTTTGTAATTGACAATTTGAGCAACTGGTATGTTCGTTTAAACCGGAAACGCTTCTGGGGAGGGGAATACAATAACGATAAAATTGCTGCTTACCAAACGCTATATACCTGTTTGGAAACCGTGGCTGTTTTAGCTTCCCCCATTGCCCCTTTCTATACCGACCGGTTGTTTAAAGATTTGAGTGCAGCTACGGGACGAAACCAGGGAATGTCGGTTCATTTGACCCGATTCCCGGTGGAAAACGATTCATTCATCGATCAGGATTTGGAAGAACGGATGAATATGGCTCAACGGATATCGTCCATGGTTTTGGGGTTGCGCCGTAAAGTAAACCTGAAGGTGCGCCAGCCCCTCAACAAAATCATGATTCCGGTACTGAACGAAAACACGGCACGTCAGCTGGATGCCGTTAAAAACATCATTCTGGCCGAGGTAAATATCAGAACCATGGAATATCTGGATGATACCAGTGGCGTGTTGGTGAAAAAAATCAAACCGAACTTCAAAACACTGGGCCCAAAGTATGGAAAAATCATGAAACCGATTGCCGATTTTATTGCCCTGATGAGCCAACCGGATATTGCCCAGTTAGAAAAACTAAACCAGTTTGCGGCTACCATTGCCGGACAAGAAGTGGTATTATCGGCCGAGGATGTTGAAATTCTCTCAGAGGATATTCCGGGTTGGTTGGTGGCCAATGAAGGGTCATTAACCATTGCTTTAGATATTACGGTTACCGATGAGTTGCGTCACGAGGGTATTGCCCGCGAATTCATCAACCGGATTCAGAACATCCGTAAGGAAAGTGGATTTGAAGTAACAGACAAGGTGTTTATCCAAATACAAAAACATGAGGCGATCAACGAAGCCATCATGATCCACAAAAATTACATGGCCACACAAACTTTGGCCAAAACCATAGATTTGGTGGATAATTTGGAACAAAACACATCCAAAACCGTAGAACTGGACGAAACGATAACTACTTATATCAGAATTGATAAGGCATGATTGTTAATAACTAATTGGTAAATTACAAGTTTTGAACGAATTGTGGGATGTATTTTTTACTATTTTAGGTTCCTTTAAAAATTACAGCTATGGCAGAAGAGAAGACTAAAACCAGATATTCCGACGAGGAGCTTGCTGAGTTCAAGCAAATCATCATGGATAAACTTGATCAAGCTCAACGTGATTACGATACGCTGAAAAGTGCCCTTTCACATACCGATGGAAACGACACGTTAGACACTTCCCCCACATTCAAAGTGTTGGAAGAAGGGGCAATGGTTCTCTCCCGCGAAGAAACCGGAAAGTTGGCTCAGCGCCAACAAAAGTTTATTCAACATTTACGTGCTGCTTTAATCCGCATCGAAAACAAAACCTATGGTATTTGCCGCGAAACGGGTGAATTGATCAGCAAAGAACGCCTGCGCGCCGTTCCACATGCCACATTAAGTATTGATGCCAAACGAAATCAGAAATAATTAACAAAATAAACCTGATTGTAAGAGGGAATCGCGAGGTTCCCTCTTTTTCAGTTATAAAAACAGATTCATTACTATGTCAAAAGGACACTTGTCAGTTTTAATCATCCTGCTTGTTTTACTGGCCGACCAGATACTTAAAGTTTGGATAAAAACCCATATGATGATTGGTGAAGAATACCATGTGGCCGGCAACTGGTTTATCATCCATTTTACCGAAAACAATGGAATGGCCTTTGGGTTGGAGTTTTTTGGAAAAGCAGGAAAATACATGCTCAGCCTTTTTAGGGTTGTGGCCGTAGTTTTTATTAGTTATTACTTAACAAAACTGTCAAAAAAAGAGATCCCTCTGGGTTACTTAATCGCAGTTTCATTAATATTGGCCGGAGCCACCGGAAATATTTTCGATAGTGCTTTTTATGGATTAATTTTTGACCACAGCCATTACCAGGTTGCTCAATTTATGCCCGAAGCCGGTGGGTATTCAAGCTTCCTTCAAGGAAAAGTGGTAGATATGTTTTATTTCCCGATCATAGAAGGGCATTGGCCGGCATGGTCTCCGTTCCGGCCTACAGAACAGTTCATCTTTTTCCGTCCGGTGTTTAATATTGCCGATGCTGCTATCAGCGTGGGAATGATGTTGATTCTGTTTTTTTACCGGAAAACATTACAAAAAGAACTTTAATTAAATCCATCCGGTTTGAGTAAACTCCACCAAGCCATGAAATGGGAACAACTTTTGTCCCCGGCCCGTTTTGGGAAATCCTTTCAGGAAGGCTTGGAAACGGATGTGTTCCGTTCGGAGTTTCAACGTGATTTTGACCGGATTATCTTTTCTTCTCCATTCCGGAGGCTTCAAAACAAAACCCAGGTTTTCCCTTTGCCCGGCAGCGTTTTTGTACACAACCGGCTTACCCACAGCTTAGAGGTCGCCAGTGTCGGCAAGTCGTTAGGAAACCGCGTTGCCTCCTCGTTGCTGAAGAAGAACCCTAAAAATCGATTGCTTTTCGAAATCGGTTCAATAGTTGCTGCTGCAAGCCTGGCACACGATTTAGGTAATCCTCCTTTTGGCCATTCCGGCGAAAATGCCATCTCCGGTTATTTTATTTCGGGCCCGGGAACAGCGCTCAAAGACCGGGTTACCGACACTCAATGGAACGACTTAACCCATTTTGAGGGAAATGCCAACGCCTTGCGGCTATTAACCCACGCATTTAGTGGCCGCCGAAAAGGGGGGTATGTATTGACTTACGCAACGCTGGCAAGTCTGGTAAAATACCCTTTTGGGTCAGACAACCGGACATCAAAAAACAAATATGGCTTTTTTGATACAGAAAAAGAGCTTTTTGCCGACATTGCCCACAAAACCGGATTAATCAACGACCCCAACAATGAGGCTGTTTATTCCCGCCATCCTCTGGTATTTTTGGTAGAGGCTGCCGATGATATTTCCTATCAAATTATGGATGTGGAAGATGCACATAAACTGGGCATCCTGGCTACAGAAAAAACCACTGAGCTTTTAACAAACTTCTTTAAAGACCCGGAAGATTCTTGGTTTTGGGAAAAAATGGCTTCCGTTACTAAAGAAGTTACCGACAAAAATGAGCAAATCGCCTTTTTGCGGGCCTCGGTTATCAATCTTTTGGTACAGAAAATTTCCGACATTTTTCATCTTCATGAAAAGGAAATTCTTTTGGGCCAATTAAACGGCTCGTTAATCGACCAATTGACCGGAGCCCCAAAACTGGCCATGGAAACCTGCAAAACCTTAGCCTGGAAAGAAATTTATAATCATCCGTCGGTAGTAAAAATAGAAATTACCGGCTATCAGGTTCTTAACACGCTGCTTGGCGAATTTATTCCCGCTATGTTGCACAAACCAAACAGCTATTCCAAAAAATTGCTTTCTTTGTTGCCTGTACAATATCAGGAAAACCACCAAACAGACTATGAAAAAATCCGATCGGTGTTGGATTTTGTTTCCGGAATGACTGACTTGTATGCGCTGGATCAATATAAATTGATTAAAGGCATCGGCATTTAATAACCCAATAACTATGACTCTAAAATTGCATTTTGGCAAAAAAGTATGGGATTCCTTTTCTTTACTAATCCCTGTGGTTTTGTTTTCTGCCTCTTTTTTTTCATGTCAAGGAGAAAAAAAGGAACTTACAGACCGGGTTGGCAACCCTTTGTCAACAGGTAAAGTTGTTAGCCGGAACGTATCCCTTTCCGATACAACGCTGATTTATGCTTCTTACTTACCAAAACAATACGATGGCAAGGCAAAGTTACCCGTTATCTTTTTTTTCGATCCTCATGGCGAAGGTTCCTTGCCGTTGAAGAAGTATCAATCGCTGGCTGACACTTACGGATTTGTTTTTATCGGAAGTAACAATATTAAAAACGGTTTACCCGGAACTTATTGCACACAAGTCTTTCAGTTGCTTTTGAAAGAAACTCAGGCGCGGTTCCATATTGATGAAAAAAATATTTTTACCGCCGGCTTTTCAGGCGGTTCAAAAATGGCCATTTTATTTGCCCAGCAGTTTCGTGAAGTTGCCGGGGTGATTGGCTGTGGCGGGAGTTTGCCTTTTTCATCCGATCAATCCCCGGGTTTTTATTATGCCGGGATTGTTGGAGCAACCGATTTTAATTATTTAGAGATGCAGCAATCTTTTTCGGTATATGATCAAATGGGATACGATTACACCTCGGTTGTATTTAACGGCGGACATCAGTGGCCTCCTTTAGCAGCAATGGATCAGGCGTTTACCGGAATTGAAATTTACCGGATGAAATCGCAACGGCTGCCAAGAAACGAAAAATGGTTAGATAAAACCTGGTTCCGGATGCAGGACAGCCTAAGCGTGTTTGAAAAAAAGAACGATCCAATAGCCCAAATTCAAACCTTGAAACAAACCGACCGTTGGTTTAACGGTCTTCGGAACCTGAAAGAAATTAAATCGAAAGAATATGCATTGGAACAATCTCAGGCGTTTTACCAAGAGATTAAGAAACGGCAGAATTACATTGAAAAAGAAATCCAGCTACGCACGGAATTCATCAAAGCCATAGAGCTTCGGGATATCGAGTGGTGGACCAACGAAGTGGACCGGATTCATAAATCGGCCTCTTCGCAAGACGAGCCTTTGGCCATGGTCAGCTCCCGGTTACTGAATTACATCAGCATGGCTTCGTTTATGTTTAGTAAAACCGACCTTGACGATGTTAAACTCGATGATGCGTTTAAAAAGATTAAAATTTATGAGATGTCCGATCCGAAAAACCCCGATGTGTATTTGATGTATGCCCGCTATTATTTACTAATGGATAACCGGGAGTTGATGGTTTTAAACTTTAAAAAGGCTCTGGATTCAGGATTTAATTCCTGGCAAACTTACCAGAACGATAGTTCCTGGAAAGAATTGTTTGAGCATCAGGAGATTAAGAACCTGAGAAAGAATTAATACCCAGGTTCTGCTTCATTTAAAAGTGCCAACACATTGACATATATGCTACTCAAAAACATCATTGCATTGATATAAAAATAGCCGATATGTATCAATACGTTGACATTTTTACACCTTTTTTATGTTCGTGTGTTGATATAAAAAGGCAGAACGATTAATGGTGTCCACCTTCAACGGATGCCTGTTCAAACCCTTTTAAAAGTTCTTTTATGGCCGCCAGTTTAGTCTCCAACAAATCCGTTGTCCGGGCTTCGGCCAATAAGCGAAGGTAGGGTTCGGTGTTCGATGGGCGGATATTGAACCACCAATCGGGAAATTCTACCCTGTAGCCGTCAAAATCGAAAGAGGCTGTGGGCTTTTCGCCGGCAATAAAATAATTGCGGACAGCATCCATGGCCTCCTGTTTCTTTTCAATCCGGTAATTGATTTCACCAGAATTGGCGTATTTTACAATGTTTGCAATTATTTGCGCAAAGGTTTGGCCTTTTTTCTTCAACCGGCTTACTATGTCAAGCACAATAAGGGCCGCCAGTATCCCTGAATCGGAGTAATAAAAATCGCGGAAATAGTAGTGTCCGGCCAGTTCGCCTCCAAAAATGCCGTCAATTTCTCGCAGTTTCAAGGCTGCAAAAGCCCGACCGACACGCCACATGTGCATGGTAGAGCCGAAGGTGGAAATATATTCGGCCACCGCTTTCGAGGTACGGATGTCTTGCAAAACATTACCTTTCAGCCCCTTTTTTCCCAAAAAGTAATGAGCCATAAACCCAATAATCAGGTCGGGCGAAATAAATTTCCCTTTTTCGTCAACAAACATTACCCGGTCGGCATCGCCATCAAAGATAATTCCCAAATCGCACTGTTCTTTCAGAACCAGCTTTTTCAGGTCTTCCACATTTTTTTCAATCAGTGGGTTGGGTTCATGGTTCGGAAAGGTACCGTCTAAAGTATCATATATATAGGTGGGATAATTTCCCAGCAAATCTTTAATCAACAAAGCAGCCATTCCGTTGGAACAGTCAATAGCAATTCTCAGATTTGAAATATTGCCCAAATAATTTCGCTGAAAATCAAGATAGGCTTGCTTTACCTCAAAGTCAACCATTTTTCCTATTTTTGCCGCAGGAACAGTTTTTTCGGTTATCATCCATTCCTGAATGGTTCCCAACCCGGTATCAAGGCCAACGGGTAATGCATTTTCGCGCGAAACTTTTAAACCGTTGTATTCTTTCGAATTGTGGGAAGCGGTGATTTGGACAGAAGCTTTGAAACCATATTTGGCAGTTGACCAATAAACCATGGGTGTGGTGGCTAAACCTATGTTATGTACATCGGCACCGGCATCGGTAATCCCTTTGCACAAATAGTCAAAAATTTCGGGAGATGAAACACGGACATCGCGTCCCACCAAAACTTTATCGGTTTTTAATAATCGGGGTAAAAAGAACCCGATTTTATAGACATCTTCCTTATTAAAATCTTTGTTATAAATTCCACGGATATCGTACGCATGAAAGGCTCCCATAACTATTTCTTTATTAATTTATAATGACGTGTCAAATTTTATAAGTAAATGATAATCTGTTATATGTAGAAAGTATAAACAAAAACATTAAGTATTGACCTCTCAACAATATCTTTTTTGTCTCATGTCTTGTGTCTAATAATCTACCGATCTATTAAATTTAAAGTAACTATTCAGGGTGCAATTTAGCGATAGTATAAAATGTGGACAAGATATTTTGGTCATTTTTAATGCAAGTATCGGTAACGGATCGGATAACTGCATAGATATGAGCCCCCCGTTGGGTTTTAAATTGGCCGGATACTTTTTGTTTGGCTTTTATGTTCCTGATAGCCCTTTCTGAACCGTTGTTGTCAGGAGGGACTCCGGGATGGTATAAAAAAGTAAGGACATAGTCTTTGTATCTGTTCATTCGCTTATGAAAAGAATGTACCTCTTTCATATCTTCGGATACAGGGGTTTGTAGCAAGGCTAAAAACCGTTTTTCAAGTTCCGTTCTTTGATTTATTGGGTAGTAATATTGGGTGGGCGTCAACTGTTTTTTCAGGTCCGATGCATCGTACAGCAATTGTTTGAACAGGGTTGCCCACTACGACTTATAACGTTCTTTAAAAAAGTTCAGTTCCCTTAATAAATGGGCGGTGCATATCTGGTGGGCCTGGACTTTGGTCTCAAAATGGCTTTTCCAGCAGTCATGCACCAGCACTGCATTTTTGAACCCATCCACAAAATTGTCATTGATAGTAGCTGTGCCCCGGTTGCCGGAAAAAGCTATGTAAGTGGCCAACCTGCTTTGCCATGTCCAGAACCGGCCTGTTTTGCCGTTTATTTTGGCACCGGTTTCGTCAGAGCCTACCACTTTGCTGTTTTCAACCTGTTTAGCTATAAGTTGGTATGCGGGAAAGGCTTTACCTGCAAAACGGTCAAGTATATCGCATATGGCGCCCTGACTGATTGGTAAGTTGCAGACATCCATAAAATACTCGCTCATGCGTTCAAATGGTACGTATTGGCGTGTGTGCATATAAGCAATAGTGGCTTCAACACCGCATCCATAGCTGATTGGGGCATTAACCCCTTCGGGAAACTCGGTTTCGGTCCGGCGGCCGCAGCTGCAGACTGTTTCAAACCCCCTATGATCGGTGTACTTGGGCACTATCGGCGGGATATCCAGGACCTGCCGCCGCATAACCAATTCTGATGGCAGATTGGATACATCTTTGCCGCAGTGTTTGCAATATGTTGGTCTATGTTCAACAATAAAATCATGGGCATCAGTCATTTTCAGGGTATTGCCTTCGTGCCCGGTCTGTCCGCGGGGCAGCTTTCCGTCAGGACCCCGTAATGATTTTGTTTTCAACGGGCGGTTTTCATTTTTTGACGGGGAACAGAACTGTTCCGGCTGTTTTTAGGGTGTTTCAGCCGTTCAATCTCCTGCAATAACTGTTGGGCAAGAGATGCCAGTGCAGTTAGGTCGGCTTTTAATTGCCGGTTCTCGCTTTCAAGTTCTAATATCCTTTGTTGTTCGGGTGTCAATTTTTTCTTTTTTTTTGTAAAAGAAGTCAATCTAAACGGAATCAGATGCTTTGAGGCCTCAAAGTTGTCAGCAAGTAGCCAGCAAGTGTTAATGAAAGAGCTGTTTCGGAAAAATATCGTAAAATACTGCCCGAAAAATTGTTAATATCCTCCGAATTTAAAAATTATCCTAATTTTGGGGTAGGTGAATGGTTACCTTGGTTCTGAGCTTGCATTTTTCCAGGATCCCATCTTTCCAGCAGGAAAAATTTCATCACCTGTTAAATTTGTAAACATCAAACCGATGTTATTTTATAATTTTGTTTCAAAAGCTGAATTAACAAGGGTTGTTTAAATGTTATGTGGCCAAAACACAAACTTCACCATTTCCCCTTTACCTTTAAAGATGAGGTGGTTTTTTATAAAACCGATGACTTCAGCGACACCTCTTTTCTGTTGAAAATAGCTGCGCATTTTCAACAGAAAGCTCTTCAAAACACAATTATATCCCAAATACTTTCGGTGCCAATAAAAATCCCTATTAAGGTTACCTTTCATTATCAACCGGATCCATTGACAGGAAAGGTTTCTATAGAGTTATCGCTTTTTGAACTGAATGTGACCCTTTTACTGTTTACCATCTTTAGTTACTTTTTTTTTCATTACGATAATTCATTGCTGGGATTCCTTTCCCTGGCTGCCGGATTGTTTGTTTATGTAATCAGTATTCATGAGACTGCGGCACATATAAAAGCACAAATATATTTGCTGTCAGGAACCAGCAGCGATATGGGGGAGTCCGCCCTTTGGAAAAAGCAACAGGAATGGATGAAAAACCCGAAGGTTTGTCCCGCTTGTGGTGAAGCAAAAAACCCTTATAGCGGAACATGCATCAGTTGCGGCATCTTTTTTGGAAAAGAAAATAGTCATGTAGAACAAATGCAAATAAATTCTACTGGCAATTCTTCCGTAAATATTCACTATCAACCCACAAAAAATGAGAAAAATAGCCGCCAATAGTATCTTTCCGGTTTCAGGGGCACCCATTAAAAATGGGCATGTAGTTTTGTCCGATTCCGGTGAAATTCTGGATGTGGTTGGGGGTGGCGATACATTACACGAAATCGCCGGATTGGAATTTTACAACGGGATTTTGGTGCCCGGTTTTGTGAACGCCCACTGCCATTTGGAACTGTCGCACTTGAAAGGAAAACTGACCGAAGGTCTGGGGTTGAGCGAATTCATCCGGCAAATTCCAGCCATACGCCAACAAGAACCGACATTGATAAAACAAGAGGCACAGAAAGCCCTGCGGTATATGTGGAGCCGGGGTATTCAAGCATTGGGTGACATCATCAACACACCATTCACGATAGAAATGAAAACCACAACTCCCATCAAATGTTATAATTTTGTGGAAGTGTTTAACCTCAGGAACCAGTCTGACGAAGAGGTAATGGGTAATGGACGAAAATTACTGGAAAAGGTTCAACACCACCAACTCAAAGGGACCTTTGCTCCCCATTCGTTGTATGGGACCAACGGCCTGTTGATGGAATCGTTGTTGAGCGAACTTCATGAGCATTCCATCGTGTCGGTGCATTACAAAGAATCTTCTTCGGAGCGAGGACTTTTGATAGAAAACGGATTAAAGACCATCCTGGAACACCCTCATCTGAAACGATTGTTGTTGGTTCACAATTTACACCTCACCGGGGATAACTTGGACGGTTTTCAAAAAGAGGTTCCAAAATTACTTGAAAAGATACACTGGGTGCTTTGCCCCAACTCAAATCTGTATATCGAGGGGCAACTTCCACCAGCCAGTGATTTGTATCAACGGAACATGCAGGTCTGCTTGGGGACTGATAGTTTAGCATCGAATCGTAAGTTATCTATTTTAGAGGAGATGAAAATGCTTCAAGCAAATTTTCCGGAAATTCCTTTTGATGTTTTATTGCAATGGGCTACCATAAATGGAGCCAAGGCGTTAGGTTTGGAACAGGAATTAGGAAGTTTTGAGAAAGGGAAAAAACCCGGCGTGTTGTTGATTAGCGGCTATAATTTTAAAACTCAACAGCTCAGTTCGGAAGCTGAAGTAACACGCTTGGCGTAAAAATAGATTAACGGGAAACAGTTATTTACGAGATGCCGTTTTCTTTTAAAATTTTAATCAGCGTTGGGGTATAATGTGCCCGATATTCAGGGTACATGTTTTTCAGGTAGGTGTACAAATTAATCAATACCGCTTCGGCATTGGCCTCCGAGTAATTTTCTTTAAAGTATTGAAGCTTGCTCAGAAATTCTTTGTGCTTTTCGCGAAAGAAGGAATAATCCAACTCGCTTAAGCTGGTTACCAACATTTTTTCCTTCAAAAGATATTCATCGGCAAAATGGAGCAACACAAAAAACAAGTGCTGGGCATTCTCTTTATAGGTCTTTTCGGCAATGCAATCGCCCAATTGATTGATGATTTCCAAAAAACGCTGATGCTGTTTGTCAACCGACTGTAATCCGACACTATATTCATCTTTCCACTTGAATGCTTCTGTTTTCATGTTGCGTTTAGGTTTGTCTGGCAAAATTAAGATAATAGCCTTCCTGTCAAAATGATATAAATCATACCTTAAAATAACAGTTTATCTCAATTTCACATGTTCTAGATTTCACAAGACATTGATCTTTTTTCGTGGTTTGTTTGATCTAATAAAAATGCTGTAGAGTATTTTAAAACGGATAATTCTTTTGGGGAGTTGATGCCATAGCTCAAAAATTTCAAGGCACAAGAGAAAGACGAAGGGCGGTTTTCTAGCGATTTCTTTAGGTTTTGAAACAGCAACCTGCTGAAAAATAATATATGGATTTGCCCAATTCTATTGATTTGAGGGGTTTCGCCCAAAATAATAAATGAATATGAATCAATGTTGTTTAGTTTGCAGTAAATAATATTTTTTACCGCAAAGAATTGCAAAGTGTTACGCAGAGAACCGCCAAGAAAATCAACAATTATCTGCTCTGCGGTCCTTTGCATATTCTCTGGGTTCATTTAGATTTGTATTGATATAAACAATAATTGTTAAAAGACTCTGAGATATAATGTGAATGTTGTGGATTTTCTTTTCTTTGTCCATGACTTTTTTTGTTAATAATATCAACCCGGCATGGGGCGACTTAGTCAGTGTCTAAGGATAAAGACCTATGCAAAGATTAAATCTTTGCAGTTAAATAAAACGTTTAGAACACATGTAAGATGAGTATCAGTTTAAAAACGATAAAGCAATATTTTTTGGATTTTATCGGGTTATTTTATCCTGAGCTATGTGCCGCATGTAATGCCAGTTTATATGAGCAGGAAAAGGTCATTTGTACCCGATGCCTGTATGAACTTCCGCGGACCAATTACCAAAAGACTCCCGGAAATCCTGTGGAGCAGATATTTTGGGGGAGGGTTCCCATAGAACGGGTAGCTGCTTTTTTCTTTTTCCAAAAAGGGAGCAAATACCAAAAGCTTATCCATTCCTTGAAATACCACGGGCGTGAAGATATTGGCATTGAAATGGGGCAGCTATTTGGTTCCGAATTAGCTCAGGAACCCGATTTTTTAAAACCGGACTTTATTATTCCGGTTCCATTGCACCCCAAGAAACAAAAGAAACGGGGCTACAACCAAAGCCAGCTCATTGCCCAGGGATTGGCCGATAAACTCCCCGGAACTCTAGAAACCGAGGTGTTGAAGCGTAAAGTGTTTACACAAACTCAGACTAAAAAAGGACGGTACGAGCGTTGGGAAAATATGGAGGAGGTTTTCGAAGTCATCAATCCTGAAACAATTGAAGGAAAACATGTACTGCTGGTAGATGATATTTTAACCACCGGGGCCACTATCGAAGGTTGTGCACAGGTATTGCACAAAGCAGCCAATGTAAAAATAAGTGTGGTAACGTTGGGGTATGCGAAAAGCTGAAAGTGTTATTTCGGGCTTGTATTTTCAATACTCTCCACCACTTTGCCATCTTTGTAAATCAGGGTGCGGGTGAGTTCGCCGTCGTCGTTGTAGAAGTACCGTTTACCGTTTACCAGCTTGCCTTTCACAAAATCGCCTTCGCGGTCAATCTTTTTAAATTCGTTGTAGGTTTTGTAGAAACCGGTTTGGGTAAAGGCATCAAATTTATCATCCTTTGGTTTTTCGGTTACCGGTTGCAGGACAGGTGCAACTTGCTTTTGTGAAGGTTTTTGGGCAATTTCATACTCCTTTATGCTGGACTCGTTAATTTTTCCATCAATAAAGGCTATCTCGGATTTAACACTGCCATCGGGATAAAATTCGGACAACACACCCTCTTTCTTCCCATCGTTCCAGTCGCCTTTTATCATGAGCGAACCATCGGGGTAATAGTACTTTTGTTCCCCGGTCCGTTTGCCCGTTTCGTTATATTTCCAATCGTAGGCCAAGGTGCCGTTTTCATGGTAATATTTGTAATCGCCCACCCATTTGTTGATTTTCCAAAGGCCCTGTTCCGATATTTTCCCATCTTCATAATAAAATTTGGCTGGGCCGTCGGGGCGGTTGTTTACATAAGTAATCTCCTGTTTGAGTTTCCCTGAAGGATAATAGCCATACCAGAGTCCCTCTTTCAGGTTATTCACATATTCGCCCTTTTCCTCTAGTTTTCCGGCAGCATCAAGCTTTACCCAGGTTCCCTGTTTTTTATTTTCTGCATCACGGCGGTTCACGGTTTGCCCCTGATAGGTCTCAGACGATTGAGCCATGCAAAGGGTTGAAGAGATAAAAACCAATATGACCAGTAAATAATTTACCATTTGGGGCTTTTTTTATCAAAAATAGCACTTTTACTCATTTATTGAAAAATTAATTTTCGCGGGGATGGTTTAACCCCTTCGGGCGAAGATAAATCATTTGAAAGATGTTCCTTTTGCTTTTATAACCGGAATGTTGAACCAGTTTGTCTGGGCATTAAAAGCTTCCAAACCCCCACATCAATGTAGCCCGGACATAGGCCACATCTCCATCGAACTCATCGAATTCTGTTTTGGCAATCACGTTATAGCCCCCTTCAAATTTTAGGCTGACATACGATTTTTGGCTATATCCATTGCCATAAAAGTTTTGCATTTCGTAATCGAACAGTTTGATTTCGGTTTTTAGGCCTAACCCTACTGTAAAGGAGTTGATAATATCCAGCTCATACTTTTCGTCGTCAGGGTTGTCGTACATGTTGCTTGTCAGGCTGGTACCCATGATGGCACCAAAAGGGGCCACATGAATATGCTCGTTCCGTACAGCAAAATAACCAATAAGAACACCTGCATCTAGGTAGGTAAAGTTTTCGTCTTCATCGAAAGTGATGGTTTGAACAGAATTGTTCACTGAAAAAGGAGTCTTAACTTTTAAAGCCCCTGCCTGCATATACAACGAGGAATACACCTTGCCGATATTAAAATCCCAGCACAAGTTAAAACTGACATTGCTTTTAAATCCTTCACCGAGTTTTCCGGTAGGGAATACTCCCGAAACACCAAAACCGTAGGCCGATGAGGTTCTGGCCCGAACCCTGGGAAGGTAGTTGTTGATAAAATCAAAATATTTGGTTTGTGGGTACTTTTTGTGAAATTCCTTCATCTGACTGTAATACATATCGTCGGCTTTATCGGCAACAACCAGGTACAGAAAAATGTACAACAGATCTTTATCTTCGTCGGACAAACCGGATTGGGCAATGGCCGAACTGACTTCTTTTTCCTGCTTTACCAATTGCTCCTGAATGGCGGGGTACAGGTTTATTTCCGGGTTATGGGTGTATTTTGGAAAGTATTGACTGTAATTGATGGCCTTATTGCTCAAATCGGAGAAGTTTTTTAACAACAGGTTTAAACCCAAATCTTCATCGTACGAAAAGGCAAGATAAATCTTGTTTTCTGTTTTATCAGCCAAAAAGTTATAGACCTCTGTCGCTTTAGAAAAGTTCCCATCCATAAGGTTTTTTTCCAAATACCGACGGCCATTTCTAATGATAATTTCCGAACTATCCACATACGAGCGTATTTCATTTTCAATTTGGGCCGAAAGGCTGAATGTGGCTATTATTAGGCAGAAAGACATTAGTTTTTTCATATATTAAGGTTTTAGGGTCTGTAATTTTTGAATGCTAAACTAATTTAGGGTGTTTGAAAAAAGGGTTAGAGTTCTTCGAGAATTTTTAAAAATTCGTCAGGTGTAATGTCAATTTCTCTAATAATTTGCCGGATCAATGGTCGACCTATTTCTTGGTTGCCATGATGAGGGAGTGTCGTATATCTTCCATCAGGGTGACGGTAAAAAACATGGCTTCCGCTTTGTCGTTTGGCTTCAAATCCCAAGAAGAACAAAAGGCTTTCAAGAATTTTTACTTTAACAACAGGCAACTTTGTACTCATACAGCAACGGATATATTCTGAGTACCAATAAATTGAGGAAGTTCTTTCTTTTCGTCATCTGTCATTTCCAGTAAACACAATTCTATGACTTCTTTCAGGTTTCTATATAGCTCATCTAATGTTGGAGCTTGTGTATGAGCTCCGTGTAACCCTGGAACTATCCCAATATATTGGTTTAGTTCGTTGTCTTTTATTATTTCTGCGGTAAAATTGTAGATCATCGTATTTTCATTTATACAAAACTAATATTTTTAACTGAGGTTTCTTAAATTTTAATAGATGGAATAGCGTTTTTGAGGTGTGAATAGTGGCTAAATACAATTTTTAAAGGTTAAATTCAGACAGTATAACATTTTGGATGAACTCTTTCTAAAGATATTTATAGCAAATCTTTCAATCTCCAAAATTACAGCAGTAAAACCTCACAATCTGCAACATTTTTGTTCAAAATATTTTGATTTTAAAATATTGCCC
>Ga0172379_10006654_pt1 | contig 15357 bp, 13 predicted proteins | sample GrowelOW334metaG_FD_119756 | JGI IMG/M metagenome (GOLD analysis project Ga0172379, IMG submission 119756) | Groundwater microbial communities from an aquifer near a municipal landfill in Southern Ontario, Canada - Groundwater well OW334 metaG | ecosystem: Environmental > Aquatic > Deep...
GTCGTCGTCGTCCGCTCCGTCCTGAGCTGCAAGATGCACAAGGGCATCTGCGCCAAGTGCTACGGCTGGGATCTCGCCTATAATAAGGAAGTGAAGATGGGCTCCACCGTCGGCATCATCGCCGCGCAGTCCATCGGCGAGCCGGGCACGCAGCTGACGCTCCGGACCTTCCATGCCGGCGGCGTCGCCGGACAGGATGATATCACCCAGGGTCTCCCGCGCGTGGAAGAAATCTTCGAAGCGCGCAGCCCCAAGAAGAAAGCCCTCATTTCTGACGTCTCCGGCCGCGTGAAGATCGAGTTCGCCCAGAAGATCATCAAGGGCCAGGACGGCCAGGAGATTTCCGTCAACAATCCCCAGACCAAGATTCTCAGCATCTTCTACAAGGGCAAGGATCATGACAAGTATTATTTCTCCGAGAAGGTCAATGAATTGAAATTGTCCGGCGGCTTGAGCGCCAAGGATGCCAAGAAGCTGGAGATCAAGGTTCTCGTGAAGAACGGGGAAGAGGTCGCCAAGAACGGCGAGCTCTTCAAGATTGGCGCCGAGGTGGTGCATTCCAAGACCGCCGGCGCGGTCGCCGTCACCGACAAGTACATCTCCGTCGCCCGCGAAGTGGAGAAGGTCAAGGAATTCCCGATCCTCAAGGGCACGATGCTCATGGTCAAGGACGGCGCCGCCATCGAGCGCGGCACCCAGCTGACCGAAGGCAGCCTCGACCTGCGCGAACTGTATAAATTGAAGGGCCGCCTGGAGACGCAGAAGTACATCATCAGCGAGATTCAGTACGTCTATTCTTCCCAGGGTCAGCCGCTCAACGATAAGCACGTCGAGATCATCGCCCGCCAGATGTTCTCCCGCCACCTGATCAAGGATGCCGGCGACACCGCGATGCTGCCGGGCGAGACCGTGGAAGAAGAGGTGCTCGAGACCGCCAACAAGGACATCAAGAACGGCGCCAAGGCCGAACGCCTCCTGCTCGGCATCACCAAGGCTTCTCTCACCACCGACAGCTTCCTGTCGGCCGCCTCCTTCCAAGAGACCTCCCGCGTCCTTATTGATGCGGCCGTGGGCGGCAAGATCGATTATCTGGAAGGCTTGAAGGAGAATGTCATCATCGGCTGCCTGATTCCCGCCGGCACCGGCTACAAGGGGAAGAAGAAGCGCATGAATTACGGGAAGTAAGCATTCAAAGCTTATTGATCAAGATTAGAGGGCCGCTAGCGGCCCTCTTTTTGATGCGGACGCCGTCATGTCAGCCCTTTTTTTATTACTAAAAATCAAGTAAAATGGAGTCATGACCATGCTCAAGGTATTCTGGACAAAATTGTCTTTTTTAAGCAGATTACGCCTTTTTTTTGGGGCTTTCCTGTGTTTGATGATATTGGTTTTCTTGTATCTTAAAGTAGTGCCTTTCGGACACATCACTTACACCAAGACCTGGCCGGCCGGCCTGCGTTCGGGAAAGGGCTTCATCTATGACTTCAAGCCGGCGGAGCGCCTGGCGACCGGCACTGCCGCCTTGCGCGTCATCGCCGATCCGGTTTATTTTTCCCTCTTCACGCCGCGCCGTTTTGACCAAGTGCAAGTGACGGTCAAATATCGCGAACGCCTGGGCACGACCACGCCGATCATCGAGCTGGGAGTCCTGCAGGATAAGATTGCCGGCTCATACGAACTGCGCCCTCTGCAGAATGACATCGTGGATGCCCTGCGCTTCTCCTGGCCGCGTTTGGATGACAGCGCCGAGCGCCTCGTCCTACAGCAAGAGAGGGAATACTCTTCTCTCGCCGACTTTGATGCCGATCTGGCGGCCGGACATTTGCGCGGCTGTCCCTCCGGCCCGGCTGCCTGCGTCGCCGTCTATGATTATTCCTTGCCGGAAGAGTATCGCGTTCCCGATTACGTGCGCTTGTCGCCCCTGACCATCGACCAGCCTTTGCGTGGCAGCCACCAGTTCTATGTTTATTTTCCGTCCGGCCCTTGGCGCCTGAAATTTTCTTTTACGGACTTGAATCAGGACCGGGCGGCCGATCCCGTGACGGTTAATGTCTATCGGGACGGCCAGCTGGCCGCTACGCAGGCGTTCGCTGACGCGAATCCCGATCCGACGGGCGGACAGACCGAAACCAAGGATCTGACGCTGACCGGTCAGGCCGCGAGCGGCGGCGTCTATAAGGTTGAGGTCAGGATCAGCGATGACGTGGTCATCGCCCGCCTCGAAAGTTCTTCCGAAAAACTCGCCTTCATAAATAAGATCTGGCCGGTTTCCGGGGCGGGTGTTCTGACCCTGTTTACCGATGCCGCTTATCTGCAGGCGACTGCTTTTGATCCGGCCAATCTGGGCAGCATCAGCTTCGGCGGCCAAGCTTTCGCCCTGGATACGCCTTACCGTCAGTTTACCTGGCAGGCCGGACCCGGGGTGAAAGAGATCAAGCTGGCCAAGGACGACATCGTCTTATCCAATAGCGGCGTCTTCGCCTTTTCCCGCGCCGGACTCTTCAACCCGGCACCGGCCCGGATCGACCGCTTCTTCGCGCCCGGCGGCGACACTCGTTATGTCATGGCCGCTTACGAGCGGCCGCTCCTGGAAGCCGGCCGGAAGACGGCGCGCGCCTCTTTCAATATCAGCGGCGCCGATCGCGATAAGGGGAAATATACTTTCTTGATTTCCGTTCCCGGTCTGGACGGAACGGCGCCCGAGAATTATCTGGATATCGAGGAGATCCAAGTGGAGTTAAGCGGCCGGACCTTATGGCAAAAGATATGGGACTGAAAAGCTCAGAACTGAAGCGCGAGATATTTTATTTCGTCAGCGCCGCTCTGGCCGCCGGAATAATCTTGGAATTGCTCTGGCCCAATATCATCCTCGCTTACTTCAACCTGAACATCCTGTTCGCGCTCTGGCTCGTCAGCGCGCTCGTCGCCGTCTGGAAGCGTTAGACCGATTTTTAGACATTCCGCCATGTATAATGATCAGAAGATAATCGTCGTCTTGCCCGCCTATAACGCCGCCGCCACTCTGGAGCGGACGGTGCGCGATTTGCCGGCCTTGGTCGATGAAATAATCCTGGTCGATGACAAGAGCGCGGACGAAACGGTCGCGCTCGCGCGCCGCCTCGGCCTGTCCGTCTTCGAGCGGCGGGAGAACGGCGGCTATGGCGCCAATCAGAAGACCTGCTACCGGCTGGCGCTCGATCACGGCGCTGATATCGTCGTCATGATCCACCCCGATTATCAATATGATCCGAAGCTGGTGAAATATTTCGCCGAATTCATCGCCGACGGCTATTTTGATGTGATGCTGGGCACGCGCATCCGTTCCCGCCGGGAAGCCTTGGCGGGCGGCATGCCGCTTTACAAATATCTGTCCAACCGCGCCCTGACCATGTTGGAAAATCTCGTCACCGGGCTCAATCTGTCGGAGTGGCACACCGGCATGCGCGGCTATAAGAGGGAAGTGCTGGAGAATATCCGCTGGCAGGACAATGCCGACGATTTCGTTTTTGACAGCCAGGTCTTGTTCCGGATCGCGGCCAAGCATTATCGCATCGGCGAGGTTCCGGTGCCGGTCCGTTATTTTCCCGAGGCCTCTTCCATAAATTTCTGGCGCAGCTTGAAATACGGCCTGCAGACGGTCGGCACCGCCATCCGTTATCTGGCCGGTCGCTTTAAGTGATGATTCTTCAATAAGCCTTTTCCAAATTATGTTTTTTCGCCCCGAACATCTGTGGCCCTGGCGCTCGCTGCGAAGCTGGCGGCCTTATTTCCTGATTTTTTTTCTCGCCTTCCTGATTTACGGCCAGACCTTATTCTTTGACTTCACTTATTTTGACGATCAGGATTTGATCATCGACAAGGCGGCTTTGCTCAGCGATACCGGTAACATCGGCCGCATCTTCACGAGCGATGCCTTTTTTTCCGTCAACAAGTTCTATTATCGTCCGCTCCTTAATCTTTCTTTCATGCTGGATGCGCAAGCCGCCGGCATTTTGGCGCCGGCCTTCCACCTGGATAATATCTTGATTCATGTCCTGGCCGTCGCGCTGGTCTTCTATCTCTTGGCGCGGCTGACCGGGAAGCGCCCCCTGGCTTTCTGGCTGTCCCTGATATTCTTGGTTCATCCGGTCTTAGCTCAGGCCGTGGCCTGGCTGCCCGGACGCAATGATTCGCTTTTGACATTTTTTGTGCTCGCCGCCTTCATCAGTTTTTTGAATTTTCTGGAGCGGCCGCGCTTGCGCTCCTTCCTGCCGTATCTGCTCTTCCTCTTGGCGGCCCTCTTGACCAAGGAAAGCGCGGTCGGCCTGCCTTTGCTCGCGATCTTTTATCTTTTCTTCGTCGACCGCGGCGCGCTGGAGCGGAGCGATCGCTGGCTCTTGGTGATCGGATCGGCCGCTGCCGGCTTCGTCTGGTTCCTGATGCGCTATTTCGCTTTGGGCGGGGACGCGACCGATTATCCGAACGCCCTGCTCGGTCTGGCTCGTAACCTGCCGGCGCTCCTGGTCCAGCTCGGCAAGCTGGTCCTGCCGGTCAATCTCTCGGTCCTGCCAATCTTGGCTGACTCTTCGCTCGTCTACGGCGCCGTCGTACTGCTTGCTCTGCTGGCCGTTCTCTGGTTTTCTCGCGAGAAGAGCCGAACCAAAGTGATCTTCGGCGCGCTCTGGTTTTTGATATTCCTCCTGCCCTCGTTCATCCGCCTTAATACCTTGCCGGATTTCTTGGAGCACCGCCTCTACCTGTCGTTCTTCGGCTTTCTGCTCATTATCGCCGAGATCGATTGGATCAAGAGTCTGGATTTCAGCCAGCGGCGCGTGAAGATCATGGTAGCCGCCGTCATCTTAATCCTAAGTTTGGTCACTGTCCTCCATAGCCGCAATTTCAGCGATCGCCTGACTTTCTGGCGTTCGGCCGCGGCCTCTTCGCCTCATTCGCCGCTTGCGCAGCGCAATCTCGGTGTCATGTATTATTTTGCCGGCGACCGGGCGGCGGCGACCACTTATTATGCCAAGGCGCTGGAATTAAATCCGAACGAGCCGATGGTCCATAATAATCTGGGCGTGATATATATGGATGATAATAACTTGGCGCTCGCCGAGCAGGAGTTCCGGGCGGAGCTGGCCGTCAATCCCGACTATGACAAGGCTCTGTTCAACTTGGGCGAAGTGTCGGAACGCCGCGGCCGTTTCGCCGAGGCCATCGGCTGGTTCGCCGCCACGCTGCGAGCCAATCCCGCCTATGAAGAAGCCGCGCAGCGCTTGCTAATTTTACAGGAAAAGTTAAGATAGATAGGTCTTACCGCGCTTTTATATGTTCAGCGATATCTTCAAGAAACCAATCAATAGCATCACCGTGGCCGCGGCCTTCGTGGCCCTGTCGTCTTTGGCGTCGCGCTTTTTGGGCGTTGTCCGCGATCGCATCCTGGCCGGAGAGTTCGGCGCCGGCTCCACGCTGGATATCTATTACGCCGCCTTCCGCATCCCCGATTTGATTTTCAACCTGATTGTTCTGGGCGCCTTGTCGGCCGGTTTCATTCCGATCTTCAGCGCGGCGGTGAAGAATTGGTCCGGCTCGGCTGACGGCGATGGTACGGCGTCTGCCGCAAGCGATGCGAACCGGGCGGCCTGGTCTTTAGCTAATAACATCCTCAATCTGCTCTGTCTGGGCGTCGGCACGCTTTCTCTCTTAGGTATCATCTTCGCGCCGGCTTTAACCGCGCTTCTGACGCCCGGCTTCAGCCCGGCCGACCAGGCGGCGACCGCTTCGCTGACTCGCCTGATGTTCTTGTCGCCGCTGTTTCTCGGCATCTCCGGCGTTTGGGGCGGCATCTTGCAGTCCTTCCGGCGCTTCCTGATCTATTCGCTGGCGCCGATCTTCTATAATCTCGGTATCATCGTCGGCGCTGTTTATTTCACCGAGTGGTGGGGATTGCACGGCCTGGCCGTCGGCGTCGTGCTCGGCGCCCTTCTGCACATGGCGGTGCAGATTCCGGCCGTCCGTCAGCTCGGTTATCGCTATCAGTTCCGTTTTGACTGGCGGGACGCGGCCAGCCGGCAGATCGGCAAGATGATGGTGCCGCGCACCCTGAGCCTGGCCATTTCGCAGATCAATCTGGTCGTCATCACGATTCTCGCCTCCGGCCTGTCCAGCGGCTCTCTGGCAATATTCAACTTCGCCAACAACTTGCAATCTTTCCCCATCGGCATCTTCGGCGTATCTTTCGCCATCGCCGCTTTTCCCGCTTTGGCGGCGGCGGCTTTCGATCATGAACTCTTGAAAGCGAATTTTTCTCAGGCGCTGCGGCAGATATTCTTCTTCGTGATTCCCGCCAGCGTTTTGATCATCGCCTTGCGCGCTCAGATCATCCGCGTCGTGCTCGGTACCGGTAATTTCGACTGGCAGGATACGATACTGACCATGGACACGCTGGCCTTTTTCGCCTTCAGTCTCTTCGCCCAGGCGGCTTTGCCGCTCCTGGTCCGAGTCTTCTATGCCCGGCACGATTCCGCCACGCCTTTCTATATCGGATTGGCCAGCGTTGCCGCCAACGTCGCCCTCTCCTTATGGCTGGGCCCCATCATGGGCGTGGCCGGCCTGGCGCTCGCCTACTCCGCCGCGAATATCGTCAATTTCTTCCTGCTTTGGCTCTGGCTGCAGCGCCGCGTCGGCGATTTGGATCTCTGGCGCATCCTGACTTCTGCGGGCAAGATCATCACCGCTTCCTTGGCGGCCGGCTTGGCCGCCCAGCTCCTGAAAGTCCCGGTCTCCACTCTGGTGGATATGGATCGTTTCAGCGGCGTCTTCCTTCAGCTGGCGGTTTCCGGCTCGGCCGGTCTGGCGGTTTACTTGGCTTTCTGTTATCTTTTACAGAGCGAAGAATTATCCAGCTTCCTGTCTTCCATCATCCGGCGCTGGCCATTCAGGAAGATGGCGACGGAAGATCAGGGTGAGGCCCGCGGCGTCTGAGCGCGCGGACAGCTATATATTATGAATGAGGAAATAAGTAAAATCAGAAATTTCTGCATCATCGCGCACATTGATCACGGCAAGTCCACTCTGGCCGACCGTATGCTGGAGACGACCGGCACCGTGGAGAAGCGCAAGATGCGCGACCAGATTCTCGACGGCATGGACATCGAGCGGGAGCGCGGCATCACGATTAAGCTCCAGCCCGTGACCATGCAGTACCGCGGCTATCAGCTGAACCTGATCGATACGCCCGGCCACGTGGATTTCTCTTATGAAGTCTCGCGCTCGCTCGCGGCCGTGGAAACGGCCGTCTTATTGGTTGACTGCACGCAGGGCATTCAGGCCCAGACCCTGGCCAATCTTTATCTGGCGATGGAGCAGGACCTGACCATCATTCCGGTGGTCAATAAGATCGATCTGCCGGCCGCCGACGTGCCCAAGACCAAGAAAGAGATCATGGATCTCCTCGGCTGCGCCGAAGACGAAATCATCTGCGCCTCCGGTAAGACCGGCGCCGGCGTTCAAGAGATACTGGATGCCGTCCTTGCCCGCGGGCAAGCGCCGCAGGAGACAATTTACGCCGGCGACCATTCTCGCGCCCTGATCTTCGATTCCAAGTACGACACCTATCGCGGCGTCGTCGCTTATGTGCGCGTCTTCAACGGCACGCTGCGCAAGGGAGACCGCATCAAGCTGCTCTTCACCGGCGCCGCCAGCGAGATTCTGGATTGCGGCATCTTCAAGCCGGATTATCTCTCGACCGGCGAACTGCGGCCGGGCGCGATCGGCTATATCGTGACCGGCTTCAAGCAGGTGGCCGACTGCCGCGTCGGCGATACGCTGGCCATCGCCGCCGGCGATACGGCCCAGATCCCGGCTCTCCCCGGCTATAAGGAAGTCCGGCCCATGGTCTTCGCCAGCATCTTTCCGCGCGAGGGCAGCGATTTCAAGGAGCTGCGCGACGCGATGGACAAGCTGAAGCTCAACGACGCCGCCCTGGTCTACGAGCCGGAACGTTCCGACGCGCTCGGCTTCGGTTTCCGCTGCGGCTTCCTCGGCCTCCTGCATTTGGAAGTTTTCCAGGAACGCCTGCACCGCGAATATAATCTGGATCTCATCGTCACCATGCCGAGCGTCGCCTATAAGGTCATGAAATCCAACGGGGAAGAGATCGTCATCCGCTCGCCCCAGCGCCTGCCCGATCCCAATCATATCGACATCATCGAGGAGCCCTGGGTGAAGCTGGACGTCATCAGTCCGAAATCTTACATGGGCAACATCATCAAGCTGGCGCAGGAGAAGCGCGGCATCTATAAGAATACGGAATATCTCAGTTCCGCCGGCGACGACGGCCGCGTCCTGCTCCATTACGAGATGCCGATGTCGGCGATTCTGACCGATTTTTATGATAAGATAAAGAGCATCTCGGCCGGCTACGCCTCCATCAATTACGAATACCTGGACTACCGGCCGGCGGACGTCGTGAAGATGGACATCCTGGTGGCGGAGGAGCCGATCGAATCGCTCGCGACCATCGTTTATCAGGACGACGCCCAGCGTCAGGGCCGGGAAGTGGTGGAGATTTTGAAAAAGAGCCTGGCGCGCGAGATGTTCGCGATCAAGAGCCAGTCGGCCATCGGCGGCAAGATCATCGCCTCGGAAACCCTGTCGGCCATGCGCAAGGACGTGACCGCGAAATTATACGGCGGCGATGTCAGCCGCAAGAAGAAGCTGCTCGAGAAACAGAAGAAAGGCAAGAAGAAAATGATGGCGGCGGGCAAGGGTAGCGTCGAGATCCCGCCCGATACTTTCGTTAAGATATTAAAAAGATAAATCCCTAATTATGAAACGACGGAAGATTATCAAAGCCATCTGGGTCGTCATCTCCTTCTTCGTGGTCGTCTCCATGGTTGCTTGGACAGTGATGATCGGATTCTACTAAATCTCTCAGCATGAAAATCTGGCAAGTCAGTCCGTCCGCCGGCCCCGAGTTCCTGGCCGCTCATCCTGATATCAATCCGGCGCTTTTGCAATTGCTGTATAACCGCGGCCTGACCGGCGCCGCTGATATCGCCGACTTTTTTAATCCGCCGGCGCCACATGACCCTTTCCTCTTCCGGAACATGGCGGCGGCCGTCGATCTCATCATCAAGCATATCAAAGCGGGCGACAAGATCGTCGTCTACGGCGACTATGACGCCGATGGCGTCACCGCTTCCGTCATCCTCTGGGAGACTCTGAATATTTTGCATGCCGCCGCGGACGTCTACATGCCCGATCGCGTGTCGGAAGGCTACGGCTTGAACAAGCCGGCGCTGAAGATCCTGGCCGAGCAGGGCGCGAAGCTCATCATCACCGTCGATAATGGCACCCGGAATCAGTCCGAAGCGGCCTACGCCAAGGAACTGGGGATGGACATCATCATCACCGACCACCATAGCCTGCCGGAAGACCGCGCCGAATTGCCCGACTGTCTGCTCATCAATCCCGCCGATGCGGAAGACGCCTATCCTTGGCGCTATCTGGCCGGCGTCGGCGTATCTTTCAAACTGGTCAGCGCCCTCTTAGCCAAGTCCAGTCTGGACGACAAGCAAAAGCGGCTGATTGCCGAGAAGTGCCTGGATCTGGTTGCCATTGGCACGGTCGCCGACATGGTCAACATTCTGGGCGAGAACCGGACTTTGGTGCAGAGAGGCTTGGCGGTTCTGAATTCCGGACGTCGTCCCGGCCTGCAGGAGCTCATCAAAGCGGCCAAGATAAATAACGGCCGGACGCTGGAAGCTTGGAATATCGGCTGGCAGATCGGGCCGCGCCTCAATGCCGCCAGCCGCCTGGGTCACGCCAACAGCGCCTTCTCCCTGCTCACAACTACCGCTCCGGACGAGGCGAAGCGTTTCGCCGAGGAATTAAATCAGCGCAATGCCCGCCGCCAGGAGATTACGGCCGAGATTACGGCGGCCGTTGAGAAACAGATCGATTCCGCCAATCCGCCGCTTGTCATTGTCGCCCTGGCCGGCGCCGAAGATGTCTGGAACGAAGGAGTCATCGGTCTCGTGGCCGGCCGCATTGCGGAAAAATATTACCGTCCGACCCTCATCGTCACGCGCGTGGCGGAAAAGGACGGCCAGGTCGTCTTCAAGGCTTCGGGCCGCTCCGTCGCGGAGTTCAATCTGATCGCGGCCGTGGAAGAAGGCGCCGCCTTTTTGGATAAGTACGGCGGCCATCCCATGGCCTGCGGCTTCTCGCTCATCGGCGACGACAATCTGGCGGCTTTTCGAAAGAAAATTCTGGCCGAAGCCGAGCGTCAGCTGGATCCGGCATCCCTGCATCCGAAATTAAGTTTGGATTCTGTTCTGCCGCTGGCCGACGCGAATTTGAATCTGGCGGATGCTCTGAATGCTTTAGCGCCCTATGGCCAGAATAATCCGCAGCCGCGCTTTGCGAGCTATGATTTGCACGTGGACGACATCGTGACGATGGGAGCCGACAAGCAGCACATAAAATTCCGCCTCTCCTCCGGAGCCGCGTCGGTCTGGGCGCTCGCTTTCGGCGCGGCCGTCACGCATCAGTCCCTGCAGATCGGCGATCGCGTGGACTTGGCCTATCACTTGGAAGTGAACGAGTTCAACGGCCGCCGCGAAGCGCAGCTTAAGATAGTTGACCTGCGTTCGTCCGGTGCTAAGATATGATTATGAAAAAGCTCATCATCTACACGGACGGCGGCGCGCGCGGCAATCCCGGTCCGTCCGGCATCGGTGTCGCCATCTATGACGCGACTCGCCAGCCGCTCGCGGAAGTGTCCGAGTATCTGGGCGAGGCGACCAATAACCAGGCGGAGTATCGCGCCGTCATCGCCGCTTTAAAAAAAGCCGCCGACTTGGGCGGGGAAGAGCTGGAGTTTTATCTGGACAGCGAGCTCGTGGTCAAGCAGCTGAACCGGGAGTATAAGGTGAAGAATAAAGATTTGGCGCCGCTCTTTTTGAACATCCACAACCTATCTTTAAGTTTTAAGAAAATCACGTACCGCCATGTCCCGCGAGAAGAGAATCAGGAAGCGGACCGGCTCGCTAACGAGGCGATGGATAGGGGAGAATAAGATACGAATCAATAAAAAAGCCGCTCTCGCGAGAGCGGCTTTTGGCATTTAACGCAGGTGCAGATGGCCGCCGGTGCTCAGACTGGTCTGGGTGCCGCCGCTGCAGCCGACATATTCATTCAGGACCCGGAATCCGGCCCCCTGCATGACGGCGACCAATTTGGCAACATCGGCGCAGGAGCGGCCGCCGGTCAAGGCGACATCGACGCAGGCGCCGTTGTAATGGCAGGTGCTCTGGTGAGAGGAGCTGGGCGGATAGGCTTCCGTCACCCGCCAGGCCGGGCTGCCCGGCGCGCTCAGAGCGCTCAGCAGTTTATTGTTTAAAGCGGAACTTAGCTGGCGCCCGTTCTTGGCCGCGATGCGGCTATCCAGTTCTACGCAATTGATGCAGGCCGAGGTGTTATTGGGGTTGCCTTCCGATGAAACCGGTTCCATGTCCTTGATGGCGCCGATGCTGACCGGCGCGAGCTGGACCAGTTCCGGATTGATCTGGATCAGGATGATGTAGGAGGAAGCGAGGATGATGAGTCCCGTCACGCTGCCGGCGATCAGTTCTTTCGCCTGGGTGATCTTGGAAGCGTCGCCCGCGGAAACCAGCCAGAGCAGGCCGCCGGCCATGAGCACGATGGCGGCCAGGATGCCGGCGACGCTCAGGCCGTAATTATAGATGGCCAGTATATATTGGGAAAGCCAGGGAATCTGGCAGACGAAAGAACCGTCGAGATTATTCGCGCAGACCGGCGCGCTGAGCGTCAGGGTATCGATGGGAATCTGTAGGACAGGGATGGTGAATTTGGGCGGGATGGCCGTGACAATCGGTGCCGCGCAGCAGCATTGATACCTCGTGCCGACGCCAAAATTGGAAGTGTCATCCGGCTTGGCGGCGGTGCAGGCGGTGCCAATCGATTCTCCGGCTTGGCAGCCGCCGTCGGTACTGATGACGCCGCCCATCGTCTGGTCATAATATTCCGTTAGACCGCGCCAGGAACAAAGCGTGCTCGGTTTCGTGGCGCAGCGGTTATTGGCCGCTTCCTGATCCTGATAGAAGGCCGTCGTCGCGTAATCTATCTTCTGGCAGGTTTCGCCGCTCAGGTTAGCGGTGGTGACGCCGCCACTGGGAGATGTTTTTTGGCAGCAGCCCGGAGTATCCGAAGCCGCGCTGCAGCATTTTGCTGTCGTGCCGTTAGGCCTCTTGCCCGGGACGCAGTTAGATTCGGCCGTCGCCGTCCAGGCGTTGGTGCTGCCGATATCCTCGCAGCGGTTGTGCAGCGTCCACATGTAATTGGTAGCACCGGCCGTCGAGGCGGTCGCCAGAAATAATCCGGCAGCGGCGAGTAGTCCGAATATCAATCTGTTTTTCATATTTTATGACAATCTATTCCGTGGCGCAGCAGCATTTGGCCGTGTCGGCGTTGGGCTTGGTGCCGCTGCATGACGTCTCGGGCCCGTTGATCCTATCAATATCCGCACATTGATTATTAGTCGCCCAGGAACAGCTCGTAACTCTTTCCGGCCGGCAGCAAATGAGCCCGCTGTCGCAGTCGCGGCCGTCGCTGGAGCCTAGCCAGTTCCGGCTGTCGACTTCGCCGGAGTTGGGGCAGCGCGGCACTACCGAGCGAGGGTTATAATAATTTTTTTGACAGATGGCGCCTTTGTCAGTGCCGCACTGGTCTCCGACTTTCGTTCCGGTGGTGCCGATTAGGCAGGCCTTGTCATAGCAGTAGCCGTCGCCGGTAGAACTGCATTCTGTCCCGTCCGCTTTGTCTTCACAGCCTAATATAGCCCCGGCGCATTCGGACATTGCGCCGCATTTTTGGTTAATAAATATAGCACTGGGCGGTAGCGGCTCCTTATTTATTAGGCTCCATAGCGCCGTTCCCGTAAGTACGGACGGAGCCTGACAGCCGCTTTGAGTGCTTTGAGAGCATTCTATCTTAGAATTTTTCCGGGCGGGGGTTATAGAGACAATGCAGCAGCCCGCCGCCGCGCAGCTCTTGCTGGCGGGATCATACATCTGATTGGCGAAGAAGGTATGCCCGGCGCCGCAATCCGACTGGGCGCCGCCGAAAGCCGTACTGTCGGTATTGCTCTTGCAGCAGCCGATGTTCATGTATAGGGTGGGCGCGACTTTCGTGCTGATAGTTTTCAGCTGCAGGAGTTCGGGATTGATCGTGTTGAGTATTATCCAGGAGCTGAAGAGGATGAGGCTGCCGGTGATGCTGCCGGCAATGAGCTCCTTAGCCTGCCCGATCTTGGTGTCGTTGCCGCCGGAAGTCAGCCAGAGCAGGCCGCCGGCCATGAGCACGATGGCGGCCAGGATGCCGGCTGCGGCCAGGCCGTAGTCATAAAAAGCTTTGATGTATTTGGCCAGCAAATCGCTGGTCATGATGCCGGTCTGGGGATTATACTCCCCGACTTTGGTCAGGCCCTGGACGGCCGATCGCGGGATGATCACTTGCGGCGTGAAATCGATTGGCGTATGCGTCTCTTGCGCCAGAACGGGCAAGGCCAAGGGCGCGAAAGCCGCCGGCGCGAAGTCGGCCGGCATCGTCACGGCGGCGCTCAAGATAAGCGGCGCGCCGACGCTGAGCGCCAGCGTGAACCAGAAAATCTTAGCGGACGATTTTTTTGTCGGCAGGAATGCCAGCATGGAGATGATGTTATTGCACGATGCCGCTAATCAGCTCGCGGAACTTGTCTTCCGTGAGCGAGCCGGCGAAAGTATAGTTATTGACGAACCAGGTCGGCGTGCCGATGATCTGCAGGGAATTGCCGTCCTCGTAGTCCTTCTTGATCTGTTCGAGATACTGGCGTTCGGTCAGGCAGGCGTTGAAGGTTGTCATGTTGAGCTTCAGGTCTTCGCCCAGGGCCAGCAGGCGCTTGATCCGACCGTCATCGGGAGTAGCCAGGCTGTCCTGATTGGCGAAGAGGAGATCATGCATCTCCCAGAATTTCCCCTGAGCGCCGGCGCAGCGCGCGGTCATGGCCAGGTCGATGGAATCTTCATTGCGCAGGTAGTCGCGCCAGACAATCTTGACCTTATCTTTGTATAGATCGGCCATGCGGCCGATGACCTGGTATGACTCTTTGCTGTAGGGACAGGCGAAGTCGCCGAATTCAATGATGGTCGCCTGGGGCGACTCGGTTCCGACCCGGGGATTACTGCCGTCGCCGTTTATGGTCTGTAAATATTGGGTCAGCTGCTCGGCGGTCAGGGTGTCGGCTGTGCCGTTAAGTATCGCTTGAGCGCGGCCGATGACGTAGATGCTGACAAAAGAGAGGAAGAGGAAAAGTAAAATTAGAACGATAGCCAGAATCGCTCCCCAGGGCTTCTTATACCAGGGACGAAGCACTTCCTGATGGCGCGCTTTCATCTCGGCGTATTTGAGCCGTTCCGTCAGGCCCATAAGATTGAAAAATCGCTCTGCTTAAAGTATACTATACATATTATATCATAGATCAGGGCGGATATGAACATTATCTCCTGGAACGTCAACGGCATCCGCGCGGCCGCCAAGAAAGGGTTTAAGAACTTTTTGACTTCGGTCCGGCCGGACATCCTTTGTCTGCAGGAAATCAAGATTTCCGACGCGGCGCGGGCGGCCACGGAATTCGATTTTGCCGGCTACCGCGAATACTGGAACTCGGCGCAGCGTCCCGGCTACAGCGGTACGGCCATTTTGGTACGGGAGGGCTTCGCCGGTGTTCGGTCCGTCACAAATGGCTTCGGTATTGCCAAGTTTGATGATGAAGGCCGGGTCCAAACCGCAGAGCTGGACAAGTTCTATCTGCTGAATGTCTATTTCCCCAACTCCAATGATCAGCTGTCGCGCCTCGGTTATAAGCTGGAGTTCAACGAGGCCCTGCTCAAGTACGTTAAGAAGCTGGAAAAGAAAAAGCCTGTCGTCATCACCGGCGACTTCAATGTCGCGCATGAAGCGATCGACCTGGCGCGCCCGAAAGAGAACGAAGGGGCGGCCGGCTTCACGGCCGAAGAGAGGTCCTGGATGACTAAGTTTTTGAAATCCGGTTTTATTGATAGCTTCCGCGCCTTGAACGGCGCTAAGATCCAATATTCCTGGTGGAGCTTTCGAGCCGGTGCCCGCGCGCGCAACGTCGGTTGGCGGATTGACTATTTCTGCGCCTCGGCTAAACTGAAAGCGAGACTGAAAAAGGCTTATATATTAGATAAAACTGAGGGTTCCGACCATGCCCCGGTCGGACTGGAACTGGCCTGAAGTTGCGATTCTTAGCGAAATTATGTACGAACACCAAGCGATAGAAAAAAAATGGAA
>Ga0172379_10006655_pt1 | contig 15353 bp, 11 predicted proteins | sample GrowelOW334metaG_FD_119756 | JGI IMG/M metagenome (GOLD analysis project Ga0172379, IMG submission 119756) | Groundwater microbial communities from an aquifer near a municipal landfill in Southern Ontario, Canada - Groundwater well OW334 metaG | ecosystem: Environmental > Aquatic > Deep...
CCGACGACATAATTTCGGGACGCGGTTTCATCGCGGTCGCTCTGGTTTATTTCGGTCGATGGCATCCGCTCGGGATACTCGGGGGAAGTCTCCTTTTCAGCATTGCCCAGTCCTTCCAATTGGCGGTGCAGGTATGGGGCATCGATTTCCCCTATGAATTCGCCGTCATGCTGCCCTATGTCCTGGTTATCGTCGTCCTTTCTCTCGCCCGGAAATCAAAATTGCGCGGCCCTACCGATCTCGGCAAACCGTACAATCGTGAAAAGCGCGTCTAGGGACGTGCCACAAAGGAAGTCTTGTTCGTGAAAATACCGGTGTCCTTAACCGTAAACGGTACAAAAATAGAACGTGAAGTCGAAGGCGACCTCACGCTACTCCGATTCCTTCGTGAGGAATTGGGTTTGGTCGGCACGAAAAACGGCTGCGAAAAGGGCCATTGCGGAAGCTGCACCGTCATTATCGACGGCGAAGCGAAACGCGCTTGTCTCATCAAAATGAGCCGCGCCGGCGGCCTTGCCGTAGAAACGATCGAAGGTCTTGCAGATTCCCCGAACGGAAAGACGTATTTCATCAGGCACGCCTTTCTTGCCGAAGGCGCAGTCCAATGCGGTTTCTGCACCCCGGGAATGATTCTTGCCGCAAAAGCGCTCCTCGATAAAAATTCCAATCCGAGCATCTCCGATGTTAAAAATGCTCTCAAAAACAACCTCTGCCGTTGCACCGGGTATGCGGCTATCGAACGAGCAGTTCTTCGCGCCGCTCGAATCAAGCGCGGAGAAGAAAAAATAATTGCAGAACCTTCACTCATGGGCGTTGGAACACCGGCCATACGGAAGGATGCTCCCGCAAAAGCGCGAGGTGATGCCGTATTCACCGACGATCTTCCCGTGACGAAACCACTAATCGGAAAACTCCTTTTCAGCGAACATCCGCACGCGCGTCTTGTATCGATTGATACCTCCGAAGCGGAAAAAGCTGACGGTGTAGCCATTGTTCTGACCGGAAAAGATGTCCCGGGCCGCAACGCGTTCGGCCTTTTCGTGCCCCAACAACCGGTTCTGGCGACCGATGAAGTTAAGTATCTGGGAGATGTCGTTGCCGCCGTTTTCGCCGAAACGCGGGAACAGGCGGAGCGAGCCAGAAGCCTTATCCGCGTCGTTTACGAAGCGCTGGTACCTCAATTATCCGCCATCGACAACTTTGAACCAAACGCGCCGCTCATCCAAAAAAACACGGAAAATAACATCGTTCATCATGTATCGGTCAGGAAAGGGGACATCGATGCCGCATTCGCTAAAGCGGAAATTATCGTCGAAGGCCGCTACTACACACCCGCGATCGAACATGCCTACCTTGAACCCGAAGCGTGCGTAGCCGAACCGGACGGAGCGGGTGGCTTGGTCGTGAAAACAGGCAGCCAGGGCTCACAGGAATATCGCGAGATGATTGCCGAAAGCCTTGATCTGCCTATCGATAAGGTCAGGGTTATCCTTACCGCGTGCGGTGGCGGCTTCGGCGGTAAAGAAGAGCCGGCCGGGCCGATCCACGCCGCGCTCGCCGCGCTTAAAACCGGACGTCCGACTAAAGTCGTACTGACCCGTGATGAATCGATACGAACCAGTACCAAGCGGCATCCCATGCATCTCTGGATGAAACACGGCGCGACCAAGGACGGTCGCATCATCGCCGTCAGCTCCAAAGTAATAGCCGACGCCGGCGCCTATATTTCCCAATCCAAACCCGTCATTTTTCGTTCCGCGGTCACCGCGACCGGCCCGTACGTCGTACCGAATTTCGCGGCAGATTCCTACGGCGTCTACACGCACAATAACCCCTCGGGCGCCTTCCGCGGCTTCGGCAGCACTCAAGCCTGTTTCGCCTGCGAGATACAAATGGACAAACTTGCCCGCGAACTGGATATGGATCCCGCTGAATTACGGAGGAAGAACGGTTTTACTTCCGGTGCCGTTACCGGCACCGGCCAAACCCTACGCGACGGCATCGGCTATAAAGCAACACTTGAAGCCGTCGCGGATGCCCTCAAACGAATGAAAGCGGAATTCGGTCCGCTGCCCCGCCCGGACAACGTAAAGCTCGGCTTCGGTATAGCCGGCGCGTATAAAAACGTCGGCATCGGTACCGGCATTTCCGATCATGCGGGCGCCATAATTGAACTGATGCGCAACGGTCGTATAGAAGTTCGAACCGGAGCCGCGGATATGGGTCAAGGATCTGATACTATCGCCGCTCAAATCGCGGCCGAAGTCCTTGGTGTTCCCATTGACCTCATCGATGTTGTCTCCTGCGATACCGCGCTGTGCCCCGACGGCGGCATGACCACTGGTTCCAGGCAGACCTACGTTACCGGAAACGCGGTAAAGGGTGCGGCGGAAGCCTTAAAAAACGAATTGAACACCTACTGGCCTAACTGTGTTCCAAACGCCGAAAGTCTCCAGGCGACCTACCGATCGGCAAAGGAAAATTGGGCCGCCGTGCTATTCGAACATGTGTATACTCCACCGAAAACCTATGCCCACCGTACGAACGCCGACCCCGAACCGGGCCGAAAACCGGAAGAATACGACATTCATTACGCGTACTGTTTCTCCTCCGCGGCAGTCGCTCTGGAAGTGAATATCGATACGGGTGAAATTCGGGTCCTTAAGGTTGCTGCCGCCCAAGACGTCGGAAAGGCTCTTAATCCCCTCAACGTTCGAGGCCAGATCGAAGGGGCCGTGGCTATGGGGCTTGGGTACGCGTTGTCGGAAGAATTCCGGGAAGACGAAACACGGATATTAACGGATGACCTACGTAAACTCGGCGTCCCCCGAATCACCGACGTTCCGCCTATAGAAGTCTTCATCATCGAGGAAACCCAAATACAGGGACCCTTCGGAGCTAAAGGCATAGGAGAAGTCGGGCTCAACCCGATCGCTCCCGCCGTTTCGAACGCGGTATACGATGCCGTTGGAATCAGGCTGCAATCACTACCGATGAAAAAAGAAAAAGTAATCGCGGCGCTAAAAAAATGATAGGCGTTTACTGGAGACCCCGCATCGCCAGATATACTTCTATCGCGCGACGCGTTGAATCAAAAGCAAGTTCATTCGGATTGATATCTTCTGGTTTGATAAAACGCACCCCAGATGTCTCTACAGGATCAAGTGTAAAATCTTTTTCGCCCAGACCGTTGGTCCTGGCCAAAAAGAAAAAATCACAAGTATTATAGATAACGTTTCGATATTCGTAGCGGTTTGGAAAAGACGCGAGAAATTCTATTGCGTCAGGCACCCAGCCGATTTCCTCACGGCATTCTCTTGTAACGGCATCTTCGGCCCGCTCTCCGGGATCGACAAAGCCGCCCGGTAGCGCAAGCAGGCCGGCGGCCGGGTCCACCGCCCGAACAATGAACACAACTTTCCCGTCCGATTCGATCACCGCCCCAGCCGCCGTTGCAACGTTGTGAAAATATTGAAAATCGCAAGATGCGCAACGCCATCGTTTTCCGTGCTCGAACACGAGATCTACAGAGCCGCATGCTGGACAATGACGAAAAGGCATCCTACGCGCCGTGTCCCAGCGCTGAAAGGTACTCTTCCAGCATAGAGCGGTATTCTTCCGGCATGTCCGTGAACTCTATGCCTACAACGCACTTCCCGTTTTCCATTCGGGAATGGGCGACATACCCTTCGCATTTCACCAAATGTTCACCGGCAACGAAAGGCAAGCCCAACATGATATAAACCGGAGTCATCGGCTCCAGCGGCTTATTGGCTTCACAGGACAAACCGCCCGTTGATAGATCCACGCCCTTCGCCGAAATAAAAACATCACCTTCGGCGGAAATATCAATCAATTGTTTTATAGAGAACCGAGTCGATCCCCGTTTTTCCTCATTAGTCATGTACTGATTATAGACCCACGCTTTTCAAAAAGAAAGGAAAACTACCTCACTTGACAGATCCATTGATGCGTTAAATCGGGATTCGTATACTGACCTTATGGAATATGAATGCGCCCTTCGTGTCCGCAGCTACGAATGTGATATATACGGTCATGTAAATAACGCCGTGTATCTCAACTATCTTGAATACGCCCGCGGAGAATTTCTGAAATCTATCGAATTTCCGTATCTAGAAGCGATTTCTTCAGGGTACGGGTTATATGTCGCACGTATTGCCATCGACTATAAAAGCCCTGCTTTCCCTGAAGATGAGTTATGTATTCGAACAAAAGCCCTAAAAAAAGGCGCGGTTTCCGGTGTATTGTCCCAAGTCATTGTCCGCGGAGAGACTGTCATAGTAACGGCGGAAGTAACCTGGGCCTTTGTGGATTCCAAAGGAACCCCGACTCGCATCCCCAAAGAATGGGATCTTCCGGGCTTAAAAGCATAACTTATTACCACAACCTCGCCATATTTTCTTTTTTCCATCCTCGGTTATGCCCATAAAAACGCCGTCCGAATTTAAATTCGGACGGCGTTTTGCTCAAACGTATTCTTCGAATAAACGCTTCAAGCGCCCATGAATAACTTTACGTCATCCTCAACCGATCCGATTCCGGCGATGCCGAAATTTTCCACCAATACTTTCGCTACATTAGGTGAAAGAAAGGCAGGAAGCGTCGGTCCCAGATGAATGTTCTTGAAGCCCAAGAACAGAAGAGCAAGGAGCACTATGACAGCTTTTTGTTCGTACCAGGCAATGTTGAAGCTTATCGGCAGATCATTAACGCTGCCGGCTCCAAAAGCGTCTTTAAGTTTGAGCGCGGTAAGCGCAAGAGAGTAGGAATCGTTGCACTGGCCTGCGTCCAGCACGCGCGGAATGCCGCCGATATCACCCAGATTCAGTTTGTTGTATCGGTATTTCGCGCAGCCTGCGGTCAGAATGATCGTATCCTTCGGAATCGCCTTGGCAAAATCGGTGTAGTATTCGCGGCTCTTCATACGGCCGTCGCAACCTGCCATAACAAAGAATCGCTTGATGGCGCCCTTCTTAACCGCGTCAACGACAAGAGGAGCCACCGCGTCAACGGCAGCGTGAGCAAACCCGCCGACAATGGATCCGGTTTCCAGTTCTTTAGGAGCAAGACACTTCTTCGCTAATTCGATAATGGCGGAAAAATCCTTTTTTCCGCCATCTGTGCGGTCCGCGATATGAGAGCAACCGGGAAAGCCGGATTCACCTGTCGTGAAAATTCGCGCTTTGTACGAATCCTTCGGCGGAACGATACAGTTCGTTGTAAACAGAACCGGCCCGTTGAAAGCTTCAAATTCTTCAACCTGCTTCCACCATGCGTTTCCATAGTTACCGACAAAATTGCCGTATTTTTTGAACGCCGGATAGTAGTGTGCCGGAAGCATTTCTCCATGGGTATACACGTCCACGCCGGTACCTGCGGTCTGTTCAAGAAGCTCTTCAAGATCTTTTAGATCGTGACCGGAAATAAGTATACCGGGGTTCTTGCGGACGCCAAGCTGCACCGTAGTTGGTTCCGGATTACCATAGGCGCTCGTATTGGCGCCATCAAGGAGCGCCATGGCATTGACGCCGTATTTTCCAGTCTCAAGGACCAGCGCGGTCAAAGCGGCGGCGTCCAACGAATCGTCTATCGTCGCGGCGAGCGCGCGTTCCATGAACTCAATTACGCCTGCGTCGCTTTTACCGAGATTTTCGGCGTGCTCAACATAGGCGGCCATACCCTTTAAGCCGAAAATCACAAGACTGCGCAAAGCTCGAACGTCGGGATTCTCAATGGCAAGGAAACTCGCGGCGCTCCAAATATCAAGCATCTCTATTTCAGTTTTTGCGTTGAAAGTAACGCAAGCCGGCGCTTTACCGGGCAGCGCTCCGCCTTTAGCAGAGAGTTTTTTCTTGAGTTCCTCACGTATCGCGATCGTTTCCCGAATTCGTGTTATGAAAACCGCCTTATCAAAATTGGCGTTGGTAATTGTCGCAAAAAGCCCTTCATAGATCGCGCGTCCGACGGTCTCATCGTTTACGCCAACCTTACGAGCGGCGGCCGCAACGTACGAAAGCCCTTTGAGTGCATACAGCAACACGTCTTGTAAATTGGCAACCGTCTCGTCCTTACCACACACGCCGCGCACAGTGCAACCAGTGCCTTTGGCTGCCTCCTGACATTGATGACAGAACATTCCCATTTGAATCCTCCACTATACAAGGTATGAGAAGAGGATACGGGATTGGCTTTTATAAGACGGTAACTAAGGTTACCGTTTCGTGAGATTACGTTGTTTCTCTTTCAATTTGCCGCAAACACGGCGTCCGCCAATACGCGGCTAAAAGACGCAAGATCTTTCCCCGACACCGAAGGAAGCGGGATCACCCGGTTCAAAATTATCGTACCGCGCAGAGTGTCCGTCAGAGAACAATATGCCTCCGCTCCGTTGACGGTTATTTCCAGCGCGAATCGTATCGGCATTCCTTTCGGCGCAAGCGCGAATCCTGAATTCAGTAAAATTCTTTTTATCGCTGACGTTTTTCTTCCCATTTTATCCAGAATTTTTATATCGACGGGAAGCTTTACCCCATGTTGCCTCACGGACCCTCGGTTTAAAGCGAAAAGACGTTCGGCAGAATCTGCCCTTTCAGCCGACCCTTCCGGATAGAGTGTCGCAAGCGCGGTATAGGCTTTAGCCGTCAAATCCTTCTGCCAGACCGGATCGAAAAGACGCAAAGACGCTTCTATCCGCCGCGTACTTCGCTCCATCCTGCCTCTTTCCAACTCATACAATACGGCGGCGGCCGGTACAAGGCTACGCTCAATCTCCTGAGCCTCTTTGAGGTACATGAGAGCTCTAAGACGATAATCTGAAAACGCATCAAAATAATTCAGCGACGAAGCAAGCGGCTGACCGGCCGAGGCATACAATGCGGCAGCTTTTCGGGAATACTCATGGAACAACGCACGATGCCCGGCAGAACGGGCCCGATAAGTAAGCACAAGAACAAGCTCATGAGCTTCATCCCAGATACCTGGCCGGGGATATGACGATTCCAGATTCGCTAAACCGTCGTACGTTTCCGAAAGGATGTCATGGACATCGCGCTTATATTGATTGAGATTTGTACCATAATTAAACATCCAAGAAAGGTCAGTCACGGAGAGCGCTTTCTCGGCATACGAACGCGCTTCAGCCAAACGTCCCGCCGCCAAATATGCGTCAGCTAAATTAAGCTTTGAAAGCGGAGAAACGTCCAATTCGTACGCACGTTCATATTCCGCGTAGGTCTTATAAAAATCGAGCCGTTTCAAATACAGCTCACCCCGGGCCAAATGCCCGCTCGACCGGTCAGCGGCCTCAAGGGACTGACCCGTTCGTTTGAAGGCTTCCGCATACCGGTAATATTTCGATTCCAGGATCGATAGATTGTATTGCGCGACAGCCTCAAAGGTACGTGCCTTATTTCGTTTCGCCTCATCGATAGCCGCCTGGTACCATTTTTTTGATGATTCATATTCGTACAAATCCGAATAAATAGTCCCCAATGTCATTGAAAACCCGGGATCCTTCCCCAGCCGGGCAATAGCATCCAAAAGGAAACGCTCCGCTTCTCGCAGCCGGTGCAATTTGAAATACATCCAGGCAAGATCACCCACCGCGTCCCGGTCATCGGGGCGGAGAACCACAACTCTTTCAAGGTACGCCGCCGAATAATCATCCTTGTTCAAACGTCCGGCGGTCGTCGCCAAACGGTACAATAACGCAGGATCGTTTCTTTCAATTTTTTCCGCGGCCCGAAATTCTTCCCATGCCAATCCATATAATTTGCGATCCGCGAAAAGATCACCCAAAGCGATGGGAAACCGCTCATCCTTGGGATATTTTTTTTCTCCACCCCGCAACAAATCAACGGCTTTTTCCCAGCGTTCAGCAGTGATAAGCTCTTCGATCTGAACGATTAATTCGGACGCGGAATCGTTAGCGTCGACCGTAGTATTAGTTTGCGCCCTCGCCAAGTCGCCGGGGAGTAGAAAGCCTAGGAACACAAGCATCACCACGCTTTTCATCTGTAACTTCACTCGGATCATAACGAAAGGAACAATCCAGGCAAGAATCCGCCAAGTCATAGCAACACGTCGGGAATAGACAGCCGAAAACGATTCATACACCGCGCGAAAAGCGCTGAGATCACTTCCGGTAAAAGCTGCCGCGAAAAGGGCCTTCGTTCTCCATTCCATGACAGAACAAAGTCCCAAATCCCATTCTCTATCCATCCGCTCGGCGAATTCCCCGAGACTTTCATCTCCGCGGCGTTTCTTTCCGGCTAATTCAAGCCGTCTGAGCGTATGTTTTGCCAAATACTCGGCGGCAACCCTTGGAGAACGGGTATATTTTGAACGAAGAAAAAGACCGCATCTTATCACTAGAGCGAATAGGGCCCAAAATAAGACGATGATGAAACCCCACCGATCGCGCGCGAATGCTGCCATGGAACCGATGAATTTCGGGATAGTCTTCGTCAAACCCGGAACATCCTCCAAAGTCTGAGCCGCTAAGTGTTCCCGATTGGAGAGGATCTCCTTCATCAACTTTTCGAACTGCTCGGGAGGAACTCCCGAACTGAACCTAAAATCTTCACCATCGGCAAGCTGTTCTGATGTCGGATCGTATTCGATCCATCCATACCCCGGAAAAAACACCTCTACCCAGGCGTGAGCCATATCGGACCGGACTGGGTAGTAATTAAAGGCGGCGGTTGCCGGATCGACAAAGAAACCGACGGCAGTCCTTGCGGGTATGCCGATCGAACGCAACAGCAGAGTCATTGAAAACGCGAAATACGAGCAATACCCTTTCTTGGCTTCAAAAAGGAAACGGCCGAGTTGATCTCCGTCGGAAGCGACACCGGGTTTTAGGCTGTATCGATACTCGCCATATTTCAAACGTTCATAGATAGCCTGCACATTGTCCCAATACCCTGAAGAGCCTTCAGTTACTTGTAAGGCAAGTTTTTTTATCCGGGGATCATCACCGAAATTTGTCAATATCGCGTATTGAGTGTTCCCTAAAACGCGACGGACCATTCCAACTCCGTCCTTCTCAACCGAATCGATCAGTTCGAAAGGCAGCACGTCGCTGACGGCACTCTTTGTCGCATAGACAGATGTGAAAGACGAAGCGTTCCAGGTTTTATACGGCACGACTTTAGTCGGCTGATTCATTGCGATAAATGCGGAAGCGTCGAAATTAACTAAAAAGTATTCTTGGTCGATGCTTTTTGTTCGCTTGTACACTGTTTCGGCGAAGTTTATTTCAGCTTCCGGAAGACTTAATGGATGGGTTAGATCATCCATGCCTTCCTTTCTCTGAAACCCTTTTTGTTTGTCGTAATCGGAGAGCACAAATCGGCGAATCAAAGTATGTCGGTCTTCGGAATCTTTACGAACTATGAGAACCAAATCTTCAGACAATGAAATTTCGCTTTCCAGCCGCAAGTATTGGGAAAAATCAAACCTGAAAAGTGATGGCTTAATCAAACCACCACCCTGGCTAGCGGCCTTTTCCTCAAACGGCTTGAGCATTACCGCGACCGCGAAAAAGCATACAGCTGCGACAGTCAAGGCAACCCCGAAACGTTTCCGACCTAAAATCCGTACAGATAAAGGCGTGGATTCCGCAAGCACGATGAACTCTAAAAACACGATTGTGACTACCGCGGCTGCCAATACTATCGGCTTTTCGTACACCAGAAAAGTCCGAGCGTCGAAATAGGCAAAGAAGATCGTTAGAGCTACGCCGTTAATAAACGGTTCTATCCGAAGAAATCGACGCGATACTTTCGCAAAGTACGCAGTGATCCCCGACCAATATAGTGGAAGCAGGGAGACCAACAAATTTCGGTCATAGGCGAGTAGCGCGGTATCAGCGTTGATCGCATCGAATTTCGCGACGACACTGATACCCCCGATTGCAGCCCTGACGATGAAGGGAATGACCCCCAGTATCGCCAAAGCGATCCACGAACGCAAACCCGCTACGGCCGCGCCGAAACCGACCACGGCGGCAATTACCAGTGACGGAACAAAAAAAGAAAGATCGGATAATTCACCACCGGCTAAATGCAACTGAAAAAGCAACAGAGAACATGCAAGGAATCGAACGCCTTGGCTAATCGCGTCAGACTTCCAATCGCCGTACACGCACGCCTCCCTTCGCCTGATAAAAGCCGACGCACTCTTCGCTACTCGCCTTTGGCGCTTCGGAAGCCCTACCCTTTGATCGTCGTACCGAAGGATCACGCAAAAACGCGCGTTCCCATGCCGATCGGGGTTCCCCTGTTTCTATAGAACCGCGCTGCTCAAGGAACAGCAATTCGACAGGTCCTGAACTAGTTGATCGATTTTCCAGAAACCGGTCCAATGCTGTTTTTTTCGTATGATCAATTAAGCGAGGTAAAGCAAAAACTACTGTTCGGATTCTCATATCGTCAGGTACGGGAAGATCAGGGGCTGACTTCGTCGTGTGCTTGGAGATTTTGGAGAAATACACGGATGCGCTTTTTTCGTTGCCGGAGGAAAGAGGAAGACCTAAGGCGCCGTATTCTACATCCAAACCGGCCCTCAGAAGCTCGGAAACAAGTCCCAATGCTATTTCCGCCAAGGAATCCACTGAAACTTCGGTATTTTCATCGGAGTACGATTCTTCATCTATGGAGGAATCCACTAACACGGCGTATTGAGAACGCGGCGGGGGTTCCGGTTCTCCTTCTCTGACGAACAATTCCCCGGAATGCCCATATACCTTCCAATTGATCCGCCGTGGATCGTCTCCCGGCAAATATCGCCGACTTTCCGTCAATTCGTCGGTTTTGGTAAATTTCGGTTCATGCCTGAACGCGTCGCCGCCGGCTTTCGGTTCAGGTGCGAATATAAAAGGCGTTGCTTCCGGAAGCGCAAGTAGCCGTGGGCCATCTTCCGCAGGAATATTTGTTTTAGCAACAAAAAAACCAAAAGCATCCCGTAAAGACAAGACATCGGCGACGGCATAATACGCCCCGCGTTTTTTTACTTCGATTTTTGTTTCGGTTACTGCTTCCGGATCGAAAAGAACCGGCAGAGAACGACCGTCCATCGTTCTCAAAGGGATGTCATATCGAATAATAACTGCCGGTGGTCGTATGCGTTTTGATGCCCGGATGGATATAACGGCCTTTTCACCTACAGCGTATTCAACGCGGTCGAACCGAACGGATATACGGTACTCTTTTTTTCTAACGAGGATTGCGAACAAAACGGCTAAAAAAGAATACGCCATCAAACCAAAAAACGTTGCGCCCCACAACAAGGCGGCCAGTTCAGCGCGAACGACGCCGACGGTCAGCGTTGCCGCGGCAAGAAAAAAAAACCGACACCCCGTTTCGTTGGGAACGGGAAAAACTTACGCCCGTTTGATCGCATCGATTCGCTCCAGACAAATTTCTCTTATAAGCGATTCAGCCCGTACCCGTGGGTCACGGAGTTTCAAACGATGCGCGAGCGCCGGCGGACCAACGGAAATAAGATCCTCGTCCGTTACGTAGTCGCGTCCGCGGACAATGGCCAAGGCTTTCGAAGCTTTTAAAAAATGAAGCGCACCGCGCGGCGAAACGCCGAGGGCGACACCCCTGTGGGTACGTGTTTCACGTACAATATCGGCAACCGCATCTATAAGCGATGCGTGGCAGTGTACAGAATCAACAGCTTTTTGAGCCGCTTTAAAACTGGAGACACTCACAACCGGCTCAACCTTAGGCAGATCTCGCACGGAAGGATCATCGACCAGAATCATCCGTTCAGTATCTTTGTCCGGATAACCGAGGGATACCCTGAGCATAAAGCGATCTAGCTGCGCAGCCGGAAGCGGGAATGTACCTTCTGTTTCAACCGGATTTTGCGTCGCGACAACGATGAATGGATCACCGACAAGGTGCGTCGTGGCGCCAATGGTGACCTGGCCTTCAGCCATCACTTCAAGAAGTGCCGATTGAACTTTTGGAGTCGTCCTGTTGATTTCATCAGCCAATACGACATTCGCAAAGATAGGGCCCGGTACGAAACGGAACCGCCGCGTATCCGGGTCGTATATATCTACGCCGGTGATATCGTAGGGCAAGAGATCAGGCGTAAATTGAATACGTTTGAACGCAAGAGGCATTCCATCATAACCAGAAATCAAACGCGCAAATGTTTTCGCTACGGTAGTTTTTCCAAGACCGGGAAGGTCCTCTATCAGAATATGTCCGCGGGCAAGCGAGGCGGCGATGAGCAATTCCAGAAACGGCCTCTTACCGCGTATGACGACCGACGCCCCATCAATAAGCGCGGAAGAAACGCGAAATGCGTCAGAGACTTCAAGGGCAATTGACTGACCTTCATCGACCAACATGGATTATAAGGATAGCATGACACAGTGGCGCTTTCAATAAGACAACTCATAATCGATTGACTCCGCTAAAGCAAACGAATACAGTTTCTTTCCAATGGGCCTATTCAAGTATTTTCGCGAGCAAAGACGGCTCAATACTGTTAAAGACCACCCCATTCCCGACGCGGACTGGAACGCGGTGATCACAACGCTTTCAATTTTTTCGTCGTTATCCCAAAACGACCTTTCCCGATTACGTAACCTATCAACCGTTTTCTTATTCGAAAAGCGCTTTCTCCCGCTCCAAGGGACTGTTCTTGACTCAAGAACGAAAACCAAAATCGCTGCGGAAGCCTGCTTACCCATCCTTGGACTCGATCTCGATTGGTATTCCGACTGGAAAACTATAATTGTCGTTCCGGACGCCTACGAAATCACCCGCTCTGAAATGGATTCCTCGGGTGTGATCCATGAATACCAAGATGAATTAAGCGGTGAGGTGCTCCATCTTGGGCCGATCGTACTATCGCTTACCGACGTTGAACGTTCAGGCCTCGGTGATGGGTATAATGTCGTCATTCATGAAGCAGCCCATAAAATAGACGGGAAGGACGGAGACTTCGACGGTTGCCCACCACTCCCTGAGGAGCTTTCCTATGAGGACTGGCGTAAAGCGTTTTCAGAGGCGTACGAACGAAGCCGAAATCGACGCGTGGCGAAACGCAAGAGACATAGTCCGCGGATCGACGAATACGCCGAGTTTTCTCCGGATGAGTTTTTCGCCGTGTGTGTTGAGAGCTTCTTCGAAACGCCTGTTATCCTCCGAAGCGATTTTCCCTCTGTCTATGCGTTGTTAGTGCGCTTTTTCAAACAAGACTCTTTCGAGCGACTGTCGCGATAGAGTTTTCAAACGATCACATTTTCTGCATTTCTTAACCATTTTCTGAATGCGCTTTCCCCAAAAATTGTGCGTAAGCAATAAAAAACCGCTCCTTTCAGAGCGGTTTTTTTGATGATAATTCTCGTTTACCGAGCGGACTTAAGCGCGTCAGCTGAGAGCGTAAAGAACTCGGAAACCGCCATCGATACACCGGTTATAGCGTCGGTTTTTCCGTCCTTCTTGATCGCAATTTTGGTCGGGTCTTGCGCTTTTACCAAGGCATCTTCGGCGCGGGCAGCCTGAAGGTGCCATTCACCCTGTTTGGCGACTTTTCCCATTCCGTATCCACCCTTTTCAGCTTCAATGATCTTAGCCTTCTTCTTGGTGTCTTTTGGTAAACCGTTCCAAACCGCGTTGACGACCGTACCATTAACGACGGTAATCAGCACGTTAGCCTTCCAGCCGCTCTTATCGAAGTCAGCGGCGCTCGCGAAGAACCAGCCGTCCTTCGCGTATGAACCCTTGGAAACGGGACCGGCCGCGACTGCTTTTTTAGCTACCTCAAAGAAATCCTTAACTTTCATTGAAGCGCCGGAGATCGCGTCCGTATTACCGCCGGCATTTGTGAATTTATTGAAGCCGATATTCTGGGTCTGGACCAAGAAAGCTTCAACCGCGGCGGCCTGCTCGTGCCATTCCTTCTTCAGCTTTGAAGCTTTAGCCATTCCGTATCCACCGGCAGCGGCCACGGTTTTCTTGTCGGCCACGCCAAGTTTGCTGACTCCATTCCAATCCGCCTTGACGATCTTTCCGCCCTTGACTTCCAGAACGACTTGCTCTTTCCAACCACTGGCGCCATAGGCATCCTGCTGAGCAAAATAAAACCCGTCCTTCAAGGACTGAGCGCTAACGGCAAAAGCCGCCGCCGCGAAAGCGACGATAGCGATAATACGCTTCATTATACAATTCTCCTCCGGCCAATCATAACCTAGCCGTATATTGTGATTCTCATATAATAGAGATCAGTCACCACTGTCAAGGATTCCAAGCTTGTCAGATAGGTTACCGCGTCTGTATAGTTTTGCCATGCAAAGAACAACATTCTCGATGATCGAAAACGCAGGGAAACGGTTTGGGGTTGCGCCAAAAATCTAGCCGGATGCATATGAGCTTATGCTTAATATCCTCGATTTTTCAGTCACACAAAAGACAAAAAATACATCTACTCGGATAAGGGCTCAAGATCCGACAATCCGCTTAGGATTAGGAAGTTAAAACCGTTCATCACCAGGTGAACGCTTGCCCGCATCCGGCAAAAGAATTATTCTTATTTCATCATTAAGGATGGATCCACCATGGAACAGCGCCGTTATTTCTTCACTTCCGAGTCCGTCGGCGAAGGCCACCCGGACAAATTATGCGATCAGGTGTCAGACGCCGTTCTCGACGCCTGCCTAAAAGATGACCCGATGAGTCGGGTCGCCTGCGAATCATTCGCATCCACCGCTATGGTACTTGTTGGAGGCGAAATCACAACCAACACCTTCGTCGACATCCAACAAATCGTACGGGATGTCGTCAAGGAGATCGGATACACAAACCCATCCTACGGCCTCGATTTTGAATCGATGGCAGTCATGGATATGATTCATAGCCAATCACCGGATATCAGCCAAGGCGTTTCAGGTATCGGTTTGGACGAATATAAAGGATTGCAAGGCGCCGGTGACCAGGGCATGATGTTCGGTTTCGCCTGCGATGAAACGCCTGAGTTAATGCCCACTCCGATAATCCTAGCTCACAAGCTCCTCCACAAAGCGACCGAACAGCGTAAGTCAAAACAGATAGCCTGGCTCCGTCCTGACGCCAAAAGCCAAGTCACAGTTGAATATGAAGGTCACAAACCGGTTCGCATCGACGCGGTAGTCGTTTCGCACCAGCACGACGATGGGATTCCTTATGAAACAATTAAGGAAACCATTATTGAATCGATCGTCAAACCGGTCCTCGGACCGACTGGACTCTTAGACGGAAAAACAAAGTACTTCATCAACCCCACCGGCCGGTTCGTCATTGGCGGCCCTTACGGAGATACCGGACTCA
>Ga0172379_10006656_pt1 | contig 15351 bp, 13 predicted proteins | sample GrowelOW334metaG_FD_119756 | JGI IMG/M metagenome (GOLD analysis project Ga0172379, IMG submission 119756) | Groundwater microbial communities from an aquifer near a municipal landfill in Southern Ontario, Canada - Groundwater well OW334 metaG | ecosystem: Environmental > Aquatic > Deep...
AAACATTTTTATACTTTTGCGGTTCAAAAGCCACTTTAGCTCAGTTGGTAGAGCAGCTCATTCGTAATGAGCAGGTCGTGGGTTCGAGTCCCATGAGTGGCTCAGAAGTTCAAACAATTGCAACGAGGAAGACAAAGAATAAGATCTTTTGTATTCCTCGTTTTTTTTGGATCGTCTTCAATATTATTAGTCCATCAATACAGAAATCCAAACAACCATAGTGGAATTGTATTAGAATTACCGGTTTCAATGTTATCCTGGACAACATAACTATCTTTCACAGATCTTATTTGCCTGTTGGTTTTGGATACACCGCCTATCTCAAAGGTGAAGCGGCCATCAACCAAAAAATCACCAGATATTGGCAGGGTGACTTGGTGCTTGGAGATCATCTGATTCATGAAAAAGGTTTCTCGCAGAGATCCAATTTCAGGATCACGTGTCGTTGTGAGGGCCCAGGCCAATGAGCTATTGTTCAGGTAAAGTTTCTCCGGTTTGGTGAGATACCCGGTGGGCGAACTATCCTGCCTCAAAACAAGCAATAGTTCTGCCCGGACAAGCAGATCAATCATCTTTAACAAAATATCCCGGGCAACACCGGTTTTGCGGCTCAATTCCGAAATATTTGGTTTGAAAGGGACACTTTCGGCTATCAGGGCCAGCACTTTTTGCATCGATACGATACTTGAGTAGGTAAAAGAAGCTATGGCCAGCAGATCAACTTCAATGATCGTCTTGACAGTCGCCGCCACTCTATCGTAAAACAAAACCGGATTTTCAAAATAGTAAGGATAGGCCCCTGATTCAAGATACTCCCTAAACAATACCAATGGCCTAATTTCCTGGTTAATCTGGGTGGCAATCCTTACATGGTCCCGCAGTATTTCAGATAAACCGACCTGAGATAATTTGGTGCCGGTTTTGAATTGGATAAATTCCCGAAAGGAAAGGTTCTGCAAACGGTACATGGAGGCCCTGCGGCTTAAATCAGCCCCGGCCTGGTGCAGGAGCAATGCGGACGATCCTGAGAAAACTATCTGAAGGGAGGGGAAGTCATCGTGGATGCTTTTGACTTCCATAGCCCAATTGGGATATTTGTGGACCTCATCAAGGAAAAGATGTTCACCCCCATTTTTGTAGAATAGATCTGCCAATTCATACAGCGGAACATTTTGGAGGATCAGTCTGTCAAGCGAGACATACAATGCTTGCTGATTATCACCATAACTGCTTTTTAAATATTGTAGCATTAGGGTGGTTTTTCCTGTACCACGCGCTCCCAAAATTCCTACCAACCGCTGTTTCCAGTCAATTTCATCAAAGAGGTACCGGACAATTTTGGTGGATATAGCGGTTATTAACCTGTTAGATGTCTCGTAATATGATTTCATTGTGTTGTTTTCTTACAACAAATATACGATATTTATGTTGTTTTTTTACAACATTTATAAATTATTTAGTATTTATTTGAAACAATCAATTGAAATTTCCATTGCTAACAAAGGCAATCTTCCTACTATCGGGCGACCAGCTGGGTACATTTATGGTTCCCTGTCCGCCATAGAGATATCCAATTACTTTTACTTCTCCCCCACCAATTGGCATCAACCTCAAATAAACCCTTTGGTAAAACGGATGTTTGTCGGCTGGTACCTCTTTAGGGAATGTAATGAATACCAACCATTTGTTATCCGGAGAAACATGCGGAAACCAGTTGTTCAAATCATCAAATGTAAGTTGGGTTTGGTTTTTACCATCAGGTTCCATGCGCCACACCTGCATTCTGCCTGTCCGGGTCGAACAAAAATAGATGTATTTCCCATCGGGCGAGTATTCCGAACCATCATCCAAACCCTTGGCATTCGCAATTGAACCTCTTTTCCACCATCTTTGGAGGTTTTATAAATATCATAATCGCCGTTTCTTTCGCCGGTGTAGAGCAGAAATTGGTTATCGGGCGACCAGCCATGGAAATACGAGGGGCTTTTTTCGGTGATTTTTTTCGGAACCCCACCTGTAACAGGAACAGTATAGACAACCGACTGACCTTTTGTCTCCTCAGGCTGATGGCTGATGCCAATCTGTTTGCCATCGAATGTCAGCACATGATCGTTGTTGTTTTTATCGGCAAAACCGGTATTCAAAACCGATGAGGTTCTGGTTGCGAGATCAAAATTGTACAATTGCCCGCCGGAATTGTAGATCAATGTTTTTGCATCGGGTGTCCAGTTGGGCGCTTGCAGGGAAGTTGTTGAGGAGGCTACTGTTTCACGATGTCCTGTGGCCACATCCATTACCTCCAACAAGCTACCCAGGTAATTTTTGTATGGGAACAATTCGGATGGAGCAGGATTGAAAGCCAGGGTATTGGTGAATTCGACCTCTTCCGAGAACTTGTTGTTGTGGGAGCAAACAAACAGTCCGGCCATCAAGTCTGACCCAAGATCTATGCTGTCTACCTTTTGAACCTGGTACAGCTCACCAAAATGGGCCACCGACATGGTAAAGCAGTTTCCCTTTTTCTCCAATTGCAACACATCCGGAGCCGAAATGGTGAATTTGACCTCCCTCATGTTTTCTCCCGGTTTGGTTCTGTATTGAAGGGAGGTCAAGCCGTCTCCGTGTACAGTGCAAGCCACGACCGGCGAATTAGAGGCAGCGGAACTCCGGATCATAAGACCGGTTTTGAACTTGTCATTGGCGAGATCCAGCACCCCAAGATAGAGTAGTTTGGCCGCATCTTCCATGATTTCGGGAGTGAGAGCATCAGTCGTATCAAGCGGATGATGGTAATAGACTGTCTTTACCGTTCCTGACGTATAAAGATGTATGACTTTGTAACCGGCCTTCTCGAAAATAGCGCCATCGGTGCGGGGTCGGCCGTAATTGACACGAGCCTCCGACGCGGTGAAGTCGCGGTGAAGGTATTTTTCGTTGGCAACCGAAAAATGGTTCAGAATTGTTGGAAAGCTCTTACCATTGGCTACGGAAAATCCGGTACCATTTCCTACCATGTCGAGGTTGATAGACAAATCCTTTCAGAAAAGAGGTGTTTGGATTTGCTATCTTGCTGACATACAACATGCCCAAGAGCTCCAAGCTCTTGGGCATGTTTAAACTTGTAGCGATGATAACTGTAACAGGAGTAGAAGCGAATATTTAATCAACATGTGATATCGACAGTTTGATGTCAGTGATAAAAATAGAAAAATGTCTCTACCAAATCTAATACAAAAAATTTTCCAATGCGGCTTTAAGTTTGTAGCCGATCACGACCCGCTCTGTACTCTGGACACCGAAAGTTGAGTTTTGGCAGCATCAAGCTGAGCCTTAGCTGTTTCATAAGCCTTTTTCATACGTAAATATCATTAGTAAATAATTGAAAATCAAATCGTACGTATGGAACTCGCAAATTCATTTACATCACCTTTTGTGGGATTCGCCCATGCTCGTTTCAGGTGGTCTATTGCTCTCTTGTAATTACATCACCGGAAACCTACACAAAAAGACTCAGAATCAATACGCCTATCAACCCGGCTATCCCAATTGATGTTTCCATTACAGTCCATGTTTTCAATGTCTCTTTAATGCTAAGATTGAAGTATTCTTTAAAAAGCCAGAACCCGCCGTCATTCACGTGTCCAAGCATAAGACTCCCTGAACCAATTGCGAGTACCATTAATTCAGGTTTTACAGCTCCGCTGGTGACCATTGGCAGAATTATACTTGCTGTAGTAATACCCGCTACAGTAGCAGATCCGACGCAAAAACGTAAAACAGTCGCGATCAGCCATCCCAGAATCAAAGGGGAAATAATTGAATGACTCAACAATTCGCCAATGTATATACTTACTCCCCCATCGACAAAAACTTGCTTTAAAGCGCCGGCACCGGCAATAAGGAGCATAATCATTGTGATACTGGTTACTGAATGAGACAAGGAATTCGTAATGTCAGTTATTTTTCTTCCCCTTGCCAATCCGAGTGTATAAATTGCAAACAAAACGGACAGAAGCATGGCAATAACCGGATTCCCGACATAACCCAGAATTTTTCTGATCTCATTATCCTCGGGTAGGAAAAATCCGGCAATGGTGGAAAAGCTGATCAGGATAACCGGCAACAAAGCAGAAAAAAAACTTATCCAAAAGCCCGGCATCTCCTCCTCTGTTAATACTTTCTGATTGAGAAATTCCTTCAAAGGCTTAGCCTCAATTTTGCTTAAAACTTTCGACAGCACAGGTCCCGAAATTATAATGGCAGGTATTGCAACAATTATTCCGTAAACCATTGTTTTCCCGAAATCTGCATGGAACATTGCGGTAATGGCTGTTGGAGCCGGATGGGGAGGCAGATAGCCATGAGTGACAGATAGAGCAGCGAGCATTGGTAAGCCGACATACAGCAAAGGAAGACCGGTTGAAGCTGCCACTGTAAAAATAAGTGGGATCATAATGAAGAAAGCAACATCATAAAACAGAGAAACCCCCACGATAAATCCAGTCAGCATTAAAGCCAGTTGTATATGTTTTATTCCGAAAACATTTACCAGCCTTGATGTAATTCTCTGTGCTGCCCCGCTTTCAGAAACCAGTTTGCCAAGCATTGAGCCGAAACCAAGAACCAATACAATAAAGCCGAGTGTATTCCCAATTCCACTTTCTATTGAAGACACTGCTTTGTCAATGGTCATTCCTTCAGCAAGGGCGACTGCAAGAGAAACAATAACAAATGATAAAAATGAATTGATTTTTGCTACAAGAATCAGGAAAAGAAGAAAGCAAATTCCCAGGATAACAATGAGTAATGGCATAATGTGGTATATGTTTTAGTTACTGGTTATTAATTACAATCATTTAGCGTTTCGTGTTTAGCTTAAAAGATTCAATATTCATTAATTATTAGTCACTTAGGCTACTTCCTACTACCAGGTGCCTGCCTCCCATCTAATCCCTGTTCCGGTTTCAGAGGGAATTTAACTGGCATATTATCGCGTGTGGAGCGGTAAATTGCAGTAAAAAGTTCTACTGTTCTGCGACCAGCTACGCCAGTGACAGATGGTTCAATATTCTTTATTATGGCAGTAATAAAATCTTCAATCTGGTACTGCAAATAGCGGACTGTGGAATCGCAATTGTTAAAAGTTTCCGTGTCCTGCTTTACCCATTCTTTAAGAAGATTTTCTTCGCCCGGAATAGTCCACAGATCATTTACCGGAGGTTCTGCAATACCTGTCCTGCCCGCAATAAACATTGCCCCTCCGTCGGTTTGTACACCCACGGAGGCACCATTTTGACCATGTACCTGGACTTTCCCGTAAATCCCCGGCTTCTGAGAGTTGCTGACAATTATATTACCGATTGCACCGCTTTTAAACTTCACGATTGCAACAGCTGTGTCTTCAACCTCAATATACGGATGGTTCAGATTTTTCCAGATTCCGTAAACTTCGTCAACTTCACCCATAAACCAAAGAAGAATGTCGAGCTGATGGGGAGCCTGATTAACGAGTACTCCTCCGCCCTCAGTCTTCCACGATCCTCTCCAGTCATCAGAATCATAGTAGGCTTTATCCCGCCAACCCAACATTGTTACGGTTGCCAAAACCGGATTTCCGATCTTACCCAGTTCAATTGCATCTTTAACTCTTTTCACCGGTTCGTACCACCTTCGTTGACTTATCACCCCTAACCTGACATGACTTTCTTTACATGTTTTAATTATGTAATCGCAATCCTGAAGATCAGATGCCAATGGCTTCTCAACCAGAATATTCGCCCCTGCTCTCGCCGCTTCTACAGCAGGTTGCCTATGAAAAGGATGGGGAGTACAGACTATTACAAGGTCAACATTCTGATCAGTCACCATCCGTGAAATATCGGAATAAGCCTGCGTTTTATAAACTAAGGCAAAATCTTCAGCTGTTTTCAGCGTTCTGCTCCACACTCCGGCCAGACGTGCACCAGGAATACTTTGGATCGCTTTTGCATGCAGATGCGCCACTTTACCGCATCCGGCAATTGATATATTATAAATCCTTTCAGCCATTTTATTAAAAATCAGGGTACAAGAATAACTTTATTCAACTCTTCCTCTTTTCTGTAAAGTTTATTAAACCAGAAAGCGCCTTCCGAAAGAGGGGCAGTAGCTGAAATCTGATCATCCACACTTATCTTTCCGGTTTCCAGCAGATTAAGAACAACTTCATATTCACCACGGATCGCACAGCTGCCAAGAACTTTCAGTTCACGGGTAACAACTTTTTGAAGCGGAAAATCGACTTTTACTGAAACATTTCCGACCAAAACGGTCTTTCCGCCTTTACGTAGAATGTCAATTGCAATATTTACTGATTCGCTTTTACCGACTGCTTCAAATGAGATATCTGCTCCCCTGTTATTGGTCAGCGCTTTTATCTTATCATCAAGATTTTCATCCGTTGAAAGAAAAGTGTGGTCAGCTCCGGCATCTTTTGCCTGCTCAAGGCGCTTTGGATTAATATCAATTGCAATAATCTCTGAAGCACCTGACATCTTAAGTAGTTTAAGAATGAATATCCCGATCATTCCTGCGCCTACCACAACACATTTATCTCCCGTTTTAATTTCTGAAACATTTATGGAATGAAGAGCAACGGCAACAGCTTCAACCATTGCAGCCTGTTCATACGTGACATTTTCGGGTATTTTGTACAGAATATGCTGAGGGATAGTAATATATTCAGCGAAGGCACCATCTCTTTTATAGGTTCCGGGAGATACTCCAAGGACTTCGCGGTTATCGCTTAAATTATACATTCCTTCCAGCGTAAACCAGTCATTCAGTGGATATACCGTTGAATCAAATGTTACCCTGTCGCCCGTTTTCCAATTCTTCACATCAGTTCCTATCCTCACGATTATACCAGAAGCCTCATGTCCCATTATCATTGGAGGAATCCTTCGACCTGTGCTTCCGTCCAGTCCATGAACATCTGAGCCACATATGCCACAAGCTCTTACCTTAACAAGGACTTCATTACTAAGTATTTCTGGATCCGGAACATCTTTATAAACCAACTCATTATATTTTTCAAGTACCAGGGCTTTCATTGTTAAATGTAAATTAAATGAATTATTAAGTTATTCTACTACCACCATTTCATGAATTTTCAACAATGGAATGGAACAGCGTATTGTACAAAATCCCGGCACCGGGTTTCCTACCTTGGTGGGATAGCTCGAATAGCCCGGATGGCCTTTGCAATCGACCTGTATAAAATCAGGTTTAACCTTATCAATCAGATTACAGATTATGGATTCCACTGATTGGTTGAATTATTGGAGTTAACAAAGATGAATAATAATAGTTCTTGTGATTTGAATATAGTGGGTATGAATTTAATCAAAATAAAAACACGAGGTGCGACGATCAAAATAAAGAAGGTTTGAACAATTGGATTGTTATATATTTATCTTATTATCAGCAGATTGATTTATCGGACCTCCTTACATTGACGGTATGCTGTTGATTTTGTGAGGGTGGAGAGAAGGAGGCGGGCGGCAATTCTGCTATTCCGAAAACTGATGACCCGCCTCCTTCTCCCCACCCTCACCTCCCAAAAAATGATCCGTCATTGCGACTGCGAGGCACGAGCGGGAAGCAATCTGTTCAGCCTGGCAGAAATTATGCTTATCTACAACATTGAATCAGAGTTTATAATTGCTGACATTTGGTAGGTGTCCGACCTAATTGATGGCAGAACTTTTTATCTTTGCCAATCAGCAATAGAAATTGAATTATGCCATCATTACGAAATATATGGATTGTTATACTTGTTGGTTTGACGACTAACCTTCTGGCCAAAGCGCCAACGTTTACGGAGAAGCAGTATTTTAACCATCCGCCCAGGATTATTCGTGCCTGTTGTGCGTTTGGCACTGATCTGAAGGTCTCCATTGTCCCCGGCTACCGGTATACCCAGTTAACCAGTCAGGAATTGCTGGGACCTCACCATTATCTGGGGGATCGTAATGAAAACAACGGCATTATTTATACCAAGAGAGGCGGCTTTCTGGATTTCGGACATTTACGCGATTTGATCGACTGGACAGCCTATCTCTACAATCTGGAGAAGAAGAGTCAGCAAACAGGAGAAATAATGATCCATCTCGGTTTTGAGGGCGGGGAAAAAGCGCTTGTAATTAAAGTACCTGCATCAGAGAAGGATGAAGATCTCATCGCACTTGCAGGAAGAATCGCTTACGATCTTTCCATCTGGCACGAAATTACCTCGTGGTTCGGCGCATCTGCCGTGCCGATGGTTTCGGAGAAATTCTCCAGTTTCTCGGTAGAAGACGCCTACTCAAACTTGCTGGGAATTAAAATGGCAGCCGAAGCCATCAAAAGTGAGCTGCCTTTTGATCAGGCTGTTACAGAAGTTATTAGTAAGGCATTGACTGAATTGGAGGCAGTATCAAAGGAAGAGAGCTATCAGGCCATGGAGGTTGTTAGAGACATCTGGTGGACCAGGAAAAAACATCTTCCAAACAACCATGTGATGATGGAAAGAGAGTTAGGTGTTTACAAGACCATGGCACCATGGCTGGTTCCGGGTTGGGAAAGCAAAAACAAGACCCCTTTACTGATTAATGTGCCTGTCAAAACCCAGGACGGAGTGCCATTGACCGAATTTTATACTTTAACCTTTAACCTTAATAACAAGATACCAGTAAAGAAAATTTTTCCCGACAGAAGCCATCGGATGGTAACACAAAATGATTTTTCAAAAATTATTGACTACATCGGAATATTGATGCTGAAAAACAATATTTTCTTTAAAATGTAGAAGGATTATGCCATAATATACCAACAAAATATTTGTAACAAATTGAATAACAGCAATCTTTCAAATAAACTCTCAAACTATTCCATCATTTTAGGATCTCAGTCACCAAGGCGAAAAGAACTGTTTGCCGGATTGAATCTACCCTTCCGGGTGGAGGTCAGGGAGATTGATGAAAACTTTCCAACTGAAATGTCAGCTTTTGAAGTTCCTGAATATCTGGCTATCCAAAAAGCGATTCCTTTCAAAGCCATTATTGAAAAGAATGATTTGCTGATTACGTCTGACACAATTGTACTAATTGATAATCAAATACTTGGAAAACCTTTTGATTACAAACATGCTTTTGAAATGCTACAATTGCTTTCCGGAAGAAAGCACTTGGTTATCACAGGAGTTTGTATTACAACAATTGATAAACAGGTAACCTTTTCAGACCGTACGGATGTTTTTTTCAAATCACTGTCTGCAGATGAGATTGACTACTATCTGACCCATTACCAACCCTACGACAAAGCCGGTTCATACGGTGTTCAGGAGTGGATTGGGTATATAGCCATCGAAAAGATTGAGGGCTCCTATTTCAATGTGATGGGACTCCCGATTCAACGGCTGTATGAAGAGTTGTTAAAGTTTTAAATCGTCATATTGTGATCACTTCAATAAAATACAAACTAGTAACGAGGCCACTAAGACACCAAGGCACCAAGATTTCACAAAGATAAATTTCAGTGCTAAACCTTAGTAAACCTTAGTGAACCTTGGTGCCTTGGTGTCTTAGTGGCCTCGTTTTAACCTCAACAACAAAAAAATGAAAAAAATATTTTTCATCCTGATTTGCCTTTTGCTTTTCAAAACCATTTTTGCCATTGAAGGGATGTGGATTCCCACTTTGCTGAAAAAATTCAACATTGAGGAGATGCAAAAAATGGGTTTCAAGCTAACGGCTGAAGATATTTATGACGTCAACCACGCCAGTATGAAGGATGCAATTGTGTTATTTGGTTCAGGCTGCACAGGAGAAGTGATTTCGGACGATGGTTTGCTTATCACCAACCACCACTGTGGTTTCGGTCAAATTCAAAAACACAGTACAGTCGCTCACGATTACCTGACGGATGGATTCTGGGCCAAAAACAGGTCTGAAGAGCTGGTAAATCCGGGATTATCCGTTCAGTTCCTGGTGAAAATGGAAGAAGTTACCCTCGAAGTGATGAAAGGGACAAAAGAAGAGATGAAGGACGACGATTTAAAAAAGTTGATCGCTTCCAACATAGACACAATTAAAAAATCCTATGCGGGAAAGACAAAATATCTGGTCGATGTTAAACCTTTGTTCTATGAAAATCAATACTTTGCATATGTTTATGAAGTATTTAAAGATGTCAGACTTGTTGGAGCGCCACCGGTATCGATCGGAAAATTTGGTGGAGATACCGACAATTGGGTTTGGCCAAGGCACACCGGTGATTTTTCCCTTTTCAGGATCTATGCCGGGAAAGACAACAAACCTGCCTCCTACTCTCCTGATAATCAACCCTACCATCCTAAAAAATTCTTCCCAATTAACCTGAAAGGAATTCGGGAGGGAGATTTCACCATGGTTTTCGGCTTTCCGGGTACGACACAGGAATATTTGCCATCACAGGCAGTTCGCCTGCTGATTGAAAAGAGCAATCCCAACAAAGTTGATGCCAGGACAGTCAAATTGGGCATTATGGAGAAACAGATGGCCACCGATCCAAAAGTCAGGATCCAGTATGCATCAAAATATGCTGGAGTATCAAATGCATGGAAAAAATGGCAGGGTGAAACAAAAGGATTGATCCGGCTTCATGCCATTGAGAAGAAGGAGCAGCAGGAGCTGGAATTTTCAAAATGGGTAAACCAGAGCGCCGCGAGAGAGAAGAAATATGGAACTATCCTGGAAGATTTCAAGAAAAACTATGCGGAATTATCTGATATTCAAATTGCCTATGACCTATATAATGAAACAATACTAAGAGGATCGGATGTTTTCGGATTGATTGCCCGGTTCGATCTGTTGGCTCAGTCGGTCAACGATACAGCGAAATTTAACAGGCAAAAGAAGATAATTGCAGGGGTTCTTCCTGGCTATTTCAAAGATTATGACGGTCCTACGGATCAATTGATCCTGCCTGCCATGTTGAAACTTTACTTCGAGAGAGTAGATCCAAAGTATCTGCCGGAAAAATTGAACTCCGACAAAGCAAACTTTATAAACAGTACCCGAATTCAAACAGCTTACAAAAAATCCATCTTCTCTGACAGCCTTAAAATCAAATCATTGCTATCAGATTTCAATGTGAAAAAAATAAAGAAACTTCAAAAAGACGAGTTGTATTCACTCTACACCACAATAACCGATTACTACAGCAAAAACGTCGATCCTGCCTACCAGAGGTTAAGTCAGGAAATTCTGAAAACTCAAAAAACCTACATGGCCGCGATTCTGGAGATGAAGCAGGACCAGCGTTTGATGGCAGACGCGAACCTTACGTTACGGATTACTTACGGAAAGATAGAGGGTTTTGAACCCATGGATGGCGTTTATTATCAATATTATACAACCTTAAAAGGGATGATAGACAAACAGGATCCCAATATCGCGGATTATGTCGTACCGGAAAAATTGAAACAATTGTACATGGCCAAAGATTACGGAATCTACAAAAATTCGACCGGTGAACTTCCGATTGCTTTTTGTGCTTCCAACCACACTACCGGCGGTAATTCAGGTAGTCCGGTAATCAATGCCAATGGAGAACTGATCGGGGTCAATTTTGATCGCTGTTGGGAAGGTACCATGAGTGATGTGCTATTTGACCCTGAACGATGCAGAAATATATCCCTGGATATCAGATACGCCCTCTTCATCATTGATAAATATGCCGGTGCAGGCTATTTGCTGAAGGAGATGAATCTGATAAGATAATTTTGGATTTTGGATTTTCGATTTTGGATTGCTTCAGGCAAGATGGATAGCTACAAACGAAAATTATTGAAAGTGGTGATCAAAGGTAGATGGTTCCATATTCCAAAATCGAAAATCCAAAATCGAAAATTTAGCACAACAGAGATGGGATTCTTAATGTTTGGAGAGCAATCCGCTTTTCTTGAGCAGCAGGAATTCATGCTCGAAATTGGGTGTGAAGATGCCCTTCCCCAGGTTTTGTTCGATCTCTCTGATCTTCCAGAATCTTCCCTCTGTAATCTCCTCAGAACCCAATGCCCCGGGTTTTCCTCGGTAGGTAACGAAACTATATACCAATTCTGATTCAATTTCTGTATTCCAACGGTATTTTAAAGCCGGGACGGCCTCAAAATCAAAGAGTCCAATCTCTTCTGACGCCTCTCTTTTCAGCGACTCTTCGATGGTTTCCCCAAATGCCAGATGTCCGCCTACAGCTGTATCCCATTTCCCGGGTTGCACCAATTTGGTTATGGCTCTTTTTTGCAGAAAAAGCGAGTGGTTCCCGTCCAAAACATGCAAATGCACTACGGGATGGAGTGTTTTTGATCCGTTGTGACAATATGAGCGCAATGCTTTCCCGAGGATCCTGCCCTCTTCGTCCACCATGGGGAGCCACTCTTCCGCATCAGAATAGACCTGCCTATTTTTCTTCTTCAATTTATGCCTGATCACTTCGAAACCAAGGTAAGCCCCCATCATGATAAAAAGAAGAAAGCTGCTGACGAAAGCCCAAACTTCTTTGCTTGAGAAAAAGGCAGTCCAAAGGACCAGTACGGTATGGATCAACACCATCCAAAACATGACCCAAATGTTCTTTCGCATCAGGTCCTTTTGCATTCCATTGAGTTCCACACCCTTCATATACCGTTGGGTCATAGAACCCAGAGGGTCAATTTTTGTAAAAAGGGAGAGGGAGAGGATGGCAGCCAAAACCAGGTCGATCATGGCAGGTTTTACCTTGAAAAAGATCTCATTATCGAAAAGGTACGAGAGGGAAGAAAGTAAAACGAGAAGTAAGGTATCCAATAAAATAAACCGGTCCAGCTTTTTTTCCCTGAAATAGGTAATCAGTAATTCGACCAGTCCAATTGAGACTGCAACAGCCAGACCCACCTTCATCCCCCAAAATTCGTCGGCCAGTATAAAAACCAGCAGGGGAATCAATCCTGGTATTAGTTTCTTAATCAAAGCAAGTTATTCAGGGAAAAATTGACCTGGGAAGCTTTTGAATCGTTTTTAAAGTATCGGTCGAACGGTACACTTTCTGCAGGGTAACATAAAAAACCAGTGTAGAATAGGCAGGAATAGATCCCTGTACTGCACCGGCATATCCACTTTGTGAAGGAATGATCCACTTTGCCTCTCCACCTTGTCTCATGTGGGTAATCGCCTCGTCCCAGCCGGCAATTACGGAACTTGACCCAACAGTAAAACCGAAAGGTTCATAATTTCCTGATGCATCAAATTCATAACCGTCTTTAATGCCTAAAGTATCATTGTTCTCAATCAGATAACCCCGGTAAAAAACTTTGACATAATTCCCGGCTACAATTGAGTCACCCGATCCTTTTTTGGTTTCAATGTAGTAAATACCTGAAGCGGTCGGCGAAACACCTTTATGATACTTGCTGATATATTTGGCCAGCAATATTTTTTCATCATCTCGCTGTATCTGACTGGTTGTTTTTTTGCATGAGGCAAAACCAAGAACAAATAGCGCTACTAAAACAGGATATGTATAATTCCTCAACTTCATCAGCATAATATTATTGTCATTCCCGGGCGAAAAATAAAACCCGACTACAAGGATACGAAATGTTCATGATCTTCTCAACTTTTGAAATTCCAATTGAGTGGAACTGTGAAAAATTAACCAAATTTAACCCTAAGCCAAACCCGCCAGGTATAATCATGCCTGTTTTAGATATTCCTTTTCAAGATTATCCGAATAGTCAGGAAGCAGCGCCATCCATTTTTCAACGGCTTCAGTCAGTGATTGTCTGGACTCTCCCCCCGCTGCATTAAAATGGCCGCCACCTCCAAAATGTAGCGCCGAAAATTCATTGACGGCGAATCCACCCTTCGAACGGAAAGAAATTTTAATTTTCTCTTCATTTTCCATGAAGAAGGATGAAAATATGATTCCCTTTACCGAAAGCGGATAGTTCACAAATCCCTCTGTATCACCTGGTTTAAACTTGTATTTCTTTAGCTCCTCTTTGGTTAAAGAGATACAGGCAGCATGGTATTCCGGAAGAATGATCATTTTTTCAGACAGGGTGTGGCCCAAAAGCCTTAAACGCTCTTCAGTGTTTGTATTAAAAAGGGCTTCCTGCACTTTGTGCTGATCAGCGCCAAGTGCAATTAATCCCGCCACGGCCATGTAAAGTTCGGACCTTGCGGCATTGTGGCTGAATGAAGCTGTATCGGCCGTAATTCCGGTAAGCAGGGCTGTAGCTCCATCACTACTAAGATAAATTCCCCATCCCATTTTGAGGATAAAATCATAAACCAGTTCAGCGGTTGAGCTCACTTTCGTATCTGAAAACTGATAAGAAGTCTTGATCAATGGTTGCGGGTGATGATCAATAAGAACTACTGTTTTGGAAAATTGTTCAAGCTTTTTCCGAAGCTTACCGGTCCTTTTCGGATCATTGAAATCAAGGAGAAACAGCAGATCGGCCTCATTTATCAATTGATGGGCCTCTTTTTCGTGGTTCTCGGCTATCATCCAGTTCGTAAAATCTTCAAGGTCAGGAACAATAGGCGGAAAACCTGTCGGAAATACCACCGTCGATTGATACCCGGCTTGCAGAAGTACACTGTGCAACCCCAGGGAGGATCCTAATGCATCACCATCAGGATTGGCATGGGTAAGAACCACCACCTTCTTTGCATTTCCCTGCATCCACTCCAGCAGCGCGTGACAGGTATCTTTATTGATATTGGTCATAACGATTACAGTTCAACTAAAAATGCAAAAATAGTCTATTCTTCATCAATCACGATTTATTCCTACTTTTGGGACAAATTTTTACAAACTGATCAAAAAAAATTAAATGGCACAGAATCTTACTTTTACCATGATTAAGCCTTGCGCCGTCCGCAACGGGCACATCGGTTCAATACTTAAAATGATCTCAGAGAGAGGCTTTCGTATCAAAGCCATGAAACTTACCCATATGACAAGGGAAAATGCTGAGGCATTTTACGGAATTCATGCCGGTAAACCATTTTTTGAGGGGCTTGTCAGCTTCATGTCATCTGGCCCGATTGTCGCTGCGATCCTGGAAAAAGAGAATGCCATTGCAGATTTCAGGGAGCTGATCGGAAGCACCAATCCGGCCAATGCCGCCCCTGGAACCATCCGTCAACTCTTTGCTGAATCATTCACTGCCAATGCGATTCATGGTTCTGACAGCGATGAAAACGCACTGATCGAAGGTTCGTTCTTTTTTTCGCAAATGGAGCAATTCTAAAACGAATCCTTTTTCGACTATTTGCGTAAAAAATTCTGTAAACAAAACACAAG
>Ga0172379_10006657_pt1 | contig 15350 bp, 17 predicted proteins | sample GrowelOW334metaG_FD_119756 | JGI IMG/M metagenome (GOLD analysis project Ga0172379, IMG submission 119756) | Groundwater microbial communities from an aquifer near a municipal landfill in Southern Ontario, Canada - Groundwater well OW334 metaG | ecosystem: Environmental > Aquatic > Deep...
AGGGATGAATATAATTCAGATTTTTTGATTGCCATATTAACTTGTCAACTAATAATTAAAAAACATCCATACCCGCAGAGCAAGTACAGCACACATATATTTTGAATAGCCATGTATCCATTATTTAATTTGCGAAGCGTATGAGAAAAAATAATTTCCTTCTTATGCTTGCAGGAAGTAAGGTCAGAACTCATTTTCAGCCTCTTTAAAATAAATCGAAGCCACTAATAACAAAAAATATTTTTCGGAATTTTATATATGCAAATTAAGAATAAATGTTTTTAATTGTAACCAATGTAGAATATTTTTATAAAAAAGGTCAAAATTGAATCAGATTTCGAATATGCTCTTACTTGAATAGTCTGCTGAGAAGGCTTCAATTCTTGGGATGCGGTCAGTATTGTAAAAACAGCATTTTAATTTAAAACCATAAATTAAACTATAAGTTCAATTATATTATATGGTTATAAATATTGTGGATAACTTGTGAATTATTTCAAGCAATTGTGCATAACTTAGATTTTTCTGTGGAAAAAAAAAGGAGTATTGCAAAAGAATCTGAATTAATTTTGTAACAACCATTAGAGATGTTTTTTATTATACTATTATTTACGTTTTTTTTACATTAGTTAGCAGAGTTTGTTTATGAGAATATTTAAAAATATTTACCTAAAGCTACAAAAATATGAAGGAAAGCGGAATGAAAGCTAACCATAGAAGAGTATATGGCTTTGATTTTGAAAATTACAAGGAAATGTACGGACCTTCAGATACGGAGTTTGGGGGAATAATTAATGCTTGTCGGGTAACATTACGTAATATAATGAATAAACCTGATGAACCGGTTAAGGCAAAGTATGCAGATAAATTTTTAAATTTCCTATCTCAATACAAGGGATTTGGGAATACGTTATCTGATATTTTTTACCACTTAAACCTTCTAAATCAGCGAGTCGAAGAGGATATTCTTGGCGGAGTTAAAAGAAAATATACACAAAATATTATTAATTCAATAGGAGAAGAAGTTATGAGCGAAGATTCAGCAGAACTAAATAAGCGTGTTCAGAAATACGCCTTTGACAATATCACTAATCAAGAAAGTAGGATTACGGAGAAAAATGAAGAAATTTTAAAATTAAAAGACCGGGAGCAAGACCTTAAACTGCAAAACCTCAACTTGCTGAATAAACTGGATTACAATGATAAAATGCACATTTTATATAAACAACAAAATGAAAAAGAACATCAAACAATGAAAAATGAAGCAGTATCTAAAATTGAATTAGAGCAGTTTAAAATCGAAATAAAGGATTTTATTAATGAAACATTAGATAATGAAATCAGCGAGATTTCGGAAATGATTAAAAGTACGTCCCCGAAAACTTCCGGTTTGTCCGGCTTACTGCGAACCGTAGAAGAGAATCCGAGCCTTGCCACCGGTGCTTTGGACTTATTCAATAACGCCCTGAATATGTTGAGGGAAAAACTTTCCCAAAAAAATGACCCTCAGCCTCAGCCGATGCCATCGTATCCCGCAGGTTTTCCGAATCAACAGAATTACGATAGACAAGCCGAGTTGAAAGCAATGTTTGAAAAGCAACAAGCAATGGCGGCAGGGTATTCGGCAGATAAAACCGCACCGGAAGCGGATACAAAGATTGACAGTAATAACGAATAATGGAATAACATAATGAAAAAATTTATTAATTATACAGGGAGGTTATGCAAAATTTATTTCTACTAATTATTTAATTAATTTATTTTATCACAAATTAAGCCGGTAAATGCTGTTTTCGCGAACCTTTTACCGGCTTAAAGAAGAAAGGATTTAGCCATATACTAATTCCCGTTTACAAAATTATAAATTTCTTTTATAATTTCCTAACGAATTCCTCTATGGCTAACACTCCCGATTCTTAAATCTTTTCTGAAAGGAGAAGTATATGAACACAACCGATTTATTTCTCGACCAAGTCGCAGAGCATTTGCTTAATAAGATTAAACCTGTATTAGTCGAACAAAAGGCTCAGGTTCTGACAGAAGTTCAAAATCTGCTCAAAATCAAGGAAACTTCTGATGAAGCCTTATCTATACCGGAAATAAAAGCACTGAAAAAATGTAAGAGTAATAATACTGTTAGGAGCCTAATCCGAAAATTTGGAATCCCAAATATCGGGATTGGTACAGCGAAGAGGTACAGTCGTAAGGCTCTGGAAGAAGCTATTGCTAAACAAAATATCGGAGACAAATAATCTAATTAAATAACTATTTTAATAACAAAATTATAGGTGTCCTATGGCAAGACCATTAAAATCCGGTTTGGATTATTATCCTCTTGATTGCGGATTCTTTGAAAACGATAAAATTGAAATAATATCGGCAGAATTTTCATCAGTCGGTTCATTAATTGTTCTCAGGCTTCTCTGCAAAATTTATCAGCACGGATACTTTTGCAGGTTTGGTAAAAATGAAATTACTGTCTTTTGTCGTAAGGCAAGTAACGAATTTGACTCAACTGATGTTAATAACATAATCAATCGGCTGACAGAACTTGGATTTTTCGATAAAAATATTTACGATAAATACCAGATATTAACATCAAAAGGTATTCAAGAGCGATATTTTAAAGCTGTCGAATTGCGGAAAAGCATAGCGGTCAAAAGGGGATTATTACTAATTAAATTACCTGAAAACAAGAAAGACAGATTTGTTTTTGAGGATGAAGGCATTAATTCTGAAAAAACACCTGATGTTAAGGATTACGAAGCCGATTATGATATAATTAATTCGCAAAGTAAAGTAAAAAATATTAGACAAAAAGAAATAAAATTAGAGGGAGAGGAAAAAATCTCGCCCGCACAGGATATTTCTTTTTTTAATGATTCATTATCTGAAGGAGAAGAAGCTGTGAGTATCTCTCCAAATCCAGACTTATCTGAAAACTTAGTACGTGGTACTATGAATTCAGGAGATGCTGTGAGCATCCCGGCTGAAATAGCCATAAAAGAGTTTTTAAAAGCTAAGAGCTACTCTGATGAAGAAGCGACAAATTTCGCTAAAAAGTATCACTGCAACCGGGAAAATACCCGTATTCAAAAAATGCGAAAGAAGTGGTGTAATACTAAAGGCGATGAAATCGTAGATTGGCAGGCTGATATACTGAATTGGATTCAGTATGAAGCAAGATTTTCAAATAATAAAAATATTACCAAAAATATGAAAGGATTTGACTATGGTACAAGTCTCGAACAATTTATTGCTTCGCAAAAACGACCAGATACTGATTGAAAAATTAGCGAAAAAAGTCGGTGCAAAAGCTGAAATTACTGAAGATGAATTAAAAGCAAGATTAATTTATTATTTAGCCGATAAAATTAGAAATTTATTTGGAAATAACACCCCTGTTGAAACAATAAACAGTATTATTGAGGAAGTTGATTCGAGTTATAACTTATTCAGGAATTTTGAGATAATTGAGAAATGTGTGTGTAAATTAGATAGGTCTGCTAAATATCCTAAGTATCTTACTTTAGATGATTTAATAGTTACAGAAGATAAAAAGATACATCTCAAAGATTTCGATTTTGCATTATATACTCTTTCTGATATTGAAGCTATGCTTAGTGAAAACGATGAAAAATGGCGTAGTCGGTTAGAAGCGGCGTTATTTCAGAAAGAAAAAGACATGCAGAATCCTGAGAATTCTAAATGGTTTCAGCATTACTTAGAGGTCAATCAGGCTTATACTAAAATAAGAGAAGAAGTAAATAATTTAAAACCGGAGTTGGAGAAAATTACAAATGAAAATGAAAATTTGAAAAAAGTAAACAGTTTGTTGTTAGCAGAAATTGCTAAATATCGTGATTCAGTAAATGGAGATGCTTGTAAAGATGATGATACTACCTAATTAGGAGTAACGAACCCGGAAAACCGTTACTGGTGATTCGTCATTTCAGCAGTTACATAGTCGAAAAAGGCAGTCAGGGTATATTGAGTACATCGTAGATTTGAACGGACAAACCGAAAATAAAAATAATAATTATGAACTCGTATGCCCTGAGCCAAAAAATAAGGGATTGAATATAAATTTGCTAAAATTATATAATATAGGCAAAGGATTCGACCTAATAGACAATAAAAATCGTTTAAGTCATTGATAATTAGTGTGTAATATTTTTGGCGTTTGCAAGACTATGCTATAAAATTACTTTTTTTACTAAAAACTTGACAGTTTTATAGCATAGATTATACATATATTGCCATTATGTGTTCAGTTTTATGCGATATTTGACGGGGATAAAACAGGAATTTAATATTTTTGACATTTTATTTTATAAAGTAACAATTTTTGGAAATTTTTTACTTCTCTTGAAAAATAAATATTCATACTTTTAATTATTTTGATTTTTTTCTTTTTGGAAGAAATGTTAGGATTTTTTTGAATGATTAATAGTCATTATCATTCTTTATTACGGAAACCAAGAACTATCAATGGATTCAGAAGACGACACAATTAGGGGCTGATACAGCAACGTTTTAAGAAGAAGCATACATTTTCATAGGCATTGAGATTCCTTCCACTAAGGTAAATGAATAAGAATTACTGCCACTTTTCAATAAGTTCTTTATTATAAACATTAGGTGTATATTGAGCATAATCATATAATTGTTTTTCCGTGCTATGACCGGTGAATTGCCTTACAGTCTCAGCAGATATTCCTTGTTGCAAGGTAATCGTCGCAAATGTGCGTCTGGCACAATGCGAAGAAACAAGTACCCACTTCGGTACTACTGTTGTTATCCTCTGGTTACCTTCAAAGGAATTATTTTTTACTTCCTCGATAATGCCTGCAAATTGACATAATTCTTTGAGATACTGATTGTATTTTTGCCCGCTTATTTTTGGAAGGTTGTAGTCAGGATATTTAGCCAATATATCAGCAACGCAATTAGTAGCAGGCACACTCACCTTAGAACCTGTTTTTTCCTGTACAAATTCTATAAATATTTGCTTAACCTTTTTACCTTTTTGCTTAGTAGTGACTTGCTTAATATTTTCCTTGGTCAACTTCATTAAGTCTGACACTCTCATGGCGGTATAGCACTGCAACAGGAATAAATCTCTAACCTTGTCGTATTTTTCATAATCATCAACATCTAATCTCCAGAGCTTGTCCAAATCATCCTGGGATAAGGCAATATGATATGTAGGTACTGTTGGACTTTTCATAAAAGAAATATCAAACATTGGAAAAATCTTATGTTGGAAACAATCATTTAAAAATGATTTTAAAATCTTAAGTGTTTTGGACACGGTATTAGGATTCAGTTTCGGAGTACGTTCATGGTATAAAAATGCAACAAAATTTTCACGAAATTCAATATTTATCATATCGAAGGATATGAAAACATTTTTAGCCTTTTCGTAATCTTCAAGTCTGTGGCGGACGCTTATCAGAACATTTGCAGAACCAGATTTCATCCTCTGCTTGGAACGTGCAATGAATTCGTCATACGCTTCCCAGAATGATTTCTGCTGTGGCAAACTCGAAGCACCTGAAAATAATTCAATAAATCTGTTTTTAATTTTTTCATTTGTAATAGCAGACTTATTGCCCCTGTACTGTGTTTCAACGTCATATAAAGCATCCATCATTTTTTTGCTTATATCAGCTAATTTACTGTTTTTTTGATATGCGAATTTATCTTTAGAAGTAACTTTCTGCTCTTTATGGGACCAGTTCTTTGGTATTACGTCTATTGACGAAGAAATGGAGATAGGTTTGCCTTCATATCCTGCAAACCATTCTATTCGTAGCTTAGTCTCCTTAGTGCTGTTGCGATTTTTAAGGTAAAATTTTGGGGTGTTCGGTGATTTCTTTCTCATAAATCTCCTAAATAAATTATTTTCTTCCCACAAATATAAGAACAATCAAGAAAATGGACAAGAAAATAATTGAATAATGGAGATATTCAGTAAATTCAATTGGACAGTAATGTCAAGTAATTGCTTATTATTAAAGTCATTTCAATACATATTGCATTATGACTGTTCAAATTTATGTAGTCCCGATAGGATTCGAACCTATGGCCCCAGGTTTAGGAAACCTGTGCTCTATCCAACTGAGCTACGGGACCGGTTATAGAAAATAGAAATAGATTATATAAATTAGATAAATTGTTTGTTTTATTAATTTATGCGCTCGTTGCCTCTCAGCATGTAATGCTGAACCGGAGAAGTATTCGAGTTTGCGTTGAAAATAAATCCGGCAACGAAAGATTTTAAATTCTCACTGTCTATTTCCTGCATTCCCATCATAATTGCCCGCTCAATTAATATTTCAATCATTTCGTTTGAAATGATACCTAAAGTTTGCAATTGTACCAAATCGCCCCATGCCTCGGGTGAAAACAACTGTTTTTCGACCTCATGAAGCACTCTGAATGAATCAACTGTCGTGAATACTAAATTTGTGGGGAATTTATCTGAGAATTCTATTCTGTCAACTATCCAACTGAATGCGGTAGAAATTTCTTCTTGAGTATAACCTAATCTCTGGAGTTCTCCAATATCTATTTCATCAAAATTTTTATTTTGTTTTAATTCGGCAATAACAAAGACTATTATCTCGATAATTTTTTCGTACATGATTCATTTTCTTAATTTGTAACAATTAACTTAAATAAGCGTTCTCCAAAGCTGTCATTTTATTTCTTTCGTTATTTGTAGAATCATCGTAGCCCGCTAAATGCAGGGCTCCGTGTATCGCTAATCTCATCAGCTCTTTTGTTAGTGAGACTTTATATTCATCAGTCTGTTCTATTGCTTTGTCAACGCTGATGTAAATCTCACCTTCCAAAAATTCTTCACTTATGTCAAAACTAATTACGTCAGTATTATAATTGTGATTGAGAAATTTTTTATTTAATTTTCTTAATTCATCGTTATCAACTAATACTATGTTGATTTTAGCTTTTTTAATTTTTTCTTTTTTCAAAACAATTCTTACAACATCTGCCAATTTTTTGTTTGGTAAGGGTTGCTTACCTGAACTGTTAAATACATTTATTAATACTGACATTGATTCTGACGTTTTGAATTAATTTATAGTTTATTATAATAATCGTTTAAGTAGCAATTAAAGAACACTTTCAGCTAAAGATAATTGCATTGCAGACAGTAAAACAACGGGATCCAATCCAGAAAAATCAGTATTTAAATTATTTTTATCAATATTAGAATAAAGAGAGCAGTTTCCCGATTTACCCACTATCATGCTTGATACTTTATTATTACAGGACTGGACAAAAATCACCTCATCCGGTTCAAAAAGCAGATATGAACTACAATCATGAAGTTCAAAATAACCGTATCTTGTTTGAACTGAAATTAAAGGTCCCGTACTTTGATTGGAAAGTTTTACATTATTGTGAACTGATAAAAAAAGCGGTTGCACTGCTTTTTCATTTTCAATATGCCATGACCAACTGGATTCGAACTCCTGAGGTTCGCATTCCAAAATGTTTGAAATAGCTTTAATATCTTCTTTAGTAAAAGTGTAGCTCATTTTATATCCGATTATTTATGTCGTATTATTCTTATCAATTAAAAAATAGAAAATCATCTTTTCATTTTTTTCAATTTAAATAAAAACGAAAAGATATAACAACATATTTTTTATTAATTTTATTTTTTAATTAATAAAAGGTAAAAGATTGGGATGATATTCCTGTGCATCATAGCTCAAAATATGCAGGAAGTAAATATTATTTTGAAACTATGAATTTATCCACCAATTTTAATTTTTCACCTGTTACAACGCAAAGATAAACTCCGTTTGGAAGTTTTGATTTGTGTATTGTGTATTCGTCAGGACATTCATCTTTTCTTGCGGTACCTTCGTAAATATCGAGTACACGTTTGGCAAGCATGTTATATATGCTGATACTTATTCTTTTGTTGTATTCCTGAAGTTTAAGACAGACTAGAACTCTTTCTCCGTCATTGCTTTCTCTGAGACTAAGACTATCGCGGTTGTTAATATTATCAGTTTCAACTTTTTTGTTTGAAGAAGATTTCTTGTTTACAGGTTGAGTCGTTTCAACAGTTTTGGAAGTTTCGAGATTTGGGAAAAATGAACTGATTACATTCGATGAATAGCGTTTAGCCGGAGAATACTTAATATGCTCGGAAACAGACTGAGCATTTAATTCGTTGATTGCACCCGAAATAAAGGATATTATAAAAAAAAGTACAAGAAAATATTTATATGTTATTTTTTCTAAAATCATAAAACAATTTTTAATTAAAATTACATCTCCAAATTTAATCATTTTTATGCACAATGATGAAAAATCTTAATATTGTTAAAACGGTTAATATGTAGCTTTATTATCTTTACTGTTTTATTTATTGTAATTGTTTTAGAATTCACGTGACTCCTCAGTTAGAAATTCAGATAGTCAGGAATTTGCTTGTATTCTAATGGATCGGATATTCCTGCTTGCTGGAATCCGCGAAGCCTGAGAGCGCAGGAATCGCATACTCCGCATGCAATTTCACTATCGGAGTAACAACTCCATGTCAAATGGAACGGAACTCCAATGTCATCACCCATTACAACTATTTCTTTTTTTGTCATGTTGATTAACGGAGTGAATATTTTTATTGATGTTCCTGCTTTTGTACCGAGTTCAATTGTTTTTTCGAATGCATCAAAAAATTCACGGCGACAGTCGGGATATCCGCTGTTATCGAGTTGCATCGCTCCGATAAAAATTGCTTTCGCTCCGATTACTTCAGCCCAACTGACTGCAATCGAGAGTATGTTCGCGTTGCGGAAAGGGACGTAGCTCGAAGGTATTTCATTATTATTTAAATTTGCTTTATCCACTTCAATATCAGGTGAAGTAAGACTTGAACCGCCTATCGCGGAAAGATGGTTAACATCAACTATTAACCTTTGTTCGATATTGTAGAAATCACAAATATCGGTATAAGATTTGAGTTCACGCATTTGTGTTTTTTGTCCATAATTTAGATGAAGTGCGGCAATGTCAAATCGCATATCAATCGCAATTCCGGCTGATAATGCTGAATCCATTCCGCCGCTTATAAGAACTACAGCAATTTCATTAGCCATTTAATTCACCGATAATTGTAATAATTAAATTTCTGATGCGTGGACGGTTTCTGAATTCGCAAAGGTAAATACCCTGCCATGTGCCTAGGTCAAATCTGCCGTTTCGTATGGGAAGTGTCAAAGTGCTACCCAAAATTGATGATTTTAAATGTGAAGTGCAGTCGTCCATTCCTTCGTCTAAATGCTGATACAATGACGGATTTTCGGGTACAAGGCGATTGAAAAATGTGTCGAAATCGCTTCTTACCGTCGGGTCGGCATTTTCGTTAAGAGTAAGTGCGGCACTTGTATGTTGAATTAAAATGTGTGCTATTCCCGCTTTAATATTTTTTAATTCTTTGATTTGCTCTTCAACCTGTCGGGTAATCAGATGAAAACCGCGTTTGTGTGCTGTAACGGTTAATGTGGTTTGAAAAATCTGCATTTGTTTCGAAAATATTTTTTATGCAACCTTTTTTTCATGTTTGAAGACGGACGGACATCGTTGTTTTTTATTCTGAATGGCTGAATAATCCATCTTCGTTTGTAGAAGTATTACAAAAATTATTAATCTTGGTCAATGTATTTCAGAAAATCACAGTAATTATTTTTTTACACAAAGTTTTTCTTGCCTATTTGAAAAGTTTGATTTAATTTGTTTGTGAAATAAATAACAATATGTAAAATTCTTTAATTTTTTTTGTTAAATAAAATATGATTATCTCCGAAAAAATCATCCACAGATTAATTCTTTATAAGAAATTATTAAAGAATTTGCAGAATGAAAATGTGAAGAACATTTTTTCACATAAGTTGGCAAGCCTTGCCTCACGGTCTCCGGCACAGGTTCGCAGGGATTTGATGGTCGTCGGCTACGACGGTTCAACTGTATCGGGTTATCATGTAGATGAATTATTAAAAAGCATTGAGCTATTTCTTTATGAACCCGAAGGTCAGAAAGTTGCATTAGTAGGTTTGGGTAATCTAGGTCGTGCAATTTTAGATTATTGTTACGGCAGGCATCCGAATATCACAATTTCTGCTTCTTTCGACAAAGACCCAAATAAAGTTAACAGAGTGATTCACGGTTGCCGCGTTTATCATATTGATGATTTGGAGAAAACAACAAGGCAGTTAAAAATTGAAGTTGCTATTATAGCGATTCCGACAGAAAACGCACAGTCAATAGCTGACAGATTAATCAATTCGGGAGTGAGGTCTCTTATTAATTATTCTCCTACGAGATTGTATCTTCCATTAGACGTATATGTTGAGAATCGAGATATGATGATGGCTGTCGAAAAAGCCGCTTATTTTGCAAGAACATTAAAGGACGAATTGAAATAAATAATTTAGAATTTTCGGTTCAATAATTTATTTAAATACGAAAACAGAGCATACAACCACAATAATAGATACCCCTCTTTATCAGCTTTTAATAAAAACAATTGAAGCAAAATAAAGTACAATCACTCAAAGTCCCGATCGGCAACGATTGGGACTCCTCTTTTAAAATTTAAAATAATTAGTTATATCTAAATATATTATTTGGATTAACTAAATTTATTTATTAATTTTGCTCAATGAACTTTTTTTACATTTTTTAAAGGATACAAAATGAGAACAATGCTTAAAGTCACCATAGATGTAGAAGCCGGAAACAAAGCAATTCAAACAGGTGAACTTCCAAAAATAATAGGCGCTTTGGTTGAAAAAATCAATCCGGAAGCGGCGTATTTTACTACATATCAGGGTTTGCGTACAGCGTTCTTTGTCTTTGATATGACAGATACATCCAATATGCCGCCCTTATTTGAGCCTCTTTTTGAACAATTAAAAGCTCAGATAGAACTAACTCCTGTAATGAACAGAGCAGAGCTTGAAACAGGTTTCAAGAAATTAATGGGAAACTAATATTCCAAAATATAATTTTTTGAATTCACCAAGAATACTCAATATAAAAGTCCCGACTTGAAACGGTTGGGACTTCTTACTTTATTAACTAAATTTCAATACAGTTCTGTGCAGTTGCAATTATTTCTTCCAACTCATTTGAAACAGTGCCAAGCTTCTTAATTATTCTGATATTTGAAACACACCTGATCTGAAAGCAGTTGACGGCACTTTCAGCATCCAAACCGTTTTGCTTATTCGGCGACAGGTGCACAAGCCACCAAATCTTTTCAAAATCCGGTCTCCAAGATGTTATGGGAGCAACAATTTTCAAACCCAATCCGCACGAAAAATTCCCGTTAATAATCACAGCAGGTCTGATTTTTTTTATCTCATCGCCGAGAGTCGGGTTGAAATCAACCAAGCAAACGTCACCCTGAAGGTATTCAACAGATTTAGTTTTCATTCTATTCCGTCTCCTGTTTCATCAATAAAGAGTTCGTCTTTATATTTTTTATAAACAGGCATTGCTTGTACTGTCATTTGCTTTAAAATTTCTGCTCTGATTTCTTTAGGAAGTTTTCTTAAATCGATTGCAGAATATTTCCTTTTGCTCAGCTCTTTTTCTACTAATTCTCTGATTACCGTTGATACAGGCTTGTTCTCAATAGCGGATAAAAGATTAAACCTTGCTTTTTCTGCTTTAGTAACCCTTATTGAAATAAAAGATGATTGCAACGATTCCATGAATTCTCCGATACGTATTAATGTAACACAAACATACAAATATACGTAATTCAAATTAATTTATTTTGAAAAATTTTAAATATACCTAAAATGTCATTTTGAACGAAGTGAAGAATCTATCCGCTAAGCTCTTCTAATTGGACTTTAAGGATTGGTTTCTTCGCTAAGTTCAGAAAAATGATGTAGATTGAATTTATATGTATTCATCCGATGACTGGTAGTCATCGGATGAATTAGGATAATCATTATTTCTTCTTAAGAATTGTTTCTTTCAGAATAGTTGCTATGTTAGGTTTACCGATCTCAGTGAGTTCGTAAAATACTCTTGTGTTCGGCTGTTTGATTTTGATAAAGCGTGCAAGATTAATCGGAGTACCGATTACAACAGCGTCGCATTTGGTTTTTGAGATGGTTGCTTCAAGGTCTTTCATCTGCTTATCGCCATAACCCATTGCAGGAAGCAAAATACCGATTTCCGGATATTTTTCGAATGTTTCTTTTAGTTTGCCAACTAAATAGGGACGCGGGTCAATCAAACTTTCGGCTCCAAACCTGCGTGCGGCAACAATACCTGCACCGTAAGCCATTTCACCGTGAGTAAGTGTAGGTCCGTCTTCCACTACTAATACATTTTTGCCTTTAATTAAATTCGGCTTATCAACTTCAATTGAAGAAGCGGCTATAATAATCTGAGCTTTCGGATTGTATTCGCGAATATTTTCGAGAACTTCGTCCACATCCTCGGGATAAGCTGAATCAACTTTATTGACAACTACTACATCAGCCATTCTGAGATTGACTTCACCCGGATAGTAAGCAATTTCGTGCCCCGGTCTTAGCGGGTCAACTACTACAATTGAGAGGTCGGGTTTGTAGAAAGGCATATCGTTGTTTCCGCCGTCCCAAACAATAACATCAGCTTCTTTTTCGGCTTCACGAACAATAGCTTCGTAGTCAACACCGGAATAGATTACACTACCCATTTCGATATGCGGCTCGTATTCTTCCATTTCCTCGATAGTACATTTATGCTTTGTTAGGTCTTCGAGTTTTGCAAATCTCTGTACTTTCTGTTTTTCGAGGTCTCCGTAAGGCATAGGATGACGGATTGAAACTACTTTCTTTCCTGCGTCTAACAATGCTCTGACCACCGCACGTGTAGTCTGGCTTTTACCGCAACCGGTTCTGACGGCACAAACCGAAACGACCGGTTTGGTTGATTTAATCATAGTCGGGAAAGACCCCATCATTGAAAACTTGGCACCTGCCGCCATTACGCGTGAACCCAAGTGCATAACAGTATCATAGGGAAGATCGCTGTAAGAAAGTACACATTCCTGCACATCATACTTTGCAATTAATTTTTCCAAATCGCTTTCAGCAAAAATAGGGATGCCTTTCGGATAGAATTTTCCTGCAAGGGCGGCGGGATATTTTCTGTCAATGATGTCAGGAATTTGTGCCGCAGTAAATGCTACGACTTCGGTACATTCGCAATTGCGGTAGATTGTGTTGAAATTATGAAAATCTCTGCCTGCAGCACCTATGATAATCACTTTCTTTTTAGTCTTTTTAATTTCTGTTTTACTCATAAAAACTCCAAAATATATATAAAATATTAATCAAATGATTTGACTACTTTTTCAATTCTTTCTACTGCCCAGTCAATTTCGTCTTTTTTAATAGTTAAGGGCGGGGCAAACCTTATAACATTATCGTGTGTTTCTTTGCAAAGTATTCCTTCGGTCATCAGTTTTTCGCAATAGGGACGGGCTTTGGTATCAAGTACGAAACCTATCCATAAGCCTTTACCGCGGATTTCTATAATATGTTTGCTTTGAATATTATTCAGTTGTTCCATGAAGTAAGTACCCATTTCAGCGGAATTCTGAATTAATTTTTCTTCTAACAGTACCTTAAGGGCTGTTCGTGCAACTGCGGCGGCAAGCGGATTTCCGCCGAATGTGGAACCGTGGTCGCCGGGTTTAAACACTCCGAGAATTGCTTTGCTTGATAAAACTGCGGAGACAGGGTAGAAGCCACCGGAAAGTGCCTTGCCTATTATTACCATATCAGGTCTGATATTATCATGCTCAAAAGCAAAAAGTTTTCCGCTTCTGCCGAGTCCTGACTGGATTTCGTCGCAAATTAGCAGGATATTGTTTTCTTTACAGATTTTTTCTACTTCCTTGAGGTAACCTGAGGGAGGTACTATGATACCTGCTTCTCCCTGAATCGGTTCAATCAGAAAAGCGGCTGTATTAGGATTGACAGCCTGTTTGAATGATTCGATATCGCCGTATTTTACAATTTTAAATCCCGGAGTCATCGGACCGAAACCGTCACGGTACTGTTCATCAGTTGAAAAACTGATAATAGTTATAGTTCTACCGTGAAAATTATTTTCGCAACAAATTATTTCAGCTTTATTTTCAGGTATTCCTTTCACTTTATATCCCCACTTGCGTGCTGCTTTTACTGCGGTTTCAACTGCTTCGGCTCCCGAATTCATCGGCAAGGACATTTCGAATCCTGTGATTTCGTTCAGGTCTTTGTAAAGTAAAGGTAATTGGTCATTGCGAAAAGCACGGCTTGTAAGAGTTACTTTTTTTGCCTGTTCTACAAAAGTCTGTAAAATTTTTGGATGACAGTGTCCCTGATTTACTGCGGAATATGCGGCAAGACAATCGAGATATTTATTTCCTTCGACGTCGGTAACCCAGCATCCTTCCGCCTTAGTGATTACGACATCAAGCGGGTGGTAATTGTGAGCTCCGAATTGCTCTTCCATTGCAATATAATCTTGTGTTTTCATTTTTTTTCCTGTTTGATTTATTTAATTAATATTATTAATCATTGTCAAAAAGCATAGTCAGCAGTGCCATTCTAACGAATAAACCGTTCCGTGCCTGCCTGAAATAAGCCGCTCTCGGGTCTGAATCCACAGAAGGATTGATTTCAACTGAACGCGGAAGCGGGTGCATAATAATAGAATTGTATTTAAGTTTCTTTAAAACGTCTGCATCAATATTGTAAATGGATAAATCAACATCCTGTTTTTTAAGTCTGGTTCTGTCAATACGGGTTTGATAAACCACATCAACTTTTTGAAATATTTTTTCTGCTGAAGATGCTAATTGATACGAAATTCCGCGTTCCTCAAGATGTTCGAGTATATCAGATTTGATTTGCAACTCGTCAGGCGCTATAAAGTACAGCTTAATTCTTTCGAATTTACTGAGCAAATAAGCGAGAGAGCGAGCAGTTCTACCTTGGTCTAAAGCTCCGATAATCGCGACTGAGAGTCCGTCTAGTGTATGACATTCGGACCAAATTGTATATAAATCAAGCAGAGCTTGTGTAGGATGCTGACCGCCTGAACCGTCACCTGCATTTATAACCGGAACGGGGGAAACACCTGCGGCTCTTTTTGCGGCTCCTTCTTCGAGATGGCGAAGGACAATAACATCACAATAATTTGATACAATTTGGATTGTATCCTCTAAATTCTCCCCTTTGATTTCGGATGAGAATTCTGTTGCCTGTTCGGTAGAAAGTACCTTCCCGCCGAGTCTCAGCATAGCCGCC
>Ga0172379_10006658_pt1 | contig 15347 bp, 19 predicted proteins | sample GrowelOW334metaG_FD_119756 | JGI IMG/M metagenome (GOLD analysis project Ga0172379, IMG submission 119756) | Groundwater microbial communities from an aquifer near a municipal landfill in Southern Ontario, Canada - Groundwater well OW334 metaG | ecosystem: Environmental > Aquatic > Deep...
AAACTAATAAAAGAAGGGATTGCCGCGCTTCGCTCGCAATGACGAGTATGATAAACAGCGTCTTTGCGAGGAGCGTTAGCGACGAAGCAACATGGCATCTCGAGCATCCTTGCTCAGCTCCTCAAGCCGAGCGCAGCGAAGGCGAAGAGAATCTCTGGTTGTAAGGCGGCGCGATAATGGACAGGTCAGTGAGGTTATATTGACCGGAATGCTGTATTATATGCCTCATCGTGATATCATCATGTATATGGGTAATTTATTACATAGCGGATTAGAATAAACATAGTTTCGTATGCTGTCAATTAACTTGAAGGGCCTGGGTAAAAGTTAATGTACCAATAGGTATCCATATATCTGCCATATTGGTCACGAAGTGCTTGTACTCCAAATGTGTACAAGGAACCATCAAGTTTCAATTTACTCGTTACCTTGCAATAAACCTTATTTCCTTCAATTCTTAAATTAGCAGGTTCATGTTTAATTGGAAGAACATTTTCTTCGTAAACATGGACATCGTCATGCTTAAGGGTCTGTGAAGCATCAAGATTAGCGGGAAAGCTCATCCAGCATTCAGGGGATTCACCGGCATTCTCATAATATGGGTCTTGTTCAGGGGGAAATGAGCCGGTTGGAGAGATAAATCTATCGACACTAAATCTTATAACATATTGTTTATCAAGTGGTTTGCCTGACATGCTTTTCAATTTCGGAGTTGCTATCACATAAATGCTTGATGGAATTTCCGGGTCTATAATCTCAGTTGTTATCTCAACCCAATATTCATCAAAGTTACTTTTAATATCCTTCTTGTGTTCACGAGGGTTGCCGCCACCAGTATCGTCAAATACACCCATACCGTCTTGAAGGGACGCTGGCTCAATATCATCTGATAGATATATCTTAATGAAAAATAAGGGATAGACCGTCCCATTCTCGACAGGGTCTGTTTTAGTTATTTTAAAAATGCGATTGGATTTTGTTGCAAACTGCCAGGAATAATCATTGGGAAGACATTCATCTGCTATTCCCTTTATATCTGTAGTGAGAATTATTGTTATATGTTTTGCTTCAGGAAGCGGTACTACAGATGTGGCATATGCTGTCCGGTCAATAGTATTATATGTGCATTCAATAGGCGTCGTTCCTGCGAAAACTTTAAAAGTACTTGAATTGACAGTAGATGGATTGAGCTCGTTAGAGAATTTTGCCAGGATAACTGCATCAGCAGGAATATCGATTGCCCCGTTTGTTGGCTCGGTCAGTTCGACTCGCATTTCAAGTATTTTACGGCGGAAAACAACCTGAGTATGAGCCGGTTTCAAACGATTGAATGTTTCCTCAAGCCTGGTGAAATCACCAGGTGTTATCACATGGACTATCCATACATAAGGGTTCCAGCCCAGCGGCCAGCCGCACATATCGATCCCGCATTCGAAAAAGCCTGCGCTTTCTTCGATTTCAATTTCAAAACCAAGCAAGGCAGCCAGGTTGATAAAATATGCTCTGGAAAGGCCTCCTGTTTCGTTGAGTTTTGCAATAATAATCTGGCGGCGTTGAGGGGTTGATGAGCTTGAGTTTGATGCTATTGCCAGCAGCCTTTCCCAGTCATCAAGGCTTTTTGTGGCCGTATCCGGGAATATCTCATGAGACAGCTCAACGATTGCATTCATCGCTTCATCAAGGTGTTTGCCCTCGATGGCAATATCAGCATCGAAAACCCCGCCAAGTTCGATGGGGAAGAGCTGTTTTAAGATGTCAGAATGCTTCAATGTTAATATCCTTTGCCGTTATTTTTTAATATGAAGAGCGTGTAATATACACTACATCAGCGCTTCCAATTAATGAGACTTCCTCCGAAAAAGGATTAAAGATCGTATAATTAATAATATCTCTTTCAACGATCGACCCAATCCCATAGCAGCGTACCCCAGGTTCTTTTCCATTCGGAAAAGCTGTAACTTGAAGGATCTGGTCATCGGTTTCTATTTGATTACCTGTTACACGACAATTTAAGTAAGATCGCATGCCTCCAGCTGGTATTTTATCCATATATTGAATCCCCTGCGCACCAGCATGTAAAACGCGGTAGTGAGCTAATTCTATCCCATTAAAAGTTAATCCGTAAGCTTTTGACATTGAGAATTCTACAGGATTTTTCTCATTTCTGTTTTTAAGTATAAAATAATATTCGCCTGAATCATCAACAATCATGCCGCTCGGTTTAACAAGGACTCCATCTTTATCAATATATTGAGGGGTTTCCCCAGGAACGCTTTCATCTTTGCCCCCTTTTTGCAGCATCCGGGAAGCAAGCATTTTATACAGCTGACTTCTGTCCGCAGGGTTAAGTACACCGCCGAATTTTTCGATTATGGCGCAGAGTTCTTCCTGGAAGGCGTTCATCATCTCGGCTACCACTACGGTTCCGGGTGTTCCGGTAACCGGGTCGCCGTCATGCCAAAGTTTGTCGTCGGTATCAACTCTTCTCATATATTCTCCTTGCGGGCGGGTTTAAAACCCGCCCCTACACCATATTCGTAACGGTTATCGTTCCGGGTCTGATGATCTGATTCCAGGCGCATGTCACATCTGATACCGGGCTTATTATTTTTGCGTTCGATACATCATCAATTTCCATGACCGTCTGAAGCAGCCGGGCAGTAAACAGCGTTTCGGATGGTTTCAGGCCTTTGATATACTGAGTTAGCGCTGCTGTAATGACAGGGGTAATCGTTTTTAAGTCGCTTATGGCCTTGAGAGCAACTGTTATGTCAGGCGTGAGCCTGGCCGGGTCAACGATGGTGTTTTTATCAAAGCCCACCATTGCAACGGGGCGTTTAAGGTTAAGGTAATCAATAACCGCATCTATCAGGGCGGGTGAGGCTGTTTCATCGGTTGAACTGCTGATTATGCTCACACCGACCGAGCCGGCGCCGAACGGACACGGGAAACAATATGCCTGTTTTACATATTCTTTTCCATCCGGAATAGGGACCCAAACCGATAAAGCCCACTGTTCATAATCATTTTTATTGCCGCCTGCAGGGGCATGCCTGAGGCGGTTCAAGAGTCTGGCCAGTAAAGATGCGTCGTCTTCATCCTTGCTGATCCTGGATATCCCGTAAGTAAAACAATGGCGCTCCAGCATATCGCTGTCTGATGTATCAGAGAATATCTGCCTGCCGGTCCAGTCGAGCTGCTGGAATAAACCCCACAATGCTGAAGCAATACATGCCGATTTGATAAAAACAAGAGATCCTTTTGATATGTCTATTCCTGGAAATTGATTTTGATAATCCATGAGGATGCTGTTTAGTAGCTCATCAAAGGTTTTCATATAACCTCCTGCCAGAATGCATATGTAATAGGCTGATTATTGGACTGGACTGCTTTAACCTCGACATAATATCTGTTTTTGAATTCACTTGAATCAGTGACAATTGGATCAATGCTTACAAGCCTTCCTGTTTCTATCATCCATCCTAATGCATCTCTGATATAATCCTTTATTCGTTGTATGGTCAGCAGTGACTTTTTGGCTCGCTTTAAAAGATAAAGATAGCTGCCAAAAGCACGATCCGCAAAAAATGAGTCTTTAGGAATCATAAGGGACAGCCAGATATTGTTCATAACAGTTGTTTCATTTGGCGAGTCGGGCCAGTTATGTTCAGGTGAATTTTTGACAGCAGAAAAAGTCATTGTGCCGGTTCCATCTTCAGTCGGGATGATTTTAAAGTCCATTAATCCCCCTCTAATGCCGGTGACGATGCCGGTAAAAAGTTCTTGCAGTTGACCGCCTTTGTTATGATGGCGTCCGCTGTGACGGCAGTGGCTGATATTGCCTGTAATGTTGCCGAGCCGCTTACTTTCAGAGTTCCGTTTATTGTTATATTGCCGTTTAATGTTGCTTTACCAACGCCACTTTCGGGTTTCATCCCAAGATTTTCGGTATTAAGATTGATTGCTGGAGCTGTCAGGTCTATTACTCCGGAGCTCACAACCGAGGCTTTAATCGTAGCCGTGATTTCAGCCTCGTTCGTATTGGCCTTAAGCTTTGGGGTGGTGATCTCTGCTGATTCAGATACATCCGCTGTAAGTTTCGCAGTTTCTATTATTGCCTCTTTCCCTGCGGTGGCCGTAAGCTTTCCGGGGGTCATAATCTCAAGCTCGTTGCCTTTTTTAAAATGTATATAATCCCCTTCAGCGGTATAAATGGCAACCTCGCCTTCCTCGATCGCTATCCGATAGCGCTTGTCATCGGTTGCGATCGTGATTATTGTATCGCCCTGAACAAGGGTGAGGCCTTCGGCGCCATCAAGGGGACGGCTGGTAAAACCATACTGCTGCATTAATTGACGATTCACGAATGTCTCCCCATAACGTCCTGTTCCTGAAAACAGCTTGATGGCCGCTTCTTTTGTGGATGTTATAATTGTCCGCACCAGGTTCATGCCGGCGTCACCCCCGGTTTTGCTAATCTCACCATCGTTGTGCTTCCTTCCAGTTTCGATCTTGAGAAAGTTCTATGATAACAGACAAAATCGCCGTTAATCTTAAGATCATCATGTTCCACATGGTACATGGCGTTGACCTGGTAATTAGCTCCGTTCTGGCCGTGATATGGGGTCTTTATCTCAAGCTCATAACCTTTAAACTTCTGGTCTTCCATTATGATCCTGGCATAAGCATCGGGTTTCTGGCCGTCATGCTCGAGGATCGCCACATATGGTTTATAAAAGGGGAATGAAGCATCTTTAATAGTTGATTTGATATTGTAGCCTTTTCCTTCATAATCTCCATCGCTCTGCCCCATCACCGTCACCTGGGAATATCTCTGGCTGTAATCTTCCGTTAATGTGGCTGAAATAATGTTATTGCTGCGGCCGTCTTTGCGGGATATCAAACTGAATCCGGGCTTGCCTTCCGTAATGGGCTGACCAAAGATGAAGGTTCCATCCGGCAGGTTGAAAAATATCATGCCCCAAGCCATCGCTGTTGTTTTAAGCGCATCGAATATCGTAGTCCCAGGCTTGATCTGGGTATATTTATAATCCTCTTCGACATCCCTCCTGGTCAAAGGGGCTATACGGTCCTTATCACCCTTGCCGAACCTTATTGATGAACGTCCAATGAATGGCGTATTCTTGAGCAGCCTTGCAGCTAAATCTTCCAGTTTTATACTGGCCAGGTCCGGATATTCAGTACAATATGAATCAACTACTATCCCCATCAGGTCGCGGCCCTCAATCGTCAGGCTGGCGTCTGTTTTTTCAATATGCTTTGAAACTTTATCGATCAGGCCGGTTAGCTCTTTCTGACCATTGACATACAGCTCGCAACGGACACCAGATTTGACATCAAGCGAGATATCGGCAATCTCGATTTCAAAGGCATCGGCGGCTTCAAACAAATCGGAAGTAACCGAATATCTGACAAAGTTAGTCAGCTTTATGCCGCCAACAACCAGGCTGATCAGGTCATCGGGCTGCATAGATATTAACCTTTCCTTTTACGAAACTAGGATTTTTAAGGCTGTTAAGCCCAACAATCCTTTCAGCCATTGAAGCAGGAAGTCCGTTTTGAAGGCATATCAGGTGTAATGGAGTCTCATAAGCGATATTGATCTCTTTGATCCTTTCCATTTCCAGTTTTATATAAGTCGTATGATCAATAAGAGCATTGACGCATTCCTTGAGAGGATCAGCCGGGCAACCTATCGCTCTTGCAGAATCAATCGCATCCTGGGCCATCCGGTTCGATATCTGCAGGCTCCTGTCTATCTGCCTGATATCTAGCAGTTTTGGCGTCGGCCGGGCTGCAACATAGACGCCTTCGACATCAAATGACTTCTGGCTTTCCATCTGTCGGGCGATGTTGCGGTTATCCTCATCTGCAGAATAAATTTCAGAGAGGCTTACTGTCCCCTGATATGCAAACGCCATATCAGCTACTCCCAGAAATGCGCTCATTTCAGGGTCGGATTTCCAGGCGGCTTTAATCTGGTCTCGGGCGTTTTGAAGATTGTCCATGAACTTTTCAGGGGCATTTCTGAGATTATCATAAAGAAGCGCATACCTTTCGGCGGTATAGGCGATCGATGAGGCTATCCTGCCGGGCAGGTCCTGAGCCCAGTTGATGCTTGAGATAAGTCCATTGGCCGGGTTTGCAATATTATTGATCTCGGCCTCAGCTATTGAAACAACCCTGTCGCATGCCTTGACGAACTTGCGGGCCTTAGAAGTAAGGTTTGCATATTGCTCCGACATTTTCTTTCTGAAATCAATGACCTTATCCAGCAGGGTTTTTGCTTCGATTGTGCTATTCGCCTTTTCAGTAATCTTTTTCACCAGGTCCCGATTTGTATCTGCAACCTTCTGTGCATTGTCCTGAACCATGTTTTTCGGGTCAGCAACCATCGGCACTGCAACCGGAGCATATTCTTCCTCGATAAACGATATATCGAGGGTTGCAGACTTTATCTCATCCGTCCTTTTAATGCTGATAGTTTCGATCATGCCCTTCATCGATCCATATTCCGGATGGATGAATTCAACCAAAAGGGTATTTTCCAGGGACTTTAATAGTTCTTTGTGTCTGTTGTATTTTCCACCGGAAAAGAATGCACTGATTTTGAATCTGCGGGCCTTCATGCCCATATCTTCAAGCAAGGCGCCATTGGCATGGGGTATTTCATGCACGACTATGGCCTGCTCGAATGTATCTTCTATGGATTCGCCGTCGCAGGGAATGCCGGCAAGATAAAAATCAGCATCACCAGATGTCATAATCGAAGCTCCCACGCTTTAAAATCCTGACTTTGGCCGGTGTTTTTGATGCGCCTTTGGTGTCTGTAATCACCTTGCCGTCTTTATCGATCATTATGGTTATATTATTATTCAATTCGGGATTATTATAATCTCGGTGCAGCGCCTCAAATAAGGCGTCGGCGATTGATTCGGAAATATCTTTGCCGCCCCAAAGGTTCGGTGCGTTATTAATCAGCGATCCGAAACCATAACCAGCAGCTCCGGCTGCTCCGACCAATCCGGAAGCCATTACCGGAGCCGCTGCAAATGCAGCAGCTAATGAACCGGCATTTAGTGCAGCAAATCCGCCTACCAGGGCGTTTGTTCCGAGAGTTCCCAATAGGCTTCCTCCTCCGGTCAATATTGGAGGCAAAGGAATGCCCTTTCCGGGAACCGGAATTTTAGAAGGGCCGGGAAGTGGAATAGTTGGACCACCGCCAAAACCTGCAGGAAAGTTTGTTACGAAGACAGGCATCACGCCGGTTGCCTTCTGCAACGCCAGGCCTTCGGCGACTCCTATGGCTGTGCCGCCAAGATTGCCGAGGGCGTTAGAGCCTGGTAGTTTAAGTCCTTTCGAACGAGCCAATTTACCGATTGTCATAGCAGCAATGGCTCCTCCTGCTAATGTTGCAACACCTCCGATCGCCATTTCCTTGCCGGTTAATTCCAGGCCGCCTTTTTCTCTTTTATCCATCAGGAATTTTATTGAATTCTGAATCGTATTGTTGATTGGTTTAATGAAACCATCGGCTGCTTCTCTCAATGCAGTCTTAAGCCTGCCAGTCTGGTCGACTGCATTGCTGATAGCATCATCCATATCTCGTTCAAGCGTTCCGCTTGCGCTAGTTATGGTTTTGGAAAACTGAGAGCTTTTTGTAATCATATCGCCCTGAAGTAGGGTGCGCATTCCTTTGATTGTATCAAGATCGGCTTTGCCGAAAACTTTTCCAATAAATTTACTGCGTTCCTGATCTGTTTTCAGTTTGTCATATTCGGTTTTCATATCTTTCAGGACAGCCAGTGCATCTCGCCTCTGCCCTGATGCATCAAAGAATTTAACCTTTCCGCCCAGCGCCTTTTGAGCCTGTTTCATGTAATTAAGATTTGTAAATATACGAAGCGTGCTGTCCGCTAAAGTTGCAAGTCTCTCAGGGTTTCTTTCAACAAGAGACAATGTTTCAATGAATGCCAGTGTCTTATCAAAGCTCATACCAGCTGATGATGCGTTAACACCCACCCTGCCGAATATATCCGAAAGGTTCTGTAATTCTGCATTTCCCAACCTGCCGGCAACAGTCATTTTATCAAGCAGCTCTAAAGCTTTACCTGGCTTTGACAGATCGAACTGAAATGCCTGCGCAGCAACAGTGAGACCGCCGGACAGGGTTTGCGCATTCGCCCCTGTAACAGCCATAGCCATGTTTATGCCGTCCAGTGTAGCTTTGGCTTCTTTCATGTTAAGGCCGGACTGGACAAGGCTGTTGAAGCCATCCTTAAGGTCTTCAACGCCTTGTCCGGATGTTTTTGATAGAGAGAAAAGATCGTTTCTTAACGCCGCTACTTCCAGTTTGCTTGCGCCTGCTGTCTGGCCTATCTGAGTCAGGTTTTTATCAAGTGCTGCCGATGATTTCAGCATCTGGATCATCGCATATGAACCGCCACCGATGCCTGCTATTGCAGATAATGATTTAACCGAACTGCTTAAGGACTGGAAGTTGCGCTTAGCATTGTTGGTAAACGCCTTGATGGAATTATCAGAACGGGCAAGTTCAGACCTGAGGCCTGAGCCATTTGCAAAAAGCCTCATCATCAAGGTCATGTCAGCCATCAGTTCTTCCTTTTGAAACTCAATACGTTATAGCTTTTACCTTCGGTCTCACCTGCTGAGGCGTCTCTTGATCTTTTGCCGAAAGCCAGCATAAGGAGAGCTCCGGCTTCGCCTTCAGGCATCTCGTTTATCCGGTTCTCGCTGAAGCCCAGTTTCATCAGTCCCAGCACCCTCGATCGATGGTTTCTCATGCTCTTTTCGAAAGGCCGCCCTCCGGTTTTGCAGACGAATGTCTGCAGCATTGATCTCATTCATATCATCCTGGTTAAGCTCCATAATCATGGCGGATTTAAGTTGATCTGCAGGAATATCGCCGATTTTAAGCCTTCTTGTACAAATGGCTATCTTTGCAAAAGAAGCGCTTAACTGAGCCCTGGCTATATCTGACGGATCGCCGTTTTCAATGAATTCCACCGTATCTTTTACAAGCTGCTCTCTCAGCTCAAATTCCCGATGCGTCTTTCCTTCAAACTCCACACCATCAGGCAGCGTTCCCTTTTCCGTAAACAACATGATCACACCTTATTTTCGGCCATCAGGCTGATAGCGCTGACCGTATCGTTTTCCGGATCGATCTTTTTTTCGCCGATATTGAGCGTCCTGACGCCAGTGTATGTGTTCTTCGATCCGTTATCGAAAATGATTTCGACTGTGGCGTCCTTCACCTTTGCCCAATCACGTTCGGTTTCGGTCAGGGGATATACATAATCCACCCCGAGCATGTATCTCGGAACTACATCAGCCGAGCCGGTCTTTTTCATCAGCTTGACTTGTCTCGCAATTTCAAGACCGCCCGCAAACTCGGTTATTGTCTTGATATTGGTTTCTTCCTCGCCGTTTATGGTTATCCTGGCTACGTTTATAAATTGACTCATGATCAGCCTCCTTAAATAAGATCGATTACGCCAGCTATGATATGCAGGCCTCTGACGATCGGGGAAGGTATCTTGGCATCGGTTCTTGTAGCATCCTGGATGTTTCGTTTGACCTGGAGCTGCGCTTTGTATTCTTCGATTTTCTCAACGATCTGCAGGTCCGGATCTTCCAGCTTCTTGAGCACCGACAGCAATATACCGTGCTCGCTGGTTATGGTAAGGTCATTGAGTTTCTTGCGGCCGCCCCAGTTGGTAAGCGCGGTCCTGCAGGCCTTGCGCACGTAGAACAATGAGCGCGGAGTGGTGACATCCAACAGCGTGGCGTCAGGTACATTCTGTGCATTCTTGGTATAGCTGGTGATAGCCCTGACTATCTGCGGCGTTCCGGACGGACCGATTTCAACCGGCGTGACTCCGCCTTTCAAAAGGGCTTCCTGCTGTTTCCTGTCAAACTGATCCGGGATGGCCGGAGCTTCAATGCCAGTCAGGGGAAGCGTGTTAAGAGGCATCGCCGGATCTTCCTCTCCGGCCATTACCGATCCGTAAGCAGCTGCAAGTTCATATGGAAGGCTGGCCGTTTTTCTTAAGCCGATCGGCGATATGACCCATGAATTTACGCCGGCGGCGGATGTGATCATATCCGCCAGTGCGCCGGTCAAACCGTAGACACCTATGCCTTCTCTTTGTTCGAGAGGACCGCAGACAAGATCAAGGTGTTCCTTCAATGCGGTAAGGTCTGCAGACTGGGTAAGGCTTGTGACTATTATATTGTATTGCGACGGAAAGATTGCATCGAGAGCTTTCTTGATATCTGCGAATCCGACGCCGCCGGCCATGGTTGTGACCGTTACCTGCACGCAATCGTTCGATGTCGACGCCGTCAGGCTGATATCGTTTCCTGTCACACCCTTATTTTTAGAGGTGATGGCCACTTCTCCGTCAACCGTGCTGGATGCCAGCACCGGCAAATCGGATATCTCGTTAATTGCAATTACCAGCGAATCGGCAATCGCTTTCTTCTCGTCCTTGCTGTTTACAGTTATTGATACCGGGTAGGCCCCGATCTTCGCGGTCAGAACGCCGGTCTTTGTTGCTGCGGCTCCGATTGTGATCTTACCAGTCGCGGCAAGCGCTCCTGTAGTGGGATCATCCAGGCCGATAGCGGAAAGCGCAACATATGTATTGGCGTTGAGAGCTGCTTTTACCATTAAGTGGACTACCGAACCGTAGCCGAAATAAGTGGCCGCTTCATCGGCATAGTAGATATCTACAGGCGTTGCTTCCTTGACCGTTCCGGATGCAAGCTTCTGCCCGATGACGATCATCTTCTGTGCATTGTCCGGCAGGGAAAGCCTGCCTGCATTCAACCTGAATCCCAGATAGACGCCCGGCTTCCTGGTGCTGGCCGGGATATTCTCTATGCCTATACTCATGATCTGCCTCCTTTTTTCGTTTTATCTGAACCAGGCTCGCCTGGTTTTTTATCTTCAGCTTCCGGCAGGTCCGTCATCAGGCTGCCGTCCATAACCAACCTGCGGTAATATGTCGTATCCGGGACCTCGATAAGTTCACCATCAGTGATCATCTTCCCTGATAAATCCTCATACGGCACGGCGCAGCCCTTTTTCGCTTTTACAAACATTATTCGCCTCCTTTTTTCTGGTCTCCTAATTTTATGATATCGCTGGTCTCGGGCGGATCGTCATGTACACCGCCAAGATAATAATTAAGGCCTGCAAGCAATAGATCAGGCGCGTCCTCTTCGGTTCTTTTGAAATTGAAAGCGGTTTTGAAGGTGAGCTGGAAAATCATCAGGTTGTTTTCCGCAAACTCCCTGCTCGTGATATTTTTCATTCCTGCAGGAACAAGATGATAGATGCTTTCCTTCATATCGAGATAATCGAACATGAGCAGCTGGGTAAGACCTTCAAGAATAGGGTAAATGCCTTTTCTTCTGCCCTGCTCACGGTTCGTTTCCCTGAAGACGACATAGATATCAATGTCGATCGAAATTTTGAATGATGTGGCCAGCGTCATATTGCTGAAATTTCCCGAATCAATGGCCACGAATATGTTCACCGGCGAAACCATTCTGGCGACCTCTAACATCATGGCGTCCAGCGCCTCGATATGAATGTTTTTGTTTTCGGTTTTGATATTCTTGTTGATCCTTTCGATCACCTTGTCCTGTATCTGCGTGAGCATTATTTATCTCCCAGAAAAATCCTGATCTTTTCGATCGCCATCTTTTTATTCTCTTCATTGAAACCCAGGAACGGCCTGGCCGGGATTTTAACTTTATGGTTTTTGCCCGCTTCGCCGCCGAATTGATGGATGGCGGCATAAACAGGACCTTCCGTTGTACCTATCGAGACGGATAAACTTTCAGCCTTGAAATTCTGGTTTGATTTGAGGGTTCCTTCTTCGGTCAGGATTACCGGCTTTTTCTTCTTTTTCCAGGTCTTGTCTTTTAGATTCAGCCACTTCTTGCCTTCGGGATCTTTCTGCTTTCCGAATCTCTCAACGTTTGTCTGCCTCAGCATGTATTGCCCGATCTTCCTCATTGCCGGCGTCAGATTGCCCGCTTTTGCAATCAGGTCCTGCAGCTTTCTGGTTACAGAAAGATCAGTGATTTCATATTGGATCTGGAAACCTGCCGACATCAGAAATTCTCCAGTCTGTCTTTTGTAAAGACAGGGTCTTTGGCCGAGAACATGACCTTGTCATGCTGATCTTCTTTGGGCTTGGGACTGTTCAGGCGGATGACGCCCTTAGCAATCTGCTCAAGCGCTTTGATTGCATTTTTGTGCCTGTCCGATCTGTCTTCGGGGGCTCCCTGTCTGCGGCCGTAAAGGTTATATATTGCGATATCGGCGCTAAACTTATTTATGATTTTGGGAGCCTGGTCAAAAGGGACCGTATAATAAGCCCCGCAATATGAATCGATCAGCGCGTCTGCATCGGCGATCATTTCATTAACAATGGCCTCATCTATCTTGCCGGTGTTATTGTCATCGGTAAGGCCGATCAGATCACTGTCACTGAGCTGTTTTTTTATATCTTCAAGTTTGCTGTACGCCATTCAAGTCTCCAAAATGGCCGCCCGTCTCCGGACGGCCACTTAATTTACGATTGATTTATTTTATTCCCCGCACGGTTTTTTCAGTTTCATTATTTTTCCTCCTTTCCCTTTTTGACTGTCGCTTTCCCGCCTTCCCAGTCTTCCATCTGGAATGGAGCAGCTTCAACAGCGTCCTCTATGAACGTTCCGCAGGATGGTGCGATGATCCTCTCATCCCCATCGTGTGTGACCTTGATGAAATAAGAGCCTTTCTTGCCGCGCTTCTTGTCAAAATCGGTCGTGGTCTCGGGCGCGGTTTGTCTGAACTTTACAGCCCAGCCGATAGATTTGACGCCAGGCTTCTTGTTTACGTGCAGGGCTGCGAAATGCGGACCCCAGACATAGGAGGCGTCATATATGTTCTCGCCTTTCTTTACCGCGTCGAACTTGGATTCGCCGATAAGAACTTCATCGACCTTGAAGTATGCCGCCACTTCCTGCTCGGTCACGCTGCCGCCCATGATATCGCCCTTGATAGCCTTGACGACGCTTCTATCGGAGGCGAAATACATCCATGTATCCGACCCGTAAACAAGAGTATTGGCCCTGATGAAGCAGCGCTTGATCGCTCTTTTGACATCCAGGTACGCCGTGGATCCTGACTTACCCCACTGTCTGTCTCCGGAGAGCTTCATCTTGTACCCTGCTGGATAATTGGCTGCAGTAAATGCGAGCTCCGCTGCTCTTTTCTCGTTCTTGAGAAGGGATAACATCATGAGAAATTCAACGGTATCCGTCAGCGGCTTTAAAGGCGCATCCGCTGCAGCAAGCGTTTCAGCCGGCAACCAGTCGGAAAGACCGCGGTCTTTCACCGAATAGTACTCCTTGAACACCTTCCAGGCCGCCTCATTCGGCAGCGCGTTCGGGGCTATGCTGTCATCGGTGATCTTGAAAAAATCAACCGGATCGAAAACATAAAACAGATCAGACGGTTTATTCACCGGAAAAACCGGTATTACATTGTCCCCGATGAACTGATTGTTGAGGTAGAACAGACAGAAGTTTGTGAGCACCTGCTCGTAATGGGCTTGATTTGGATAATTCATATTCCGGCCTCCTTTTTATGTTTGTTTAGATTTTGGCCCGGCTGATCATGACCGGGATGATGTCGTCTTTAACACCGGCTTTCATTGCATAGCCGATGATATAATTCGTGGCCGCCGCCTTGACGCCTTTGGCGTCTGCGTCCGCGGTGATTGGATCGGTGATGCCGACCGGTCCTCCCAGGACGACTTCTCCGATCCCTTCAACCAGGATCGTGATCTGATCGCCGGTCCTGGCAGTCGTGAATTCAGCTATGCCCAGGATAAGAGCAGTCCCGCCCGCTGCAGGCTTCACGTTGTTTTCGTTTGCGCCGAACACGAGTAGGGTTTTTTCCTGAACGATCGATTCCGCATTTGCCGCTTTTGCAATGATAGTAGTTTTTCCGAACATATTAGCCTCCTTATCCCAGCTCGGGGTTTTCTGTCAGAACGGTTTTCATGGCGTCGCCATAGGTTGTGCTCGGATGCTTCTCACAGAAATCCAGGGTTTTCTTATGGAGCATCTTTGATTTTTTCAGATCTTCCGGAACCTCTTTATCTTTTGTAGCAACTTCGGAGAAATTCACGATCTTCGGAAGTTCTGTCAGGAAATCCTTCATGATCTCGTAAGATGATTTTTTGCCATCACCTTCCGACAGATCGATTGTAGCTTCATCTCCGGCCAGATGCTCCATGAGATCGACTACGCCCAGCCTTTTAAACGACGGGATTATTTTCCCTTCCGTTTCCAGACCGTTTAAAAAGGCCTTGACCTCGGCTTTGCGCGTATTGATCCTTTCGGTTTTGCGCTGTTCGGAAAAATCAGCGGTAGCTTTTTCCTTTCCCAACTTTTCTCCGTCCTCTTTAGCTTTGGCTATTGCTTTATCGATTTCTTCTTGTGTCAACATATTGCCTCCTTGTTTTTTTTCTTTGAATTGAGGCCCTTCGGCCACTTTCTCTTCTTCATCCTCTTCCTGCGCCTTGTCTTGTATCTGGTTGATGAAATATTCGGGTATCAGATCATCAGCGGTTTCAACATTATGGTTTGCTATGAAATATTCCCTCAACCGTCTGAACATGGATCCCAGGTTGCTCCATATCCAGCCTTCACTCAGATCAATCGGAAACTCAATATTGATGGCATCGTCCGAATCGCTGAAGGAGATATCCTTAAGACCCTTGACGGCAGGCGGCGATCCGCCCAGGAATGCAACATGCCTGATCGTCATATCCGGATACAGGCTCAATGAACGTTTCTTGTACCTGCCTTCCCTGACCAGTTTTTCAAACTCAGGCATTACCTGTTTGAATTTTCCCAGAAGCACACCGTTCTCAACCTTCGTCTTGTCGAGCCAGCCGAATGACGGAGAAGTGTCTTTAGGATGCCCGACCACTGCAGGAGCTTCATGTTTAGCCGGATCATACTTTGAATTCATATGGTTAAGCTTTTCTTCCGTGAAATTCCATGTACGGCCTTCCGAATCAACCACTTCACCGACCTTGATCAACTCTATCCAGTCATCCAACCCTTTGAACTCAGGCATGCAGGCCCTCCTTGACTTTTGATGTAATTTGTGGGATTTTTTTAAACGGCGTGATGAAGACTGAGCCGCAGCCCCATGAGGCTTCATCATGATCCCGCCCTGCTGCGGAGGGAGTGAGGGATGCCAATATCATCTGAACCATACCAGTTTC